>OJEW01000005.1_pt1 | contig 162999 bp, 161 predicted proteins | sample 1593861 | NCBI WGS metagenome assembly OJEW01 (sample SAMN05416806, study PRJEB24817) | seawater metagenome | isolation source: Sea water | place: Canada:Atlantic | collected 2013-11
CTCCCGACCCCAACCTTGGCAAGGTTATGCTCTACCAACTGAGCTATTTCCGCAAAATACTTGATATTTAATCTGATCTCTCAGTTTGTTCTAGCGGGTTGATGTTGCTTTCCCCTTGAACTTGGTGCGTATTATGGCGAATTTTAAAAACCTGTCAACAGCTTTTTCCTTTATTTTTAAATAACTTACGAGTTTTTTAAAAAAATATGGCAAGTTGATTAAGTATTAATCATTTCTCCATTAATTGAGGCCATGCAGCTCGTAAATATTGCATCATGGACCAAACTGTTAGGATTGCGGCTGCATATAACCCGATCATTCCTAGAATTCCCATCCAGTGGTCATCTGCAAACCCCATCACCATGGTGATCGATGACATCTGGACGAGTGTTTTAACTTTGCCTATATAAGATACCGCAACTTCAGCGCTCTGCCCCAGCTCCGCCATCCATTCTCGCAGTGCAGAGATGACAACCTCCCTGCCGATAATAATAAGTGCTGGAAGGGTCAACAGAAGTGAGTTGTAGTGTTCTATTAATAGAGCCAGTGCAATTACAACACTAAGTTTATCAGCTACTGGGTCCAAGAAAGCCCCCAATGGTGTTGATTGGTTCAGTTTTCTAGCTAAGTAGCCATCAAAGAAATCAGTAAAAGATGCAATCATAAACACCCATGCTGCGATGTAGTGTGCATTATCGGCCGGCCACTGGTAATAGCAAAAAACCATTACTGGGATCATGATAATGCGGGACATGGTGATTATATTGGGTAAATTCATAGTGTCTCTTAATTTAAAACTGACAATTAGTCTTTTAGTTCGTTGTTTAATGCGGCATGTATATCGCTCGCAAGGCCTATGCTAATACCAGCGACCTTTGTGATTTCATCGATCGAGGCCCCTTTTAAAGTGCTCATACTACCAAAATGTCGCAGTAATTCACGCCTTCTTTTTGCGCCTATTCCAGGAATAGCTTCGAGTCCAGATACGGTCCGTGCTTTTGCGCGTTGTTTTCTATGCCCCGTGATTGCAAAGCGGTGAGCCTCATCCCTAACCTCTTGAAGCTGAAGGAATCCCCTATCATGCTGATTGGGTAAAATTGGAACTGATTCTCCTTGTGGCCAAAGAAATTCCCAGCCAGCCTTACGTGTTTCACCTTTTGAAATACCTATTATCAAAACATCCGACACAGCGAGCTCCGTGAGTGCGCTATGTGCTTGATTAACTTGGCCTTGAGCGCCATCGATCAATAATACATCGGGGTAGTCTTGTTGTTCTTTTAAACGTGAAAAGTGTCGGAAAACGGCCTGCCTAATGGCTGCGTAATCATCTCCTGCCGTAACATCCTTGATATTAAATCTGCGGTAAAGGTCTTTTCGTGCGCCCTTTTGATCAGCGACTACACAAGAGGCTACTGTTGCCTCCCCCTTAGAATGACTAATGTCGAAACATTCAATGCGATTAGGAGGCTTATCTAATTCAAATAAAGCTTGGACTGCCTGAAAGCGCTCGAAGTAGGCATTTTTCTCTAATGACTTACTGGTTGCGGCGTTAATCGCATTTTCTTGTGTCATTTTTAGCCACTTTCGCTTATCTGCTCGTGGCTGCTGTAACCAATAGCATGGCTTTAGGCTAACTTCATTAATGGCCGCGAGAAGAATTTCACCTGACTCTTGGTCTAGCTCGACAAGGACTTGATCAGGGAAGCCATTGCCAGGATTTCCAGAAAGGTAGTATTGCGCAAGCATCTCTTTAAGGACAGCGTCCTCTTCTTCATCGAGCTTATTGTCTGGAAAGTAGCTTTTGCTATTAATTAGAGTTCCTTCTCGGAAACTCAAGCGCTGAATGCAGATACTGCCTTTGCTATTATGGCTTGCCCAGCAATCAACACTGCCTTTCTCTGTGCTTACGTACTGTTTTTCTTGTAGGGTGCGTAGGTGCAGCAGCTGATCTCGAATCTCTCCTGCTCGCTCAAACAACAGCTGCTTAGCCGCCTCTTCCATCTGCTGCTCTAGTTCTTTTATAAGAACGCTACTTTTGCCCTGCAAGAAAAGAATCGCATTATCAATATCGTGCTGATAGTCCTCTGCGCCAATGTGCTTAACACACGGCGCGCTGCAACGTTTTATTTGGTACTGCAGGCAGGGACGGCTGCGATTACTGAAATATGAGTCTTCACAGTTTCTGAGTTTAAATATTCTTTGCAGGTAGCTTAAACTTTCTTTAACGGCGTAGGCGTTTGGGTAGGGGCCGAAGTATTGGCCGCTCTTTACTTTCTGTCCACGGCGATAAGCAATGAGTGGGTATTTGTGCTTGCTTATGTAAATGTAAGGATAGGATTTATCATCTTTAAGTAGAATATTGTACTGTGGGCGATGCTTTTTTATCAGGGTTTGTTCGAGAATAAGTGCTTCGGTTTCACTTTGAGTAATGATCACTTCAATGCGAAATATTCGAGCAACCAAAGCAAGCGTCTTGTTGTTTAAGCCTCTTGCCCGAAAATAGCTGGATACACGCTGCTTCAGGTTTTTTGCTTTACCGACGTAGATTAGCTCACCCTTTTCATCAAACATCTGATAAACCCCTGTGCGCTGGGTTAGGTTTTCTAAAAAGGATGCAGCATCAAATGACATAGTAAGATCTAGTTATGCAGAGGTTTGAGTATCGAGAATACCATGCTTCATAGCCAGTACGGTAAGCTCAACATCGCCATCAATGCCTAGCTTTTCGAAGATACGATAGCGGTAACTATTGACTGTTTTTGGGCTCACGCAAAGTTTGTCGCTGATTTCTTGAACTTTGTGGCAACCAACAATCATTAGTGTTGTTTGCATTTCGCGCTCTGATAATTGGTCAAAGGGGGACTCGCTGCCCTTCTGGAAAGGTTTTAGAGCCATTCGCTGCGCAATGTCTGGGCTAATGTAGCGCTGTCCAGAGTTGACTTTAAGAACTGCGCGGACCATTTCGTTAACTTCTGCTCCTTTGCTCATAAAGCCAGCCGCACCGGCTTGCATAAGGCGTGTAGCAAAAGGGCCGTCATCACAAGCGGTCACCGCAATGACTTTGAGGTCAGGATTATAACGAACAGCTTTTCGGGTTGCTTCAAGTCCACCTATACCAGGCATATTGATATCCATCAATACTACGTCAGGTACTAGTTCTCGACACAATTTAACGGCGTCTTCACCACAATTTGCTTCACCTACAACATCTATATTGTCACTATCTGCCAGTAACCTTACGATGCCCGATCGCACTAAGTCGTGATCATCTACTACTAATACTCTAATCAAACATCACCTCAGTACTCTACGGTCATATGAGTAATACGCACAACATTTGCGGGTATTCTAACGAATTATACAATCAAGTATATAGGCGTTTGGCCTGCCAGCTTTGAGTAGGCTCATTTAAGTTCAATACTATTTCGACAAAGCCATCTTTTGGATTCTCTTTCTCGGTAAAGCCAAGCCTTCTAGCAAGCTTTAGCATAGGGTGATTATTCGGCATTACGCTACCAATCAGTTGCAGAACACCACGATCATGGGTCAAATAATCGATCATTTTGGTCATGAGTATAAATCCAAGTCGCTGCCCTACTTGATCATCCGCAATTAAAACCGAAAACTCAGATGTAATGCTATCTGGGTCAATCCAGCAACTGACTACCCCCGCAATTTCTTTTTTATCGAAGGCGACAAAATCCATTTCGCGGTCATAGTCAATTTGAGTAAGGCGAGCCAATTCTTTATGATCAAAATTTTGGCGAGAGTTAAAGAATCGAAAGCGCAAGGTATCGGGGCTTAATTTGCGATAAAAATCAGCCAAATACCCTTCATCTTCGCCCTTGATCGGTCTAACTTTGTATTTTCGGTTATTGTGATTGTGCAGAGTTTCTTCCAGCTCTTTTGGGTAGGCTTTAAAGGTAGGGGTAATACTCCGCCCTGTTTCGCCTGCCACTCCTAATACTAGAAACTCACCATTGTTAGCACGTATTGCATTCATCTCTAAGCCAGAGATGGTTGGGTAGTGACTAGAGAGTTGTGAAATTGCTACTAGCCATCGACTAAGGATGGTTAGCTCTTGCTCGTAATTCTCACTGCGCTCCCGCATAACTTGGCTTGCATGGCTTCGTTCAATTAAGTGACGAGCCAGTACCGTATTGAGTGGCGGAATTGCAACTTGACGATCGACTAGAATGTCAGCGGTACTGCCACCGCCGCCAAAAAATATAAAGGGCCCTACCTCTCTATCTCGACCGATGCCAAGACTTATTTGCATATTGTCCAGTGCGCGATGCATCGTTTGAATGCTGTAGCCGAGTACCGGACTGTCTGGAAAGCGGTCTTTGAGTTCACAATTGAGTCGTTTCACTTCTAGTTCTAAGTGACTTTCATTATTGATGTTAAGCCCAACGCTACGCCAACGCTGGCGAGCGTTATCGCCATAAGCGAAAGGCTTTAGATATTCTTTATGATGAATCTTTACAACCCAAGGGGGTGGCACCTTCTTGCTTAGCTCGGCTAAGAAGCCAGCGTCTTGGGTAAAGTGATTATCGACGGAAGCAAATCCGTAGTTATTCAGCAGCCGCCAAGCCAGCTGCGGATTAATGACATCATTAATAGGTAATAACTGGGCAATTTTTTCGGAATATTCTGCAAGGGTCTCGATACTGTCTGGAGTTTCACGCATGAGCTCCTGGGTTCGGGTATGCGAAACCATGTACATGAATGCTTTTATTGCGTTATCTGGCGTATCAAAATTCGGAATGGAGTGCTGGTCTAGCAATGCCCTAGCTGATTGAACGCTGTACTCGCCCATCCAGCTGCAAAATAACGTTTTGTTGGTTTCGCGTATTAACTCGGTAAGCGCAAAAGCATTATCGTCAGGATTAGTCCCAAGTCCTGGAGTATAAACAACCAATACCGCATCAATTTTATTGTCTTTTAATAAGAGTGATGCAACCGCCTTTAGCTGCTCGGCTTTAAGCTCAGGGTTTAATAAGACAGGATTGCTAGCAGATGCGTATTCCGGCAATATATTTGTGAGCTTTTGCTGCGTCTCCAGAGAAAGCTCTGCCAACGTTCCTTTATCGTGTAGCAGTCTGTCGATGGCCAGAATAGCACCGCCTCTGCTATTGCTGATAATGGCAAGTTTGTCACCTTTTAACTGCTTTTTCTTTTGCAGGGTATCTATATAGTCAAACAGCTCATCAGTTGCACCTACTCGCAGTACGCCCGCTCGTTGCAGTGCATGGTCAATTAGACCATCTCGGTTCAGTAGGCCGGGAGTATGGATGTTATTGCTAAGTGGTGAGCTAGGAAAGCGATTACTTTTAACAATAAGGACCAGTTTGTTACGAGAAACTGCTCGTAATGAGCGCAATAAAAAGCGCCCTTCTTTGAAATCATCCAAATGAACCAGTAAAACTTTTGCCAGCTTATTAGGCGCTAAGTGGTCAATGACATCCGCTAATTTAATATCTTGACCCTGCCCAAGTGTGAGCATGTGAGAAAAACCGATATCCCGGGATTTGGCCCAATCGGTTATGGCGCTTGCAATGGCTCCGGACTGACCAATGTACGCAATATGACCTGCTTTAACCGGCAAATGAAGATTACTTGCATTAAGTTGATGGTTTGGATTAACAACCCCTAAGCAATCGGGACCTAAAATACGCACTCGGGTTTGTTCTTGCGCTGCAGTTAGTCGGCTTTTTGATGGCATAAAGATTTTTGAGCGAATTCGGGCTGTTCCGCCCGTTAAGATAACTGCCGCTGGAATCTTTGCCTTAGCAAGTGCTTCAATAATCTTATCGACGGTATCGGCGGGTGTGCAGATAATAGCAAGGTCGACATTCTGCGGCAGTTGAGATATTCGGGTGTAGGATTTAAGCCCGCCAACTTTTCTGTATCCACGAGCATTAACCGGATAAATAGGGCCACCAAATTTGGCTTGCAGTAAATTCCTTAATACTGCGCCACCTAGACTGCCAAGCTTATCAGAAGCGCCAATAACAGCGATTGATGAGGGTGTAAAAATTTGCTCGAGTGCACGCGTCCCCATTACTTATTGCCTTTTTAATCTATGGATCATTAATGATCTAATCGTTACACTAACTAAATGCACTCAGTATCATACATAATAAGTAGAATAATCAAATGAAGCTTGGCTATTATAGCTATACATCACATCTTGAACATGATGTTGGTGATATACACCCAGAACACCCTATGCGTGTCATTGCTATTAATCATCAGCTCGAATGCATGGGGATTCTGCACGGCGCGCATCTAGGTAGCTGTCATCAGGTGCATAGGCAAGATTTAGTTCGTGCTCACAAAGAGGGTTATGTCGATCAGTTAGAATTAATGAGCCCGACTAATGGAAGTATTCTTGCCAATGTTGATACACCCATGGCGGTGGGCTCTTTAAATGTTGCCTATCAAGCTGCTGGGTGTGTGATCGAAGCGCTTGATGATTTAATGCAAAACAAAGTCGATCGTGCATTTTGCGCAGTCAGGCCTCCTGGGCATCACGCTGAAAAAAATAAAACTATGGGCTTCTGTTTTCTTAATAACGTTGCCATTGCAGCGAAAAAAGCCCAGCAGCATTATGGCCTAGCGCGCATCGCTGTCATTGATTTTGATGCACACCAAGGAAATGGCACTATTGATATTTTGGCAGATGATCCTGCTTTTCTTATTTGCTCAAGTTTTCAGCACCCTAGCTTCCCATTTTCTCATTGGCGTAACATTCATGAAAATGTCATTAATACACCACTTAATGAAGGCTCTAGCGGCATAGATATGCGAAGAGCAGTTGAGACTCAGTGGTTAAAACAACTTCAAGACTTTAAGCCTCAACTAACAATCGTTTCGGCTGGCTTTGATGCGCATCGAGACGACCCGATGGCTGAGCTTAATTGGTCGGCAGAAGACTATGCTTGGTTAGGGGGGTTTCTATCTGAGATAAGCAAGGAAGGGCCAGATAATCAAATACTGGCTGTTTTGGAGGGTGGCTATAATTTAGATGCGCTTGCAGTCTCTTGTGGTGAATTTATTACTGCGTTCCACCTCTAGTCATTATATTGCTCGCACTGTCGTGTGATTCACGCACTGATACTTAATTACAAGCAGCAACAATAAAGCCACAAAACACCTCAACTCATTTTCAATAATTACTGGCACTCTAAAGACCTGAATATTTATAGGCGGGTTGAGTCAATGCTGAATTGGGTTTTAAATGACGCGAGTGGCAAAATACAGGTAAGCTCACTTAAGAAACTGTATAAAAATATTATCAAACTTGAATGGTTTGCAATTGCAGGATTATCAGCGTGGGTATTTTTGGTGTTTTCGACAATTTTAAATTTATAGATAAGAGATTATCTTTTGTGCTTCACACCGAATGTAGGAAGAACTCCTTGGTGTAAAATGGCGGAGGGATAGGGATTTGAACCCTAGATAGGCTATAAACCTATGCCAGTTTTCAAGACTGGTGCTTTCAACCGCTCAGCCATCCCTCCGCAACTGAGATGTATAATACATTGGAATAATTTTACGTCAAGTTTTTTTAATAAATTAATTGTAATTAATTCCAATGAAATCAAGGAGCTAGACGGATGAACTAAACAAGTCTGTAATTTCCTTTTAAAACACCCCTATCCAACCTATCATTGCACGCTAACTTTCGCTCAAAGAATTGGATGATTAATTGTGCCATCTGAACCACTTAGCTACACCCTTATATTGACTCACTCCCCTGTTCAATACGAAAGTAATTTAACGGCTCAATCCTTTGTTAAAGCGCTGATCGCATCGGGCGGGATTATTGATCGAGTATTCTTTTATCAGGATGCTGTTTATGTTGGGTTAAAATCACAGATACCTGGCCAGGGCCTAGAGGCAAGCTATAAAGGCTGGTTAGATCTTCAGGCCCTTCAGAAATTCCCTCTGCAGCTCTGCATCGCAAACAGTTTGCGTCGTGGAATACTGGATGAGGCCGAAGCTGCACGTTATTCACAAAACCCCAATTTGATTGATGGCTTTGAGCTTTCGGGACTAGGCGAAATAGCAGAAGCTTGTCAGTCATCAGATCGTATTATTAGGCTTTAATGATGAATAAGGTACTTATTAAGAGGTTTTTATTACCTCATCGTTTAAATTTAATGCAGATTAAGGGCATATCTAGATGAGTTTGATCATACTAACAAAGGCCCCTACTCCGGACCTTGAGCCGATTGAATTATTACTGGCGCTGGCTGCTTTTGAACAGGCCCCTAAACTTTTATTGCTTGGCGAAGGCATTTATCATGCGAATTTATTCCAGCAAGAAAAGAAACCTCAAGGCAAAGCTGCTGGAAAAGTTCTCTCTGTGCTTCCTATGTACGATTGTGAAGAAATCTATATCAGTAAGCTCGACTTAGAACAGCAATCGCTCAACATCGAAGACTTACAGAGCTTTTGCAAGCTCGTAAGCGATAAAGAAATTAAGCAATTAATACAACATTCTAAACATTGTGTGACTTTTTAATGACATTACATATTATCAAGAGCGGGCAAGCCACTGCCATTGAGCAGGTAGAGCGAATTATTCAAGAAGATGACCAGGTTCTATTATTGGAAGATGGCTGCTATTTACTGACCTTGGCCGCTTCAAGATTAACCGCTGTATCGGCCTTGTCTGACCACATAAAAATGCGTGGGTTAATGAATAAGGCTGAAGGCCTAGGCATTAATTTGATCAGCGTTAAAGAATGGGTCCTTTTGACTCGCAGCCATCAGCAATCAACAACCTGGTAGCGCTATGGATGATATGAACTTACCCCTCTCTAACTTGAATTTGGATAAGGATGGTTTTTTAGCTGACCACCTTAGCTGGAATGATGCGATTGCTGAACAATTAGCGGCAAACGAAAACATTATTTTGACCGAGGATCATTGGCAACTTATTCACTTGATTCGGGAGTTTTATAATGAATTTGGTTTGTCGCCTGCCATGCGCCCATTGGCAAAATACATCAAGCTTCACCTGGGGGCAGAAAAAGCCAATAGCATTTATTTGATGCAATTATTCCCTCAAAGCCCTGCAAAATACTTAGCAAAAATAGCCGGCCTACCAAGACCTGAGAATTGTTTATGATTATTACCAATACCGAACATAATGAATTTACTCAATATGTTCGGATTTTAGCCCGTGGCCGTAATGCCAGCCGAGATATGTCTCAAGCAGAAGCCAAGCATGCCATGACATTATTACTTGAAGGAAAGGCACTACCAGAACAACTGGGGGCTTTCTTTATGCTAATGCGAGTAAAGGAAGAAACACCTGAAGAATTAGCCGGATTCGCTCAAGCTTGCACACCTTTATGGAAAGATCTTAAGGCGGATATCATTTGGCCCAGCTATGCAGGTAAGCGTCGCCAGCCTTTATGGTACTTGCTCAGCATGCAGCTCATAAAGGCGGCAGGATATAGCATCTTGATTCATGGGACACATGGTCATACTGCCGATCGTCAGTTTAGTGCTGATCTTTGTGAAGACTTTGGGATTCAAATTGCAGCCAGCCAGGTTCATGCAAGTGAATTGATTGCGAAAGAAAAAATAGCGTACCTGCCTTGTGAACTGCTACATGAGGAATTTCAAAACTGGCTGATGACGAAGCATACTTTAGGCCTTCGCTCGCCTATCAATACTCTTTTACGCCTCATAGCCCCCGCTGGTTGCGCTGGCGTACAGAGTGTATTTCACCCAAATTATGGCAAGACACATCAAGCGAGCTGTGCATTAATTGGCAAAGAGGCTTTGATCATGAAAGGTGAAGGTGGGGAGTTTGAAGTTAATCCAGAAAGAACAACTCAGGCCATCTTTACGCATCGAGATGAGATTGAAAAGATCTCAGGGATTCAACCTCATTTTGATGGAAAACATAGCATACCAAACAAGCAAGCGCTCATTGATTGCTGGAAGCATGAATCTGATGAATATGGTTATCATGCAACACTGAGAACTACCGCACTGATTTTAATGCTAAAGGATAAAGCCTTAGATTTTGAACTTGCTCTTAAGCAAGCGACAGCGCTTTGGGCGAAAAGAGATAAGCTCGCATTCGGCTAATACCCTATTTAAAGATATTAATAAGCTAGAAACAAAAAGATCCCTTCAAGATTACTTGAAGGGATCTTTCATATGAATTGTAAACTAGAAAGCGACGAGCATAATCCTTTCTTTAAACCTTAAATTCACCCGTGACGCGTTGCAGGTTGCCAGAGATATCGACCAATGAAAGACTCGCCTCTTCGACCTTCTTGATACTTAGCATAGCCGTTTCTGATGTTTCTTTAATGCCTAAAACATTTTCTTTAATTGAGTAAGCTGCTCGTTCTTGCTCTTCAGCCGCTGATGCAATTTGTCTATTCATTTCAGTAATGGCAGAAACTCGCTCAGTAATTGCTGCTAGCGATTCACCCGTTTGAGCGGCATGTTCAACACTGGCTTGTGCTCTTTGCTTGCTTTGTCCCATTACATCTACAGCTGAGCGTGCAGCAGTTTGCAGTTCTTCGATTACTTTTTGAATTTCTTGGGTGGAATCCTGTGTTCTTGAAGCCAGCGTTCTTACCTCGTCGGCAACAACTGCGAACCCTCGCCCCTGCTCACCGGCACGAGCGGCCTCAATGGCAGCATTAAGCGCTAGTAAGTTGGTTTGTTCGGCAATGCCTTTAATAACATCTAGAATCGTTCCTACATTACCTGTATCGGCCTCAAGCTTGCGAATAACCTCGCCCGCTCGCTCTACCTCTTCTGCGAGACCATTAATACTGGCAACCGTCTTCGTGACGATGTCACGACCATCCTTAGCAGCCTTATCAGCTTCGTTAGCTGCTTCTGATGCGGAGTTTGCGTTATTAGATACAGCTTTAACGCTTGAAACCATTTCTTCGACTACGAGAGAAACCTGTTCCGTTGCTTCATTTTGATTGGCCGAGATGGATAGTGTCTCACTCGTAAGGCTTCCAAGATCTGCCGATAGTGACGTTAAGGGTTCGATGGACTTCACAACATCAGTGATGCTGTTATGAAGCTTATCGACAAACTGATTAAACCAGTCAACCACATCGCCTAACTCATCATTTGATGTTTTCTGTATGCGTTTAGTTAAATCGCCATCGCCACTGGCGATATCCTTAAGTGATACCAGTAGTTTACCTAGTGCCGTACCGATACTATTTACAATGCTCCAGCCCAGCAATAACAATATAGCAATAGTAACCCCAGTCGCCAGCATCCCCAGTGTTAACGCTTTTTGGGCATCAGAGATAGAGGCTTCAACGGTTTGATTAAATTCAGCCAGTGCGTTCTCACTGAGCTTTTCCATGGAGATTTTTACGGTTGCTAACGCACTGTTCATTCCATCAATTTTGCCTGACATTTTACTCATATCAAGAGTGCCGGATAGCATGCCGTCCGTTACTTCATGAGCCAGGGAATAATAGTTTTTAAATTGCGTGCGTAATTTTCTATTGTCACTACTGCGATCACTCCACAGCTCAATAATTCGATCCATATTACTAACGATTTGCTTATTCAGCTGACCAGCATTTTGAATAAACTCTACCTCTCCTGTGCTTACGGCGGTATTCAGTAGTTCTTTTATCTGGAGTAACTTGACGAGATTCTCGTCAGATTTTTGGACAACCGGAAAATACACATCCCTTACTTTCTGAATGCGCTCACTGTTTTGTGAATTAATACTGGTATTCACTGCCAGGCTGATCATGAAGCCAATAATGGCTGCGCCTGCTAAAGCAATGATCTTGGCCTTAATACTAATATTGCTTAATAAACCCATAATAATCCTATTTCTTATAACAACTCGTTAATTGAAGAATAGAACAAGTTACGGGGATTGCCTTAAAAAAGCATAAAATTAATAGCAATGAGCTTGCTTGAGGCTAGAGAAGTGCAGGCATGGGGTGGAAATAAGAAATGTGATGCTAAGGACAGACCTTAGCATCAACAGCATTTTATAGTAGCCTTTGCGGCTGCTACCACTTTAGTTTTTTATGCAATCTAACAACATCGCCGACAATTGTTAATGTGGGTGCAGAGATTGAGTTGCTGGCAATTACACCACCAATGTTTGCGAGCGTACTGGTATAGACCTTTTGCTCTGGCAGCGTACCCTTTTCGACCAATGCAATGGGTGTGTCGGGGCTCATTCCATGCTGTATTAGAGCTTTACTAATATAGCTAATGCCAGTCAATCCCATATAGATGACTAAGGTCTGCTGAGGGTGAATTAGCTCGTTCCACGGTAAGTTAGTCGTACCATCTTTCAAATGACCCGTAACAAAGCGCACGGATTGAGCATAATCCCTATGAGTCAATGGAATACCAGCATAGCTTGAACAACCAGAAGCGGCTGTAATGCCGGGCACAACTTGAAACGGAATTTGTTGATCAGCCAGCAGCTCAATTTCTTCGCCACCACGACCAAAAATAAAAGGATCCCCCCCCTTTAAGCGCAACACTGTTTTTCCAAGTTTTGCGTGATCGGCTAACAGCTGATTTATTTCGTTTTGCGGTACCGAATGATCGGACATGGCTTTGCCGACATAAAACATCTCTGCATGACTGCTGCAGTATTCCAAAATAGGCTTTGAAACTAAGCGGTCATAAAAGACAATATCAGCTTGCTGAATAAGGCGCACAGCTTTGAGCGTTAATAGATCAGGATCTCCTGGGCCTGCCCCTACTAAGAAGACTTCACCTATGCTTTTTCCAGCAATCACTTCATTGCACACTTTTTCAGCTTGATCTTCTTTACCTGCAAGAACTAAATTAGGCATTGGGCTCGACATCAGCTTGCGCCAAAGCTGTTGACGTTTTTGGGTATCGTCAAAGTGAGTTCTTATTGTCTTGCGCAGACTGGATGTGAATTTCGCCAATTGTGAAATTCTAGGAGATAACGCTGCATCAAGCTGATTTCGAAGGTAGCGTGTTAATGCTGGGGATTCGGAAGCGGATGAAACTGTAATCATCACAGGATTACGATCAATAATTGCCGGAAAAATAAAGTCGCTGCCTGCAGGATCGTCAGCAATGCTTACAGGACAGGACAGTGCTTTTGCCCAACGTGCAATTTCTTGATTGGTATCAGAATTATCGGTAGCGGCGACAATGCGATGCCCTTGCAGAACATGCTGCTCTTGCGCCAAGGCATTAATGTGATGAATACTCTGCTGATCAACAAGATCCTGCAAGCGAGCATCTAGATTAGGCGAGACCACCGTGATGGCGTGAGTGAACTTGGTCAGCGTTTGGACTTTGCGCTGGGCTACCTGCCCACCGCCAAAGATAATGAATTTAACATCGTTTGAGCGGTGCAGCAGAGGTAGCCAGTTCATTGTGTTACCTTATATTATTTCGCTGTAATCACGTCAATACCACCCATATATGGGCGTAGTACTTCAGGCACAATGATTGAACCATCTTCTTGCTGGTAGTTCTCAAGAACAGCAACCAAGGTACGTCCTACCGCCAAGCCGGAGCCATTCACCGTGTGCACTAGTTCAGGCTTTCCTGTCTCTGGGTTTCTCCAGCGAGCTTGCATACGACGAGCTTGATAAGACTCGAAATTACTACAAGAAGAAATCTCGCGGAATTTTTGCTGACCTGGTAACCAGACTTCCAAGTCAAACGTTTTGGCCGCAGAAAATCCTAAATCACCACCACACAAAATAACCTTGCGGTAAGGCAATTCAAGTTTTTGGAGAATTGTTTCTGCATGCTGAGTCAATTCCTCAAGAGCCTGATCAGACTTAGAGGCATGAACAAACTGTACCAATTCAACTTTATCAAACTGATGCTGACGGATCATGCCACGAGTATCACGACCATAACTGCCCGCTTCACTTCGGAAGCACGGGGTATGACAGGCGAATTTTTGCGGTAAGTCGCCATTTAAAATGCTATCGCGAGCGATATTGGTTACCGGCACTTCGGCAGTAGGAATGAGATAAAACTCCTGCTCACCCTCTAGCTTGAATAAATCTTCCGAGAATTTAGGCAGCTGACCTGTACCGAATAATGAATCTTTATTGACTAAGTAAGGTGTATAAACCTCATCGTAGCCATGCTCATCGATGTGCGTATTTAGCATGAATTGCGCAAGAGCTCTGTGCAAACGAGCCATGTGTCCTTTCATGACAACAAAACGAGAACCTGTTAGCTTTGTTCCCGCTTCAAAATCTAGCCCGCCATTGGCTTCGCCAAGATCGACATGGTCTTTAGGCTCAAAAGAAAAGTCTTTAGGTGTGCCCCATACCATGATTTCGATATTATCATCTTCATCATTTCCCGCAGGTACATCCGACTGCGGGATATTAGGAATTGATAATAAGAATTCTTTAACATCGGCTTCCGCGGCTTTGGCTTTATGTTCTTCAGCGGCGATATTGTCATTTAATGAGCCCATGACTTGCGCTTTGGCTTCATCTGGAGTCATGCCTTGACCAATTAATTGGCCAATTTGCTTGGATGCTTTTTTCTTCTCAGCTTGTAGTTGTTGAGCCGCTGTAAGTGCAGCGCTGCGGGCTTTATCAAGCTGTTGAAACTTTTCAACATCAAGTTCAAAGCCTTTAACTTTAAGGCGCGCTGCTACATCTTCAAGGTTGTCACGAATAGTTCTAATGTCGAGCATGTAATTTCTAAACCAATTGTTTTGTTAATATCATTCCAAGCGCTGTTGCCAGCAGGCAGCCAATCAAACTCAGGGCAATATAGGTTAAAAATGCCGTGATTTTACCCTGCTGCAAGAGGGTTAAACTTTCTAGTGAAAAGGTGGAAAAGGTCGTAAACGCGCCTAAGAAACCTACCATAATCAAATGGCGATGAGCCTCACCACCAAAGTTGTTTTCGACCAGCCATATATAAGCTGCACCAATCGCAAAGGAGCCTATCAGGTTCACACTCAGTGTGCCATAAGGATAGGCCTTTCCAATCCATTTAAATATTGCCGTCGCAAGGCTGAAGCGCGCCATCGCACCCAGTGCTCCCCCTACCCCGATCCAGACTAAGTTCAGCATAATCCTTTCCTATTGTTCATTATAACGCTGACGACTGGCGGTTCTATTTAATTCATCCAGATAACGCAACTTTTCAGAAATTTTCTGCTCAAGCCCACGCTCAACTGGCTGATAAAAACGACTGCCTTTTAATTCTTCAGGCAGGTAACACTCTCCAGCAGCAAAGGCATTCTCTTCGTCATGAGCATATCGATATTCGTTTCCATGCCCCATTTCTGCCATTAACTTAGTCGGTGCATTACGCAAGTGAATGGGGACGTCATAAGAAGGCTGCTGACGAATGGTTGCAAGTATTTTATTGTACGCTTTGTAAACCGCATTACTTTTTGCTGCGCAAGCTAAGTAACTAATCGCTTGGGCGATCGCTAGCTCCCCCTCAGGAGAACCCAGTCGCTCTTGAACATCCCAAGCATTCAGACTAATGGTGAGTGCGCGAGGATCGGCATTGCCTATATCTTCACTGGCCATTCTAACAACTCGGCGGGCAATATAAAGAGGGTCGCAGCCGCCGTCAATCATTCGTGCAAACCAATACAGAGCACCTTGAGGGTCTGACCCCCTAACGGATTTGTGCAATGCTGAAATTTGATCATAAAATGCATCCCCGCCTTTATCAAAGCGGCGAAAAGTATTCTGCAGGCTGGTGGCGACAACGTTCAAAGTAATAATATTGTCAGTGCTCAGCTGGCTGGCGATCTCAAGAAGATTTAAGGCGGTTCTCGCATCGCCATCAGCCGCTTTTGCTAAGGCTGATAAAACACCGTCTTCGGCAGTGTAGCGACCTGAGAAGCCTAATTTACTGCCCAGCGCACGCTCTAAAACCGTTATAAGTACATCGCTATCCATCGATTTGAGTACATAAACTCGCGCGCGTGATAATAATGCGTTATTTAACTCAAACGAGGGGTTTTCAGTCGTTGCACCAATGAAAATAAAGGTGCCATCTTCTACATAAGGCAAAAATGCATCTTGCTGGCTTTTATTGAAGCGATGTACTTCATCAACAAAAAGGACGGTTTTGCGACGCTGAGCCTGATTTTGCTTGGCCTTAGCAACGACTTCGCGAATTTCTTTTATGCCTGCCATTACCGCACTTAAACTTAAGAAATCGCATTCTTCACTCTGAGCAAGTAGTCGTGCCAGTGTTGTTTTACCGACACCCGGCGGCCCCCAAAGTATCATAGAGTGCAGGCTTCTTTGATCAAGCATTAAGCGCAAAGGCCCTGCTGGGCCTAATAAGTGTGTTTGGCCGAAATAATCATCTAGGGACGTAGGCCTTAAACGCGCCGCAAGTGGTGCGTGATTTTGTGCTTGATCGGCGTCCTGCTGAAAAAATAAATCATCTGCCGACATTTTTTAATACTTACCCTGTCGGCCATCAATGATGTCAATGCCATCAGGAATGGAAAAGTTGAAAGTATCTTGAGCAAGAGTTGGGTTATTTAAAACGTCAGTGAAACTAATCTGGGTAATCTGTCCTGAAGCATCTCGAATGATCATTTGAGTAAGGGATTGTTGCTCATCGAGCTTATTGAAATCCAACTCTAAAGAATCGAATAATTGGCTTGTATCTTTAGGTTGCAAGATGAAGCGAATTTCATTCTCTGTATTACTTTCTGTAATAATGAAGTCATCCCCAATGGCACTGACGTCGCCACCCAGTAATAAAGCTGGGGTTTCAGAGAGGCGATTATCCATATCTTTAATGCTGACCTGTTCCAAATCCTCATCATAGATCCATAATGACTGACCGTCAGAAATCACTAATTGCTCATAGATGCCTTCAGTCTTCCAGCGGAGCTTTCCGGGCTTGGCAACTTGCATAAAGCCTTCCACGCGCTGGAGCGTATTGCCCAGGCCATCTTGAGTTAGCTGAACAAATTTGGCAGAAAAGCTATTGATCAGATTCAATTGCTGCTTCAGATTCTGAACTGCGTAAGTGGTATTCGCAACTGGCTGACTTAATACATGAATAGTATCACCTGCCCAGCTTGGGCTAGCGCATGTCAAAGCTAATGCTAGCCCTGTTCCGATAATAGAAGTACGTTTCACAAACTCTCCAAATACATCGCCATCAAAATTTATGGCTTACTTAAAACACTGTTGATTATTAATTTTCTTCCGACGGCTATTGGCTAGCGATTTATCGGGGGTGGAGCAATAACTTCACGACTACCATTGTGCGCAGCAGGTGAAACCACCCCGCTTGCTTCCATTGTTTCTACTAACCGAGCCGCGCGGTTATAGCCAATGCGTAATTTACGCTGTACTGATGATATAGAGACCTTGCGCGTTTCTGTAACAAAAGCAACAGCTTGATCGTACAGGTCATCCTTCTCATCGCCACCTTCAAGGGTTAGCCCAGCTTGCTCTGTGGCCTGGGTGATTTCTTCGATGTAATTCGGCTCGCCTTTGGTCTTCCATTCAGCAACAACCCTATGAACCTCATCATCATCAACAAAAGCACCATGAACACGAATTGGAATGCTGGTTCCTGCGGGCTGAAATAGCATGTCACCATGGCCTAATAACTGCTCTGCGCCACCTTGATCTAAAATAGTGCGAGAATCAATTTTAGATGAAACTTGGAACGCTATTCGGGTAGGTACGTTGGCCTTAATTAGGCCGGTAATAACATCCACCGAAGGACGCTGGGTGGCTAGAATCAGGTGAATACCTGCCGCTCGGGCTTTTTGTGCAATTCGAGCGATGAGCTCTTCAACCTTTTTGCCAACCGTCATCATCATATCGGCAAACTCATCCACTATGACAACAATATAAGGCAGTGGTTCTAATGTAGGCGGCGTAGTATCAAAACTCTGATCTATGCGCCAAAGTGGATCGGGGACGGGCTTACCTTCAGCAATCGCAGCTCTTACTTTAGCGTTGTGCCCAGCTACATTACGAACACCCATCGCCGCCATCAGCTGATAGCGGCGTTCCATTTCTTCTACACACCAGCGTAAGCCATTTGCCGCTTCTTTCATGTCAGTAATAACGGGCGTTAAAAGATGCGGTATACCTTCATAAACTGAGAGTTCAAGCATCTTTGGATCAACCATAATCAAGCGAACTTCATCAGGAGTCGACTTGTATAACAGGCTGATAATCATGGCGTTCACGCCTACAGATTTACCCGAGCCAGTGGTGCCTGCAACCAGTAAATGCGGCATTTTAGCCAAATCAGTCACCACTGGATTGCCTGCAATGTCATGACCTAACGCGATGGTTAGTGGCGATTTGGATTTGTCGAAATCTTCTGATGATAAAACGGAAGAAAGGCGAACCATGGCGCGGTGTTCATTGGGGATTTCTATTCCCATAACAGACTTGCCTGGAATTACTTCGACCACACGAACGCTATTCATTGCCATTGAACGTGCAAGATCTTGTGCAATACCCGAAACCTTGCTGGCTTTGGTTCCAGGGGCAGGCTGAATTTCAAAGCGAGTAATTACAGGGCCTGGGGCGACGGCCATTACTTCTGCTTTGATGCCAAAATCAGCCAGTTTCTGCTCGAGCATAATGGATAATTCTTCTAGACGCGCTTTTGAATATCCTATTTTTTGATCTTCATCGGCTGGGTCTAATAAGGCAATTGAGGGGAGTGGATTTTCTTCTGTGAATAATTTTCCTTGAAGATCACGAACCGCGCGCTCGCTTGGTTTCGTATCACGTTTCTCAAGCGGCTCTATCTTTACCTCTTTCATAAGTGCAGCAGAAGTACTCAGTTTTGTATCAAGCTCTACACTGTCGATTAAAATGGGGGGTTCTTTATCCATATCGGCTGCTTTGGCTTTGACCTTACTGATAGCCGGTGCCACGAGTGCTTTGACTCGAGAGCGCACAGTGCTTAGGTTGGCATTGTCATTTATACCAGAGGTATCATTTATACCAGAGGTATCATTTACGTCAGTATCATTTGAGGTGGCGATGCTAGACAGTAACGGTTCAATTTTTACTGATCGAGCAGGTGTTTGTAAGCCCTGCTCTAATGCTTGATCGGGCGATTGCTGTGATGATTGTTGTCTTGAATGCAGCGTTTTGCTGGCTTTGCGTTTATTCATTTTCAACTGAATCTTTGCGGCTAAGCTCTTAAATAATTGAACGGCAGATTCAATGATACTAAAGACAAAGCTACCAATAGCATCAAATACAGCCAGCCACGAAAACTCCCAGAACAGCATTGAGCCAATACACAACATAAGGGTCAGTAGAATCGAGCCGCCAATCGTGCTGAATAGTGAGATTGTCAGACTGGCAATGCTCTGCCCTATCATCCCTCCTACACCCGCTGGCAACGATTCAGCCGTGAAAACGCTGAATTCAAACAACGCCGCTAGTGAGAAAACAGACAAGAAAAAACCAAGCAGGCGTAACATCCATATCGCACCGGAAGTTTCAGCCTGATGTGTCCTGAATATTTGAACGACTTTGCCTGCAGCCAGTAATGGAATAATGTAGGCCAAATAACCGAGAGCATGAAGCAACCCATCTGCTAAATAAGCGCCGACTGGGCCGCCTGCATTTTTAAAGGATGTGTTTGCGCCTGCTGTTGACCAGCCATCATCAAGAGGGGAATATGTAACCAGCGAGAGTAAAAGATAAGCGCAAAGTGCTGTGAGGCATAGCAGAGCGATATCCTGCTTTAAATTACGTTCCTTTTTTTCTAGTTTTTCTGCTGCCAAAGCAGGTATCCTTAATAATAACAATAGATTGGCACAGTCTATCACGCATTTTCGTACAATATAGCCTTAAGCAAGACAACAGAAAAAATAGACTTTTATGATAGATTGGTTACAAGAAGATTTACCCCCTTATTTTCCCGATACGGCACTGGCTCAAACAGACCCCAACGGTTTGCTTGCCGCGGGCGGGCTGTTAACCCCTGCCTGGCTAGTAGCGGCGTATCGGCGCGGAATATTCCCTTGGTATGATGATGAGAGTCCTATTCTTTGGTGGAGTCCTGCTCCCCGCATGATTTTAAAAGCCAGCGATTTTCATCTTGGTCGAACCGTGCGCAAGCTGTTAAAGAAAAGTGACTATAAAATAAGTTGTGATCTAGCCTTCAATGAAATCATCTATCAATGCGCTCAACCGCGTGATGGTCAAGACGGTACATGGATAACAGATGAGATGGAGCAAGCCTATATTCGCTTGCACGCAAATGGTATTGGTCACTCGGTTGAATGCTGGAGTTCAAAGGGTGAGTTAATTGGCGGGCTTTATGGCCTACAAATCAACGGTGTGTTTTTTGGCGAATCAATGTTCAGCTTAGCGAGCAATGCGTCAAAGCTCTCTTTTGCTTATTTTGCTCAATTCTTATTTGATTCCGGTATTAAAATAATTGATTGCCAGATGCACAGTGACCATATGGCTCAGTTTGGTGCCAAAGAAATTGAACGACACGAATTTGAAAACTTGCTGAGCAGCGCTATTAGTGACTCATTAGTATTTAACTACCCCGCTTTTTTGACAGATGGGGTTTAATTCAAATGCACGATTCTGAAGTATTATTCTATCGCCATATAGAGAATAGCGAATGCGGCTACCTCCCAAGCCTTGAAAGTAATAGCATTTTCATTGATCCGGAAAGTAAGCCCACTAAAGATCAGCTTAACCTGCTTCACCTTCAAGGCTTTCGTCGCAGTGGCAAGCTGGTCTATCGGCCGCATTGCCCTGACTGCAATGCGTGTCAGTCATGCAGGATTATTAACCCTGAATTTCGCGCTAGTAAAAATCAAAAAAAAGCGATAAAGCGAAATCAGGATATCAGCCTGCATTGGTCTGAAGCGGCTTTTAATAACGAGCACTACCAGCTTTACCAGCGCTACATCAATCAGCGTCATCAGGATGGCGAAATGTTCCCCGCGAGTGAGGAGCAATATCAGGGATTTTTAATAGAAGGGCATGGCACTCACAAGTTTCTTGAGTTGCGCGACGCAGAAGGTACTCTAATAGGCTGTTGTGTTGTCGATGTTTTCTATGATGGCTTGTCAGCAATTTATAGCTATTTCGATCCAGATCAGCCTCGTCGCTCGCTTGGGCGGTATATTGTTCTTGCCCTTATTAGCGAGTGCCAGCAGCAAGGGTTACCTTACACTTACTTAGGATACTGGATTAAAAACGCCAACAAAATGAGCTACAAGGCTGATTATCAGCCATTAGAGGTGTTTGATGGTGAATTTTGGCGAAAACTGGTCATTAAATAGGCCAAATGAATATAAGCCTTTGCTTATTGGTAATTTTTAAGGCAGAATTCGCCGCATTAGACAATGTCAACAGGTGAAGAATGGCAAAAGGCGATCATATTGAAATGGACGGAGAGGTTATTGATACCCTTCCGAATACAATGTTCCGTGTTAAGTTGGAAAACGACCACGTTGTAACAGCACACATTTCTGGAAAAATGCGTAAAAACTACATTCGCATTTTGACCGGCGATAAAGTAAAGGTGGAACTAACACCTTACGACCTTAGTAAAGGCCGTATTACTTACCGCGCACGTTAAAAGCAAAAAGGCCGGCTAGCATCGCTACCCGGCCCTTTTTTTGTCTTAGATTTGATAATCCTACCTTTGATAATCCTACCTTTGATAATCCTACCTTTGATAGTCCTACCAGAGTCCATTAGCGAATTTCTAGCAAGTATAATCAACCCCCCCACTCCGGCAGCCAAATAAAGATTCGCCAGCCAGAGCAAGGCTATATCACTTAGGCAACAACCTCTTCAACCAAGTGAAGCTCAATGCCATCTTTAGCGTCATTAAGGCAGATCTCTACCTCACCGCCGCCTTCTAGGTCTCCGAATAAGATTCTTTCCGCCAGTGGCTTTTTAAGCTTCTCTTGAATTAGACGATTCATTGGGCGGGCGCCCATTTTTTCATCATATCCATTTTCAGCAAACCAATTTCTGGCGTCGTCATCAATGCGCATATGGACTTTTTTCTCATCGAGCTGTGCTTGTAGCTCAACCAAGAATTTATCGACCACAAACATAATATTATCGCGCGTCAATGAAGCAAATTGAATAATAGAATCAAGACGATTTCGGAATTCAGGGGTAAATTGCTTGCGAATGACTTCCATACCATCAGAAGTATGATCTTGATGAGAGAAGCCAATCGAACGGCGGCTAATGGTTTCGGCCCCTGCGTTGGTCGTCATGATCAAGATTACATTTCGGAAATCAGCCTTACGACCGTTATTGTCCGTTAACGTGCCATGATCCATCACTTGCAGTAGCAGGTTGAAAACTTCTGGGTGAGCTTTTTCAATCTCATCGAGCAGCAGTACACAATGCGGATTTTTATTGACGGCCTCGGTAAGCAAACCACCTTGATCAAAGCCAACATAACCTGGAGGTGCACCAATTAAGCGTGATACCGTATGGCGTTCCATGTACTCAGACATATCAAAACGAACAAGCTCCATTCCCATGACTTTAGCCAGCTGACGACTAACTTCAGTTTTACCTACGCCCGTTGGGCCAGCAAATAAGAACGAACCCGTTGGCTTCTCAGGTGAGTTTAGACCAGCACGAGATAACTTAACGGCCGCAGACAAGGTTGTAATCGCTTCATCTTGACCAAATACCACCATTTTAAGCTTATCCTCAAGCCCGAATAACAGCTCTTTATCAGAAGCTGAAACACTCTTAGGTGGAATTTTAGCAATGGAGGCTACAATAGCTTCTACATCTTGAACCGTAATCATCTTCTTGCGTTTATTGACAGGCAATAGACGCTGACTTGCCCCTGCTTCATCAATAACATCAATCGCCTTATCAGGCAGGTTGCGATCGGTAATATAACGATCAGCAAGCTCTGCAGCCGCTCTGAGTGCTTTATCTTGATACTTCAGCTCATGATGATCTTCAAAGCGTGATTTCAAACCTTTAAGAATTAAATAGGTATCTTCGACACTCGGTTCGCCAACATCAACTTTTTGAAAGCGACGAGTAAGCGCGCTGTCTTTCTCAAAGATGCCACGATACTCAGTAAAGGTCGTAGAACCCATGCACCGCACTTCGCCACTACTAAGCATAGGTTTCAGCAGGTTAGAGGCGTCCATCACCCCACCCGACGCTGCACCCGCACCGATAATGGTATGAATTTCATCAATAAATAAAATGCCATGCGGCTGTTTTTTGAGTTCAGCTAATAGAGCCTTAAAACGTTTCTCAAAATCGCCTCTATATTTAGTGCCTGCTAAAAGCGCGCCCATATCCAAACTAAAGACCACCGCATCAGCAATAACATCAGGCACATCGCCATCAACAATACGCTTAGCGAGACCTTCTGCAATGGCTGTTTTACCAACACCAGAATCGCCCACTAATAGAGGGTTATTCTTGCGACGTCGAGCTAAAATTTGAACCACGCGATTTACCTCAAACTCTCGACCAATAAGAGGATCGATTAATCCTTCTTTTGCTTGACGGTTTAAGTTAACGGCATAACCCTCTAGCGCACTCTTACTGCCAGGCTCTTGGCTATCATCATCAGATTCTAATAAGTTTTCGCTCTGCTCATCTTGACCAGGAACTTTAGCAATGCCATGAGATATGAAATTAACTACATCAATACGCGCAATATTCTGCTGTTTTAGGAAGTAAACAGCTTGGCTTTCTTGTTCGCTGAAAATAGCGACCAGTACATTAGCCCCCGTTACTTCTGATTTACCAGAAGACTGGACATGAAAAACAGCACGCTGAAGCACTCGCTGAAACCCTAAGGTAGGTTGAGTTTCACGCTCTTCATCTTGCTCTTGGATCAGTGGAGTTGTTGAATCAACAAACTCAATTAAATCTTTACGTAATTTTCCGATGTCAGATCCGCAGGCATTAAGCACAACCAATGCGGCATCATTATCCAGTAAAGACAGTAGTAAATGCTCAACCGTCATAAACTCATGACGCTTGACCCTAGCTTCTTTGAATGCATCATTCAAGGTTTGCTCAAGCTCTCTATTCAGCATAACGCCTCCTGAGTTGTAAGTCTTTTACTCGTCATCTTCTGCGGGTATAACCTCGCACAACAAAGGGTATTGGCAGTCTCTGGCGTAATCATTCACCATAGCGGCTTTTGTTTCTGCGATGTCTTTGCTGAAAATTCCGCAAATCGCAGCACCCTTGTTATGAACAGCGAGCATTATTTGCATAGCCTGTTCATCAGACTTGGCAAAAAAAGTTTGTAGTACTTCGACGACAAAATCCATAGGTGTATAGTCATCGTTCATCATTAAGACCTTATACATGGCGGGTGGTTTCAACTTTGGCTTTGCCGTTTCGACTGCCAAACTACCATCACCATAATGGTCATCTTCTTGTAATCTTAGTTGAGATTTCAACATCTTACCGACTTTCATTAGTGTATTTAATAATATGGGGGTGATTCCCTCACTTTAAAGCAAATAATACCAACTCGATAGCATTTGCCCTAGAACTCTTGACGTTTAAGATGAAGGCTTTTATTGTTGATGCACACTAATAAGATTATTTTGACGAAATAAGCATCTACGATCATCAACCAGTACTTTGGTATTATGATTTGATCACTTAAATCGTCTGTTCAAGGAGGAAATCATGAGTACAGGGAATATTGATGCCAAAAGTACAGGCAAAATTAGCGGCAAGGTAAAATGGTTTAATAATGCCAAAGGCTATGGGTTTATTGTTGAAGATGGTGGTGAACTCGATATGTTTGCACACTACTCGGCCATTACCATGGAAGGCTATAAAACCTTAAAGGCAGGCCAATGTGTCTACTTTGATAAAAAAGAAGTTGATAATGGCATTCATGCCATCAACATATCTACGATTGAAGAACCTACTGAATTAGAAGAATTTTCTGAACTAGAAGAGCCTGCTGAGGCATAAAAACACCTCAAATAATACGCACAAAAAAGGCGAGCACAGGGCTCGCCTTTTTTGTACTCACTTACACATTAAACAGCATCGATAATACAGTTTAAGGTATTACTTGGACGCATAATATTGGTCGCTTTTGCCGTATCTAGGTGATAATAACCACCAAGATCAACACGTGTACCCTGTGCATGACTTAGCTCCGCAATGATATCGGCGTGATATTCTGCCAAGTCATCATTTAACTTAGTGAATTTCGCTTTAAGTTCAGTATCATCATCTTGAGTCGCTAAATACTCTGCCCAATAAGTTGCCAGGTAATAATGACTACCGCGGTTATCAACCTGGCCAACTTTACGCAAAGGTGAACGGTCATGATCTAAGAATCGGCCCGTTGCTTCATTGAGTGTTTTAGCCAGAACAAGTGCTTTAGAATTTTCAGTTTTTTGCCCCAAATCTTCTAAAGAAACGGATAGTGCCAAGAACTCACCTAGAGAATCCCAGCGCAAGTGACCTTCTTCTGCAAGCTGCTGAGCATGCTTAGGCGCTGAGCCACCGGCACCGGTCTCATAAAGCCCACCACCTGCAAGCAGAGGAACAATAGAAAGCATCTTAGCACTTGTGCCCAATTCTAAAATCGGGAATAAGTCCGTTAAGTAATCACGCAATACGTTACCGGTAACAGAAATCGTATTTTCACCCGCTTTAACGCGAGCCATTGTATAGCGAATCGCCTCAACGGGGGACTTAATCAAAATTTCTAGGCCGTCAGTATCGTGATCCTGAAGGTACGTTTTTACAATATTGATCAGATTGCTATCGTGAGCTCGCTTTGGGTCTAGCCAAAAAACGGCTGACTGCCCTGTGTCACGTGCACGCTTAACCGCTAGTTTAACCCAGTCTTGAATGGGGGCGTCCTTAGTCTGACACATACGCCAGATATCACCCACTTCAACACTGTGTTCAAGTACCGTTTCGCCCGCATGGTTCACAACGCGAACCGTACCGGCATCTTCGATAATAAAGGTCTTGTCGTGAGAGCCATACTCTTCAGCTTTCTGAGCCATTAGGCCAACATTGGAAACACTGCCCATTGTCTTAACATCAAACGCGCCATTGTCTTTACAGAACTGAATGGTCTCTTGAAAAATCTCGGCATAGCAGCGATCTGGGATCATTGCTTTAGTATCATGTAGCTTACCGTCCGAACCCCACATTTTACCAGATGAGCGGATCGCAGCAGGCATGGATGCATCAACAATCACATCACTTGGAACATGTAAGTTGGTAATGCCTCGATCTGAATCAACCATCGCTAGGGATGGGCGTGTTTCATAAACAGCCATAATGGCGGCTTCGATTTCTTCTTGCTGGGCCGCTGGTAATTCTTTGATCTTAGCGTAAACGTCACCTAGACCATTTGTTTCTTCAACACCTAGCTCTTCAAAAACGTCCGCGTATTTTTCAAATACGTCTTTGAAGTAAACCGTCACTGCATGGCCAAACATAACAGGATCAGAAACTTTCATCATGGTTGCTTTTAGGTGCAATGAAAGCATGACGCCTTTTTCTTTGGCATCTTGCATCTGAACCTCAAAGAAATCACGAAGAGCACTACTGCTCATCACAGAAGCATCAATCACTTCATTTATCTGTAATTTCGTACTGGCTTTTAGAACCTGAGTTGAACCATCGGTCTTGACTAATTCAATACGAACATCGTCCGCCTTGTCCATTACAGCCGACTGCTCGCTGCCGTAGAAATCTCCGCTGGTCATGTGCGCAACATGAGAAGCCGAATCCTTGGACCACTCACCCATAGAGTGAGGATTTTTTTGAGCATATTCTTTAACGGGATCAGCGACGCGACGATCAGAGTTGCCTTCTCGCAATACAGGGTTTACCGCACTACCTAAGATTTTACCGTAGCGTGCTTTTATTTCAGCTTCCGCATCATTCTCTGGGTCTTCAGGGAAATCAGGAATGTTATATCCCTGACTCTGTAGTTCTTTAATCGCAGCAACCAATTGAGGAACCGAAGCACTGATATTGGGCAGCTTAATAATGTTTGCTTCTGGTGTTTTTGCAAGCTCTCCCAATTCGGCAAGGGCATCGCTCATCTGCTGATCTTCAGTCAGATTGTCAGGGAAGTTCGCAATAATGCGACCTGCTAAAGAAATATCACGTGTTTCAATGGTGATATTGGCCGTTCTAGCAAATGCTTGAATGATGGGCAAAAGCGAAAACGTCGCAAGTGCTGGAGCTTCATCTGTTTCTGTGTAAATAATTTTAGGAGTTTGCTTAGTCATTGTTTGTCCTAGTATTCTTTGGCTGTATCGCCAGTAGCCTTAGAAAGCCGACTTTTGATCGACTTCTCATCATTTGGCCCGACAGGCATATCAAAGGTCACTTTTGGTCACCTTTTTCGTTCATTTCAGTTATTAATGCAACTTTATGAGTTATAGCAGGCACGAATATTAACATGCAATGGTATAATCAACAGTCCTTTATGTAGTATTTCTACATTTATAGTTCGTTTTTCATACAATATTGTAGTATTTGGTAGTTTCTTTACAAGGTTTCATCTTTCTATGCCCAATCTAATCCTTTTTAATAAGCCTTTTAATGTCCTGTCTCAATTTTCCGCACATGAAGGGAAAATTACTTTGGCAAAGTATATTAAAACAAAAGGCTTCCATCCCGCTGGTCGCCTTGATTACGATTCCGAAGGTTTGATGTTACTCACCAATGAAGGTGCCCTACAACATCAGATTAGTCACCCAAACCATAAACTGCCAAAAACTTATTGGGTTCAGGTAGAAGGCGAAGTGAAAAAAGAAGCATTAGAGCAACTGCGTAATGGTGTGAAGCTCGGTGACGGCATGACAGCGCCCGCTAAAGTAAAGCAGATGGCTTCCGTTAAAATATGGCCACGTAACCCACCCATTCGCCCACGCGAAGGGCAAGCGACGGGCTGGATTCAACTGGCGATCGTTGAAGGCAGGAACCGTCAGGTGCGAAGAATGGTAGCGGCGGTCGGGCTACCTTGCTTACGACTTATTAGAATGCAGGTCGGTGAATGGTCTATCAAAGGTCTTAAACCAGGGGAATCACGTGAAGATACCGTCGCACTGCCTAGCGAATCAGTACGCCAAGCAACCAGCGGCCCGACCAAAAAGAATATCGATAAAAAATTCGATGGCAATGTCACTCGCAGCAAGTATAAGAAGAATCGACGCTAATGTCTGCCAGTAGCCCTGAGAACACTCCAAGCATAGACCCTGCGCGTTGGACGCCTCACGCAACGGTGGCCACTATTGTTGAAAAAGACGGCAAGTTTCTTTTAGTAGAAGAGAGGCGTCTGATCAATAGCCAAGGCGATTTCGGTATTGTCTATAATCAACCTGCGGGCCACGTTGATGAAGGCGAATCCATTTTAGCGGCTGCAATGCGTGAAACACTGGAAGAAACACGCTGGCAGGTTAAGCTTAAGCATTTAATAGGTATCTATATTTTTACCGCCCCAGCCAATGGCATTACCTATCATCGCTACTGCTTTGCTGCAGAAGCCCTGAGCCATCAAGCAGAAAATGAACTTGATGATGGTATACTTGATGCGAAATGGTTCACCTGGGGTGAAATACAAGCATTGGATAATCTGCGTAGTCCACTTGTAAAACGCTGCTTTAAAGACCATATAGATGGAAGACAATATCCTCTCGATCTCATCTATGAGCATTCAGAAGATAAAGATACAACTTACGATAATAGCGCTAAAGAGTTAGAAGACAACAATGATTAACAAGCCTAAAGAAGAAACCCTCGTCATAGTCGGCATGTCCGGCGGTGTTGATTCCTCCGTATCTGCCCTATTATTGCAACAACAAGGCTACCAGGTGGAAGGCTTGTTTATGAAAAATTGGGATGAGGATGACGGTACCGATTATTGTACCGCCATGGACGACCTCGCAGATGCTCAAGCCGTTGCCGATAAGCTTGGAATGAAACTTCATACAGCCAACTTCGCAAGTGAGTATTGGGATAATGTATTCGAGCACTTTTTAGAAGAGTACAAAGCCGGCCGCACCCCAAACCCAGACATCCTTTGCAATCGCGAAATCAAATTCAAAGCCTTTCTTGATTATACTAAGGTATTAGGTGCGGACTATATTGCTACAGGCCATTATGTGCGTCGCCGCGATATTGAGCAGAAAGGCGGCCAGCAAGCCCAGCTTTTACGAGGCTTGGATGGCAATAAAGATCAAAGTTACTTTCTTCACGCAGTTGCAGGTAGCGAAATAGCGCAGACTCTGTTCCCGGTGGGCGAGTTAGAAAAGCCTGAAGTGCGCCGTATTGCAGAAGAGCACGACCTCATCACCCACAACAAAAAAGATTCAACCGGCATCTGCTTTATCGGCGAACGTCGCTTTAAAGATTTTTTACAGCAGTACTTACCCGCTCAGCCAGGTGTTATTGAAACTCCAGAGGGTGTTGCCATTGGAAAGCACCAAGGCCTTATGTACCACACCCTAGGTCAGCGCCAAGGCTTAGGCATTGGCGGCTTGAATGGCTATTCTGACGATCCTTGGTACGTTGCACAAAAAGACCTTGATAGAAATGTACTGATCGCTGCGCAAGGCAAGAATCACCCTATTCTATTCAGTCATTCATTAACGTCACATCAAATCTATTGGGTTAATGAAGAGCCGCAATTGCCACTGACATGCACAGCCAAAGTCCGCTACCGTCAGAGTGATCAAGTCTGTACCATTACTAAGAATGAATCAGGTGAATATCAAGTTGTCTTCAAAGAACCACAGCGTGCCGTAACACCAGGCCAAAGTGTTGTTTTTTATCAAGATGAGATTTGCTTAGGGGGTGGTGTTATTGAAAACACACAAGTTGACCCTAATCGCCCAATTAAGTTTTAGACGGAATTGTAAGTCCTACTATGAGTCAGTCAAATAAGCACGAACAGCAAACCATCGCCTTGGCCGCAATTTTTCAAGCAGCAAGTTTAGTTGAACAGCTTGCGCGCACCGGCGACATTCCTGCAGCTGAGCTTGAATTATTGATTACCAGTTTATTTAAGCAGAGCCCTGATAGCTTTGATGATATTTATGGTTCAAAGCCAAATCTTCAAGCTGGCTTTCATGGTATTTGCAAAATGATGGGTGATGATAGCCTGAAAAGTAAGCAGGACATAAAACCTGAAGTCATGCGCTACGCTCTAAGCATCGTTCATTTAGAAGGACGCCTGCGTAAAAATAGCCACATGATGAACCAGCTGGGAGAAAGCATTCAATCCAGCGTAAGGCAAGCCGACCACTTTCACATCACACACGAGAGCGTCATTGGTAGTTTGGCAGATACTTATAAGCAAACTCTGAGTACTCTATCGTTTCGAATTAAAGTCTCTGGTAATCCGCAAATACTGCAGAACAGCTTAAATGCCAACAAGGTGCGTGCGTTATTATTAGCCGGTATCCGCGCCGCTATTTTGTGGCGACAGGTTGGTGGGCGACGCTGGCATCTACTGTTCAATCGTAAACGCTACATCAAAGATGCACAAAGCCTGCTTATCAGGTAGAATGCGCGCCATAAATTTTCCGTTTTACATAAATTAATCTACTGACGAGAACCGCATCCCATGGAACTTTCTGCATTAAGCGCGATTTCCCCGATTGATGGCCGTTATGGCAGCAAAACTAAAGAATTACGTTCAATTTTTTCTGAATTCGGTCTTATCCGTTGCCGTGTAGAAGTAGAAATCCGCTGGTTACAGCGTTTAGCTGACCACGCAGAAATCTCAGAAGTAGCACCGTTCAGCGCAGCAACCAATGCCCAGCTTGACGCAATTGTAGCAAATTTCTCAGAAGCTGATGCTCAGCGCATCAAAGACATCGAAGCAACCACTAATCACGATGTGAAAGCGGTTGAATACTTCATCAAAGAAACCTTTGAAGGTAACGATGAACTTCTAGCAGTTTCTGAATTCGTACACTTTGCTTGTACTTCAGAAGACATTAACAACCTATCTCATGCCCTAATGCTAAAAGCCGGTCGTGAAGATGTAGCATTGCCTTACATGCGCAAAATCGCCGACGCTATCCGCGACCTTGCACACACCTACGCTGAGCTACCAATGCTTTCTCGCACACACGGCCAAACTGCTTCCCCAACAACCTTGGGTAAAGAAATGGCAAACGTAGTGGCACGTTTAGAGCGCCAAATCACACAGCTAGAATCTGTTCCGCTATTAGGCAAGATCAATGGCGCGGTGGGTAACTACAACGCACATATCTCAGCCTACCCTGCAATCGACTGGGCAGACAACGCACAAGTATTCATCGAGTCTTTGGGCCTAGCCTTCAACCCATACACCACTCAAATTGAGCCACACGACTACATCGCAGAAATGTTCGATGCCATCGCACGCTACAATACAATCCTGATCGATTTCAATCGCGACATCTGGGCTTACATCTCAAACGGTTACTTCAAGCAGAAGACTATTGCTGGCGAAGTGGGTTCTTCTACCATGCCGCACAAAGTAAACCCAATTGACTTCGAAAACTCTGAAGGCAACCTAGGCATGGCAAACGCCATCATGGGCCACCTAGCGCAGAAGCTTCCAATCTCTCGCTGGCAGCGTGATTTAACCGACTCCACTGTTCTTCGTAACATGGGCGTGGGCTTTGGCTACAGCCTAATTGCTTACCATTCTGTATTGAAAGGTATTAGCAAGCTGCAAGTAAACGAAGCAAACATTGGTGCAGACCTAAATAACGCATGGGAAGTATTGGCCGAGCCAGTACAAACCGTGATGCGTCGCTACGGCATCGAACAGCCATACGAAAAGCTTAAAGCCGTTACTCGTGGCAAAGCCATCACCAAAGAAATCATGGCTGAGTTCATCGAAACTTTAGACATGCCAGCAGAAGCCATTGCCGAACTAAAAGCAATGACACCTGCTTCTTATGTGGGTAACGCTGCAGACCAAGCTAAAGCGGTTTAACAACCACTCCGAAAAAGAAAAGCACCAAAGGTATTGGTGCTTTTCTTTTCTCCTCCTTTGCTTTTCCCTATTCTTCCTCTGTGTAGCGCAGCGGCTCGGTGCCTCTGTGGTGAAAGTCTTTTCTAAACCCTGTATCATCCCCGCCAATTATCAAATCGACACAGAGTAAATCAGAATGGATATTCTCGGCAACATCAGCAAAGAACAATTTCTCAAAGAATACTGGCAGAAGAAGCCATTACTCATCCGCCAAGCTTATCCAAACTTCGAGCCATTAATCCCTGCTGACGAACTCGCCGGCATGAGCCTAGAAGAAGAAATCGAATCACGTATCATCATGGAAAACGGCCCAGACTCGCCCTGGCAGCTACTGAGTGGCCCATTCCAAGAAGACACCTTCAGCAACCTACCCGAAGACAAATGGACACTGCTCATCCAAGGCGTAGACCAATGGGTACCGGAAGCCGCTGACTTACTGCAAGACTTCAACTTCATCCCAAACTGGCGCATAGACGACCTAATGATCAGCTTCGCCACAGACGGCGGTAGCGTCGGCCCACACTACGACCAATACGACGTATTCCTACTACAAGCTGAAGGTCAGCGCGAATGGCGTATCGGTCAGATGTGCAGCGAGCATGATGACTTTCTGAAAGAAACTAAATTACGCATATTATCCCAATTTGAAGAAACTGATCGCTGGACACTTGAGCCCGGAGATATGCTTTATCTACCACCTCGCTTAGCGCATTACGGCATCTCTCAGGGAAATGGCCAAACCTATAGCATCGGTTTTCGCGCCCCAAGCCAAAGTGAGCTTATGCACAGCTTGGTAGATCAGATTGATGCAAGCAGCAATGAAGACCAACGGTATGGCGACCCTGATTTAGAACTACAAGAGAATTGTGGTGAAATTAGTGATGCGGCCTTACAGCAAGTGCGTGAGTTTATGACGCAGGCCCTGGCCGACCCTGTCTTGCTAAGTGATACCATTGGCAAGTTGATGACAGAGCCTAAATACTCACAAGAAAAGGATGATAAAGGCGCTAAATCAGCTCAAGAGTACACTATAAGTGACCTTAAGTATGACCTGCAAGCCATTGATATTGAAAGAGAATTACATTCTAGATTTGCTTTCAACTGCACGCAAGGCCAGTACAGTTTTTATGCGGGTGGCAAGGTCTACCCAATTAAAGAAAATTGTCTTGAGCTTGTAAAATATCTAACCCAAAGCCGCTTGTATAGTGGCCAAAAACTTCTTACCCTGTGCGAAGATAGTAACAATGAAAAGCTGCTGCTAAACTTATGGCGAGACGGCCATTTTTTTAGTGCTGAATAAGCTAGGGAATTCAATTGGAAATTAACATAGTTAGCTGGGACGACGCTCAAACAGCGCTTCGCCTTATCCGACAAAAGGTTTTCATTGACGAACAGGAAGTACCTGAAGACCTTGAGTGGGACAACTTCGACAAGCAAGCAACCCACATACTAGGTAAAGAGGGTAATCGCCCCGTTGCTTGCGCACGCTTACTTTCTGACGGCCAACTAGGTCGACTGGCCGTTTTGAAAGACTATCGATCTCATGGTTGGGGTGGGCGCATCTTACGCTCTGCCGAAGAGTATTTACTCGAGAAAAAACATTTAAAGGTCTTTCTTAACAGCCAAGCGAATAGCTACAATTTTTATTATAAGAATGGATACCGCCCAACGGACAAAATGATGTGGGACGCCAATATTCCACATATCGAAATGCAGAAAATACTTAAGCGCCCCAATCCTGCTAGCAAAACTTACATGCTCGCTCACGATGACGACAACCACACTTCCGAGCAAGCCATCGCCAGCGCAGTGTGGTTTCAGATTGCGAGCAGCCAGAGTCGCCGCGAGATCACCATTCAAATACACGACCTCGCCCACCCTCTATTTAATAATCCTACCTGCCTAGTCAATCTAGCCACTTTCATTAAGCAGTCACGGCAAACACATATCAGGGTCTTGATACACAATGAAATTCCCGGCTTAGCTGAGCATCCGCTATTACGACTACAACAAAGAATGAGTAGTCGTATTAAAATTAGAGCACTGGAGTCAGCGGTTAACAAAGAAGCCCACAATAACGTCATAACATTTGATCTTTCAGGGCATCTGCGATTTAACCACAAATCCGTTTTTTGTAATTTCAATAATCGGTTGAGTGTTAGTCGTCATCGTGAAAGCTTTGAGCAGGACTGGGCAAAATCGAAAGAGTTAGTAGAAGGTAGAAAGTTCTTTATCTAAGCGCTGAAGTATCTTTAATTCGCCATACAAACGCTGAGATACTTAAAAATGGCACTACTAGATTGGGGTCACTAAATGGGAGTTACTAAATATGAGGTTACTAGATACTAGTACTGAATAGACACGAATATCAAAGAGGCGTAAATACTATAAAAACAGCTTTGGCCGCGCTATTAAAAGCAGCAGCCAAAGCGAGATCAATTAAGCTACTTGATCAGTGTAATTAATTAAAACAAAAACAAGTATGTGCAATGCACTAACCACCCAAGTCAACTTGCCTCGAAGAGCGCGGTATCCTTCGGTATATACCTTCCCAAAAACTTTATCCGTCTCTAAGAAGCGGAGCATCCAAAAAGCAACCAGCAGCATTAATACAGAAAGGTTATCAGGTAGATATGAAGCGAACCAGCCCCATAGAAAGATAGCAATGGTAAAACCTAACTGCCAATCTTCAGCCTTCTTCTTTTTGGTGCGCAAGGCACCCCAGCAACTACCGGTAAGAAACATTAGAACCAAAAGCGAGTAATCCAGAAATACTTCTACTGAACCTGATACTGCAAAAAGTGCACCTGCAAAACCGACCGCCAAAGGAATTAAACCCGCATATCCATACTTACGATCATTAGCAGCATCGATCATGTTATCCCCCTACTATTTTTATAAACAACAGCATTATAGCAGCTTTAATATTTTTCGCTGCTGCCATATTGCTTTACAATAGTCAGATAATAAATCAATCGAGAACGTTATGGTACACCTTCCTAACTCAATCAAAGAAAAAGCCCGCGATATTAAACTTGTAGTCTTTGATGTCGACGGTGTCCTGACAGACGGCACTCTTAGCTACAGCGAAAGCGGTGAAGAAGTTAAGCACTTCAACGTTAAAGATGGCGTTGGCATAAAACTGCTTAACGCATACGATATTACAACCGCGGTAATATCAGCTAAAGACAGTGCGCCTCTTAGAAAGCGCATCGCTGATCTCGACATTCCTCACTTTTACCCGGCCTGTAAAGACAAATGGGAAAAGCTAAGCGAACTAATGGACACATTATGGATAAAACCTAGTGAGGTTTGCTATGTGGGTGACGATGTTATCGACTTAAAAGTTATGAAACGAATTGGTCTTAGTATTACACCTGCAGATGGTTTTTGGCTGGTTAAGAAACATTCCGATTTAATTACCGATGCAATGGGTGGCAAAGGTGTCGCTCGCGAAGTCGCTGACATCGTACTCGGCAGCAGAATGTCCTTAGAAGAAGCTTACATAAAGGCAATGCTTCCTGAATTTGAAAAGACAATTACATAACTCTATTTATAATCAGATCAATAGTTCGTAGCTCGATAGCTTTATAAATAGACGTTTGATACACAATACTTGATCCACACAGTAAAGGTTTCATCAGAAAAATGGCCAATTATAAAATTGTTATCCCAGCACGCTATTCAAGTAGCCGCCTACCCGGCAAACCATTAATTGAACTTAGCGGCAAACCCATGATTCAGCACACCTATGAGCGTGCACTAGAAACTGGGGTTAAAGACATTGTCATCGCCACTGACGACCAGCGAATCTATGATATTGCTAAAGGTTTTGGGGCTGATGTAGTAATGACTCGCCCTGAGCATGAAAACGGCACAGAGCGTATTGCGGAAGTTGCAGAAATAAAAGGCTGGGACAAAGATGACGTACTCGTCAATCTTCAAGGCGATGAGCCATTAGTACCCAAAGCATTAATCGAACAAACCGCACAAGGCTTATTACTTAACCCTGAAGCTGGCATGAGCTCCATTTGCACCGCTATCAACTCCGCAGAAGATGCGTTTGATCCCAATGTGGTAAAAGTTGTTTTAGACGGTCGTGGTTTCGCTATGTACTTTAGCCGTGCAGCCATTCCATGGGATCGTGACTTATATAAAGATGGTCAGGATAAAATAACCGAAATAATGCCTGTTTATCGCCACATTGGCATGTATGGCTATCGAGTTTCTTTCTTACAGAAATACACTCGAATGTCAGTATGCCCTATTGAGCAAGCAGAGTGTTTAGAGCAGTTACGCGCTTTGTGGTATGGCGAAAAAATTCATATGGGTATTACAGACACACCACCAGGACATGGTGTGGATACTCCAGCTGACATCACAAGAGTCGAAGCACTATTGGCTAAGTCAAACTAGTTTTCAGCCAATCACGGATACTCTTCAATCCGTGATTGGCGCAACCCCTTTGAGCACTAGCTAATTGCCGCTAAGCCTAAAGCAATATCCTTTTGAATATCTTCAACCGACTCAAGACCTACTGCAATTCTAACCAAGCCATCACTAATACCTGCTCTAACTCTATCTTCTGGAGTTAAGCGGCTGTGCGTCGTTGAGGCAGGATGAGTTACCGTCGTTTTAGTATCACCAAGATTTGCGGTAATCGAGATCATGCGAGTACCGTCGATTAAGTTCCAGGCGGCTTCTTGACCCCCTTCAACTTCAAACGACAATACGCCACCAAAAGCAGATTGCTGCTTTTTAGCCAAGTCATGACTAGGGTGATCTTCTAATCCAGCGTAATTAACACGTATAATTTGCGGCTGCTGCTGCAGCCAGCGCGCCAACACCATGGCATTTTCACTGTGCGCTTTCATACGCAAAGACAAGGTTTCTAGACCTTTTAAAAATACCCAAGCATTAAATGGACTCAGGGTCGGTCCCGCAGAACGCAACACACCTACCACAGGCTCGATTAATTCATTACTGCCAACAACAGCACCGCCAAGGCAACGCCCCTGCCCATCAATATATTTGGTTGCTGAGTGAATAATTAAGTCAGCACCAAAATTCAAAGGCTTCTGCAAAGCAGGCGTACAAAAACAATTATCAACCACAAGCAACGCATCATGCTTATGAGCCAAATCTGCCAAAGCCTGCAAGTCTGCAACTTCACTCATTGGGTTAGAGGGAGACTCCAAAAAGAGCATGCGTGTTGTTTCGTCAATCGCTAAGGCCCAAGCATCGAGATCCAAAAGATCAACATAGCGCACATCAATATTAAATTTGCGGACAAACTTTTCAAATAAAACATTTGTACTGCCAAACACATTACGAGATACAATAATGCTATCGCCTGCCTTTAGGTGCGCAACCACAACCGAATAAATAGCGGCCATACCTGACGCCGTGGCGACACAATTTTCAGCGCCTTCCAGTGCGGCTAAACGCTCTTCAAATGTACGAACGGTTGGATTGGTGTAGCGTGAGTATACGTTACCAGGCTCGTCACCCGAAAAGCGCGCCGCAGCTTCTGCTGCAGAATTAAAGACATAACTGCTCGTCGTATAAATAGCTTCGCTATGCTCGCCGTGCGCACTTCGGACCTGCCCTGCACGTACGGCCAATGTTTCAAAGTCCGCATCCGTTAAGTCTGACTGGTAACGAAAATCTCTATCAGAAAATTTACCCATACTGGTCTTTATCTACACTCTACAAAATTCATTTTTTAAAAACAAAAACGGCCAGATAACTGGCCGTTTTGTGCATCATATTATCAATCAGTAATTAACTTACTCTTGATCGTTGTGCAAATCAATTGCGACATCTTCAGCGGAATTAGCTGAGGATTTAGAAGCATCACTGCGAGCAGCCTGTAGGCGCTCAAAATAAGCTTCGTTAATGTCACCCGTCACATACTCTTGGTCAAAAACCGAGCAATCAAATTCTTTAACGTCGGTCACTGCACCACTTAAGCAGGAGCGCTGAAGGTCTTCTAGGTCTTGATAGATTAACCAATCAGCACCAATCGCCTTTTCAATTTCCGATACCGTACGATCATGAGCAATCAGTTCGTTAACCGCTGGCATATCGATTCCGTACACGTTTGGATAACGTACTTCTGGCGCTGCAGATGCAAAATACACGTTCTTAGCACCGGCTTCACGAGCCATCTCGATAATTTGGTTGCACGTAGTCCCCCGAACAATGGAATCATCTACTAGCAATACATTTTTACCCGAGAATTCTAAAGCGATCGCGTTTAATTTCTGTTTAACAGATTTTTTACGCTGCTGCTGCCCTGGCATAATGAATGTGCGGCCAATATAGCGGTTCTTCATAAAACCTTCGCGATACTTAACACCTAAACGGTTAGCAAGCTGCAAGGCAGACGTTCGGCTGGTATCAGGAATAGGGATAACGACGTCAATATCATGATCCGGACGCTCTTTCATGATCTTGCCAGCAAGGTATTCGCCCATCTTAAGGCGAGCCTTATAAACCGAGATACCATCCATAATGGAATCTGGACGAGCAAAATAGACATGCTCGAAAATACACGGCTTAAGCTCAGGGTTTTCTGCACACTGCTGACTAAAGAAATCGCCTTCTTTAGTAATGACTACACATTCACCCGGAGCGATATCGCGCTCTAACTTAAAGCCTAGACCGTCAAGAGCAACACTTTCAGAAGCAACCATGAACTCTTTGCCTTGATCCGTATCGCGCGCACCAAATACCGCAGGACGAATACCATGAGGGTCACGGAAAGCCACAAGGCCAAAGCCATTGATCATAGCAACGACAGCATACCCGCCACGAACACGTTGATGAACACGCGCAACCGCTTTAAAAATCGTGTCTGCTGTTGGTTCTAGCTCGCCCTGCTTTTGCATTTCATGTGCAAATACATTCAATAAAACTTCTGAGTCAGAGGTTGTATTAATATGGCGAAGATCTTCTTTATAAAGAAGGTCAGCAACTTCATCGGCATTGGTAAGGTTACCGTTATGCGCCAATGTGATGCCGTATGGAGAATTAACATAAAAAGGTTGAGCTTCCGCTGAACTGGAGCTACCGGCTGTCGGATAACGCACGTGCCCGATACCAATATTTCCAACCAAACGCTTCATGTGACGCGTGCGAAAAACATCGCTAACAAGACCATTGTCCTTGCGTAAAAATAACTTATCATTATGCCAAGTTACGATACCTGCAGCGTCTTGACCACGGTGCTGTAGGATCGTCAATGCATCATAGATGCTCTGATTGACATGGGACTTCGCAACTATACCCACTATTCCGCACATGCGTAATAAACCTCAATTTAAGCTATAAGTTATTTGTGTATGACATCACATGATCAGTGGCTGAAGGCAAAATTTTTCTTGCCCAGTCCGCTAAAAGTTCTAAGTGTGGCATGAGTGTCGAATCTTGCCACCAAGGATCTTTTGGCACTGCGGTATATTGCAGCCCATAGACAATGGCAACGAGAATAAGTAAGCCTCGAACAAATCCGAATACCATGCCAAAGACACGGTCGGTGCTCGAAAGACCTGTAATACGGATCATTTCTACAACAAGATGGTTCACCATGGCGCCGATGGCCACAGTACCTACAAATAACAGAACAAATGCAACAACCCAACGAGCTGATGGCGTCTCTATGTGGTCAACTAATAAAGTTGCAAGGTTACCGCTGAATACGCGAGCAATCACAAAAGCTGCTACCCAACTGACTAACGATAACGCTTCTTTTACAAATCCACGTCGTAAACTTAGGGCTGCGGATACTACTAAAACCGCAATTATAACCCAGTCGATACTTGTCATGGCGCCTCTCAACTCATTGACAGTATTGGAAAGACGCGAATTCTAACAAAGCCGAGCCTCAACTGCTACTACTCAGGTGTATATTGACGTAATCCAATATCTTTAAGTTGGGTTTCTTTAGCGAGTTCGATCTGTAATTGTTCAGCTTTTGCACGCTGAAGCATAGGACCCACATAAACACGATCAAAGCCCCCTGCACCATCTTTGAGAATATAGGCTTTATAGCCTTTACTGCGTAATGAATCTCGCAGCTCGATAGCATTTGTACTATTTTTGAACGAAGCTAGTTGCAACGTCCAAGCAACGGCCTCACCTTGCAGGGTTAACCCTGCTCGGTCACTTGGTATATTTGGATCTCTAGGATCATCTTGAAGTACAAATTCAGGCTCGGGCGCAGTGATTTTTTCTTCAAAGTCTCCAGCGTCCAGTGCGTTCAACTCTATTCGAACGCGACTGCTTTGCTTTTCATCAACCCAGCTTGGTATTACTGGCTTGGCAGGAATGGTTGAATCGTCATCAGCATCGAGCTGCTGACCCTTAATAACATTAGGTAAGATGAGCGCCAGTAATAAAACGGTAATAACCGCGCCTAAGATCCGTGCTTTAAAGTTAATTTCCATGCTTTAAATCTTCGCCTAATTCAGTTCACAATTGAGCTATCTGTAACTCATTTATTTTAAAAGCAATCCATCAATACACGCTAGCGCCTGCTCTGCGGCTGATACTGTGAGAAATGAACCGATAATAAGGATTTTATGCCCCCCAGAACTTTCGGCAGGCTCTTTAGAGCAAACATCCTCTAAGCCCGAGATCATAGCCAATTTAACAGTCTCATGACACATCATCGACACTTTAGGAGAAGTCTGACCAATTCTGTCAAATAAAGAATGACTAGCCTGCCCTCGATACCCTTGCAAGCTCGCTAAATGCCAAGATTCAATATGCGGTAAAGCCGCTACGACAGCGGCTGGGTCTTTATCCGCCAGCATGGCCAAGATAGCGACAGAGCAATCTTGAACCTGATCAGATAAAAATGCTGCCGCTTGAGCGTTATGAGCAACATCTAAAATAAAAGTGACGGATTTACCGTTGAACTCGCAGGGGAAATGAGTCAATCGCCCCGACACCTTAGTACGATTCACCGCAGCCTGAATGCCTTTTACATGGGGCAACAAGCCAATTGCATCTAAACCAGCAATAGCACTGGCAATATTATAAAAAGGGATATGGCCTTTTGGCAGCGTAATAGCTTGACCACCTTTCACCCATTCCCAGCCAGCAACGGGGGATTGAGCCACAGGGTTTATGGAAAAGTCGACACCCTGATAAAGGGTTTTTGCTTGCAGCTGAATAGCCGCATCAACAAACCCTTTAGGGGCATTTAGCTGGCCGCAAATCAGTGGTTTATCGGCGCGAGCGATACCTGCCTTTTCCATGCCAATCAAGTCTAAAGTATCACCAAGCCAATCCTGATGATCTAAGCCGACACTCGTAACAATGGCTAAATCAGTCTCAACAATATTAACTGCATCTAAACGTCCGCCTAAGCCAACCTCTAGAATAGCAACATCAACCTGCCACTGTTTAATTTGCCACAACGCGGCCAGTGTTCCAAACTCGAAGTAAGTTAGCGGTATATCGCCACGACCACTTTCTATCGCCGAAAATGCTTCACAAAGCTCATTGTCAGAAGAGAGACGCATGGAAGTTACAGAGTCTCGTCGATTGATACGTTCATTATATTCATGAATATGCGGTGAGTTATAACAGGCAGACGTCAATCCCTTTTCCGCCAACAGTTGCCCAACGAGCGCTGTGGTTGTGCCTTTCCCGTTGGTCCCACCCACAACAATAACAACAGGCGCAGGCTTAAATAATCCCAGTTGCTGAGCAACCTTTGTTACACGACCCAAGCCCATCTCTATATTAGCCGGATGTGTTGACTCTAAATGAGTCAACCATTGATCTTTCGTTGCACCCGCTGCTATCACGATTGTTTAGCGTCCATTTATATCAGTCTTAAGTTAGTTCGCGTCCATCGCAGCACGCATTTCTGCAAGTACGGCTTGAACTTCACTAATTGCCTTTTCTGGCTGATCGGCATTGGCAGCGATTTTATTCACCAATGCTGATCCGACAATAACGCCATCAGCAACCGTTGCAACCGCAGCAGCCGCTTTACCATTATTAATGCCAAAACCTACGCCAACAGGAATATCGACACGACTACGAATTCGCTCAAGATTTTTGCTTACATCAGCAACATCTATCTCAGCACTGCCTGTAACACCCTTGATTGAAACGTAATACACATAACCTGAGCTGAACTTGGCAATTTCGCTAATGCGAGCATCGGTTGTTGTTGGGGCTATCAAGTAAATAATATCTAAATCATGATCTGCAAAGATTTTAGCATTATCACCTGATTCTTCCGGTGGCATATCAACCATCAATACGCCATCAATGCCTGCAGCCTGAGCCGCATCAGCAAAAGTAACATAGCCCATAGCCTCAACTGGGTTTAAATAACCCATCAAAACAACCGGAGTATCGCTATTCTTTGTGCGGAATTCTTTTACCATTGCAATCACATCACGCAAAGATGTGTTATGTATCAACGCACGCTCACACGCCAACTGAATCGTTGGGCCGTCAGCCATTGGATCTGAAAACGGCACGCCTAATTCAATAATGTCGGCACCAGCGCTAACCAATCCATGCATCATATCAACCGTAACAGAAGGGTTTGGATCCCCAGCTGTTACATAAGGAATTAATGCTTTTTTGCCTGTTTTTTTCAGTTCTGAAAATAAAGCAGCTATACGACTCATAAAAATTTCCTTCTACTTTATTTAAACGTCTAAGCCGTCAATGCCAGCTACAGTATGAATATCTTTATCGCCACGACCTGATAGATTGACAACCAATACTTGATCAGGACTCATGTCTTTGGCCATTTTCATTGCATGGGCAATTGCGTGGCTTGATTCAAGCGCAGGCATAATACCTTCTATGCGTGTTAAATCACGGAAAGCATTCAATGCTTCTTCGTCAGTTGCCGCAACGTATTCTGCGCGGCCTATGTCTTTTAACCATGAATGTTCTGGCCCTACACCTGGATAATCCAAGCCAGCAGATACCGAGTGCGTACCCATGATCTGGCCGTTGTCGTCTTCCATTAGGTAAGTACGATTGCCGTGCAATACACCTGGGCGACCCTTACATAAAGGTGCTGCGTGGTCATCCCCTGCTAGACCTAAGCCACCGGCTTCTACACCGATCATGCGAACATCGTGCATATTTAGGTAGGGGTAAAACATACCAATTGCGTTAGAACCACCACCGATACAAGCAATTACAGCATCTGGTTGACGCCCGATTTGCGCATCACATTGACGAATGGTTTCACGACCGATAATACTTTGAAAATCACGTACTAGCATTGGGTATGGATGTGGGCCTGCTGCAGTACCTAGAATGTAGAAAGTATCATCAACATTGGTTACCCAGTGACGCATCGCATCGTTCATCGCGTCTTTTAGGGTTTTAGTGCCCGATTCAACAGAGATGACTTCAGCACCCAATAAACGCATGCGGTATACGTTCAGCTTCTGGCGTTCAATATCGGTTGAACCCATGAAAACTTTACATTCCATGCCTAAGCGAGCGGCAACGGTTGCTGTTGCAACGCCGTGCTGGCCGGCACCGGTTTCGGCAATGATTTTCTTTTTACCAGAGTACTTAGCCAATAACGCCTGGCCAATGGTATTGTTAATTTTGTGCGCGCCGGTATGGTTTAGATCTTCACGTTTAAGATAGATCTTTGCACCACCGCAATGCTTGGTTAACTGCTCGGCAAAATACAATGGCGATGGACGGCCTACGTAATGTGCTAAATCTTCATCAAATTCTTTTTGGAATGCTGGATCTTTAGAAAGCTTACTATAAAGCGCCTCCAACTCATCTAACGCAGCGCTTAATGTTTCAGAAACAAAACGACCGCCGTAAATTCCAAAATGACCTTTTGCATCAGGCAATATCGGTAAATCTTCTTTATTCTTAACGTTCGACATTACGAACCTCGCTTATAAAATCTTTAATTTTTTGTTTGTCCTTGATGCCTTTACTTGCCTCAACACCGCCACTTACATCTACGGCGAAAGGCCTCACTTGGTTCACAGCATCAGCAACATTTGTTGCATTTAGCCCCCCGGCTAATACCCAAGGGACCGATAATTCGGGGATCAACCGCCAATCGAACGCCTGGCCAGTTCCGCCAGGCAAGTTCTCCACATAGGCATCCAATAATAAAGCTTTGGCATCCGGATACTGCTGTACTGCGCGATGAATATCGTCGGCGCTGCGTACACGGATAGCTTTCATATAAGGGCGATTAAATTGACGACAGAATTCTGGACTTTCATCACCATGAAACTGCAACAAGTCAAAACTGCAAATATCTAAGGCGCGAGATATCTCAGTTGCGGTTTCGTTCACGAACAATGCAACCGTAGTAACAAAAGCGGGAGAATGTTTTATGAGCTGAGCAGCCTGCTCAGCAGTGACGGCTCTAGGGCTTGGTTCATACAATACAAACCCGAGAGCGTCTGCGCCCTCGGATACAGCAGTCTGAACATCTTGATCACGGGTTAACCCGCATATTTTAATTCGTACCTTATTCACAAAAGCACACTTAATTTTGATAAAAGAAAGGAAGAGTGGAGTCTAACAGAAAATCTTTATTTACACAGCCAAGGCTCGACAAAAACAGGCCCCCAGGCTTGCGAAGGAATTGCAAAATTAGCAGGGTATTCAACACCAACAAAATACAGACCTGCTGAGGGTGCGGTAACACCTCCTAAGGCACGGTTTTTTTGAGCTAACAATTCCGCACTCCATTCAATAGGCTTGCGCCCCATGCCGATGGGCATTAACACACCCGCAATATTGCGAATCATATGGTACAGAAAAGCATTTGCTTGTACTTCGATCATTACAATATCACCGTAACGACGAACTGAAATGTCTTGAATGGTTCTTACTGGGCTCTTTGCTTGGCAATCTTTTGCGCGATAAGAGGTAAAGTCATGCTCGCCGAGTAACGACTGAGCCGCCTCATGCATTCTATTCTCATCCAAAGCAAAACGGCACCAGGTTAACTGATCGTGCATCAAACCTTGTTTAATTTCTTTGTTAAAAATCAAATAGCGATAGCGGCGGCTGGTGGCGCCAAACCTTGCGTGAAATGACTCATCAACTTCGCTTATCCAACGTAATGCAATACCATCCGGTAAATAGGTATTTACACCCATCATCCAATTATGAGGACGACGAATTGCGTGTGTATCAAAGTGAATAACTTGAGTTGAGGCATGAACGCCTGCATCGGTCCGCCCAGCACAAGTAACCGCAATCGGTTCATTGGCTACTCGACTAAGCGCATCCTCAAGAGCCGCCTGAATAGTCGGCTCTGGGTGATGCTTCTGCCGCTGCCAACCATGGAAGTGTGCTCCATGGTATTCGACTATTGCGGCATTTCTAACAAGAACTTTATCCTGCGTATTAACGACTTCTTTACTGTCAATCTGCATATTGGTTTATAGCTATCCGATAGAATCCATCAAAGCACGAGCATCATGCTTTTGCTGATCACTACCTTCAGCAACTACTTCTTGAAGTAACTCTTTAGCACCCTCGCTATCTTCCATATCGAGGTAGGCGCGCGCTAAGTCAAGCTTAGTTGCACACTCATCCGTTCCCGCAAGGAAATCGAATTCGTCTTCTGACGCTGCGAGCTGATCAAGATTAATCTCTTGACTGCCAGTAGCTTGATCAGTTGTTGGGATAGCAGCACCCTTAACTTCAACCTCACCTTCAATATTGAAGTCGCCATCAGCGAGATCTGTGGTCTCAGCAGAAAAATCTGGTAAGTCTTCAAGCTCGTTCAAATCGAATTCTGAACTACCTTCAAAGGAATCATCAGACAACGAGTCAAAACCTAGCTCAGAAGCTTCACCCAGTTCACTTTCTAATTCGGAGATGTCAGAATCAAAGGTCTCGCTAGTATCAGATTCAGCAACCGTCAAATCATTCAATTCAGCATCCAATGATTCAAGATCTTCATCAGATGAATCACTTTCAAAACCGGTTGCACCAAGATCAAACTCAGGCAGATCGTCAACAATATCGTCAGAATCAAGCAGTGTCGATAACGCATCACTTTCTTCAGAATCACTTGCATTTGTCATTGATGCCAAATCAACAATAGAATGATCGCTTATTGATTCGCTCGCTTCTTCAGCCGCTTCTTCTGAGCTTTCTGCAAGGCCTTCTAGCTCAGTCAGGTCAAAATCTGCAGAAGAATCGTCTTCTAGCGTAGGGATATCATCAAACTCAGAATCATCAGACTCAAGTGTAGGAATATCACTTAGCGCTTCAAGGCCTTCAGAGTCGTCTAGCGCATCAAGATTGTCTAGATCGCCCAAACCATCTAGGCCATCAAAGTTTTCAAGCTCATCAAGTCCATCTAGATTTTCAAGAGTGTCTAACCCTTCTAGATCTTCTAGCCCTTCAAGAGACTCGAGACTCTCTAGCCCATCTAGATTATCAGTTGAGTCAATATCTACATCTAAGGTTGGGACTTCTTCCAGAGAAAGCTCATCTGAAACGTCAGTTCTATCAGCAAGATCGTCGACAACAGGAATTGTATCTTCTTCGTCAAAACTGAAATCGATATCAAACTCTTCATCTGCCACCGAGTCCGTATCAAAACTAATTAAGTCATTATCAGCAAGATCAGAACTAGCAACTTCAGCATCAGTTTCATTTAGCGACGCTGCAAAATCATCACTTGATTCTTCTGCATCCGTTAGATCGAGCGCAGCTTCGAAGTCGATACCATCAGAGAACTCATCACCTTCATCGGCAAGTGATGAAAGATTGATTTCAGATTCTTCAAAAGAAGGCTCTTCAGCATCGCTTTCAACATCACCTGAAATTGGTGACGTTAGACGACTGCGCATAGCAACTGCTTTTTCATTAGCTTCAATGTCGCCTAATGAATTAAGATCTAACTCCGCTTCTGCAAAAGAAGTAGCATCATCAGTTTCTAAATATACTTCGAGAAGCTTAGTGCGCAAGTCAATGCGGCTAGGCTCCAGCTCGATAGAATTTTTCAAAAGATCGGCAGCTTGGTCAAATCGGCCATAAGCAATATAGATCTCAGCTTCACCAATAATGTCAGCTGTTTGCGCAACAGTTTCAGAATCCGCAGAATCCAGATCTAAATCGGCGCCCTCTTCACCAGTGCCTCCAATACCTTCAAGAAGATCATCATTGAGCTCATTAGAATCCGTAACCAACTGGTCGTCATCATCTAGTTCAAAGCCTTCAAGCGATGCATCATCAAGATTTTCATTTGGAAATTCAAAGTTTTCATCAAAACCCGCTAGCGCAGGATCGGTAACTTCGCCTTCCTTTTGATCACGACGTTTTTTAACGCCTAAACCAATCAAGGCCAATAACAATGCAAAACCGCCAGCAATGCCACCGACTAAAGCAGGTTTAGCCATTATTTCAGCGAAAAGGCCTTTCGGCTTATAGCGATCTTCTGCTTGCTGCTGCATTTGCGCAGCCGCTAAGGTAGGATCAATCTCTTCAGTTACGACAGCTTCCGTTGCGACAGTTTCATCGACGACATCAGTATCCGCGTAGTTAAAGTCTTCAGTTTCTAATGCAGCATCAACTTCATTATTTGCTACTGAGTTATTAAGAGCGCTAGCTTCTGCTTCGGCAGTTGCAGCGTCTTCCACAACCAATTGCGCAGATTCAGGCTGAACTTCTTCAGCCTGCGCCTCTTTTTGCAATTCTAACGATTGAATACTCGCAAGCTGATCATCTTTTAATGACACAAGTCGCTGCAGGGTTGCAATCTGTTCTTCAAGAGATGCCAGGCGCTCTTTCAAGTCATTATTTTCAAGTTTACTGGTATCTAGACTTTCTAAAGCGATGACCAGCTCATCTGAAGTAGCGTTCTGAGGGCCATTGCCAGCAGCGCCACTTTCAATATCACCACTTGCACCAGCAGATTCAGCTACCTTGCTAGAGTTAGCAACAAGCTTAAGTTCACCACCATTAGCTGATTGTTCAGCTTTATTTGCTTGAGCGGCATTTGCTGTTGCATCTATTTGAGCACCCGCTGTCTGCAATTCACGATTTTGACGTGAAACTTCATTAACAGCCTGGCTATCATTTCGAGCAGCCATTTGCTGCTGATTAGGAATTCGTAGTACTTGATGTGTCTTTAAACGGTTTATATTACCGTTAATGAAAGCAGCAGGATTACTATCCTGGATGGCAAGCATCATTTGCTGTGGAGAAACCTGACGAGACGGGCGCGTCTTTATAGCGATTTCCCATAACGTATCATCTCTCTGCACTTTATAAGTGCCTTCCGCAGCCTCCTCAGCTTCCCAGCGACTGGGCGCCTTGGCCTGTGTTTTAACTACCGCAGCTGGCTGACTGTTATTAATGCGCTGTGGCATGCTTTGAGCAGCAAGTGGTTGTATTTGATCATCAAATACCGGTGGATCAAGCAGAAGTGTATATTCACGCAATACACGCCCTGATGGCCAGTTCACCTGTACCAAGAAATTTAGAAAGGGTTCAGTAACCGATTTATCACTGGTTAAAACAATACGACTTCCTTTAATTTCGAAATCGATATCGCTTAAAAAGAATACTTTCTCTACACCTGCACGGTCGAAATCGCCGTCAGAAGCTAAAGAGGGCTTGATTTCCCACTCAGTTAAATCATCTATATTTGACAGCTCTATCTCTGCTTGTAGAGGCTGATTGAGTGTGGACTTTAATTCAAGCTCACCCATACTCAGCGCAAGCACATTGGTGCTTAGACCAAGGGTGCTGGTGATCACTAGAGTACTTAAAAGCGTGCGCTTCATTCTCTGCTTCCTTGTTGTTATTAGGCTGCTTAATGCCGGTTTTGCAAACAATAAAACCAAATTTAGTTCATGAATCATAAATACGTTTTTTTATAAAACGTTTAGATTCTTTTTATCAGTATTCGTAAGTATCAATTATAAAAAGAGATTTCGCAATGTTTCAACGTCGATAACTCACGTTTCACGCGGCTTTCAGGCTATCTTTTGATCAATATCCAAAACTAAAGTGTGAGCTTATTCACAAAATGAAACATTGTGTCTTAGAATGTCCAATACTTCATTTTGCGATATAAGCTTTTCTCACATCAAATCAGAACAGGTATCTGATGCTTAGTCTTCCAATAAAATGCGAAGCATACGGCGTAGTGGCTCAGCCGCTCCCCATAACAATTGATCACCCACAGAAAATGCATTCAAATATTCTGAACCCATGTTCATTTTGCGTAAGCGCCCTACTGGCACATTAAGTGTTCCAGTAACGGCTGTAGGCGTTAAACCAGCAATCGTTGCTTCTTTGGTATTCGGAACAACTCCAGACCATTGGCTATGCTCATCAAGCATGGCTGTAATCTCGTCCATCGGTACATCTTTTTTCAGTTTGATGGTGAATGCTTGACTATGACAGCGCATGGAACCAATACGCACACAGGTGCCGTCTACTGGGATGATGTTATTGCCAGTCGCTAAAATTTTGTTGGTTTCAGCTTGGCCTTTCCATTCTTCGCGACTTTGGCCATTGTCCATTTCGGTATCGATGTATGGAATTAAGCTACCACCAAGTGGTACACCAAAGTTAGCCGTATCCATTGAACCGTTACGCTGAGTTTCAGCAACGATGCGATCGATGTCTAAGATTGCGCTGCGTGGGTCAGCAAGCTTGTCAGCTACAGAGGCGTTTAACTGCCCCATTTGGACCAATAATTCACGCATGTGCTTCGCGCCGCCACCAGAAGCTGCTTGGTAAGTTTGTGAGCTTAACCATTCAACTAGGCCATTTTCAAACAGACCACCAAGACCCATTAGCATTAGGGATACTGTGCAGTTTCCGCCAACGAAGGTTTTGGTGCCATTGTGAAGACCGTCTTTAATGACGTTTTTGTTGACTGGGTCTAATACGATGATTGCGTCATCTGCCATACGAAGGCTTGATGCAGCATCGATCCAGTAGCCTTTCCAGCCAGTTGCCATTAGCTTTGAGTAAACTTCTGTGGTGTAGTCGCCACCTTGACAGGTGATGATTACGTCCATGGCTTTTAGTTCGTCAATGTCGAACGCGTCTTTAAGCGCAGGAGTTTCTTTGCCACCAAAAGCTGGAGCTGCTTGCCCTGCTTGAGAGGTAGTAAAATATACCGGATTGATATCAGCAAAGTCGTTCTCTGCTTCCATTCGTTGCATTAGCACGGAGCCAACCATGCCACGCCAGCCTACAAGACCTACAGTTTTCATTTTTTCTCCTAATACAAAGCACAGTTAAGTGCTTTGTATAAATATAAATTTGCTCTTTTAAAAGTAACCTTGAAATCTAAAAAAGATTAAAGTGCTTTTACGACTGCTGCACCCATTTCTGCGGTGCTCACTTTTGTCATACCGTCAGAGTAGATGTCTGGCGTACGTAGATTCAGATCCAGTACGTCACTCACTGCTTTCTCGATTGCATCGGCAGCAGCGTTTTCACCTAAAGAGTATCGTAACATCATTGCGGCCGAAAGAATGGTCGCTAATGGGTTTGCAATACCTTGGCCAGCGATGTCAGGCGCACTGCCGTGACATGGCTCGTACATGCCTTTGTTGTCTTTATCTAAAGACGCTGAAGGTAGCATACCGATAGAGCCTGTTAACATGGCTGCGGCATCAGATAGGATGTCGCCAAACATGTTGCCAGTAACCATTACGTCGAACTGCTTAGGTGCACGTACTAGTTGCATTGCGGCGTTATCAACGTACATGTGAGAAAGCTCTACTTCTGGGTAGTCTTTCGCCATTTCGTTCATAATCTCGCGCCATAGTACGGTTACTTCTAGTACGTTGGCTTTATCGATTGAGCATAGTTTGCCGCCGCGCTTTTTAGCGGCTTCAAATGCTACTTTACCAATGCGACGAATCTCAGATTCGCTGTATACATAGGTATTGTACCCTTGTCGCTCGCCATTTTCTAATGTGCGAATGCCGCGTGGCTGGCCGAAATAGATGCCACCCGTTAGTTCACGAACGATTAGGATATCTAGACCAGATACAACTTCTGGCTTTAATGATGAAGCATCTGCAAGTTGTGGGTATAGGATTGCTGGGCGCAAGTTGCCGAACAATTCTAGACCTGAACGCAAACCTAGCAGGCCTTTTTCAGGGCGCATTTCGCGATCTTCTAGGTTGTCCCATTTAGGGCCACCCACTGCACCAAGAAGAATGGCGTCGGCCGCTTTGGCTTTTTCCATAGTTGAGGTTGGCAGTGGTGAACCTTCAGCATCATAGCCAGCACCACCAACTAAACCATGGTCAAATTCTAGACCTAGGTTAAATTTTTCGTTTACCGCAACCAATACGTTTTCTGCTTCGGTTACGATTTCTGGACCAATACCATCACCTGGTAGGATTAATACTTTTTTAGACATTTTTGATTCCACTTAATTTTTTTAAAACAATTCATTCTGGCTATGTAAGCAACGGACTATTGGGCAGTGGGTAATTCGTTTTTGGGGACGGGGTAAATACCAGCCGCTACAGGTATTCACGGCGCTAACGCTCCATGTAGCCTCGTATTTCGCATCCCTGCGAAATGACGCCCCTTTAACGAACAACCCACCACCCAACAATCCTTTCAGTAGATTTACAACCTCACCAATAAAAAGAATAGGAATCCTTTTTATTGGGATATATTTCATCCAAAGTCTATCTGAATGACCAACAATGTTATGGCGATGTGCTGAGTGGTTCGTTTTGGGCGGCGTCACACCACATGGATGTGGTGTACGAGCCTACAGGGACAAAATGGCAGGATAGCCATTTTGCACAACCGTAGGTTGCCCAAAGGGCTCAGCACACGGATGTGCTGAGTGAAAGCAATCACGCGTCCCCCGAAACGAATTACCCAGCGCAGCGCGTGCAAAAGCCTGCTTTTAATCTTTTATCTCGAACAGCCTAAAACAACCAAGGCGACGATGCTTTGCGCTTAACTTCATAAGCCGTAATGTCGTCTGCGTCTTGCAAGGTTAAACCGATATCATCAAGGCCATTCATCAAGCAATGCTTGCGGAAGGCGTCGACTTCAAATGGGATTAAATCACCATTTGGCTTAACGATGTTTTGATTTTCTAAATCAACCGTTAACTCGTAACCTTCAGTCGCCGTTACTTCTGCAAATAAACCATCAATAATCGTTTCATCTAAAACAATCGGTAAAAGACCGTTTTTAAAACTGTTATTAAAGAAGATATCCGCATAACTAGACGCAATGATAACCTGAAAACCAAAATCTTCTAACGCCCAAGGTGCATGTTCACGAGAAGAGCCACAGCCAAAGTTTTCGCGAGTCAAAAGAATTGAAGCGCCCTGATAACGAGGCTGATTCAATACGAAGTCCTGATTTAATGGACGACCGGAATTATCCGCGTCTGGCTGGCCTTCATCAAGATAACGCAATTCATCAAACAAGTTGGGGCCGAAGCCGCTGCGCTTAATGGATTTTAAAAATTGCTTCGGGATAATCATATCCGTATCGATATTGGCGCGATCCATAGGAGCGACGATACCGCTTTGCTTAACAAATGCTTTCATTATAACGCTCCTTTATTTAACCAATTCAAACTGACGAACATCAACAAAGTGACCTGCAATAGCGGCCGCGGCAGCCATTGCTGGGCTTACCAAATGCGTACGACCGCCGTAGCCCTGACGACCTTCAAAGTTACGGTTAGAGGTTGAAGCACAATGCTCGCCCGCGCCCAACTTATCGGCGTTCATCGCTAAGCACATAGAGCAACCTGGCTCGCGCCATTCAAAGCCTGCCTCAACAAAGATTTTATCCAAACCTTCTTTTTCCGCTTGCTCTTTAACCAAACCAGAACCCGGAACAACCAAAGCCTGAATCACAGAGTTAGCGACTTTATTGCCTTTAGCAACGGCAGCGGCTGCGCGTAAATCTTCAATACGGCTATTGGTACAAGAACCAATAAATACACGATCCAAGTTGATATCAGTAATCGCTTGGCCTGGCTCTAAACCCATGTATTTATAAGCACGCTCAAAACCGCTGCGCTCTACTTCGTCTTTAGCATCTTCTAAACGAGGTACAAAACCATCAACTGTGGTTACCATTTCAGGAGACGTGCCCCAAGTAACCTGCGGTTTGATGTCTTCCGCTTTAATTTCTACAACTTTATCGAAAACCGCATCTTCGTCAGAGACCAAATCAGCCCACTGTTCCAATGCCATTTCCCAATGATCGCCTTTAGGTGCGAAGTCGCGACCTTTAACGTAATCGGCGGTGATTTGGTCAAATGCAACCATACCGACACGAGCGCCTGCTTCGATTGCCATGTTGCACATGGTCATACGACCTTCCATGCTCATGCTGCGAATCGCGCTACCGCCAAATTCCATTGCGCAACCGTTACCGCCAGCCGTGCCGATCACACCGATTACATGCAATACCACGTCTTTACCGGTAATGCCTTCACCTAATTCACCGTCAACACGGATCAAAAGGTTTTTCATTTTGCGTTGAATCAAACACTGAGTCGCTAATACGTGCTCAACTTCAGACGTTCCGATACCGTGTGCTAATGCTGCAAATGCACCGTGTGTTGCTGTGTGTGAATCACCACAAACAACCGTCATACCTGGCAAGGTTGCGCCCTGCTCTGGGCCTACTACGTGAACGATACCTTGGCGTTTATCCATCATATCGAACTGAGTGATGCCAAATTCGTTACAGTTATCGTCTAACGTCTGTACCTGAATTTTTGATACAGGATCTTGAATACCCTGAATACCAATGGTGCGCTCAGTTTTGGTCGTTGGTACGTTATGGTCTGGAGTGGCTAAGTTTGCGCTTAGCTTCCAAGGCTTACGACCAGCGATGCGAAGACCTTCAAACGCTTGTGGTGAGGTCACTTCGTGTAATAACTGACGATCGATGTAGATTAAAGCCGTGCCGTCGTCGCGTTGCTTGACCAAGTGTGAATCCCACAACTTGTCATATAATGTTTTAGCCGTCATAGCGCTCTCTCATAGCTGTATGATTAATTTCAACAAGAAGTCTATTTAAGCGCAGATACATTCAAACCAATCTCTGCATGCTTCTTTGATAACTCATCATACGAAAAACCAAGCAATAACTCCAATTCATATTTTTCATAAAGTGTATTACTATTTGGAATGGCAGGTGCTCAACACAACCCCATGGCCCAATAACCGAGATACGTAATAGATGGACATTCAAGCCCTAACAGCTTTCATTTCGGTAGCAGAACACAAATCGTTCTCTCTTGCAGCTGAACAGCTTCATGTAACCCAGCCCGCTATTAGCAAGCGCATTAAAGGCCTTGAAGAGCAGCTAAACAGCCCGCTATTTGATCGACATAATCGAAGCCTAAGCTTAACCGATACCGGACACTCTCTATTACCTAAAGCGAAAGAAATTGTGCAACTCGTTAATGATACCCGCCTGTCTATGCGCAATATGAATCATAAGGTCGAGGGCAGTTTAAAACTGGGAACAAGTCATCATATTGGCCTGCATCGGCTACCACCTTATTTGAAATCATTTTCTAGCCAATTCCCAAATGCTGAACTTAACCTTAGCTTCATGGGGTCTGAATCTGCCTACAAAGCGGTCGCTCAAAGACAAGTCGAGCTTGCTTTGACCACACTCGAGACCTCAAATACCGACTATTCACCCGAAGGTATTGTTAGTGAAGTACTCTGGCACGATGAAATGATATTTGTTTGCTCCACCAAGCATCCTCTTAACCAGCTAAACAACGTCCAATTAAAAAACCTCAGTGACTACCCTGCGATCCTACCTGAATCTAATACTTTCACATTTAAGTTGCTCGTAGAGCAGTTCAGGCAACAAGGATTAATCTTACGCTCCCCTATGCCAACCAATTATTTAGAAACAATTAAAATGTTGGTGTCCGTGGGCTTAGGTTGGAGTTTATTGCCAAAATCCATGCTCGATAATGCAGAAGAAATGGGGCTAATTGAACTACAAATAAATCAAATATCACTAACCCGACCACTAGGATTCTTATATTTACAAGATAGAACCCTATCAAATGCAGCAAAAGCTTTTATCGCGCTCATAAAGGCCTAAACTATTGATATAAGGCAACGATTTAAACGCCTTCTGCTATACATTAGAATTGATAAACAGAACTAATTTCAAAAGGAGCTTCCCATGCTAAATATTAAACATATTCTTGTCGTTTTAGACAGCGACCACCCAGAGCAACCTGCATTCCACCGCGCTCTAGCATTGGCTGGCTCATTAAAAGCTGATATCACAATTTTAGGCAGTTGCTATGAAGCATACTGCGAAGACAGCTCTTCTCTTGAAGTTGATACAAAAAATGAGATTAAGTCAGCTTTAATAAATAACAAACAAATGTGGTTAGATTCTTTTGTTGAGGAAGCAAAGGAACATGGCGTTGAGATATCAACAGAGGTTCATTGGCAAAAAAGTCTTTATGACGCCGTGATGGCATCAATGAACACCTCTAGCTTTGATCTGGTGATCAAAGGCACGAAGCCACACAGTCTTGTAGATCGAATTTTCACACACAGTGACTGGAACTTACTGCGTCATAGTCAAGCCCCCGTTCTGTTAGTGAAATCTGCAAAACCCTGGTTGCAGAATCGAATTTTAGCGTCCATTGATGCTACATCTCACGACAAGGGCCATAAGCTAATCAACGAAAATATTCTCGATTATGCCGAGCACTTAGCTGACCATCTAGAGACTGACCTACATTTGGTAAACTCTTACCCAATGGTCGCCTTAGCTTTTGCGATGGTGCCTGAAGTTACGGCCCCAGATGACATTCAAAAGTATATAACAGAGCAGCACAAAACTGAGTGTGAATACTACGCCAAGAAATACAATATCAATGACGATCATATTCATATTACAGAAGGTGATCCTGATGATGTTGTTGAGGTGATGGCTAAAGAAATCGATGCAGATTTAGTCGTGATTGGCAGTATTGGTAGAGAAGGCTGGTCTGGAGTACTACTTGGCAATACAGCCGAAAGAATTGTCGACCGAGTAGCCTGTGATGTCTTGGTGATAAAGCCTCTTGATGGGGTTGACCCTGAAGTGGAATAGCACCAAGAAATTGAACAGCACACTGTTTCAAATCTCATACTTCATGCTTCAAGAGCGCGGCTAGTGAATTAGCCGCGCTTTAGCACAAGGTATTTTAGTTAAACTCAAGAACCACCGTTTCATGCTTTAGGTCTGATATTCCGCCATCATTATGTACGTTATCGTATCCCATATCCTGCAGTACTTTTAAAGCCCTACCCGCTCGATTACCACTCCTGCAATAAAGATGAATCTTTGCGCTTTTATCTGCGGTCACTGCCGTTATTTTATCCGCTATTTCATCATAAGGAATATGGGCAGCCCCCTTAACGTGACCCGTCTCATATTCACCTGTGGTGCGGACATCAATCCAGTATTCAGATTCTGCATGTACCTGCATACCGCAAACCATCATCATTAATATTAGTATTTTTCTCATGTGCCACCCTCACAAATCAAATGTGTTATTACGCCTTCAACTTATCGCGCTGCAATTAAGATATTACTCAAATGGAATATATGCAAACATAAAAAACGCCAACAGTTTCCTGTCAGCGTTCTTTGCTGCTCGAAATAAACTAACTACAATACTAACTCACATCAATCATCTGCACTGAGCCATCTTCCATCACTTCGGCAATCTGACCACCCGGCTCTTCCATCATTAATAAAACAATAAAACCAACCACTGCTGTTACTCCAATCACGGAGAAGAAGACCGAATATTCAACAAAAGAAAGTACCGTTAAATAAACAACCGCCCCTACGTTACCGTAAGCCCCCGTCATACCCGCAATCTGCCCCGTCAAACGACGCTTAATTAACGGCACAACGGCAAATACTGCGCCTTCTCCTGCTTGCACAAAGAAAGAACACGCCATCACTGTGACAACCGCCAACCATAAAGGCCAAGTCGCATCCACCATTGACATGGCAAAATAACCTACTGCCAAACCTGCTGTTAAAATCAATAGCGTTGGCTTACGGCCAAACTTATCCGAGATCCAACCACCACCCGGGCGTGACATTAGATTCATAAACGCATACGCAGAGGCCACCATACCCGCATACACAGGACTCAACTCGAACGTCTCAGAAAAGAACAGAGGTAACATAGAGATAACCGCTAACTCTGATCCAAACGTTGCAAAATACAATACATTCAATACCGCAACCTGCTTAAATTTATAACGGTGCAACTCAGGAACCGGTTCTTTAAAAATGTTCTTATTCACCGCCCAAACGTGCTTCATTTCGTACATGAACAATAAAACCAAACCCACATACGATGCATTAGCCACTAACTGACTGTACATTTCAACACCTGCTGGAGAGAGCTTCCAGTTAAGCAAAGCAAGTGCGGCATACATGGGTAATTTCATGATAATTAATAAAAAGAAATCTCCTTGGCTGGTTACTTCAATCGCACCAATATTTTTTGGCTTAAAGTAAGTAGAGCCTTTAGGCGTATCGCTCACATTAAAATAGAAAATAAAACCAAAGATAAAACTAATGATCCCGGTAAGGCCAATCGCATATCTCCAGCCATTTTCACCACCAAACATTAACGCAATAACGGGTAAAGTAAACGCCGCTGCTGCAGAACCAAAATTACCCCAACCGCCATAAATTCCTTCAGCCGTACCCAACTCTTTAGCAGGGAACCATTCGCTCACTAAGCGAATACCAATCACAAAACCTGCACCGATAAAACCAAGCATGAAACGTGCGATTGCCGCTTGCGCAAAACTGTCTGCTAACGCAAACATAAAGCAAGGAATCGAACAGACAATTAAGAGTGCTGAATAAACCACCTTAGGACCAAAGCGGTCGGTTAACATGCCAATAATTACTCGCGCCGGAATGGTTAAGGCAACGTTTAAAATCAATAATGTTTTAATTTGGGATGAGTCTAAACCCAAACTATTAGCAATGGCCATTAATAGCGGCGCATGGTTAAACCATACAAAGAAGCTAATAAAGAAAGCCATCCAGCTCATGTGCAAGATTTTCATCTTGCCGGTAAAATTAAACAAATTAAACTTTTCAGTCGACATAGAATTTTCTCTAGTATTTTTAAACTACGACCGCCAGTCAGCACTACTTTGCAATGATGCTTTATTCAGTTCATTACAAAGTAATTAGAAATAACCAGCGGATTTAATATTTAAGCAAACAGGAATTAAGCAAGCAGTTGGACTTGCCCATCTTCAACGCGTATTTGATAGGTTTTTAACGCCTTAGAATCATCTTCCAAACACTCACCCGAACGTAAATCAAAATGCTGTTTATAAAGAGGAGAAGCCACGACTAGACTCTCTCCTATAGATCCAAGAATACCTCGTGACATCACATTCGCTTTACCAAAAGGATCGAAGTTCGACAAGGCAAACAACTCTCCTGTTAAGGCGGGTTTGAAAATCGCAACCTGTTCGCCGTTATGCAATGCACACAAGCCAGTATCAGCCGTTAAATCATCTTCACTACAAACCGTAATCCACTGAGTGGCATTTAAAGTATTCGTTGTCATATTAATATTCCTTATTTACAAACCCAAAACCGTGAAGCCGTTGTTATATAAAATTGCTATATAAATCAGCCCGATAAAATCGTATTTACTTAGACGCAATACCGTCTAACGAAACCAATTCAATGCGCTCGGCTTCTGTTGCTGGGCGGCGCTGCCCACGCTCACGAACAAATGCAAGCTCACTGTCTTGCTCGTCGCTATTAATAAAGTGCTGGAAGCGTTTTAGTTTTTCAGGACTTTCAATCGTTGTTTTCCATTCACACTGGTAAGTACCAACAACCGTGGTCATTTCATTATCCAGATCAGCGCCAATGTTTAATTTATCGTCCATCACCACTTCACGAAGATAATCCAAACCACCTTCTAAATTTTCCATCCAAACAGATGTGCGCTGTAAGCGATCGGCGGTGCGAACGTAAAACATAAGAATGCGATCGATGTAACGCATTAACGTATCGTCATCCAAATCAGTGGCAAATAAATCAGCATGGCGCGGGCGCATACCGCCGTTACCACACACATAAAGATTCCAACCACCTTCAGTTGCAATCACACCAATATCTTTACTCTGAGCTTCTGCACACTCACGAGTACAGCCCGACACACCAAACTTAATTTTATGCGGCGAACGCAAACCTTTATAACGATCTTCAAGAGCCAGTGCCATCGAGACAGAGTCGAGCACACCATAACGACACCAGGTACTACCGACACACGACTTAACTGTCCGTAAAGATTTTCCGTAAGCGTGGCCTGTTTCAAAACCGGCATCCACTAAGATTTTCCAAATAATAGGGAGCTCATGTAACTGTGCGCCAAATAGATCAATACGCTGACCGCCAGTAATCTTGGTATACAAATCAAAGTCTTTCGCCACCTGCCCTAAGACGATTAACTTATCCGGTGTAATTTCACCCGCAGCGATACGAGGAACAATGGAATAAGTGCCATCTTTTTGCATATTGCCCAAATACACATCATTGGTATCTTGCAAACCAATGTGATCGTCTTTCAGAATATATTCGTTACTGAAAGAGGCTAAAATATTGCCTACTGTTGGCTTACATATTTCACAACCATGGCCTTTACCGTGACTCGACAATAATTCTTGGAAATTTTTAATGCCTTTTATACGAACGATATCGGCAAGCTCTGTGCGGGTATAAGCAAAGTGTTCACATAAATCATTATTTACTTCAACGCCCAGTGATAATAATTCAGCATCCATCACCTGTTTGGTTAACGCTGCGCAACCACCACAGCCTGTGCTCGCTTTGGTTGCATCCTTAATATCACCCATGGTGCAACAACCACCCTGAACCGCAGCAGAGATATCGCCTTTGGAAACATCAAAACACGAACAAATGGTCGCCGCTTCTGGTAGTGCATCAACGCCCAATCCAACACTGGCCTCACCATCCAAACTTGGAAGAATTAAACCTTCAGGATTTTTGGGTAAATCCATATCGTTTAATTTAACTTGCAACAAATTACTGTAGGCATCGGCTTCGCCAACTAATACAGCCCCCAATAATTTCTTACCGTCCGCTGATACAATTAAGCGTTTATAAACCTGATTAATATCATCTTGATAGACATAACTTAAACAGCCCGGCGTATTACCTTGCGCATCACCAATCGACGCAACATCAACACCCAGTAATTTTAACTTGGTGCTCATATCTGCACCGTTAAATTCTAAACCTTGGCAGCTACCAACCGTCGATTTGATGTGATCAAACGCAACCTTTGCCATGTTATAACCCGGGGCAACCAAGCCATAAATCATTCCACCCCAAAGCGCGCATTCGCCGATGGCGTAGATGTCGTCATTAGAGGTTTGGCAGTTATTATTAATTTGGATACCACCACGCTCACCAATTTGTAAATCCCACTGGCGCGCTAGCTCATCTTGTGGGCGAATACCCGCAGAAAATAAAATCATATCGGTTTCTAAAAAAGTACCGTCCGCAAAGTTCATGCGATAACGACAGGTCTCACCCGCTACAATCTCAGTCGTATTTTTTCCGGTATGAACCTCAACGCCCATCTCTTCGATCTTGGTTCGCAGTAACGCGCCACCTGCTTCATCAAGCTGAACCGCCATTAAGCGTGGAGCAAATTCAACCACGTGTGTTTTAACACCGGCTTGCTTCACCGCATTTGCCGCTTCAAGCCCCAACAAGCCTCCACCCACAACCACACCCACTTTACTGGCGGCGGCAGAAGCAGAAATAGCCTCCAAATCTTCAATGGTACGATAAACCAAGCAATGATCTTGATCTTTACCTGGAATAGGCGGAACAAAAGGATAAGAGCCTGTCGCCAGAACCAATTTGTCATAAATCTCTTTACGACCGCCAGCAGTAATAACAAATTTTTCTTCGCGATTAATTTCAACTACTTTATCGTTAAGAATGTAGTTGATACCCTTCTCTTGATAATAACTTTCAGTAGTTAAGGCAAGATCTTCTGCTGTTGAACCCGAGAAATATTTACTCAACTGCACGCGATCGTAGGCTAAGCGTGGCTCTTCTGAAAAGGTAATTATTTCGTACTGATCTGCGGTGTCTGAGGTTGCTACAGCATCAATAAAGTTATGGCCTACCATGCCATTACCAACAACGATTACACGGGTCTTATTCATAGCTGATCTCTCTAATCCTAGGTTATCTTATATTCGCCTTCTTCCCTGAAACCCTATTCCATAGGGCTTTCATCATGGTGTGGCGTATTTTACCTAGGTACTGCAACCATGATGCCAACTCCTGAAAATCAATAAAAAATGCTTTAAATGCCTCTTTTTGGCTAGCCAGCATCCTAAAATCGCACAACCAAAACAAAACTTGCGCTATTCGAGTGCGTACGGATTTAACATACGCACCAGCCAAGAGCGTATATTTCTTAAAACGTGAGAAATCCGGAGATTTGCACAACATTTTTTCCACAGATGGCTGTAATGCCTGTTATAGTGGTGTTTTAAAATACTGATTAATCGATTAGCACAAATAATGAGCATACGGTCAGAACAAAAAGAAAAGACGCGCCAAGCAATAATTCAAGCCGCGCTAAAATTAAGTGAAGACAAAGGTTACCCCGCGTTAAGCTTGCGTGAAGTCACTCGCGAAGCAGAAATTGCACCCGCTACCTTTTATAGACATTTTAAAGATATGGAAGAGTTAGGATTAGTACTGGTCGACAAGGTCGCCCTAACTCTTCGACAACTTATGCGTAAAGCGCGTCAACGCATCAAGATAAACGGCAGCGTTATAGAAACCTCTGTAATAACGCAACTAGAGTTCAGCCAGCAAAATCCAGAACTGTTTCGCCTACTAACAAGCGGACTCACTGGCGGCCCCAAAATCTTTCGTGAAGCCTTACAAAAAGAAAAGCAATTCTTTGTCGATGAGCTGCATGAGGATTTGAGCAGTGATTCGAGATTAACCAATACTGCCTTAGCAGCAGAGATCATGGTCAACCAAGTACTGGTGGCTAGCATTGAAGCGATTGATAAAAAACCGGAAGAACTGGTTCTAATCCAGCAACGATTAATCACCCAACTACGCATGATATTACTAGGCAGCATGGCTCAAAAATCAAACTAGCCTGCTCCTGCGTAGTCTCTGAAGAAATAACATATAAAGGCTACACAACAAATGGAAAACAAAGCGTTTATTCAGCAAAGAATAGGTATTTATATTGATTCTGACTTCAATCCCAATGACGATAAAGTTGTAGTGACGACTCTTAGGGATAAATTTAATATTCAATTACCACAAAGATCAGCTCTAAACGACTCTTTAGCAGCAACCGCCAGCACCCATGAAATCGTCGATCTTATTTTAAAGTTTCGCACTATGGATACTCTTTAACCCGCTCAAAACTTCAGAAGTGACCCAGTCCGTATAGCTGATCTGATTGGAAAGACAAATAGTTAAACAATATGAGATAATGCAGCCTTACACTGACATCGAAAAATCTCATACATGACATCTAATAACACTTCTACAATCGCTTCTCCTGCGAGTAATGCAAAACATAGCCTTAACCGCCGCCTTACTACCGCGCCCATGATGGATAACCGAAGTGTAGAAATAAAAGACCAGCAAAAACAATACCAGTCTTATCGCTGGTTCAATTACCGAGACGGTACACGCACGACAATTACATGAATTCCTAGGCGTAGGTCGTGATTACTCGAACTGGATTAAAGCTAGAATTAAACAGTACAGTTTTGTAGAAAATGAAGACTTTCTTTTGATTCGCCAAAATGGGCGAATCAAACAACAAGGCGGAGATCAGCGCTCAATCGATCACCACATCACCCTCGACATGGCCAAAGAACTCGCCATGGTAGAACGCAACGAAAAAGGCCGCGAAGCCCGACGTTATTTCATTGATTGCGAGAAGCAGCTAAAGCAAGAAAAACCTAAAGAATCACCAGAAAGCAAAGCACTCCCCGTCCGCATATTAACGCTGATGATCAATGGCCAGCAAACAGGCACTCAAATGGTGCCTCATGATGCAGTGATCGTAAGACCCTGCGAACTTGCAGCTTTGCTGCGTAATGACAACTTCATTCCTAGAAGTGACCTGCCCGAAATCATGAAGTCGGTTTCAGAGCGGATATTGAATAGTACTTTGGTTTGATTAAGTCCGCCTCTCCTGCTTAGCAGATACTGTCAGAGAGGTTAATAAATCATCAAAAGTTTAAGAGAAAACAGATAAAAATAAGCTGGCCAATATGGATCTAAAGTCCATTTCATAGGAGAATGCTACAACCTAAATTAATGGATTATTTAGAAATGGGTAAAATAGTTAACCTTGGAATTTTAGCAATCTTCGCTGCTATAGGCGTGGCATACCTAACCAACACCCCCTTCAATATAGAATCATTAGAAATAAAGGATTTAATAACAATTCAGCTAGAGACTTGGGAGAAGTGGTTCTATGCGACATCAGCTACTTGGTTCATTATCGCCTTCATAAATATTTTCATGCGGAATCGCTGTCCTGAGTGCAGAGAAGCCTCACCTTTATTAATAGAAAGCAAAGAAATTGATAGATAGCTTGATAATGAAAAAATAAAAGAAAAAATAAGTGATAATTCATATGCCTACAGGTCAATTCCCGTAACCAAAGTTATTATGCAAGATTCTTACAGATGTAAGAATAGCGAATGTAAAAACAACTGGTCAAAAACCAGATCCTTTACGAAACGTAGTTAACAAGCAGCAATATCATCCACGTTCAATTATTGTTATTGCATATTTATAGTACTAAACAAGGAAAGTTATATGATTGATTGTAAATTCGAGCTAAATGGTAAGCCCATGAGCACACTCTGGTGTGGCGCATCAAGCTTCCCTGCATATTCAGGCCTCAAAGGAAACGTTAACCGCCGAAGTTCAGCATGCATTGCAGGCTCAGGCCCCATACCACCAGGAACCTATTACATATTCGACAGACAATCAGGTGGCCTACTAGGGCCTCTTCGTGACTTGTTCACCAACAAAGATGAGTGGTTTGCGCTGTATGCTATTGACGAAGCAATAGATGACCAAACTTACTGCGATGAAGTAAAAAGAGGCCAATTCCGCCTTCACCCTAGCGGGCCACTAGGCATTAGCCAAGGATGCATTACAGTTGAGAAAGCATCAGACTATCAACGCTTGAGAGCTATGCTTAAAGGCACAGAGCAAATAAAAGTCCCAGGCTCCGAGCTACTTGCTTACGGAAAGGTTGTAGTAAAATGAGAAAAGGCATAAAGAAAACACTCACTGGCGTATGGATTACCCTTGCTACGTTAATCTTGGCGTATATTTGGGGGAATAATCCAGACATGTTCTTCCAGCCACCGAAAGCTTTTTCTAACTGGCTGGTAGATATGTATGGATCTTCTAATGCAGAGGAACTAGCTGACCTAGAATTACTGTACGTGTTTTCGTGCTCTTTGCTTATCGTGTCATTATTAACTTTTTTTGCTTTTATATTAAGAAAGACAATGAAGAAAGATTCTAATAAGCAGTAACTGCACACAAATACAGGCAGAGATTCAATTTCTGCCTTCATACCCCACAGCCTTAACTATCTGCTGAAAGACTTTTTCATCAATAAAGTCTTTCATTAATATCAACTTAGGTATTTCTTCTGGTGTAACTACAAGCCACAAAACACCCCTTTCAAAACTAGCCGACCTGCTGCGCATCAATCGCGCAGCACTAAACGATCAAAACTTAATCGATAGCACAAGCACAACAGCCTACAACCGCATCGAAGAGCTTGAAAACAAACTCAGCTCAGCAGTCGCAGCCGCGACGGCAATGGCACAGGAGCTTCAAGAAATCATAGGCGATGCAGAAGACGCAGGTTGTGAAAACCCCCTCCCAGTAAGCCAAGCATTGATTGATTTATGGGAAGCCCTTTACCAGGAACAAAACCTGATCAACGAGGTGACACTGTGAACGCAAAAACACTAGAACTTTGGCGCTGCGAAGGTTGTGATGAAATCCACGAATGGGAAGACGAAGCCCGCGAATGCTGCGCCCCAGAAATTACCGAACTTTATGGCTGTATCGAATGCGACAAAGTACACGATGACAAAGCCGAAGCAATCGATTGTTGTAATGCACTAACCGCAGTCCAGTGCCCAAGCTGCCTACGCGATCACGGCAGTCAAACAATCAACGCAACAGCGGTAAGAGTTACCGGCCATTGCAGCGTATGCAATCCAATGTATTCAACAGAACAAGTCTTTCAAGTTGAGGACGTACACATGACAACAACAAACCAACGCGGTGATTTACTGCGCGGCTCATCGAGTATTTAAGGAGTAGGACGATGATCACATCAACCCAACTCGATCTATTCACACCCAGCCCAACCACACCCAATCCGACACTAATCACAAAAAAACCAAAGCCTGGTTGTGATCATATTGGGTTTGATGCTGCAGAGGTCCCGAGCGGATTGTATTGCACGAACTGCGACATGGTTGTAACTCGATACTTACCACCAGTCAAAAACGAACCCGAAGTACTGGGCTACATCACCGCAACATGGGCATGGAAATACAAACACGGCAGAGAATGGACCTGTGATTTTGAAGATAAAGAAGAGCAAGCGACATGAACTTCATTCAGAGCATCAAAGACGCCTTAGCTAATCCTAAAAGCCAAAGGGGAATGAACGGTAAAATTACTGTCGATCGTAGTGTCCTTATAGGTCTTCTGGAGACCACAGAAACTCTTGATGAGGCGAATCGGAATAACCACGACACAACTAGATTAGACTACCTAGATCAGCTAAACGCGGAGTTCAACAAGCGCAACAGCAGCAATTACGGCTGGCGTATCGAATGGAATCACAATCGAATAGCAGAAGAGCTGCAGCGTATGATTGACGCCATCCCCGATACTCATGGGTCAGCACCATACGAAGCTGAAATTATTGATAAAACCAGAAAGCCGATATGCACTAAGTATTTTCATGCTAATTCACCTGAACAAGCCAGGTTAAAAGCACTTAAAATCTGTCGGTTTGATTCTGGATTGAAACAAGTTGCTTACGCTAATATTGAGAAGATGGGTTGCCGAAGCATTGCTAATAGCTAATAAAGTGACTCGTAACATACTCAACGAGAGTGTAAATAACTCTGTGTATCTGCTTTTAGTTAAACGTGATCTGATAATCGCGTTTCAAAAACAATCATAAAGTGATTCAGTGCAGAACGCCAATTACGAATCGGCATAGTCCAGTTCTTTGACGCCTCCTGCGTAGCAAGATAAACAACTTTTTTCGCTGAATCATCATGCGGAAATAACTTACGCTTTTTAATTGCTTTTTTGATCACACTGTTCAGGGATTCGATCGCGTTTGTCGTATAGATCGCCTTTCGAATTTCCTCAGGATAGGCAAAAAATGTGTTTAAATTACCCCAGTTCTGACGCCATGGACGGCTGATTTGTGGATACTTTGACAACCATTTATCTTCAAGACTATCAAGCTCACGCAGCGCCTCCTCTTCTGTTGGTGATTTATAAACTCGCTTTAAATCGGCGGCCACTTCTTTGTAATCATTCCAAGGAACAAACTTCATGCTAGTGCGCACCATATGGACTATGCAGAGCTGAATGTGTGTTTGCGGATACACAGCCTCTATCGCTTCAGGAAAGCCTTTAAGCCCATCTACGCAAGCAATTAGAATGTCTTTTAATCCGCGGTTTTTGAGCTCAGTTAGAATCCCAAGCCAAAACTTTGCGCCTTCGTTTTCTGATAACCACATCCCCAAAAGCTCTTTATGGCCTTCTGTATTAACCCCTAGCGCTAAATAAATAGCTTTGTTTATCACCTGTTTATCTTGTCGAATTTTGACCACTATGCAGTCTAAATAAACAATAGGGTACACCTGGTCAAGTGGGCGCGATTGCCACTCCACCACCTGTTCTAGAACGGCGTTAGTGACCTTTGAAATGAGGCTTGCTGAAACATCAGCATCGTATAATTCTTTAAAGGTTTTGCAAATTTCTCGAGTTGTCATGCCTTGGGCATAGAGGAAGAGAATTTTATCATCCATGCCCGATAATCGAGTTTGCTGTTTTTTAACAAGTTGTGGCTCGAATGTACTGTCGCGATCACGCGGAACCTCAATGTCGAGAGCACCGTCGTCAGTATAAAGCGTTTTGGAGGAGTACCCGTTACGGCTGTTAGAACCGGTAGCGGGTTGGTTTCTATCGTAGCCGAGGTGATCATCGAGTTCAGCGCCAAGCGCAGCCTCGACAGTGACTTTTTTTAGCATGCGGCTAAAGTCACTGAGATCCTTCTCGGTTTTCATATTTTTAGCAGCCTCTTTTGCAAAGGCTAACATTTCTTTTTTATTCATGGTGCTTATCTCCCTTTTGGGTCAATGATAAGCAAATACACAAATTAATTCACAGTCTCTACTCAACTCTATTATGTGAATTTATTACCAAGTTCTGAATGAGTTAAAGACCTCAAAATCTTGCAGGATAGTTTGCCTCAAACTTTGTTAAAAGCTCCTCCTTAAATGACTGCGTGGCATTATGTATATTGGTTATACTCTCACTCCTTGCATTCTCAAAATCATCAACCGAGAGATTCACCATATTAAAACTTAGCGCCCTTCTAAACTGGACAATACTTTTATGACCAATTTTTATGTTTCGATTGGCAGACAAAAAATCCTTACTAGATCTAACTGAGGTTATATAAGGTTTCAATTTTTGCCATTCTAATTCTGCATTAAAATCATCCTGCTGGGCCGAACACCAATAATCAATACAACCTTCTCTAGCATTGTTTAACTGGTTAATTAAATCATTCACGATTGTAAAAGTTTCGGACCTCGTAGCTATTCTCTGAGCATTCTTAAACAGTATTTTCCAGCCGATTATCATTAATGCAATCGGCACAAATGAAAATAGAACACTTATTCCTGTTTGCAATGCACTAAAATCAATGACATTCATTATCTAATATCCCGCAGGATCATTAATGTAATCCCAGACTTCCATCAGCACATCTTCATGACTAGAAACAACAGTTAACCTTTTTTTAAGATCAGCTGCTTTGAACCCTTCATGCATAACTAAACCACCAAAAGCTTCATGCAGAAAAGACGATCCATACTCATAACCTTCGTCTAAGCCTGAATCCATATCAACAGTCACATTCGAAACCTTAAGAGCTTTACACAGCGTTTCAGTGCGAAATCTTCTGCCATTATTCGGGCCATCTTCTTTAACACGTCCAAAGGGAGATTTACTAAAATCAGACACCTTAATCAAAATCACATCATTCATATCATATCAATCCAAGCTTAAGGACCACTCAATAAGTGTTCCTTGAAAGTTAACTGGTAGCGGCTCTAATCTGGGATCACTTCCTTTAATATAGTTGTATTTCCCCATACCGCTCATCACCATTAACCTATCATCATTATCTTTTAAATTAATTGGCTTTCTAATATTCTCAGTTCCTCGACCCCTTCCAGGCTCACCGGTGGACGACCACCCCTTTTGCATCGCAATAGCAATCCTCCCTACATCATTACTTTTAGCGCCTTCTGGCAAATTTACATGCCGAGGAATCCCCAAACCTCGATCAAGCAAAAGGAATGCAACTCGATTTAACGTACTATCATGCACAGCATAAAGCCACCAACGATACTTAAGAAAATCTACTGTCATATGCTTATCATATGCGTGCTGCTTGATATTTAAATAACCTTCTTGAACAGCACTATGTAGCTTCTGAGGCACAGGGCCAATATCTAAACTTCTATACCAATCGAGCATTCGAGGAAATTGCTTAGCTGGATCATTTCCAGTCTGAAATGGGTTAGATAAATCCTCCCAAACTTGATCTAATTTCTTTTTCCCTCCGGGTTTGATAATTTCCAATATTCCAGTGCTATCAAACAGCCTCCATTTTATATCATCAGGAGGAAATTTATATGATACAACTATATGGGGATACATTATATTTTTCGGAGCGCAGTTCTGACATTTTGTTACGACCGAAACTAAATACAAAGCAGCAGCAGCTGTAATATGAACAGTTTGACTAAAATCTAGCTCTACGTATCGCTCATTAATAAACACCTGCTTTTCAATATTCTGAAAGAAGGCCATAGACATCTGAACATTTCCGTAACAACACAACTGCGGAGGTGCATGACATACACTTCTTTGGATATCCCTAACCTTACTCAAACAAGCCTCCTTATTAGTCTATGCATAATAGGTCCAATCAATAATATATACAATGAAAGCTAGCTTACTCGACTACCTTTTGAGAAAACACCCAGCTAGCCCATTTATTATTAGGCTCTATATTTTCTATTTGCGCATAACGTTTCAATGACTCCCAAGACTGGTGCCCCGTCACTGCAGCGACTCTTGCAACATCCCAGCGCTCACCATTCAACCCATCACGCTCAAACAACCAAGATGGACATTCGTGGCGCAGATCATGAAAGCGTACATTATCACCATCTGGATTGTAATTGCCGCATTCTTTCCATAGCTGCCTAAAGCGCTCGCCAAGCGTCTTGTGAAAATACGGAAACCAATGATCGGGTTTATCTTCACTCACCGGCATTGATAGCATTACGTCCCAGGCTTCATCAGGTATCAGCACCCACACATCATTCCCTATTTTTTTAGTTGGATGCTTCATGTCGGGAATAAGAACACGCTTACGTTCATAATCGGTATTCGATCGCAGCATACGGCTGAACTCGCCCTGCCTTCTAGAAGAAAACATAGCAAACACAATTATCTTATCCATGGGAATAATGTCTTTACGTGACTTGTTTGATGCTGCCCACTTTAACCGGCGACTGTGTGCCAGGGAAACAACCTTAGTCATTTGTTCTACCGTGGGCCGAAGATCACGACTACCTGCCTTCGATATTATGCCCAGCTTAGACATCGTGCGTTGTGCAATATCAATCTGAGAGTAATCAACCTCACAACGCAACAATTCAGTGGCCACACCAAACACACCCTTTATATAGATGTAGTGTTGCATGGTGGTTGAAGACGAACTGCGCTCATTCCACTTACGGCAATGAGTAATAATATCTGACGCCCTAACAGTTGACGCAGCTAACTGACCAAATTCTGAGTTTTTTATCAGTTTTAGCGTATCTGTTTTTGATCGTCCCCAGGGCTTCAAGGGGAATACCTCAGCAAAATAACGATCGATCAATTCACCAACCGTCATACTATTTGATTCCATTCCCGAAATGGCTCGTTCCAGCGCACCCAGCTCGGACAGCTGCGCCTCACGCTTAGCTGCCCAAACCTCAGCCAATTTTTTCTTTGGGAACGTCTCACTTTCGGTATAAACCATTTTACCTTTACGCTTGTAGCGCAAATAAGCTGTATAACTGAACGAGCCATCCGCTCTCTCTCTTTTTCTAAAGCTCGCCATGTTATACTCCATGCCATAATTTTGAACAGGGTGACAAATTGCGGGGTGACAAGGATATTTACCAAAAACTTAGCGCACTTTTGTCACACCTATATACACAACATACCACATAAAGCACATAATGACGCAAGCAAACGACAACACAAAAACAGCTACAGCCCCCGCCGATTCTAGCAAAGCCAGCAATAGCGTGAATCGTAGATTCACCACTGCACCGATGATGGAATGGTCTGATAGTCATTGCCGTCAATTCTGGCGCCACCTGACTCGCGATGCTGTGCTATATACCGAGATGGTGACTACCGGAGCCATCATCCATGGCAATAACCGCGAGCGCTTCTTAGGCTATGGGCAAGAAGAACACCCAATCGCACTACAACTGGGCGGTAGCAATACCAAAGAACTTGCTGAATGCGCAAAATACGCACAAGAATGGGGCTACGACGAAGTTAATCTCAATGTCGGCTGCCCAAGTGATCGCGTACAAAACAATATGATTGGCGCTTGTTTAATGGGTCATCCACAGCTCGTTGCTGACGGCATTAAAGCGATGCAAGATGCGGTTGATATTGATGTCACAGTAAAGCACCGCATCGGGATCGATGACCAGGACTCTTACCCTGAACTGGTCAACTTTATTGAAACGATAGCGAAAACAGGCTGCAAGACATTTATTGTTCATGCACGCAAAGCCATCCTGCAAGGCCTATCACCGAAAGAAAACCGTGATGTTCCGCCACTAAAATACGACTGGGTTTATCAGCTTAAGCAAGATTTCCCTAATCTAGAAATCTTAATCAATGGCGGCTTGAATCAGTTTGATCAAATGAAGCAACAGCTCGAGCATGTTGATGGCGTAATGATTGGCCGAGAGGCTTATCACAACCCTTACATCATGGCAGAGGTTGATAATGCATTTTTTGGTCATGACAGAGCGATTCCCTCTCGCCATAAAGTCGTTGAAGATTTCATGCCGTATATTGAAGAGCAGCTGTCCAAAGATATCTATTTATCGCACATTACTCGCCATATACTGGGGATCTTTCATGGTCAGCCCGGGGCTCGTCAGTTCCGTCGCTATATCAGTGAAAATGCACATAAGCCTGGATCGGGAATTGAAGTATTGCGCACGGCGTTAAGCAAAGTTCCTACTGAGGCTGAGAATGAGGCCAATCGCTTAGAAGCACTGGCGCGTCGTGCTGCATTTGATGCTAGCCAGGCTTAAGGCTTGCGCAATAATAATGTCCCAAAGCAAATCTTTACCACGGAGCGCACGGAGGCGCTTCGCTTCACGGAGGATGGCTGCGCCACTTTTTAGCGTTACAGCTAACAAACTATCATGTTGTATCAACTAGAACCTTCAGGCCGATTAATTCTTTTATCTATTTTATTATTCTCAATCGTTTCAAATCTCTCTTTTTCCTCCTTGGTACTTTATTAATTAAACGTCTACTGCCCTATTGACTCTAATGTCTAATAGGTAGAAGCTGACATTATTAGTTAACGGTATAATTTAAATAATAGCCACCGATACACTCTAAGGAATGACCATGTCAGCTCAAGCGAATAACAAATTAGAAGCACTTAAAGCAATGACCACAGTTGTTGCCGATACAGGCGACATTGAAGCCATCAAGCAGTTTAAACCTGTTGATGCGACGACTAATCCATCATTAATTTTGAAAGCCGCTCAATTACCTAACTACCAACACCTTATAGACAATTCGGTCGACTGGGCATTACAAATAAAAGGCAGTGACAAAAACAGCCAGACTACCCTTGAGAATGTCGGCGATAAACTGGCGGTTAATATTGGCTGTGAAATTTTAACCAGCATTCCTGGCGTTATCTCAACAGAAGTAGATGCCCGCCTGTCATTTGATACCCAAGCAACGGTAGCAAAAGCTCGTAAACTTATCCGCTTATATCAAGATGCCGGCATCGATACTGATCGCATTTTAATTAAAATCGCTTCAACCTGGGAAGGTATTCAGGCCGCTAAGATTCTAGAAAGTGAAGGAATTCACTGTAATTTGACTCTACTCTTCCATTTCGCCCAAGCACAAGCTTGTGCAGAAGCTGGTGCTACCCTTATATCGCCTTTTGTGGGACGAATCCTAGACTGGTACAAAGCTAATAGTGGTCAAGCAGAATATGCAGCCAACGAAGATCCTGGCGTCATTTCAGTGACCGACATCTACAATTTCTACAAAACACACAACTTCACAACGATTGTGATGGGTGCAAGCTTCCGTAATACCGGTGAGATTGAAGAATTAGCTGGCTGCGATCGTTTAACCATTAGCCCAGAATTGCTTGCTCAATTAGAGGCCGATACTACACCGCTTAAGCAAAAGTTGTTTCCCGCGACGCAAACACAAGATGCGCCAGCGCCTTTAACCGAAGCGCAGTTCCGCTGGCAGATGAGTAACGACCCAATGGCGCATGATAAGCTAGCCGATGGCATTCGTCGCTTTGCAGCGGATCAGGTTACGTTAGAAACCCTGCTTAGCGAAAAAATCTCTCAGCGCAGCTAATCACTTAGTTGCACTGCGTTACTTAGTCACAAAACAATCGTCACAAGGTATGCAAATGATTGATAAAATATTGGCATTCTTCCAACAAGAAGAAATAAAAACCGAAGGCCACAAACCTGAATTAGCGGCAGCAGCGCTTCTGGTTGAGATAATGAATGCTGATCATGAATTATCACCAGAAGAATCTGAAAGCATCAAAAGCATTCTCTTTGAGACGTTATTCATAACCGCCGAGGTGGCCAATGAACTCTTGGTCACCGCTAAGCAGCAGGTTCGTACAGCGACCGATCTTTTTCAATTTACTGAAGTGATCAATAAAAACTACCAGTACGAAGAAAAAGTGACCCTTATTGAGTCACTTTGGAAAGTCGCGTACAGCGATAAGCAGCTGGATAAATACGAAGAACATATGATTAGGCGCATAGCCGATTTGCTGTATGTTTCTCATAGTGACTTTATGCAAACCAAAAATCGCATAAAAGCGGCGAGTGAATGACTAACTTAACGACGTCTGCCACCGCAAAGAAAAATACTGATGGCCAAGAACCTTTGAACACTATTCAAAGTACCGACTTGGTGACAGCCTTTGATAACCTTGCGCTTTGTATTGCCAAATTCTGCGACCTACTAAACAACGAGCAGCCTGCATGCTGGGTCGCACTAGCAGAAGACGAACAAACCTTAGAACCCCTGCAAAAAGCCTGCAGCTATTATCAAGACATTTGGTATCGCGACCAGCAAGATGGACGAGAGACCCGCAGCTGTCACGGTCTAGTTATGGCCAGTGACGAAGTCATTCAGCTTGCACAAGAAGCAAACCAAGCCAAGGATGTCTTTAAGTCATTGGTTCAACAGGTACAAAAAACAGGCAAAGATCTTTGGCTCAGTCAAAAGGCACAGCTTAATACCCGCCACCAATCATTACGCAAACAGCTTTATTACACAGGCCTTGGCCGTATACACTTAAAGCAACTGTATCGCCACATCCCAATACTGGCACACCGCCCTGAGAAAATCGGTTTCACTTGGTATAGCAACGGCCGCAGCATCAAAAAGCTCACCATCGCCCAAGCCGAAGTAAAATTATTAGCCATGGGTGAAGAAAAGGTTCACATACAACAACAGCTTCAAAAACTGAACACCTTGCCAGAACACGAAACTCTAGCTCAAATACAAACCCAAGTACCTGTGGTTAGAGCCAACCTAGTTTTTAAACTCATGAATGAAAAAGGCCATGTGGAGACCGTACGTAAAGCAATGAACGTATCCCTTCCATTATTAGTCCCTCAAGAAGGAAGCCCACTCATGCCGAAATACAACCAGATAGAAGAACAGCCGCCTGCAGCAAGAACACGAATTGCACGAAATGACTTTAAGATCTGCGAAGAGGTATTTTTACCGAGTTTGCGAGTGCATCGGTATATTTGATTTTTGTTTGGGGGGGCTGTTTAAGCACCACCCCAAAAGCCAGCAAAAACTAAAGCTTATTCAAGCCATTCAAAGCAGCAATACGATAAGCCTCAGCCATAGTAGGATAGTTAAAGGTCGTATTCACAAAATACTTTAACGTATTCCCCTTTCCTTCCTGACTCATAATCGCTTGACCAATATGCACAATCTCAGCCGCTTGGTCACCAAAGCAATGAACACCTAACAACTCTAACGTATCACGATGGAAGAGTATTTTAAGCATCCCCACCCCTTCGTGAGTAATCTGAGCGCGGGCAATGTTCTTAAAAAATGCCTGCCCAACTTCATACGGCACTTTCGCCTCGGTAAGCTCGCGTTCGTTTTTACCAACCGAGCTAATTTCAGGAATAGTATAAATACCAGTAGGAACCTCGCTGACAAATCGGAAATCTTCCATATCGGTAATATCAGCTGCAGCAGCACGACCCTGATCGTAAGCAGCCGATGCCAATGCTGGCCAGCCAATCACATCACCAATCGCGTAAATATGATCAACCGCGGTACGATAACTTTGATCGACATCTAACTGACCACGGGAGTTTGCTTCAAGTCCCGTATTTTCAAGACCTAGACCCTTGGTATTACCCGAGCGCCCAGCCGCCCATAAAAATGCATCCGCTTTAACCTTCTTGCCAGACTTCATTTTTAAAGTAACGTACTTATCGTTCACATCAACCGAATCAAAATCTTCGTTATGACGTATTAACGCACCCTTATCACGTAAGTGATAACTTAACGCATCGGATATTTCATCATCTAAGAAATTCAACAAGCGATCCCCAGGATGTATCAGGTCAACCTTTACACCTAATCCAGAGAAAATTGAAGCGTACTCACAACCAATAACACCGGCACCATAAATAATCATCGTACGCGGAGTATGCTCAAGAGTCAGAATACTATCGGAATCATAAATACGACTATGATCAAAATCGATATTATCGGGACGCCAAGGACTAGAGCCCGTCGCAATAACAACCTGATCAGCATGCAAACGCACATGATTTGTTGAAGTACTGCTAATAACGTCTAGCGTATTAGGATCAACGAACTTAGCATGGCCAGAATAAAGACTAACGCGATTACGTCCGTAAAACTCGGTTCGAACCTTTACCTGCTTAGCAATCACTTGCTCGGCATTACGCAAAACCTGCGGAAATGAAAACCAACGTGGTTCGCCAATGTCACGAAACATAGGATTGGTATTAAACTGAATAATCTGCTTAACCGAGTGGCGCAAAGCTTTAGATGGAATTGTACCTAGGTGCGTGCAGTTGCCCCCTACCATATTGCGATTTTCAATAACCGCAACCTTCTTCCCTTTCTTGGCAGCATTCATTGCTGCGCCTTCTCCCGCGGGACCAGTACCAATAATTACTACATCGTAATGGAAATCTGCCATCCTATAATTCCGCCCTTATGGCTGCAATCACTCTTGTGATTTTGATTACTTTATTAACTAACTGACTCACTAAGTGCTTTTAAAATACTTTTGCAAATACTTACTTGAAGCACTGAATTTAATGCGAACACTGTATTACTTATAACTATCGAGTATAGATCATCATAAAACAAGCACAGAATGATCCTAGTCACTTAATGCCCTCAAACAGCCGAAACAGGCTGTAAGATGCCTAAGTAAATCAATTTAAATTACTGGTCAGATTTTTTAGACGCGTCGTAAAACAAATCTTCTGCCTCTTGGCGTACAGGATCTTTACTCGACTCACACTTTGCAGTATCACCACCACACACATCGCAAGCGCCTTTCATGCCCACGGCAGACATGCCGCCACAGGATCCACTGATTGGCTTTCCGCCTAACAATAAACCTACGGACATAAAGATAATGAAAAGCACCATCACACTAAAAACGATTAATAATGTTGTCATACAAACCTCTCTTTCTCTAATACTAAGTTAGTTTAGCCTTAATTGTTCGAATTGGCTGCTACTTACCTGCTGATACCCCATATCGGTACGCACAATAAAATAGGCCGCTAAATTATATTTCTCTGCCAGTGCCAAACCTTGCTCAGCACCCAAAACAGTCAAAGCGGTTGCCCAGGCATCAGCCATCGCAACCGATTTATGCAAGACTGATACAGAAGCCAAGCTATGCTCAACGGGCTTCCCTGTACGCCCATCAATGGTATGAGAAAACCGACGCCCTTCCTGCTCAAAGAAATTACGGTAATCACCCGATGTCGCAATCCCCATATTTGATAACGGTATAATTATTTGCACACTACGGCCATCGTCATTAGGCGCTTCGATAGCAATACGCCAAGGCTGTTGCTGAGGCTTAACGCCATTAGCAATTATTTCCCCTCCAACCTCTACCAAATATCGATTTATACCCTGTTGCTGCAGAAAGTCGCCCAATACATCTACAGCATAGCCTTTAGCAATTGCAGATAAATCGATATAACGAGCCTGTTTCAATCTCAATTGAAATAAGCCTTCGTCTAAGCTTCGTAATTCTATTGCCTCTGAGCCGACCTGATCGAGCAATGCAGCAATGTCCTGCTGACTCGGTGCTTGAAATTGACGCTTATCAGGACCAAACCCCCAAAGGTTTACCAAGGGCCCTACTGTCACATCAAATGCTCTGTCCGACTGTGCGTTTAGCTCTAAAGACATTTGGAGTACAAGATAAAGATCTTCACTAATGTCTTGCCAACTCGGTTTAAAATGATGGTTAATCAACGATAATTCAGACTTAGGGTCATAGGTAGACATACTGCGATTGAATGCCATTAATAACTGATCAACCTGCTCCTGAATCTCTTTTGCCTCTAAGGCGATATCGTGACGGCTTTGCTTATCAGAAACCCAGCTTATGTGATACTGAGTACCCATAGTAGGGCCCGAGATCTTGCTTATTTTCTGATCGCCAGCATCACTGCAAGCGGTAATGAAAAAAAGCGAGGTAAGTAGACTAACAATAAAAAAAGTACTTCTTAGTTTGCGCTGAATCGTAGAGGGAGTGCTCATAGAGACTACTTTAGAATAAATAAAATGATGACTAACAGTATACCGGATTGTCCTTAACGAACCCAGTATCAAACCAAGATAAAGCCCGCGTTATTATCGATTAATGCGCCTTTAAAGCTTATTGACTCTTAATCTCCTCTGAGACATATAGATTTTATTCAATATGCTTTAGAATAAGGAAAAATACTTGAGATTATTATGACAACAATGACTGAGGAAATGCTTGAATTAGTTGCCCAGCGATTCCGCTTGCTTGCAGACCCGATGCGCTTACGTATTCTGCATGAACTGCAAGAAGGTGAATTGAGCGTTGGCAGTCTTGTTGAGCGAACAGGCGCATCGCAGCCAAATATATCGAAACATTTGGCCAGTCTTCGCAACCAGCAAATGGTTAAGCGTAGACAAGAAGGGAATATGGCGTTTTTCAGTATCGCAGCCCCCTACATCTTTAGCCTATGCGATACGGTGTGTAATAGTATGCGCGAAGAATTTGAAGAAAAGCAAAACATCCTTTCTTAAGCTCTTCCTAAGCTCTTTGCTCACAGCTCATACACACCACAGATCAAATAAGCATCCAGCTCTTAACTTCTATTATTCTCTTAGGAATGCATATAGTTATTAAGAGCTTCAGAAAGAACACGATTACAATTAGATGACCTGCTTAGCCAAACTCATTACAGCAACGCGGCGTTCGCCTTCCTTGGTTAATACCCAAGTTTTACGCGCACCATGATTATGACTATCTACCAAGTTGTGGTCTGACCACTGATCAAGCAGCTCTTGAAGCTGTTGGCGATTAATCCTTACATCATCTACCGCATGAGAAGACGTATGCAGCAGTAATAATTTACGCTTAACTTCCGGTTCGACAAACTTTTCAAGAATACTTCTTAACTTTGCTTCACTACTAGGGGTCTTTAAAGCCTCACCAACAGCGCCAAATATCGCATCCCACCGCAAGGTAATGTCAACCTCTTCTAAGGTATTATTCCCCGCTTCATAAACATTCGCCGCAAATCCAATTTTCATTAGCTGGCGTGTTTTTAACATCCACTGTTTACTATCAACTTTAGCGACAACCTTAGGCTCATCGGGCAACCTTACACTTGCGTGCTGATCTAGTTTTAACCAGCCACCAGATTTATTGCTAAGTGCGTTTACAACCGCCGTCTTCACATGAGAGATAAGTTCTTCTCTTAAATGCCAAAGTCTGAAAGTGCTTTTTGAAACAACACCATGAAAACCGGCAAGTCGTCTCTGGTCTTCAGTTTCTTGTTGAGTCGGCAATGCGTTTTTAACGAAAGATAGAACAGGTTTAGATAATGACTGCGCATGAACCAGCTCACGGTGCAAATAACTGATGCCCGTTGGTGCCATAGGACCGTATTCATCACCTAAAATCATAATGAATAAATCTGCGTCTTCAATTTGAGTGCGGGCTAGATTCCAGTCATAAGGAGAAGTATCTTCACGACAAGGAAAACCACAACAAAGAATCCCCATCCTGACTAGTTGGCGTGTTACTTCATATCGCTCAGCTTCTAAACCTATATGGTTTGATGCGACGTATACTAAAAAACGCTTAGTCTGCGCCATTAAGTCCTCTCATCCATTTTTATCTTCTTTTTGTAATTTATTGTTTATTTTTCACCATCCCTTAAATTAAGGCAAACACTTTTAATAAGTAAATGGCGATACTGATGCTAAATAGAGAAATTAACGTCGTCAAAGCAATGATATTTGCGGCTAGAGTATGATTCCCACCAATTGAGCGGACCATTACAAAAGAAGCCGCAGCGGTTGGACTACCAAACATTAAAATCAAGCACCCGAGCTCTACGCTTCTAAAACCAATAAAGTAAGCTAGCACAGCGACAACAACAGGCATAAGCAACAGCTTTATTATCACAGCTGCCCAAGATAAACGTTGAGTTTGCTTGAGCGCCTGAACGCTAAGCGACCCGCCTATGCAAATCAATGCCAGCGGCAAAGTCATTGCTGCTAAGTAATCAATCGACCTCATAATTACATCCGGCAAACTCACTTGCCAGTAGGCAAAAGGTAAAGCCAACAAAATAGCAACGATTAACGGATTGGTTATAATGCCCTTCAACAATAACCAGCCATTGAGTGTTGAATCCTCACTAGCTGCATGCGTTAAAGCATAAATGGATAATATATTGTACAAAGGCGTTATTACTGCCAATAACAACGCTCCGACAGCCAAACCTTCTTGTGAGAAGGTAGTCACACAAAATGCCAAGCCGAGAATCCCTAGGTTTGATCGAAAACACCCTTGCACAAAAACCCCAAGATTTTTCCGATCTGCAATAAACGTTCGACTACCAAACCACAAGAAAGCAAAGCTTAACAAAGCCATCGCCAATGCAAATATTATTAACCGTGGATTGCCTATCTGAGCAATATCCGTTCGCACGATTGCCGCAAACATAAGCACGGGTAACGCCAAGTTAAAGACTATATAAGAAGATTTTACGGTAAAATCATCATCAATTTTATTGCGCCATTTGAGCCAAATGCCAATAAATACCAACGAAAATACAGGTAATGTAATAGACCCAACGAAAACCAACTGCTGCCAATAGTCCACTTAAATCCCCAAATCCGTGTATCAAACCATAAACTACGGTAGAATACCTCAGATACAATCAAACAAATTCGACATTCAGTCCTTAAGATACGACCTGTAAAATGACTCGCAAAAAAAAAACCCGCTCACTTAAACGCATTCATAGTGTAAAAACTGGCACGCCAAGCAAACTTAAGCGTAGCTCCACGACCGATCGCCAGTCGAGCATCAAAACAAAAGACAAGCCAAAATCTGTTTATCAAAAGTTTCTTGATGAGAATCCTGATGCAATTGAAAAGCAAATTCAGCCGGCTAAAGAAGTCGCTGCTAAGCCTGCCGACAACGCTAAACCCGAGCCGCTGAAAAAGCCAAAAGATAAAGACAAGGCAAAACCTAGAAAATCTGAGCGTGAAGACTCTCAAGAAAAAGACAGCAGTGATCGTGAAAGAGAGCCTGATCTATTATCCCAACTGGATAATAAGAACTTCAACGACTTCTATTAATCTTTATTTAACGAGTCGGTTTCATGGCACTTTTAACCACCCCTACATCCGAGCTGCATCTAGAATGCTACCCTAAGGTTGATGCAAAAATTCAACAACCTTGGGATGCAGCGGACATATACCTCATTGAATCTGCAAACTACGGCGAATTTCCAGCCGTGGTCAATGATCAGTGGGGAGCTCTTAGCTGCTTCTTAGCACAGCAAAACAGCCCCACATACAGCTGGACTGATTCATTCTGCAGCCAGATGGGCATTAACAAAAATAGCCAAAACCCACTCAATACAAACGTATCTATTGACTTAGTTCTTGATCAAGGTAGCCCTACCTTCCCAAGTTGTACAGATAGCATTTGGATTCAGTGCCCAAAATCGTTTGACCAACTTCACTGGTGGCTTTCTACTGCACTTCAGCAACTAGGCCCAGGCATCAAAGTATCATTGGCCGGAATGGCTAAGCACATACCGGTTAAGTGGTTGAAATGGCTTGAACAGCATAATAATGATTACCAACAACATCCCATTAAGAAAAAAGCGCGCTTAATGACCTTTACGTTAGGGGAGAAATTACCGCCCCTAACCGTACTCAAAAGTTACCTCGGGCCCGACAATAAAGAAGTATCTGCACTGCCAGGTGTTTTCTCTAGAGATCACATGGATATTGGTAGCCGGTTCTTTATTCAGCAAATCAGTCAGCTAAACTCATTATCTGGCAATATAATAGATTTAGGCTGTGGCAACGGTTTACTAAGTCTTGCCTGCCTGCATTATTTTCCAGAGCAAAACATAAAACTGACTCTCTGCGATGACTCGTCACTGGCCATTGAGTCAGCCGAAATGAACTTAATCGCACGTGGTTATTCGCAAGCTGAGTTCCATCATACCGATGCCCTACTAAAGGTTAATACCTGCGCCGATACCATATTATGCAACCCCCCTTTTCATAGTGGCAATCGCATTTCAACGGCCGCCGCTGAGCGTATGTTTAAACAAGCGGCTAGGCTCCTAGCCAAAGATGGACAGCTACTGGTAATAGCAAACCGCCACCTGCCTTATGCACCTCTACTAAAGAAAGGTTTTAAACATATAAAACAACTGAATTGCGATGCCAAGTTTGTAATTTATCAATGCACTGATGCATTACCGCCCAAGCGTTAGATATGCATAAACAACCCGCAAGTGATGGTTTTTTTGAGCTTATCGAAAAGAAAAGCCGCTTCATAACCTACTGCAAGAAAGTATCTCAACCTGCTGAATTTAAAGAGTTTCTTAATTTATTAAAGAAGCAGTACCCTGATGCGCGTCATTTTTGTTATGGCTTTAGAATTGGCCGACTTTCTCAAGCTCAAAGAGGCTTCAGTGATGATGGCGAACCCAGCGGCACCGCTGGCATGCCCATCCTAAATGTGATTGATCACTCGGAATATTCAGATGTCGCCATTATTGTTGTGCGTTACTTTGGCGGGACAAAGCTAGGAACAGGTGGCCTTGCGAGAGCTTATAGTGAAGCCGCTAGCCAAGTACTCAAAAGCATGACTTGGGTAGATTATGAAGCGAAACAGATCATTCAGCTGCAGTGTAATTTTCAACAAGAGCATCAATTGCGCTATTTAATCAAGCAGCTAGCCGGAGAGATAATAAGTATTGAATATAGCCTGCAGGTGGAGATAAGTATCTCCCTTGCAGAAGACTGCGACCTAAGCACTCTTAATCTTTACAGAATCGATCACGGTGACAATTGAATCAGACAAATGCTCTGCAATGAGTCGGTAGCCTCCTGAAGCGACATGTTCAAACTCCAGTGCTATGCAGTAGCAATCTTGAGCATTTCGTCTTATTGAAGTGACTTGCCCTTCAGCAGTCATATATTGAGGCACAGGACCAGAATGAGGAAACAAGCCTAGACGAATACTGAAGTTGGCATAACGACCCTGAGTAAGGTGGTCTACCTTATTTCTAAATAACGTCACTTCTTTTTCAGTACACTCAAACTCGCAACCACGAGGCGATAACTGACTGGGAGTAACTTTTAACACTTCTTTTTTATCAATTAATAGCGTTAATATTGCCTGATTTTTCATGAGAACACCTTAAACACACCTAAATATCAGTATATTTATAATTCAGCATACTTAAAAATTTTCGCTTTCAATCTAATTAAACAAGCGAGCTGACTAAAAATTATACGATTAGCCTCTAAGATTCAACCGACCATGTCCTAATTAAGGGCCATAATCCGAGTAATAGTTCACATTATTATCATTTACTGGTCATTTTAGTAGTGAATATACCTTAGTTTACACTTATGTCTTAATCCTCAGAGCACTTGACCCTCATAACACCAGATCTAAAAATATCTAATCTCAAAACACTTGATCTTTATAACAATGGATTCGACACTGAAACTGCTACAACGACCATTTGGCATAATTAAACCTTCAAAATGTCGTTATCATCCTAGCCGCCTCCCCACCGCCACTGCTAGAATGCGCAAAGTACAAAAAAGTTCCAAACAATACACAGTTTCAAGCATTCATGAATAAAACCTTCAACTAAATAGCTTCAATAACAACTCCAATATAAAAACCTAAAATAAAAACTCTATAATAAAGCGATCTAAAATAATGAAATTTTTCAGGCACATAACCTTCACCGCTCTGGCACTTACACTGATAGCCTGCAGCAGCTCTGTTAAGCACCTACCGGTTTACCAGACACCCGACTCTGAACAAATAAAAGAGATAATGCCACCTGACGGCTTGAGTATTCAATATCTAGGCGTGGGCGGTCATTTATTCCGCTTTGGTGAAGATGCCCTAATGACAGCACCATCGATTACAAATCCGCACTTCCTAGCGCTCGGCCCCTTCATGCCGATCAGTACTGATACCGACCTAATTGACCAATATTTACCTGACGTGAGTGACGTTGAATCCATTTTAGTTGGTCACGCCCATTATGATCACTTAATGGATGTGCCTTATGTCATGCAAGAAAAGGCCAAAAACTCCCATGTCTATGGTTCAAAAACCATGGTTCATAGCATTGCTCCAGCAATCGACAAGTCACGCTTACACGCAATGAATGACTCCATGGCTATTCTTGATAGCCCAGGAGAATGGCACTATAACAAAGCAAAGACTATTCGGTTTATGGCCATAAAATCGACACACGCCCCGCACTTTATGGGAATCAACATCATGACAGGCTCGTACGATGAAGATTTAGAAGACTTACCTTGGCATGCATTCGGCTGGAAAGAAGGCCAAACATTGGCATATCTAATAGATTTCTTAGGCGCACAAGAAGAAATTTTACATCGTGTATTCTATCAAGACTCAGCCAGCCAAGAGCCACTAGGCTTAATTCCAAATCTTATCGGCAAAGACCGCAAGCAAGTGGATATCGCTATCATCACTCCGGCTTCCTTTAACCAGGTTGATAACTACCCTGAAGGCATCATGAATGACTCAAAAGCAAGACACTTCATTCTAGGTCATTGGGAAGACTTTTTTGGCAACCAAGGTGACGAAGAAACTCGCTTTGTTCGCGCGATCAGCTCTGATGACTTTTTTGACCGCTTTGAAGCAGCATTACCCAAAAGCAGTAACTGGACAATGCCTTTACTCTATACTACGCAGTACTTTGCTCCGCATGGTAAAATACTTACCCTAGATACAGCGAAATAACATTAACGTTCAAGAGAATCATTATGGATTTTGAAACCCTATCACAATGGCGTCGTGCTGCTTATTGCGCCGCGATGACAAGCCGCAACCGCAACCATGTTGTTTTGTTTAGTGACATGCTTGACCAAGATGCAACGCCGTATACAAAGCTACTCTCAAAGACGTGGGCGTACTTAGAAGGCGAATTGAAATCCATCGATAACTTAGAACGTTTCTTCAATGAATTCGATGAATGGCAAACAGCACTACTTGAAGGCCAAGACTCTTTCGGGGCTGAAGCCGCTCAACAAGCATGCCAAAGCCTTTATTCAGCCACCTATGCACTTCTTGATGAAAGCGCGAATGATTGCGAATTGGTGCAACTCAGCAATCAGCAATTATTTGCAGCCATGGCAGAGATGGGGAGTGATATCGATGAGCTAAACCAGCGCCACACTGCTTTTGAGCAAGAAGTGCTCGATACGTTGGCCTCAGGCAAGCCAAAACGAGAAGTCATCATCGCGCTTAAAAAAGCAGCGACGGAAGAATCTGAGTCTAGCCTTGGCATCAGCCTCGATTAAGCACAAAGCGTGACACGCTTTTATTCAATACAAAGCTATTAATAAAAGCGTGTTTCTAATATGACCTACATCAACAAGTAAAATCTCTTAATCCTTATAGTACCGTCCTTTATAAAACGTCCCCTGTAGTGCCATTAATGCAGCAGCCATTTATTAAAATAGCCATGCATGTCATCACTATAGTCTCGAAGTCACGCTTATTTATCTAGGTCATACCATGTCAGAAACCTTTAAAGCCGAATTACTGGCTCCCGCAGGCACTTATAAAAACATGGAGTACGCTTTCGCTTATGGCGCTGACGCCGTTTATGCCGGACAGCCACGATACAGCCTGCGTGTACGCAATAATGACTTTCAGATCGATAATCTAGAAAAAGGTATTGTACGGGCCCACCAGCTGGGCAAGAAGTTTTATGTAGCCAGTAATATCGCACCTCATAACAACAAAATTGACAGTTATATGCGTGACATCGAGCCTGTTATTGCGATGAAGCCAGACGCGATCATCATGTCTGATCCGGGCCTCATCATGATGGTAAAAGATAAATGGCCTGATACCCCCATTCACTTATCGGTACAATCTAACGTCGTTAACTTTGCCGCTGTTAAATTCTGGCACCGCCAGGGTATTGAGCGTGTCATATTAAGTCGCGAACTGTCATTGAATGAAATCGAAGAAATTCGGATGCTATGCCCTGAAATGGAACTTGAGGTATTTGTGCACGGTGCTCTTTGCATTGCCTATTCAGGACGCTGCTTATTGTCAGGCTATATGAACCACCGTGATCCTAACCAAGGCAGCTGCACTAACGCCTGCCGCTGGAAATACCAAGCGCATGATGCAAAAGAAACACCCAATGGCAATATTATTCCAGCCGCTGCGTTAGAATTCGATCCATTAAACCCATTGGACACCAAGCCATCTCTTGGCATCGGTAGCCCATCAAATGACATCGTTTTGCTACAAGAAGGCAATAGAGATAATGATCTTATGCCGATGTATGAAGATGAGCACGGCACCTACATAATGAACTCTAAAGATCTTAGAGCCATCCAGCACGTCCAAAAGCTACAGCAAATCGGTGTTCATTCACTAAAAATTGAAGGCCGAACTAAGTCTCACTATTACGCGGCAAGAACAACGCAAGCCTACCGACAAGCAATTGATGACGCAGCAGCGGGTAAAATGTTTGATATGAATCTGATGGATACCCTTGAGAACATGTCTAACCGCGGCTATACCGAAGGGTTTTATCGCCGTCACGTCCACGATGAATATCAAAACTATAATCGAGGCGCATCGATCAGCACACAGCAACAATTCGTTGGTGAAGTAACGGCTTGTGATGATAAAGAACTGACCATTGATGTAAAAAATCGCTTCCAAGTTGGCGATGAACTGGAACTAATGACACCACAAGGAAATTTCACCTTTGAACTTACGTCCATAACGTCACTTAACGGTGAATCTCGTAGCGATGCCCCTGGTTCAGGCTTTATCGTTAAGATACCGATCCCCAAAGGCCTGCTAAGCGCTGAAAAATCTCTTCTCATTAGAAACTTAAAATAGCCCAATTTTCTAATAAGTAATGAGTATCATACTAATTACTTATTAATGAACTTACTAATGAACTTACTAATGAACTTGGCAATCATCCTTGCTGTCTCTATAGTAAAGCTAGAAACCCTCAGCATTACTAGGAGCTTATATTTATGCCAAGTTCAATTACCTTGGGCCAATACATCGTCCGTATCTTTACTCTGGTTGCATTATTAGCGACCAGTGCCTTATCTATGGCCGCAGATGGCCCTAAGAAGGTTGTCGAAGATGCCGCAATCGAGATGACAAAACGCCTCATTACCGATCAAGAAATGATCAATACACAGCCCTATTACGTTGAGCATCTGGTCGATGAAATATTACTGCCCGTCGTTGATCATGCTTATATGGCACGACGAGTACTGGCTAAAAACTGGAAAAAAGCCTCTGAATCGCAAAAGAAACAATTCATCGATTCCTTTAAACATAAAGTCATTCGCACCTACGCAGGGGCTTTTAAAGCCTTCAACGGTGAAAAAATCATCTTTGAAGATGCCAAATTCAATAAGTCAGGAAAAAGAGCCATTGTTAAAAGTGCCATTCAACGTGCCGGCGCTCCTGAAATTAACGTTACCTACCAGCTTTTCAATAAAAGAGGTCAATGGCTCACATATGATGTCGTTATTGAAGGCGTGAGTTTAGTTAAAAGTTTTCGCGACCAATTCAGCCAGAGTATCGAACAGCATGGCCTAGCGCAGGCTATCTCGTTATTAGCCGCTGAATATAAAAGTGAAACCCCAATACTAAAGATGGCAGGGCATAGCTGGGAGCCTTACATTAGCAATCAATTACCAGCAAACGGTCTCGCAGTGAATCTTGTCACCGAAATATTCGCACATGCAGGCTACCAAGTAGAGATGGAGTTTATGCCGTGGCAGCGTGTAAGTGAAGAAATGGAAGATGGTGGTATTGATATCTCAGTCGCCGCTTGGTTCAATGAAACACTCGCTCGTGAAGCACAATTCACTGACTCTTATCTGGATAACGAACTTGTTATTATTAAGCGCAAACTCGATCAGCTGTCTTACTCCACTCCAGAAGAGTTTAAAACCAATATAAACAGTCGTGGATATCGCTTAGGTGTCTTTAAAGACTTTGGCTATGGTGATTATTTTTCTGAAATCGCCCCACTCGTTTCTTTAAACTATTATAAATATTGCACACAAATGATTCGTGATGTGGCGAATAAAAGTACTGATATTGCACTAATCGACAACTGGACAGCCCAAAAAAGCTTAGACAATACAAAAAATGTCGCCGACCACCTAGAGGTGATGCCGACACTCATCAAGCGCGGCCTTCATGTTACAATCAGCAAAATGCGCTCTGATTACAAAGCGATAGCCGATGCGTTTAATAAGGCCTTGGCGGAAATGAAAGTGGATGGTCGCTACGAAGAAATTCTTAAAAAGCACCAATACCCTAATTTATAAGCACACGCTTATAGTGCTATCAATTAGGCTCCTCTTTTGCAAACACCCAATTCTTTTAATTTTATCCGTCAGACTGAGCAACCGCTCAATCTGACTGTATTACATAGCTACCTCAATGCCTGTTACTATTTTGTATAAAGATAACGATATTATTATCGTTGATAAAGACCCCGACCTATTAAGTGTTCCTGGTCGAGGCCCCGATAAACTTGATTCAGTCTTTCATCGCCTCACCCTCAAATTTGAAGAAGTGCACATTGTTCACCGCTTAGATATGGCTACCTCCGGCATAATCGTTTTTGCTCGCAATAAAGAATCTCTTAGACACCTGCAGCAGCAATTCCAGCATCGTCAAACTGAAAAGTCTTATCAAGCGATTGTAGCGGGAAAATTAACCCCTAACGAAGGGGCTATCAACCTTCCCATGCGATGCGACTGGCCAAACAGACCAAAACAAATGGTGTGTTATGAATTCGGAAAGAAATCACTAACACGATGGCGGGTTATGGAGCATTGCAATGGCAATACTCGAGTTGAGCTGATCCCCATTACCGGACGTTCTCATCAACTTAGAATCCATTGTGACGCACTTGGCCATCCTATACTTGGGGATAATCTTTATGGCACAACAGAGTCACAAGCTGCCAGCCAACATCTCTGCTTACATGCACAGTCTCTTACCATTACGCACCCTGTGAGCTTAGAACGATTAACATTTGAGAGCCCTGTTCCTTTTTAATTAGAGCTCCTTTCTAATTAGTACTCCTTTCTAATGAGCAATAGCGCTACGGCGCGATTTTTACTATCCGCTTTAGCGCTAATAGCATGGCCGCATATATGAGCAGGCCAACAAAGACAATCTGCACCGCAATTCCAGCAAATAAATCAGGGGCTTTCATTAAAGTACTCATCAGAGAATCTTGATAATAAAAAAACCATTGATGGTCTTCAGGAAAAATTAGAATATGCATCTGATAAAAAATGGCCTTAGCCCCAAAAACAACAAAGGCCATAACGACCAAAGCCACCAGCATCAAACACACACTCAACAGACCCTTAATACTGGCTTGGCCATTTGGACTGCCTTTGATTCGATATCGATACTCACTCGCCAAACAAATAACTAAGAGCACCAAACAAATTGCCGCCAATATATGAATTGCATTAATCAAGTTGGCCACATCCTGCAGATGTACTATTTCGGCATGATGCAAAAGAGGAACGTTGTTACCGACATAATCATAAGAAATGTCTGCTAACCCTTCACCATTTGCATGGACACTTTCGACGATTTCTTGAAAAACTTTTTTATGCACACTCACAGGAGTCAACTCAAACCCGGTGCGAAACCGGTTTTGTGGTGCGTAATACGCTATATGCTGCTCAGTATCATAAAATCCATAGAGCCAATCATATCCATAGCCTAGCTTTGCATTAACCATCCAACCGCCATATAGAGACAGTATAAGCGCAAGGAATAACACACCGAAGCTACGTCCATTGAGCACCAGTTTATAAAGCATGACCTTATGAAGCATTAATAATGTACCGACTAATTGCTTCTGCCCCTGCTTGCTCTGCATGAAAATGATGATGTCCTGGTACATATTCTAATTGGGCATTTTTTAGCCCCTTCATTCGCTGTTCAACCCAAGCCTTTGGAACAATACCCTGCTCGGCCATTATGACGAGAACAGGTGCGCTTATGTCTTCTAAAAATGCCATTACCTGCGCCTCAGTCAGCCTAACTTTTGAGGCATGTCGTAAACGCGCATCTGTTCTCCAACTAAAACCCTGCTCAGACTGTTTTAGGTTTCGCTCAACAATGGGCATCAAAGCATCAGCGCTCATCCCAGGCGAGGACTTCTGACGAGCTTGTAATGCATCCGCAATGGTTGGATACACCCTCAACGGCGAAGCTGAACGCTGTGAATCTAAAATAGCGTTTGCCAGCTGCTTAGGTGTGTCGGCTGCTTGCGTAGTCATTGGCCCTAATGAATCAAGCAAGATAAGAGATTGAACTTTATCGGCGAAGGTTCCCGCAAATAAACTCGCCACAACCCCTCCCATAGAATGACCTAACAAATGTACACGCTCTATCTGTTTAAAAGCCAATAGTTCATAAAGGGTCTCGATATTTTGCCAAATATAATAATGAGCGCCTTCAGCCAACGGCTGCGATAAACCATGCCCAGGAAGATCAACGACCAGTAAATGAAAATCATTAGTCAGTAAGGGAGCAAGGCGATGAAAGCTAGCGCTATTGTCCAACCAGCCATGCAAGCACATTATGGTAGGTTTTGAATCATCCCCCCACTCCTGAATGGACAGCTCACCACTGTTTAAAGTAACCCGTGTTTCTACTGCAGCGTTCTGCATATTGCCTGCCTCCTACTCATTCAATTACGTGATCATTCAATGGCGTGATCATTTCATAAGGTGATTATGTTTTTAACGGTCCCAGCCAGCGATATAGTTTTTAATCAACTCAACCGTTACTTCAGGTTTTTCTAAAGGAAACATATGACCGCCTTCTACCCAACTCACATCCATACCTAGCTGACGCTTTACCTTCGTTTCATGATGCCGTTTAAACACATCACTCGAGGTACCAGCAATCACCGCAGAAGGCATACTCAAGCGTTTAGTATGGTGAAGATTATGAGGGATTGTTCGATAAATACTAATCTCTGTTTCCGCCTTAAAGTGCAGGCTTCTACCACCATTCTCTAAGGGCTGAGTGCCGTGATTTACATAATCATCCAAACAACGTTTATCAAAGGCCTGAAAAAGTCGCTTTTCGCTAAAATACTGCGAAGCATGCTCAACCGAATCCCACTCTTCTTTTCGCCCAAGTGTCCTACCGGCAGGTGTCACCTTATCCATCAACCCTAAACGTTTAACCAATGCAATGCCATGGGCTTCAAAGGCTGTCAAGAAAGGGGCATCCAACATGATTAACCCCTTCACTAGGTCTGGGCGCTGAGCCGCCACCATCATACTCAAAACACCACCCAGCGAATGCCCGACCGCATATACGGGTTGAGAATAGGTCTGTTCAAAATAATGAATCAATTGTTTTACTAGTTCCGACCAGTTATTGGTTACAGGATAGTCGCTATGGTGGCCTATGCGGTCGATCACACCAATATCAAAATCGTCACTGAGATAAGAAAACAGCGTAGAATAGCAACCCGCAGGAAACCCATTAGCATGTGAAAAATGTAAAATGTCTTTCATTGTAAAATAAGAGCCGCCGCTTGAGAATTGCTCTCAAACTACCAAAATACATAAAGAAAACAAGGTATTTGAACGCCGAAGTGGTAAAGGAAGACGGCGTATTCGGATCTATGGTTGGGCAGGTTCTTTGTATTTTTGCTAGCTTCTCTAGTAGTTTCGTTAGTGCAGATGGCAAAAACGGTCGACTAACCAATGCTAGTGCGACCGTTTTACTATTAAAGCAATGGCTTCAATAGGCTTGTCCTTCATTGACTTTACTTATCTGATCAGCCTTCATCAAGAACGGGGTACCAGACATCGACATTTGTAAGGCAACCTGGTGCAAATACATCACCTTCAAGCTGCCATATTTCAGCGGGTGACCACGGTTGATCGAATATAACCCCCTCGGTCAATAACGAAGCTAAACGTCCCACCAGCGGAAGGTGCGTCACGAGAATGATGTTCTTTTCTTCGTGGCACAATTCATCCACGACCTTTTGAGGCGTCATTTCTGGCTGCAAACATTTATGCTCTACAAGCTCAATCCCCAAAGCCTTAGCAATGGGTGTCGCCGTTTGTCGGGTACGTAAATAAGGGCTCACCCAAAGACTGACCGGCCCTTTAATGTTCTTAGCTAGCCACTTCGCGGCGCCAAGTGCCTGATTTTCACCACGCGCAGTTAAATTACGATTAATATCATCTGTTGATCCAGCTTCTGCTGCACCGTGTCTTATTAAATAAAGCTTCACTTTTACACCGTTGGCTGATTTCCTGTTGATGGCCAATCGGTAAAAGGAAAAGGTTTCGTATCATCATTACCCGTAATATAGCGCAATATTTGCGCGACATAGTTAGCTAAGCCATTACTGAAATCATTCAATGCAGGGTTAACTTCTCCCGTCGTCAAACGGAATCCCCACTGCACAATAACCAGCAATAATACGACGATATCTAAAATACGATAAACGACGGAAAATAGGATAATGAACAAGGTCTTCAGCCAAAATGCATCAGACGCCAAACTCTTTTTTACTTCACTCACAATTACTCTCCAATTTCTGATTTAGCTAAGGCAAACTCAACATCGGAAGTATTCTCCCCTGTCATTAATTCTTTCGCAACCAGCCTTGGGTCAACGTGAGCAAACAGTACTGCATAAGCACCCTTTACCAAAGGCATATATATACCAAGTTCTTCAGATTGTGCATTGATATATCGCAAGGTATTCACACCTTCTGCTACCTCACCCAATTCAGCAACAGCCTCATCCAGTGTGCGACCTTCACCTATGGCATAACCAACACGATAATTTCGGCTCATTGGCGACATACACGTAACAACCAAGTCACCAACACCTGCCAAACCTAAAAAGGTTAATGGATTTGCACCACGAGCAACCGCAAAGCGACTCATTTCTGCAAGGCTACGGGTAATAATCATACTCTTGGTATTTTCACCCATCCCTAAAGCTGCAATAAAACCAGATACAATGGCATAGATGTTTTTTAAAGCACCACTGAGTTCAACACCAAAAATATCATCCGATGCATACACTCTAAAATATTCACAACCCAGCGCTTCTTGTACTGCAATTCTTAGTGCGCCATCGCTGCTCGCAACAACGGTCGCAGTTAACTGCTTACGGCCAATTTCTTTTGCCAAGTTAGGCCCACTCAATACCGCAACAGAATGCCCAGGGCATTCATCAGACAACACCTCGCTCATTAGGTTAAAGCCATCAGGCTCAATGCCTTTTGTTGTGCTAATTAAGCACTGCCCTTCCTTCAAGAAAGGTTTAATTTGCTGCACAACGCTGCGGAATGACTTGCTTGGCACAGAGACAAAAATAAGCTCAGCCCCTTTAATCGCTTCCGCTATGTCTGTTGTAGCGTGGAGACGAGGGTCGAGTTTAACATCAGGTAAATATTGTGGATTCTCTTGCTGCTCATTAATTGCAGTCGCTACTTTTTCATTACGCATCCATTGCTGGGTGGCGATGCCATTTCCCGCAAGAATACTTGCAATGGCAGTACCAAAGCTTCCACCACCAATAACTGCGGCTTGTTTAACCATCATATTCACCTCTATGACATCAACCATCAAAATTTATTATTATCAATTTGTAAACAATCTACCAACTCTTGGAAGGCACTTTTATTATCGTCATTTAAACTCATCAATATCTCATGAGCCGCAATCACCTTATCTCTCATGAGCTCTTCATTCACATGCTCACAGGTTAGCTCATTTAAGTCAGATATTTGTTCTGGCATTTCACCTAGAATATAAAATACTTGATCAAACCCCATACTAAGCAGTATTCGCGTTATATCTTCACGAGGTGAAATAATACTTGGAATAAAGCCAAACTGGGCTTTGCACTGAATCGAAATTTTAGCCAAATGCCCTAAAGTCGTACTATCAACACCATCCGCTTCACTAAGATCAATCAATACCGTTTTGAATACCGCATCTATAAACATATTATCTAAATAAGTCTCTAGCGCAGAACATAAGTTAAGCCGCACATCGCCACTCAATTTAATAACATAGGTACCATCATTATTGGCAACTTCAATTTTACCCTGTAGCATTTTCTTTCCTAACAACGGTCATTAATGCGATGTCATCTGGTACATCATCACCACTTTCAAGTGCAAGTGCCTTCACAATCGCTTCATGATTGCCCGCTTCTTGCTCTATAAGTCTGAGTAGGTATTCTTCTTTTTGCGCCAAGGTCGACTGGGTCAATAACTCTAAGACACCGTCCGAGAATAAAGACAGGGTAAATTCCCTAGGCAAGTCGATCTGGTAGTCGCTATAAACAGCATCACGAAACAGACCGACTGGCATCCCTCTTCCTTCTATATATTGTGCCTTTCCGTCAACTAACAAGACCGGCATTGGAAAATGGGCACCAACGCTATAATTTAACGACAAGGTTTCGGTATTAAGCACGGCATAGACTATGGTTAAGTGCTTTCCGCATTCAGTATCCAATAACTCTTGATTGATACGCTCAAGGACTTTTACCGGATGAAATAGATCTTGGCTAGAGCCGCGCTTTAGGTTGCGCTTTAGACGATACGTAAGGTTTTTTAATAAGACGGTTACGAAGGCTGATGATGCGCCATGGCCCGAGACATCGGCAATATAGAAACCATAATGCTTATCATCCAGCGGAATGTAATCTAGAAAGTCACCACTGAGCATCAAAGACGGTCGTATTTTATGGCGAAAGGATAAACCGTCATCCTCAATAAAATCGGGCAGCATTTTCATCTGCACCTTACGCCCAGCTTGCTGATCACTGCGCAGCTCGTCTAAGCTTCGGCGAAGCTCGCGGTTGGCTGACTCTAAATGGTCGCGATAGCCTTGATTCTGACGCTCTAAGGCGACAAGATCCAAATTGCGCTGCACTGAGTGCTCTAGCATTACCATATCGATGATAGGTTTAACCAGATAATCACTTGCCCCCAAGCGCAAAGCTTGCACAACGTCGTCCATAACTCCTGCGCCAGAGACGACAATGACAGGAATGTTATCCTCGCGCTGCTTTACCTTCTTTAAGACTTCTAATCCATCCAAGTTGGGCATACGCAAATCACACAGGATAAGATCTATCTCCTGTGTTTCTAAGACTTCTAGGCCAGCCAAGCCACTATTGACTGCGATTACCGTGTAACCGCTATCTTCTAAGTAGGCTTCCATACTATCTCGTACCATGGCCTCATCATCGATGATGAGTAAGCGCGCTTTCATCAAGCTACCCCAAGTTGGAAATATTGATTTATGCGAACAATATACGCAACCCAGTAGCAGTGCAATATTCAGCGATTAATATCGGTAAATTAACCCAAATTAGTGACTTTTATTCACAAAGATTAAATTAGTGCTTTACTTAAGACAGGATACTTATTTAAAGAGTTGATTCTAAACAATTCTAAATCATAAACAGCGGTGATAGCATGAGTACAAACAATAACAAAAAAGGATCACTTGATATGAACCAAGCTGCAAGAGATTACACCGAAAAACGTGATTTTATTCGCATGCAAATAACCACTGATAGCAAAATAATACTTAATGGACAGGCCTATCCTGCTACCTGCTTAGATTTAAGTAGCACCGGCGCATTGATAGAAAGTGAGCAGAGCTTCGAAGTTAATAGCCAAGTAACCCTATCGATTCAAAGTGGTGGTGGAGATATTAGACCGCTAGAAGCGCAAGCAACATTGTTACGTGTGCGTCGCATGCCAAACGATCAATACCAATATGGAGCCAGTATCGATCGCTATTTATAACAGATTGCTACTCATAACAGATCAGCATAATCCTTAACGCTTAGTCATTGCGACTAAGCGTACTCGTTTGATTAAACTTAGTTCTGCAGTCGTTAAAAGTCCTCAGAATCTGATTCAGCCCCAAACCCGTCATCATCAAAGCCATCGGCCTCATCAAAGCTGTCGTCAAAGCCATCATCAAAGTCGTCATCAAAATCATCACCAAACTCATCCTCAACAACCCCATCAGCCACAAGATAAGCCCTGCGCTGAATGTAAAAGCTGCGAAAAAAAGTATACCGTTCACCGGTAATCAGACCTTCCGATGATAACAAGCCCGCACGCACATCGATATTCCGTAATATCCACAAACCACCTTGCTGGGCAACTGGATCGACAACTTGGGTATAACCCAAGCCAGAAAGACTCTCACCTGCAAGACCAAAGCTATCTCTGACATTGCTAGGCCCCAAGAAAGGTAACATCACATAAGGACCAGCACCGACACCCCAATAGCCTAGGGTTTGTCCCAAGTCTTCATCGTGTTTGGATAATCCGATATGACTTGCCACATCAAAAAAACCAAATAAACCAATGGTTGAGTTAATCAAGAAGCGCCCCGTATCAGACAACGCCTGAATAGGCTTTAGCTGAAAGACATCGTTAACAATAATTAGAACATCTTCTAAATTAGAAAAGAAGTTAGTGATGCCCGTATCGATAAATTGAGGCGTTACGGCGTAATAACCCTCAGCAACCGGCTTAGCCACATAAGCATCCAATGCTTCATTGAAAGTGAACATCGAACGGTTAAAGCCTTCCCAAGGATCAATACGATCCTCAGGTTCATTGGCCGCAAAAATACTACTGCTGGCGATTAATAATAAAAAGGACAAACACCCAAGTACCGCTTTGGTACTAACCTTCTGCAATCTATTAAACATCAATACGCCTTTTGTTATTTTTGGAATGGCCAGCCTTTAATGAAGACCAACATTTAATAATAGGCCTAGTACTTTTAATAATAGGCCTACTACTTTTAATAAGCTCTTAATTTCCCGTCTGAACATCCGTAGGCACTGAAGATGGAATCAACCAGCTACCGTCAATATAACGAATCGTCCATATACCACTGTCACCTTCAGGTCGAATGGTTCCGTAAATCACATCGCGGTAATTGAGATAAAAAACCTGAGAAGCATCCGCAGGGTCTTTTTCATAATTCGCACCAACAGACTTAACACAGCGATTCGGCTGGCCATTTTCATCTTCGATGATGGTGTAGTTAACAGAAGTAGGATCATAACGCTGAGATAAAAATGCCGTTATATCTTGGCTTTCAACCACGGTTGATGAATCATCCAAGGTTAACGTTACGCCAGCTTTAGCGACTGATATGTTACCGGCATTTTCAAAATCCGCAGACGTATCATAACTGACCAATAAAGAACTAATCGCTGACCCTGTACCCAAAATAATGACAGAGTTGTCTGTCGTCGTACCGCTATAATTGTGCGACAAACCTGCGGTCAGGCGATACTTATCTTTAGACTGCGCATCAATTCTCACATCCAATAATGTCTTCGGTAAAGTCTTGCCACTGGCATCACGTATCTGCGTTTCAGTCAGCAGGCGAACGGTATCCAAGCCTAAGACTTGCTGTTTAATAAGCGAGCCCGCCATTGCACCTTGTTCATTACTTAGAGTATCCAATACCAGACAACCATTAGCATCGGTAGTCGTTGGGAAATCAACAAAGTAGGTCCCCTGCCCCTCAACAGGCACCTGTTGAAATAAACCAATTTCCCAAAGGTCATTAATAGTATTTTGTACATTGACCTTTGAATAAATTTTAGACTTTGGACGACAGCTGACGACCTTGCCACTATCGTTCAACTTGCACTCCTCTACTCGGTGCATATCAAGGGTTTCGGTATAATTACCATCACGATCAGAATCATTTTCGTCAACAACGCGCTCATTTGGGTAAAAACGATAGCGAACATCATCGCCATGAGTATTGATGAAATCAATCGTTTGCGCGACAAGTGTATTCGAACCCGCAGGGATATTTTCTGTTCCTAAAGCGTAGGTTAATAAATTGGGCAATACTTCACCAATAGGATGAGCATTATTGGTAGTAAAGAAACCATCAAACTGAGCCAATTTTTGCGCTGGATAGTAACTGTCTGGGTTAGAAGCACTGCCGGTTATAACCAGACTGGAGGTTTCAGTGTCCGTACCAGCCTCATCATCGACCTGATCACTAATACGTGACGATAAGACCCAATTTTCGATATTAAAGCGCAATTCAGAGTTCGCATCCTGCGGATCACGAACACCACGATAAAATATTCTAAAAGCCCCATTTAGTTCAAGCTCTGATCCAAGTAATACATTATCAGGATCATAATCAACACCTAGCTTTGACTTGTCATACAGTTCAAACTCACCCCAGATTAACTCATAACCTTGAATTTCAAGATTCGTATCTGTCGGCACACTGCTGACTTTTTGATTGTAATAAATACGCATGGAAGATGGAATTTCTATACTAAGTCCATCACTACTCATACTGTGAGCAAGCGATAAGACTAAATTACCCTTTTCCATTTCACCGGTAATAAAGATATCCATCGCATTAGAGCTGCTTGGGCTACTGTTATTATCGACTAAATTTAGATCCGCAATCTTCTGCGATACGGTAACCGCACTAGAAATAGCAATACCACTGGCCAGCACACCACTATTTAAAGTAAGCACCTTAGTTGTCTCATTATAACTCTGCACAAGATCAGCAATGTCTTTTAAACCATTATTGCCTTCAGGGTCGACGTCTCCCGGAGTGTAGTTAGTTGTACAAATATTGGCCGCAGGCTGCTTGATCTGACAATTTACGTAATACGATTGAATGCGAGCAAACTCAGTCACCAAATCATCTAAATTCTCACGATGCTCATCACCTACTGTTTTTAATAACGCCAAATACCCATCGAGTTCACTCTTATAACCCTCTTGCCAAAATGTTTGTTGATAACTTAAAAGGTCTTTAACGAACAACTTTGTTTTTTCTAGACCCAAATTAAACGCAACTACCTCACCTGCGGTTAATAATTGCGTCAGCTCATCAGCGACCTGAGTTGTCTTTGAGCTGGCCTGAGTGGCTTCAATGGCGGTTATTTCGTCAGATAATTGAGTCACAACGGCATTGGCCGCGGCTTTGGCTTGTGTATTGGCAACATTTACCGCAATAGCACTTAAATTATCTCTAGCAGCTTCGTAAAGTTCTTGCAGCGTTAAAGCCCGATCAGTATCAGGGGTATGATTGTAGAATTGGCCACTATCCGCAGCGAACTGCTGCGCGACTAGCGCGATAAAGTTTTGATCACCTGCATTATTATTATCAGCCCAGTAAGCCAACTCAAGCTTTTGCAAACCTGCTAGCAAAGCACCGTAGCGAATTTGGTTTCTAACGGCAGCCGTATTTTCATTAAACTTATTCAACTGCGTTAGATTGGCGGGTAGATCACCGATAATATCTTGTAAGCCTAAAACATTAGACGTTTGTGAGTTAGCAAGAACTACATCGTAAGGGGTAAACAACTGATTAAAGAAAACCGAAGAAGCCGTCGTTTCAAAGCCCGTATGATCATGACTCGCATGATTATCATAGCCATATTTTACGTCAACTTCATAAGCAAAAGCCGCCGCCAACGTAGTAATTGCATTCACATTATTACGACTATCGTCACCGGCTGTATAAATAACCGCACGCCATTCAAAGCCACTCGTTGCAGGATAGTAATTAGCAAATGTATATTTTGGATCAAGATCTCCACAACCCGCCGCTAATTGGCATTGTCGCTGAGTAGCAAGATTGTCTTTGTCTTTATCGACATTGGCTATTTGCCCACGAGCAATGAGCAAAATAGTTTCATCATTACTTACGGTTGCATTGTAACGGCTAGAGGTATCGGTCGATTCACGATCCCCATTATAAATACCATTGATATCAACAGAAACCTGACCCGACTCCGCAATTTCATTAACAACCACCTGGCCGTTATTTAATCCTTGAGCACCAACCCAACCTTCGATGGCCGACGTCGTAGAAACACTATTGCTACTGCCTTTATCGCTGCAGCCTGCCAAAAGAGCAAACGACGATAAAAAAATAAGCGAACCTGATACAAACCGCATGATTATATTCCAAACTTAAAAATCAATTATTCTGGTAAAAAGTGACATCAAATCACTGATAACAAGTCACTGATACGCCACGCATAAATACGTAGAACGAGTACCAGTGTAAAAAGAGGTTGATAATAGCAGCTAATCCATTGAAAAGAAGCCGACAGATAAACCCAAACTGAGAATTCACAAACCCTAGAGACATATTGTTACATTGCGCTGCAATTCAACAACAGAACTAAGACTAAAAATACCCTATCTTAGATGCATGACTTAAATATCATATTGCACACTTTTAAACGCCCGAGGTAATTTTTTACTTGCGGGCGTTTTTTTGCCTGAAATTTAGTTTCTGCGCCTCTAATCTTTAGAGCACAGCCATCCTTATAAGCGATATTCAGCTAAATCATCCATTCAATAGCTAAGTCATCTACTCAATTGCTAAGACCCGATAACTGAGACATCAACGCCTAAAAAGAATTCAACAAATACTTAAAGATACCTAAAGAATTTTATAGTCACTACCAGTCTGCCTTAGTGCCTGCAACGAACGCGATTTAAACTCACGACGATACAATACCGCTACAACAAAACTGCTCGACAATAAGAATAAATACGGACTAATAAACCAAGCCAATACCGACAGCGCAAAATAATAAGCACGCAAACCGTGGTTATAGCTTAATCCAGCCAGATCAATCACTCGTGCCGCATAAAATGCGTAACGCTCTCGCTCATCTTCTGAGACCTCCGCTTCTTCAACTAGCGGAGCTGCCCCTAAAACAATCGAACAAAACCCATATTGGCGCATTGACCAAGTAAAGGTAAAAAACGCGTAGACGAAGATAATCACAAGCATAATCACCTTCAATTGAACCGATAATGGGCTGGTATTATTAGCAAAAGGAATTTGTGATACCAAACCAGATACCTCATCAGACACAGTAAAGACCGTTAACAAACCCGCCAAAATTAAGATAGTCGTTGATGCCAAAAAACTAACATTACGCTCTAAGTTAGCAATCAAAGCAGCATCTCCAACTCGAACATCACGCATTAATACTCGACGCATCCAAGACTGACGATAGTTATGCAGCTCAGACGCAAGGGAGGATTGTTTATTTGCACGATGTCGGGAATAAAAAGTATAACCAACCCAGCATATTAAAAACCAAATAAGGCACATTGAATTAATTAGTATTTCTTGTTCAAACTGCATGGACGTCCTTCATATCTACGACAAATACGCTATTTAAAAATCAATATCACTACCCTATGAATGATAACGGATTTACCCTACCGCTCACCAGTGCTAATACCATCATCGCGCCGCTTGGTTTTAAACGAAAGTGATATAACCCATTTTTATCCTCTAAGGGAATGATCTATAGGATCTTTTCTTGACTCAACCCGCACAATCAAATACTGTTTAGCCATACAGTACTTTTCAGGAGTAAAACCCATGGCAGTGGTGACTTTATTTATGTCAGACAGAGATACCAGCAGAACCTTTACCAGCAAAAAAGAAGCGGATGATTATGACAAGATGCTTGAGCTGGCAGAAGCCGTTAGTCACTTTATGGAAAACAACATTGAAGGCCTAAGCGAGCAACAGGTTGAAGAAATAGGACTGGTTTTTGCTCGTAACAAAGATCGAATGTCTTTAGCTTTAAAAGGTAAAACAGAGGTTCTATTTGAATCAGCGGATGACAGCAGCAACGAGTAGAGGTTACTGACGATTCACCAGAGCAAGATTCACTAGAGCAAGACTCAATAGAACAAGAGTAGAAAAAAGACGAAAGCAGCGTCGAATATCAAACGGTAGGTAGATCCAGCGCCAAAGATCCTGGCTCTAGATTTACCTATTAGCCACTATATTCTAGTGAAGCAAATCATTAGCAACAGGCATCGCACATAAAGTATCACGTTGCACATCCAGTGGCTCACAGACCAAACAATCATCATATTCATTGGGACAAATAGTAAGCCAAGCACCCTTCTTACCCATATTAGTCAACCAATAGCTTGCCCAAACCTGCACAGGAATTGCGACGGCCACACACCCCTCCCACTCATCCATCGCACACTGCATTGCCAATTCTGCATGCGGCCAAACTGGCAAGCATACTTGCTCTTCAGTACCTAGCTGTACAAAGCCATCCTCATCACGCAAACCCCAAACTTGCTTATGCTCAATCGTTTGATCGATGAAGTATTTATACAAAGCTTCTTCACCCATGCTCGCAACGGATTGGATTTGCTGTTCAGTTAGTACGTTGTTCATATGACAAGTCTCAATAATACGGCTCTCTGATGACAAGGCGAGAGCAAAAAAGGACGCGCACTTTCTTCGATTTAGCAGACAAAATCAAGCCCTTTTTATTCTCAATATCTCTTGATTTTTCTACCCACCATCGAACTAAAACCTAGGGCTTTTTAAGTCACTGTTTTATAAGGAAAGATCCATATGCAAGCATTTCTTTGATATTTTGTGTAAATGAAAAAAAATATTCAGATTGTTAGATTCAGGCAAATTAGACTAGAATGCGTCAGCTTCATTATTTCATAACAGCGTCGATATATAACAATGAAACATGACATCCCCAAAGAATATTTATACCGAAACTACCTACACCCTCGCTACTGGGTAACTTGGTTAGGCATAGGCATTATGTTTCTTATCTCTCTTTTGCCTTACAAAGCGCAAATGTGGCTGGGCACTCAGCTCGGTTTATTAATGTATAAGCAAGGTGGCAGCCGCCTACAAATCACTCGCGCCAACATTGATGCCTGCTTCCCAGAATTGTCAGCAGACGAGCGTGAGACTATTATTCGCGAGTCTTTTATTGCCAATATGAAAGGCATGGTAGAAACCACTATTGCTTGGTGGGGGGATCACAAACCGATTCTCGACAATCTTGAAGTTCATGGCTTAGAGCATTTAAAAGAAGCCGAGGGGCGTGGCAAGGGCGTAATTTTAGTAGGTGGTCATTTCAGCATTCTCGACCTAGCCGGCCCAATGGTTAATAGCGTATTTAAGTTCAGCTATATGTACCGCCCTAACGACAACCCTTTATTCAATACTGTAATCGAACGTCACCGCATGCGTTACCGTCATGAGAAGTTCAACAAGTACCAGTTAAAAGAAATGACTGATTTTATCAAGCAAGGCAATACCGTTTGGTATGGCTACGATCAAGATTTTGGAAAAAGACGCTCTGTATTTGCCCCCTTCTTTGGTATTCAAACGGCCACAGTAAAGGCCGCGATGCGACTGCCTCGCGAAACGGGCGCGACTGTATTAATGATTAGCCAATTTAGAGAGCGTGACGGTCAGTACAGCATTAGGTTTTCACCGATACTGGAAGAACTAGCAGAAGATGATGATGTGATAGCCGCAACTCGCTTAAACGCACAACTGGAGTCGTTCATCAGAATACACCCTGAACAGTATCTTTGGATGCACCGCCGCTTTAGATCACGACCAGAAGGTGAAGAACCATTTTATCCTAAGAAACAACGCAAGAAAAAGAAGAAAGCCGCTCATTAAGCGGTTTAGCACACTCAAAACCGGTTAGCGAAATAAGCGATGACTTCTAATCAGCGATGACCACTAAGCCATCACTGCTTCGCTAATCCGTATTCCAGCATTTGCCTTAAGGTCTTGATTTTTCGCCCAAAGACAACATATTCCCGAGCAGCATGACCGCCGCCCCGCACAATAAAAAGATATCGATCGATTCTTGATAGAGAAAATAGCCCACGACAGCAATTAAGGGCAAGCGTAAAAAATCCATCGGCATAACAATCATTGCATCCGCCATCGATAGCGCCTTGGCCATACAAAAATGCGCTGACAACCCAGCCACTGCCGTTAAAGCAACCCACATCCAAGTAATGCCTTGCGGCCACGCAAAATCAAATACTACCAAGAAGAAGCCCAGTGGTAATTGCATAACCTGCATATAAAACAGAATCGTTAACGCGCCATCAAAACCAGACAATCGCTTCGTCAACGTATGGGATAAGGCATACGCTACCGCACCCGCTAGCACGACCCAAGAGGCAAATTCTATATCGACAAAGCCAGGTCGCAAGATAATCAAAACGCCAAAAAAGCCTAAAGTAATGGATACCAACCTTTTAACCGTCAGTGCTTCAGATAAGATTAAACTCGCAAACACAGCGGTCCAAATTGGCACGGTAAATTCAATCGCAAAAACATTGGCAATCGGCAGCAGTGCCAAACCATAAAACCAGCACCACTGCCCACAGAAGTGTGAAAAGTTTCGACCAAAATGAAGCTTTAAACGCTGAGTCGACACCATTTCCCGCGCTTTGTTACCATAACGTAAGACAATCAACGTACTGATAAGCAATAGACCAATAATGCTGCGAAAAAATACCAACTGTGAAACCGTCAAGGCTAAATCAGACAGTTGCTGAGTCGCTTCGCGCCCCGAGATAGCCGTTAGTGAAAAAGCAACAACCGCCCCAACCATCCAAAGAGCGCTGCGTCGCACATTAATCGTATTCATTTTGCGGGCAGCGCACCGACAGTAAAACTGCCATCTTGTAGAAACTGAACGGCCTGCTTACGCTTCTTACCCAATAAAATTGGACCATCATCAAAAAATAAAAAGTTTTTCCAGCTTTGCTTAAACACCTTCCAACTGGTTTCAACGACCCTATCACTGTCATAAAAAAACAATACGTTAGTATTATCATCCCAATCCAAGTGTTCAAGGATAATGCTCGGGAGCTCATTCGTTTCTGAATCCCAGGCCTTCTGCCAATCGCCCTTGTCCGACCAGACACCACCTTTCACCGGCCAATCACCACTTGCAAATTGAGATGAGTGCCCAGACTGCTGTGAAATATACTGATTCCACAATTGGTTAGAGACCGCTTCGGCATAAGGTTTAATCGCTGCTTTAACATCTTCAGCCAATGGCAGGTCTTTATGACGAAAGATCCAGGCGCGATCAAAATCTTCCAGATTGAGGTATTTCATAGCCACTCGACTCATTTAACAGTTGTATAGGGAGGTAAAACACTAAAGAAAGCCATTATAACGTAACTGGTGCTACGCTGTGGGGTTAACTTCGGGTAGAATGCCCTCTTTTGAAGCCCAAGCAAGAGATTTTCATGCAGTTATTTGTCGACAACCTTACCAATGTAGATTTCAGTTACCTGGATGACCAACGCGGTTTAGTCGGCGAAACTTGGCTAGCCTCCGTATTATTAGATGGAGGCCTAGATCAAACAAGCATGATTTGGGACTTTGGCGTCGTCAAAAAAGTTCTGCGTAACTGGCTAGATGATCAACTGGATCATCGCTTATTAGTGCCAACCAAGTCTGAGCGCCTAACGTATAGTATCAACAACGACCGAATTTCACTTAGCTGGAATTTTGGTAACGATAATGTGCTCACAATGGAGGCGCCTTTAGAGGCTGTCGCCCTGATTGATGCTGAAGAAATTAACGAACAAACAGCATCCACTTGGTCTATTCGCCAGCTTTCAAGCTACTTTCCTGACAATCTTGAACACATTCAATTGTCATTTGAAGCTGAAGAGATCAACGCCGCTTATTATCACTACAGTCACGGCCTTAAAAAGCATGACGGCAATTGCCAACGAATCGCACATGGACACCGTTCACGCATCCAAATATGGAGCGACGGCTCTCGAGATAGAGACCTAGAGAACAACTGGGCTGATCGCTGGAGTGATATTTACATTGGCAGCGAAGAAGATCTAGTGAGCATCAGCAGTGATGATAAACCCACCATGCACTTTGCTTATGATGCACCACAAGGTCACTTTGAACTTACCCTACCTAAATCGGTATGTTATTTAATGCCTACAGATACCACAGTCGAGTGCATTGCGGCACACATCGCACAGGTACTGCATGACGAAGAACCCAGCAGAAGAATCACAGTTAAGGCCTTTGAAGGCCTTAACAAGGGTGCGATTTTCGAAGTTTAAACTGAAAGACCATCAACCCTAAGAAACAACTGGACTCAGTGCCGCCTTATAGTTTTTCATTTCACGGCGCACTCGATCCATCTGGACCTTCAAGCTTGCAGCATCATCGCTAGTCATTCGCGCAATTTGCTGCTCTAACTGCACAACAGCAGCCTCACATTCCTTTGCTTTCTTATTATAATATTCTTGCATCGTTCCCTCTCCTGCACTTTTATTTTTATTCTGAATAATAGAAAGTATGCCGTTTCCATACTCTCACTGTAAAGAGACCAAATAAGCCATTTACTTAGCGCATTTATTTAACGCATTTACTTAACGCATTCACTTAAAGATAGTGCGGCAGCAACTCCGTCACTTTCTTAATGTAATTACGCGCTTCTTCATACTTTAGCTTACTGCGCAGATGCGCATAAATTTGCTGTGACGATAAGCGGTTGATTAAAGGCAGGGCCTTCTTGATAGATGACGTGCCCGTAAAAGCACGAGCAACATTACCCGCACCGGTATTATAAGCCGCAATCACACAAATCTGTCGACTGGCAGGATCTGTAATACCTTTTAGGTATTGGGTATCTAAAATATGCAAATACGCCGCGCCCATCTCAATATTCGTTTCAGGTTCGAATAAATCACGCCCTACCAATAAGCGCTCTTCGCCAAAGACCAAACGACTGGCGTCACGCCCGGCAGACTTAGGCACAATTTGCATAAGACCAAACGCTGGAATATGACTGCGCGCTAAAGGATTAAAAGCAGATTCCGTATGCATAATAGCCATAATAAGTGGCGCAGATACTTGCCATTTATCAGCAGACTTTTGCACACTCGGTAAAAAAGTATCCGCTCGCTGAGAAAGACTGTCCTTCGGTAACTTGGCGGTAATAATTAATAAATCGCCTTTTTTTCCTGCTTTACGCTGAAGCAATGCCGCTTTAGCGAGGGGCGCTGCAAGTGACTTGTCAGCCGCCATGATTTTTCGCTGACTTAAAGGCTCTTGGCCACCCACTATCTGGGCCAAAACCGGATCAATTCTATAAGCTTTAGCCAGCCCCAGGTTCAACGCTTTTAAAATTTCTCGTTCGGTATCTGCGGGAGTAAAACTTTCTAACTTATGCCCCTGAACAGAGATGCGGATTTCATTCTTAGAGAAGTCGAAGACACGCTTAACATCCATTGCTGAATTATAATCAACCCAAGTTTTACTATCGGACAGTTCTACTTCTGACCAAAACTGCGATATTTCTTCTTGATAGTCACGATACGCTTTAGCATAAGCCTTTTTATACTGAGCGAATTCGTCCTCAACACTGAATAAACCTGCTGACATGCTCGATTTATAATCATCAAAATCATTATTCGCCAAAGCATGACTGCCTATCAAAGACGATAATGCGAGCGCACTTCCTATGTGTATAGACCTTGTTAAAAATCCACGTTTCAAATCATCCTTAACCAAAACTTTCGCCTCCTTGTGTGTTTTTAAAAATCATATACTAGATATTTCATACTTGATAGGTATAGATAGAAGATAACCAAGACAAGCCTTTGACTATCGCGTAAAATCTGCCCTCAGAAATTTACAGCGGGCTCGCAAGAGCAAAAGAAAGGTAGCAGCATGAAATCGGTTGTCGAAGCATTATTATCACAAACCATTGATACGTTAAAACAGCAAGGCGTGCTTGCTGAAGATGTCAGCCCGCGCATCAACCTCTCAAATACAAAAGATAAAAGCCACGGTGATTTTGCCTGCAACATCGCAATGATGCTTGCCAAGCCTGCGGGGATGAACCCAAGAGCATTAGCAGAAAAAATCATCGAGCAAATGCCTAAAGATCCCCGCATTAGCGATACTCAAATTGCAGGTCCTGGCTTCATTAACTTCTTTGTTGATGACAGCTGGTTAGAAAAGCAAGTGAGCCTTGCTTTAGCTGATGAGCACATTGGCATAAAGCGCACCCAAGCTCCGCAAAACATTGTCGTTGACTACAGCTCACCAAACCTTGCCAAAGAAATGCATGTTGGTCACTTACGCTCCAGCATAATTGGTGATGCTGTCGTACGCGCACTCGAATTTCAAGGTCATAATGTAATCCGTCAAAACCATGTTGGCGATTGGGGCACCCAGTTCGGCATGCTGCTCGCCTATATGGAAGAACAACAGAATAATGGTGAAGCATTAGATCTAGCCGACCTAGAAGGCTTTTATCGTGCATCTAAAGGTCGTTTCGACGAATCCGAAGCATTCGCAAATCGCGCTCGCGAACTGGTTGTATCTTTGCAGTCTGGCGATGAGTACTGCAACAAGCTTTGGGCTGAATTCAATAGCATTTCACTGGAGCATTGCTTAGAACTTTATAAGCGCTTAGGTGTTAGCCTAACTGCAAAGGATGTACGCGGCGAAAGCGCTTATAATAATGACCTACAATCTATCGTAGATGCTTTAAAAGAAGCCAATCTACTGACCGAAAGCAATGGCGCCCTGTGCGTATTTCTTGATGAATTCATAAACAAAGAAGGCGAGCCACTGCCAATCATTGTACAAAAATCCGGTGGTGGATTTTTATACGCAACCAGTGATTTAGCAGCAATTCGTTATCGTGCGCAACAACTGAACGCCGACCGCGTCTTATATTTTGTTGACCAGCGCCAAGCACTTCACTTCAACCAAGTATTTGCACTGGCTCATAAAGCGGGTTTTGCGAGTGATCAAACCAGTTTAGAACACCTAGGTTTTGGTACAATGAATGGTGCCGATGGCAAACCGTTTAAAACTCGCAGTGGCGGCACCGTTAAACTGGTTGATTTATTAGACGAAGCTGAAGAGCGCGCCATAGCGTTAGTTCGCAGCAAGAACCCAGATATGAGCGAGCAAGAGCTTGAGCAAATTGGTAAGGTCGTCGGCATATCGGCCGTTAAATACGCCGACCTTTCGAAAGATCGCGCCCGTGATTATATTTTCAACTTTGATCAGATGCTAAGTTTTGAAGGAAATACCGCCCCTTACCTTATGTATGCCTATACCCGTGTCGCAAGCATCTTCGACAAAGCAAACTTAGACATGAACAGCATTCAGGGCGATGTAAAACTGGACGCCGAAAAAGAAAAAGATCTTGCTAACAAACTTATGCAATTCCCAGAAATATTGGAACGCATCAGTCAACGTGGTCAGCCACATACACTTTGTAGCTACATTTATGAAGTTGCCGGTTTATTCTCTAGCTTCTACGAGCACTGCCCTATTCTTAGCGCAGAAACCGAAGAGCAGAAAATGAGTCGTTTACGCCTTGCCGCATTAACCGGTAAGACGATTAAGCAAGGCTTGAACTTGCTGGGTATCGAAACGCTTGAGCGCATGTAGACGCGCTCTACACTACCGCCTATTAAAGACCATCAAATGAAATAACGGGGTATGCAATATCACCCCAGTCTTCATCACTGCTACTGAGCATAATACGAACAATAATCGGCATTATGTTTGATAGCAGTGCGACGCCATCCTCAACCTGCTCTCTGTTCACTTGGCTCTGAAACGTCGCCCCGCCTTGTAAAACTTGATTCCTCAATACATATAAACGATCAAGTACGATAGAGAATAACGGTGCGACTTTCTTTCGGCTCAAATAGTTAAGCGCCTCAACAGATGATTGATTAAAGCTGGCGCGCCAAGCCGCCTCGATGTTATCCGTTAGTTCTTGAGATGCTGCCTCAGTAGACTCGTCCACATCGAGCTGTTCACTCATAAGACGCTGCGCTTTCCAAAACTCAGCAAACACATAAGGGTTTTTAATCAGCGCTTTCACCGATTGAGAATACTCATTCCATAAACAGGTATAAATACGCTGCTCAGTATCAAGCGCGACCAGCTTCTCAATAAAAGGAGCAATAGACTCCTCACCTTCAATATAAAAACACGCACTAAAGCTGATCCAGAGATTTATGAAAGCCTGATCGACATTATTGCTTTCAAGCTGCTCCCCTGCCGCCTTCAACCAACTTAACGAACGATGCAGGCGCGTACTATGAACTTGTGACAACTGATCTCGCTGAGAGCGTAAATCTTGTTTAAGGCGCTCAACGTGATCAACTAAAATAAGATTACTCATATTTTCACTCTTATATTTTTATCGACTCATCATCAAAGTTTTTTCTCAAAATTACCAGTGCTTCTTGCCATTAATAGAGCTTAATTTAAAACCATACTGGCCCATTAAACTTATAATCAAGCGTAAAAACCCATAACAAAAGATTATAAAAAGTGATTTAAAAACCAGCATAAAGATTTAAGCAATGGCAAGTAGAGTCAACAAGACTTTAAGTTTAAGAGTTCTGGCTTGAGACTTGAACTTGAGGTTTAAGAAGCGGGAAGTTAGAGAGGGATCTAAGCAATAAGAAATGCTAGGTGGATGACTGGCAGGGATAAATAGGATAAAGAAGGCCTAGCCTCCTTTATCCTCATACTGATTAATCGTCAGTAGCACCAATGATGTGCAATAACGCAGTAAACAAGTTATAGATATTTAGGTACAAGCTAACCGTCGCCATGATGTAGTTAGTCTCACCACCGGTAATGATACGGCTAGTATCAAACAAGATGAATCCAGACATTAGCAATACGATCACACCCGACATAACTAAGGAGAAGAACGACACATCAACGCCAAAGAAAAACGCCGCGATCATAGCGCCTACCATACCAACAATAACCACCATCAAGCCAACAAACAAAAAGCCACCCAAAAAGGAGAAGTCTTTTTTAGTCGTTAATACATAAGCCGATAGCGACATAAAGACAATAGCAGTACCACCCAACGCCTGCATAACCATTTCTGAACCGTTTGGCAACGCCAAGTAACGGTTAAGCATTGGCCCCAAGGCTGCACCTAAAAGACCTGTAAACAAAAATACAACCGGAAGACCCATCGCTGTATTCGCCGTGCGTGGCAGCACAAACCATACAAGTGCAAGCGCTGCGATCGACATGATCATAGCGGCGCCGCTACCCAAGTTAACAGACATAGAAATGCCCGCTGTTAAAGCACTGAATGCAAGGGTCATGCTTAATAGCATATAGGTATTGCGCAGTACTTTTTGTGTCTCGGCACTTGTGGCATGCTGAGCTGAGCCAGTGCTAATATGTTCCATTTTTTTGTAACTCCGTTGTTTAATTTATCGTTATACGACTTTCTATATACTACTGATAATAAGGACGGCACAAAGAATTTCAAGTACCCCATGCGCTTAATTTACCGATAACTGACTGATTATCAATCGTTATTAATGAATCGTTATTAATGAATCGCAATAAGCTCGACATCAAATATCAAAACAGATCCCGCGGGAATTGAACCTGCTGGGCGATTTCCGTAGCCTAATTTACTTGGAATGAATAAACGCACCTTCTCTCCCTCAACCATCAACTGCAAACCTTCGGTCCAGCCTCGTATCACCTGATTCAGACCAAAGTCCAAAGGCTGTCCACGATCAACAGAGCTATCAAATACCGTGCCGTCGATTAATGAACCATGATAATGCGCTAATACCTTAGTTTTTGGGCCAGGATGCACCGTGCCGCTACCAGCTTGAAGCTGTAAATACTGCAAGCCTGATTCCGTTTCAATTACGCCTTCTTTGCTTTTATTCTCTTCTAAAAACTGTGTACCCGCTTCGATATTACCGGCAACGCTCGTACCTGTAGTGCCTGCAAATGCGCGCTTTAAGGCATAAATAAATAAAGCACCAATGGCGACGTATAAAAAAGTCATCAACATAAAAAATCCCCTGCAATGTTAGTTGCAGAGGATTTTAACAGAAGCACAAGCAATACGCTTCCATAAGCCTTTAAACGCCTCGACTTAATCGATTACGCGGCCTTCTCAATCATTTCTTCTTCCGTTAAAGGAATGATGCGGAAATGCGTCACGGCAAATGCGATACAAAAAATCGGACCCAAGAGGTTAAAAAAGGTATACGGTAGATAGGTCAGCGTTGCGACGCCCAGCGTTCCTGCCATATAAGCACCACACGTATTCCAAGGAATAAGCGGTGACGTCATGGTTGCAGAATCCTCAAGTGTACGAGACAGATTTTGAGAGGCTAAACCACGTTTAGTGTATTCAAGCTTAAACATACGCCCCGGCAAGACGATGGCAATATATTGGTCAGCAGTCATTACGTTTGCACCAATGCAGGTAAAGACCGTAGTAATGATTAACCCAGTCGTTGATTCAATAGAACTCATAATCGCCGCCAGAATACGCTGTAGTAGACCAACGGTTTCCATGACCGAACCAAAAGTCATTGCACACAAGATAAGCCAAACCGTATTTAACATACTGCTCATACCACCACGAGACAGCAAGCTATCTAACGCGTCATTGCCGATGTCCGACTGATAGCCATCAAACAACACCTTCCAAGCGGCCAAAAAGTTTTGCTCCACAACTGATAGCCCGTCTCCTAATTCTGATACCACCACAAAACGCGCAACGGATTCTGGTTGAAAAATAACCGCAAATACACAACCAATTACAGCGCCCGCAAGAATCGTTGGCAAAGCAGGCACTCTCATCCACGCCAAAGCAAAAACAAAAAACACCGGCAATAACAAATGCAAACCAATCGTAAAATTAGCATCCAATCCTTCCATTGTTTCACGAATCGACTGTTCAGACGATAACGTTGGCTCCCCACCCATAAAGGCAAACAAAAGCAACGCAATAACAAAGCTAGGTATAGTGGTCCAGAGTAAGTTCTGAATGTGCAAAAAAAGTGGTGTATCCGTCACCGCAGAGGCTAGATTGGTCGTATCGGAGAGTGGCGATAACTTATCACCAAAATACGCACCGGAAATAACAGCACCTGCAGCAATCGCTGGGTCTAGCTGCATAGCAGCAGACATGCCCATAAAAGCAACACCCAGTGTACCCGCGACGGTCCAAGAACTACCTATACTCATGGCAGCAATCGCACAAACCAAACACGCCGCCGCGTAAAACCACTCTGCACTGATCAGCATGAGGCCATAATAGATCAAGCTTTGAACAGTACCCGACAGCATCCAACTACCAATTAATGAACCAACCACCAGTAAGATAAGCACCGCAATCATGGCATTAGAAATACCATCAATAATACCCTGCTCAATGGTATCCCATTTAAAGCCCATTCTTACGCCAATGATCGAAGCGACAGCCGCTGCAATCAGCAAGGCAATCTGGTTGCCCCCATAAGAAGAATCGTCAGAGAAATAGTAAACAGAACCAGCCAACATGATCATTAATATAATCACGGGCAATACGGCTAGACTGAGAGGGATTGCGTTATTATTGTCTGTACTCGTAGGCACATTAGGGGTCGAAGAAGACATAGTCACTCTTTATTGTTTCGAATTAACGCATTCTAACCAATTAGTTAACTTTTTATAATCTATTCACGTATTTAATTATGTTTAAAAGGCTAATTTTGCCCCAAATTGCAAAGAGTTAGACGACAAGTCATCAAAGTCAGTTCGAGTAAACTCCACATAAACTGCGGAAGTTTCTTCAGTGTGTAGAGGAAAGGTGTAACCAATACTGCTTAGATTAGAGCAGCCCTCTTTAGACCACGGGCGCAGCAAACCCGTTAAAACAGCCGACCAGCAATGTCGGCCATGACGATAATAAGGTCCTGCACTTAACTCAGACCCGGGGTTATCAACCGGCCATTGCAATGCGACTTCCATGGAGCTACTCAACCCATCAAACAACCCGACCCTGTTATAGTCAGAATCCTCATCAGGCATTCGTTTAGATTGCGCTTCACTATTCCAACTCCAAATACCGACCTGTGTACTTAAAAAAGGAAACCACTGCACACCAAGCCCAAGCTTAATCAGGCGACTGACCGCCCCTTGATCTTCTTCACTATATTTTTCATCACTATCTTCATCACCATCTACTGAGCCACTGCCCGAACGATCAAGCTTATGAATACCCATCCCAAGCGCTAGATCAACATAAGGGACGGGAGAAAAATAAGATCCTGCTGAGTTATCCTGGGCGCTAGCACTCGCAATACTCAACCAAGAGACAACGAGCAAGTAAGTACTTATTTTAAATCCCATAAATACACCCTTGGTTCAGTATCATGCCATCCCCGCTTTATTCTGCAGCGAGATAATTAACTCTACCAAGGTCTCAATTTTTTGATTGGATAATTGTCGATAATCAAAATAGGGGCAAACGATAATATTCAGGGCCCGATGCAAGGCAAAGTCATTATCCAACCATTGAATAGAACTATGCTGATTTTCGGTCAGTCCATCATGAGTCGCGTGAGTTAATGCTGCAGACAAAAAATCATCAGCAAAGGCTTTACCCATAACAAGGTGAATAATAGGAGCATCCGAGCCTCCTAATCGCTGCGCCTTAATAGCGGTAGTCGGTGAGAAATAAAGCTCAGTACCACTACCTAACTGTAACAGTGCGTGATCTCGATATAGCTGCCAGCTAGCATAATTTAGCAGCAACTCATCGTTTGTTTTTTCCGCAAGACGGTACATCAACTTGGCATACACATTAAATATTTTGCGCCAATGATTACCAGTTTCCGTGCCTATGCGCTTAATCTCCCCCGAAGGCAAGTTACTTACACGGGTAGTTTCTTGATATTCAGGCAGCGGCGGTCGGTTTGCTAGATACACTTTAATCATAAAGTCGCCTTATCATTTACTTTACCCTCTACATTCACCAACTTAACTCATCCGTTCAATTCAGCAATTCAAGTCAGCAGTTCGATTCGGCAGCTCAGTCATTTTTTTGATTTTTAAATAGTAATTATTCTTAAAAACTTAAATAGGATGAGCTAAGTCAATCATATCTATAAGAAGTGAGATATAGTGAAGGTTGAATTATTTCGTGTCATTTTAAGAGAATACCATGTCACAAGAAGCCTCCAATACCCCCCTACCTATTTGGCAGATTGCTTTTCGCCCCTTCTTCTTAGCCGGAACCGTCTTTATTACACTGGGGTTTATATTATGGGCCTTACTGTTATCCAATAGTTTGCCAGACAGCCTCAGCCAATACCAACCGTATGGAGGGTGGTTCGTATGGCATAGCCATGAAATGATCTTTGGTTTTGTTCAAGCCATTGCCATTGGGTTCTTATTAACCGCGTCACGAAACTGGACAGGTCAACCTGGAATCTCTAGCAACATGCTAAAAGCCATTATGTTTTTCTGGCTAACCGCTCGTATCGCGTGGTTATTTCCTGCAACCCCGACATTTATATTAATGTTACTCGACATGGCCGCCCCTTTACTTGCAACCCTAGGCTTAGCTAAAACATTATCCATGGGTGAAAAAGAGCAAGGCAAAGGCAGCCAAAAGTACAATTGGCCATTTGTCGCACTGCTATCGGCCTTTACGGCGATTCAAATAGTATTTCATTTACTATTAACGTCTCAGCCAGAAAACATTACCTATTTAATGCAGGTCGCCGTATTAATGATGGCAGCCATGACATTATGGGTAGCTGGGCGGGTTCTACCATTTTTTACCCGCGCGAGATTACAATCCCCAGGGAAAGACTTACCCAAAGGTTTATTAGAAATGTCAATGGGATCGAGCTGGCTTGTGATTCCATTTTATCTAGCGGCGCAAATTACAGACAATACCGCACTCAGCATTATTACTGCGATCTTAGCGTTGTCTGCTGCCGCTTCACAAAGCTATCGCTTGGCGATATTTTATCGCCCAGGAGTCTCTAAAGAGCCCATGCTCTGGTCTTTGTATTTAGCGTTTGCTTGGTTAATTACCGGCTACGGCCTAATCGCCATTAATTTAATAATGGACATAAGCAATACCTCTCAAGGCGCACAACTGCCGTGGTTACATGCGATGACGATTGGAGGCTTACTTTCAATGATTATTAGTATGATGGCGCGCATCAGCTTAGGGCATACCGGCAGACAAATAATGGCATTGCCTTTCATGGCAGTTAGTTTTGGCCTACTGCAAGTAGCAACACTGGTTCGACTATTGGGACCTTCTGTATCGCCAAGCATGTCGTATGTACTAGCAATCAGTTGCGTCATCACCGCCCTCGGCATATTCCTTTTCCATTACGGAAAGATTCTATGGCTACCGAGGGCCGATGATTAATAGTTAACGACTACCAAGGTAAAAGTTCACCATTGGAATGCCAAAAACTACCCGTATTCTCCAAGTTTAGCTCTTCGATACGTTGAGCTAAACCCGCAGCGGCTTGTGCCGGAGAAATATCACCATTAAACCCAACCATGCGAGTTTGTACAAAACCAGGGTGCAATAACGCAACCGCAATGCCTTTTGGTTTAAGGTCAATCGCTAATGATTTACCAAACGCATTCAATGCGGCCTTAGAAGCACGATAGCCATAATAAGCACCCGAGCCGTTATCTGAAACCGAACCCATACGGCTTGTGATCATGGCAATCTTACTGCCTTCCCACAACATACTCTGAAAAGCATGAGTCACACGCAATGGAGCAATTGCATTAATGTCCATCTGGGTCTGAATGCTATCAAAATCCATTTCTGCTAAAGTCTCGTTCAAAAAGACCCCGGCATTATTTATTAAAATATCAATTTTTTGACCGGAATCAGAACTGATTAACGTACTGGCCAGCACTTCAGCAACCATCGCAATGGCATCTTCTGAACGCACATCAATATCGCTGATAACCATATCGGCTAACTCATCCAGCTCTTCTGAAGTCTCACGGCAGATACCGATAACGGTATAATCCAATTCACGGTAATGCTTAGCTAGCTCAAGTCCAATGCCTCGGTTTGCACCCGTAATTACAACATTTTTCATAATAACCTCTTTAACTACCCAATTTATAAATTCTACAATCGTCTTACTTTTTCTTTAAATCGAGGCAGCTTAACGCCCTTTCGCAATGCATACAGTCTAATCAATAAAATACTGCCGCTGGCGATTAGGTTAGCAACCAAATCACCGACTTCAAATTCAATCATCAGGATATACAACCAACAGCCCAACCAAGAGGCCGTTGCGAACAATGGACTGCGAAATACCCAAGGATCTTCATTACACAGTACATCCCGAAATACCCCGCCCATAACACCGGTAATAACACCAATGAAACTGGCCACCAGCCAAGTTGCCCCCAAATCCAATGCCGCATCAGTGCCCATAATACTGAACAAAGCCAAACCAATGGCATCCAATATCAAGAAGGTCCGTACCGGCATAAACAGCCAACGGGCAAGAAAGAACACACTGACTGCCGCCATAATTGCGACCAGAAGAAACAACTCATCCGCAATCCAAAAAACTGGGCGATCCAGCAGCATATCGCGTAACGACCCACCCCCTAACGAAGCGGCCAAAGCAATGACAATTACGCCAAACAAATCGAAACGCTTAGCACCCGACTCTAATACTGAAGCGCCCGCCATAGCAGCTACAGCTGCCATACCCAACCAGTAGGTGACTACACCATAATTTTCAATAGAGAATGTGAGCGCATTCATTAAATAACCGGATTTCCGCGCTTACGAATGTCTAATAAAAAATGACCATAGACTTCTTTCATTTCTATATCCAATACCAGAACCATCGCGATCTCTGCATATTGCGACTGAATCAACACATGCTCATATTTTTCTTCCATACGGTACACATGGCCAACGATACCAGCGGTGCAATCATAGCCGCTAAAATCCTCAACAGGAATGGCTTCTACATAAGCCCAAAAATCAAATAACGGTTCACCCGCTTCAATTTTTGTCGGCTTGCCAATTTTTGTTGCGGCAAATTCTTCGGTGGTTAATTTACGTACTTGCATAATTACTCTCTTTTGCTAAGACAGATACAAATAAAGCCAGCAAGCTGGCTTTATTTGTAGAATGATAAACACTAAAACTTATTCAGCTTTTATTCAGTTTTAGGTTTTTCACGCAACTTAATGTTCAATTCACGTAACTGAGCATTACCTACAACACCTGGCGCTTGAGTCATTGCACACGCAGCCGATTGAGTTTTAGGGAACGCGATTACTTCACGAATCGAAGTAGAACCGGTTAGCAACATCACCAAACGGTCTAAACCGAATGCCAAACCACCATGAGGTGGCGCACCAAACTTCAATGCGTCTAACAAGAAGCCAAACTTCTCTTGTTGCTCTTCTGGGCTAATACCCAAAATTTCGAATACCGTTTCTTGCATAGACTGATCGTGAATACGGATAGAACCACCGCCCAACTCACAACCGTTCAATACCATATCGTAAGCACGAGACAACGCTGTTAGCGGGTTTGCTTTCAACTCTTCAGGGCTGCATGAAGGCGCCGTGAATGGGTGATGAATTGCAGTAATGCCACCATCCTTAGTTTCTTCAAACATTGGGAAATCAACAACCCACATAGGTGCCCATTTGCACGTATACAAGTCCATGTCTTCACCGATCTTACAACGTAACGCACCCAGCGCTTCGTTTACGATCACTTCTTTATCAGCACCAAAGAAGATGATGTCGCCGTTTTCAGCGCCTAACTTCTTCATGATGTTCATGGTATTGTCATCACCAATAAACTTAATGATTGGAGACTGTAAACCTTCTACACCCTTCTCAATTTCATTAACTTTAATCCAAGCCAAACCTTTAGCACCATAAATGCTGACATACTTAGTGTACGCATCGATTTGCTTACGGCTGATTTCAGCACCACCAGGAACACGTAAAGCCGCAACGCGGCCTTTAGGATCTTTAGCAGGGGCAGCGAATACTTTGAACTCGATGTTTTGTAAGAATTCAGCAACGTCTACCAACTGAAGTGGAATACGCAAGTCTGGCTTATCGCTACCATACTTAGACATCGCTTCAGAGTATGGCATGCGTGGGAATTCACCCAGCTTCACATTCAATTCTTTTTCGAACAACTCAGTAATCATACCCTGAGTTAGGTTCATGATTTCTTCTTCGTCGATGAAAGACGCTTCGATATCAATCTGAGTAAATTCAGGCTGACGATCGGCACGTAAATCTTCATCACGGAAACATTTAGCAATCTGGTAGTAACGGTCAAAACCGGCAACCATCAACAACTGCTTAAACAACTGTGGCGACTGTGGCAAAGCAAAGAAGCTGTGCTCATGCGTACGCGAAGGGACTAAATAATCACGTGCGCCTTCTGGAGTCGCGCGAGTAAGAATTGGAGTTTCGATATCTAAGAAACCATTCTCTTCTAAATAACGACGCAAGTTTGAACTTACTTTCGAACGGAAACGCATTTTTTCTTGCATTTCAGGACGACGCATATCCATATAACGATACTTAAGACGAATATCTTCGCCCACATCAGTATAGCCATCTAATGGAAATGGAGGAGTCTGTGCTTTATTTAAAACCGTGATCTCTTTACCCAAGATCTCAATTTTACCCGTGCGCATATTATCGTTTGTTGCGCCTTCAGGGCGGCCACGTACACGACCTTTGATCTGCACAACAAATTCAGAACGTACACTGTCAGCTACGTTAAAAGCGTCAACCGTGTCTGGGTCAAAAACAACCTGTACCAAACCTTCACGGTCACGTACGTCTAAGAAAATTACCCCACCGTGGTCACGGCGACGGTGCACCCAGCCACAGAAAGTGACGGTATCGTCAATCAAGGTTTCGTTGATATCACCACAATAGTGCGTGCGCATTACTTAAATCCTACTTATTAGACGGTAAATGAAAATATTTAAAGCCGAGCATTATACCGATTTTCACGCGCTTGCCGACACCTGTTAACGATGTTTCCACTACTTTAATTAAAAAACATAAGATTTAAGGCAGAAATACACCTTGTTGGACCCTACTTGTAAGGTAATCTTACAAAATCAATCACTCGTCAAACACTCGACAAGCACTTACGACAAATAATAATAACGATACTAAGGTAGCCTCATGAAATCATTTGCCCATAAAACCGCCGTCATCACAGGTGCAGGCTCAGGTATTGGCCGTGCTTTAGCGCAGCAGCTTAGCCAAGAAGGCGCTCAACTAGCACTGTCTGATATCAACGAACAAGGCCTAGAAGAAACCAAAGCATTGTTAACAGGTAACGGGAAAGTAACGCTAACCAAATTAGACGTCTCTAACCGTCAAGCTTTCGAATTATACGCCAAAGAGACCCTTTCAGAATTCGGCCAAGTTGACCTGCTATTTAATAACGCAGGGGTCGCGCTTGCGCAAACCGTTGAAGATTGCAGCTATGAAGATTTTGAGTGGTTAATGAATATTAATTTTTGGGGTGTAATTTACGGCACAAAAAGTTTCTTACCGCACATGCTGACACGCCCCGAAGCCGCCATCATTAATGTTTCGAGCATCTTCGGCATTATTGCACTGCCAACACAATCACAATATAACGCAGCAAAATTTGCCGTACGCGGGTTCACTGAATCTCTACGCCAAGAAGTAAAAAACAGCAATTTAAAAGTAAGCTGTGTTCATCCCGGAGGCATTAAGACCAACATCGTAGTGAATGGTCGAATGCACACCTCCATGGTCGGTGAGCAAACACATAGTCAGCAAATTGAAGAGTTCAACAAGATGGCAAGAACAACTCCAGAAAAAGCAGCCGCAACCATTTTAAACGGAGTACGTAAAAACAAACGCCGTATATTAATTGGCCAAGATGCTAAATTCATGGATCGCATACAACGCCTCTTCCCAGAAAAATATACCGACATATTTGGCGCTTTATTGAAGTTAGCGCGCTAATTTTTAATAAAAAACCCTCTATTTACACAAAAACACTATAAAAATAGGGTTTTGCACTTGCACGGCCTATTTTTTTGCTTTAAAAATATAACTGTAAGCAAGGTACAACGCGCCACCAGTATCTTTTTTTAAAAATCGCTTACCTCAATTTATTACCATGAAAGGAAATACCATGGCTGCTAAGAAAAAAACTGTTGCTAAAAAAGCCCCTGCTAAAAAAGTAGCGGCGGCTGCACCAGTAAAGAAACTGACTGCCCTTAAAGAAAAATTTACTAAAACTCAGCTTGTAAATGAGTTAGTCGAGAAAACAGAATTAAGTAAAAAAGAAGTGAGCAGTGTTCTTGACGAGCTAGGCGATATCATTGAGCGTCATGTTAAAAAACGCGCGGTTGGTGAATTCACTCTTCCTGGCCTATTGAAAATTAAAACGGTTAAAAAACCGGCTCAAAAAGCACGTAAAAATGTACCTAACCCATTCAAGCCAGGCGAGTTGATGGACGTTGCAGCTAAACCAGCCAGCACGAAAGTTAAAGTACTACCGTTGAAAAAATTAAAAGACATGGTTCTTTAAGTGGATGTTTTTTTAATAAAGAGTTCGTTAATCTGAACTCAAATAAAAAAGGCTGCTCACGCAGCCTTTTTTATATCATAAACGCAAATATTTTAACCAGATATTGCCTTAGGCAATGCATCAAAGATAGCCGCCCTTAATACTTTCTCGTTATGCAACCCTCTTTCGCAAGGTTTCATATCTACTTGAGTAATCGGATATTTGGCAAGATCTTGAACGGACAAATCTCGATTCGCGGGCCAGAGTATATGATCCAAAGCACGAATCCCTGCTTTCTCTAACAGTTCAATTTGCTTATCAAAAGTTAATACAAGCCCCCCCCCTAAATGCTCTTCTTTAATATTAATCACTAAAATTAAAGGGGCAGTACTTTGATTGATCGCATCACGAATATTAGCCACCAACAATGACGGCATAATACTCGTCATAAAACTTCCTGCACTTAATATAATGGCATCTGAATGTTCTATTGTTGAGATAACTTCTGGTCCGGCGACTACTGCAGGCTCAAGGTATAAGTGCTCAATTTCTTCGTCGCTATCATCTATCGACAACTCCCCCACAAGAATATTGGCTTCATGCCCTGGCAGTGCAACTGTTTTAGCCATTAAGGTTGTAGGGCTGTCAGCCATCGGTAACAAGTGGCTTTTGATATTTAGCATGTCACGCATGATACGGATCGCATCAGTAGGTCTTACCGACAATTGATCTAATGCAAACAAGACAAGATTGCCTAAATTATGACCATCTAAGTCACCCTGAGTATCAAAACGGTACTCAAACAGGCGCTGACCTATACCATCAAGAGTACATAACTGAGAAAGGCAGTTTCGTAGATCGCCCCAAGCAATTGTCTCTGCCTCTTCGCGTAAGCGGCCCGTAGAACCGCCTTCATCCGTCGTAGCAACGATGCCCGTCAGACGCGATCCGGATTCTCTAAGAGAAACAAGTAATCGACCTAAACCATGGCCTCCGCCCAAACACACTAGATTTGAGTGCTCCATTAACTGAGTGCTCCGTTGAATTCACAGCTGCATTATTTTTATTAAAATATACCACATTAGGCTTATTTAATACCGGATACCCGCACTAACATAAGACTCTTTTCTGTTTAATGTGTTTCTATCTATCATCTTGTGTAGCATTGTCTTAGTCCTTCGTGAGAGGAATTATTACTAGAGTAACTATTAGATAGGCAACTATTAGGTAGGCAACTAAATATAAATATAAATATAAATATAAATAGAAGAATCACCACAGTAAGAATAATAGTGTTAATATTACGCTTAACATCTATTCAGAACTAGCCTTAACGTTATCCTTATCATCTCATAACAACCCGTGTGCACCCCATGCAACAGTTAATACAGCAACAAGAACAGAAAAAAGGCGTATGTTTTGCCTTAGCTGCCTTCATTATGTGGGGAATCGCCCCTGTCTATTTTAAACAAATAGCACATATCGATTCTTTTGAAATTCTAGCGCAACGTATTATTTGGTCAGTACTATTCTTAGTATTTATCAGCGTAGTATCTCGTCAGCTGCACAAAACAATTGCCGTATTTAAACAGCCTAAACAATTAGCCGTACTTGCACTCAGTGCCTGTTTACTCGGTTTTAACTGGGGGTTATTCATTTGGTCGGTCAATAACAACCACATGCTAGAGGCCAGCCTAGGCTATTATATCAATCCGCTGATTAATGTATTGATGGGTTATTTATTCTTGTCTGAACGTCTAAGAAAACGCCAAGGCTTAGCGGTCGTACTCGCCCTAACAGGAGTGGCAATTCAGATTATCAGTTTTGGTTCTGTACCGGCCATTGCTCTTTCACTTGCTGCCTCTTTCGCCTGCTATGGCTTACTCCATAAGAAGACACACGTTGAATCGATACCGGGATTACTGGTTGAAGCCTCAGTGCTTTTACCTTTTGCGATCCTTTACTGGATCTATATGGAGCCTTCGGCAACATCCGACATGACTCAAAACCCCTTAAGCACCAACTTAATGTTGCTCAGTGCAGGTATCGTAACGACATTGCCCCTATTATGCTTCACAGCGGCGGCAAAACGCCTGCAGTATACGACGCTTGGATTTATTCAATACATTGGCCCAAGCCTGATGTTCATATTAGCGGTGCAGTTTTATGACGAACCATTAGAGTTAAAAGACTACATTACTTTTGGTTTTATTTGGCTCGCACTGATTGTTTTCAGCTGGGATTCTTTACGCCACCAACTGAAACAAACTAAGGAGACTCGACATGCCTAAATCTGTTAATGACACACAGTCAAAGAAAAATCGGACTGTCGTCACCAAGCTAGAAAATAGCGTCCGCAAGGCTTTAGCATTGGCAAGCTCTCGCACCAAAGATATGCATGAGCTCGACAGCTTCAGCTATCGAGTAGACTGGAGTAACTTCCCCAATAGTTTAATGGTTAACTGCCACTTAACTGATCAAATTCAATCTGAAAATCTCACAATACTAGAGGAAAAGCTGATAAAGATCGTTCAATTAAGCCTTTTAAAGCAAGGCATTAAATTTCGGGACTTTCGAAAAAACATTACATTACTCATGACTCCGTAATACATTTGCACCCGCTATATCAGAAACTCTTCCCTAAATAAAAATAGAAGGCTTGAGAATCATCATCCGTCTGGCCGTACCCCATAGCAATAGGGCCGAGAGCTGTATCGGTTCCCAAATAGAGCGAATGGGCTAATATAAGATCGTTTTGATCAACGCTTTTATACTGCCAAACATTACCTGCCTCGAGGCTAACACCTAAATACAATGGAAATTCATCTAGATTAAAGAAACTTTTTCCAAGATCTAATTGATAGATACCGGCAACAAAGGCTTTTTTAGTACCAGTAAGTGCATTTTTTTGATAACCCGAAAGATTCAAAAAACCACCTAAGTAAGAGATATAGATACTTTCATTATCTTCTTCAGTGAAAGCTTCAGCATACGTTGCTTTTGCAACGACCGAATGATTGCCAAATTTGAGAGCCCCTTTCCAATTAACATCAACCACTAACGATTGAACATGACCAGCCCCAGATTGCTTAGCAATTACTTCGTGGTCATCAACATCTTCATTACGAAGTGTATAGCTAAACGAGAAATAGTTGCCCTCTGTCGGAAAATCCAGGCTATCCAAGGTGTCAAAACCGAATTTTAAATAGCCTCCGTAGGTAAAGTAATTAATACTTCCACCCAGTAATATCGTGTCACTAAATTGCCCCAAATCAGTCGTCAAACCAAATTCTACAAACCCTGGTTGAGTATAATTAAACCCAATACCTTGAGATAATCTCTGAAATTGTTGATCAATTGGAATCAATGGAGATCCTTCCACATAATAATTCCACTGAAATGAACTTAAGCTATAACGACTGCTGCTATAAAATTTTCTTGTTGGCTCTAGTGGCCAATAAAATTCTGTGCCAAAAGAACGCTGAGACCCCATCCTTAGTTCAGACCGCAGTTCTCCGCCATGCTCCGTTAATTCACCTAAGGTATAGGCAATATTAAAGTTTAAATCAGAGTTATTACCCAAATCATCTTCCCAACCAATACCAAACTGCAAAATATTTGGCCCCCAGGATTTCTTCTCTGAAACAACATGCAATGTTTTATCATCACCCTCCAATTGCGTATAAGCATCAACTAGCTGAAATTCATTCAATGAATAAAGTCGATCAACTGCTTCATTAACATGTTCTGCCGCCACCCGCTCACCAACAATAAGATCGACTTGCTCCAAGATCAATTCATCCGAAACTTTCGATTTATTATTTAAAACAATGCCTGTGATAGGCTTATCCATTCGTGCTAATAGCTGCTGGCGATCCTTTTGACGATTTAACAAGTAGGCATCAAACAATTCTTCCTTCAAACCTAGCTTAGAAAGCTCTTCGACTTGTTCATTTGCCGCTGCTTCTCCTCTAGAAAAAGCAACTCCAGCAGTACTCCAATCGGTTGTCGACAACCCGAAAATATCAGGTTTAATGAGAAAGTCTTGCTCTAACAATTCTTTTCTTTGAATAAGGGTATTACTGCTGGTTAGAAAGGAAGATAGCTGCCCCATCACCGAAAACGTACTGTTCAATTCCTCGCTGGGTAATAACTCACTGCCTATATCCACCGCAATGATTATGTCAGCCCCCATTTCACGTACAATACTGACCGGCAAATTGATTGTAATTCCGCCATCAACAAGTAATAAGTTATTGACCTTTTCAGGGGCTAGAACACCTGGAATACTTGAAGACGCCCGCATCGCGGTAATCAAACTGCCACGATCAATAATAACGGCTTTATAACTTGCTAAATCGGTCGCAATCGCTCGATAAGGTGTAACCAAATCATCAAAACTTTTGAAATTGGGGTGTTCACCAATAGCCCGCCTCAAAAGCTTTGTTGCTGCCTGTCCGTACAACAACCCCCCAGGCATTTTTAATTGATCACGCTCAAGACCGATCTCAAGTGGAATATTGAATTGATCACTTTGCTGTTTATCACGCCACGACAAGTGCTCTCTTGGTATTCTATCGGAATATCCATCAGCCCAAGACGTTTCCAACATAATTGTTTGTATCTCATCAACCGTTAGCCCTGATGCATACATTCCCCCAACCACAGAACCAATACTTGTCCCCGCAATGTAATCAATCGGAATTTTGTACTGCTCTAACACTCTTAAAACACCAATATGTGCCGCACCTTTAGCTCCCCCGCCGCCTAACGCTAAACCAATTTTAGGTCGGGCACTTACATGTTGTGATGCTAACAAAATACCCATCAAGAGCACGCTACATCCAACTCTTGCCAGATCTACTCTTACCATGCCTACCTTAGCTAGATCTATCCTAGCGAGAGAAAGTGAGGAAAATAAACTACGAAAAAAGAAACTCATACTGTTCCTACTGGCGACGAACGTTAAAAAAAGAAGACCAAACTGACTAATGCTTCATACTGATAAATTTTCCATACTGACTAAAGTCTATCAACAAGACTACTTTACCGCCAAACCTCATTTTCTGAAGAAGCTTGCTTATAGCAATCAAGCCCAGTTCCCGATAGAATCGCCCCTCAAATTTACCAGCAAGAAAAGCAGTTGATCACATGAGCAGAAAGATTGAATTATTAGCACCAGGCGGTGATGTTGAAGCCATTAAAGCGGCCATCGTAGCGGGTGCCAACGCTGTTTACTGTGGCCTTGACACATTCAATGCACGTAATAGAGCTGCCAATCTTTCCTTTGATGACTTAAACGGCATTTTACGCTTAGCGCATAAATACGATTGCGAGGTATTCTTAACACTCAATGTGGTTATCTTGGAGCAAGAGCTGCCAACCATGATCAAGCTGCTCAACAAGCTGGTTAATAGCGGCATCGACGGCATTATTGTTCAAGACCTTGGCATGTTTAACCTAGTTAAAAAATACTTCCCAACGTTAGACATTCACGCCTCAACACAATTGACGACCCATAATGAAGGGCAATTGCATTTTTTAAATAAAATTGGTGCCTCTCGCGTCAACTTGTCACGCGAACTGAATCTAGGGGAAATTAAATCCCTTACCGCCCTTTCTCATGATTTGGGAATTTTGACCGAAGTCTTTGTTCATGGCGCATTGTGCATTGCCTTCTCTGGCCAATGTTATTCAAGCTCTGTGAGCGTTGGCAACTCCGGCAATCGTGGCCGCTGCAGCCAAGCCTGCCGTGAAGAATACGAAGTCACCGCAACAGGCAATAAATACCCACTGAACCTAAAAGACAATTCAGCCTACTTTGACTTACCTGAATTAGTGGAAGCGGGAGTTGATTCCTTAAAAATCGAAGGTCGCATAAAAGGCGCACACTACGTCTATACCGTTGTCGACACATGGCGCAAAGGCATCGATCAGTTTGTTGAAACTGGCCAGTTATTGGCTGACGATTCTAATTTGCACAAGGTATTCAACCGCGACTTCACCAACTCGTTTTTGCAAGGCAACTTGACCAAAGACATGTTCATCGACAACCCGCGTGATTACAGTATTCAACACGCCGTTGAGAGCAGCAATGCGATTTCCGTTGTCCAGATTCAAGAAGTGAAAGATGAATTATACATCGACAAAAATCAGCTTGGAGCAGAACTTAGAGATAAGATTCATTATTTAAGTACTGCAAAACTGCCACTTACCATCGCATTTTCAGGTTCGCTTAACGCTCCTTTAACCATTACTGCTACCGTCGGTGATGAATTAAATAAAGAGCGTGACAATCATAGTAACAATAATAGTGACGACGCTAAGACCATCAGCATTCAATCGGAATCGCTGTTAACCACTGCAGGGAAATCAGAGCTCGATCAAAAAACATTAAGTAAACGTTTTAAGAGTTTTGATAATTCAGAATTCGCGCTTAATGAATTCACTTTTAGCGATTACGACTCTGGCTTAAGCATTCCCTTTAAAGAGCTAACAGCACTCAAAAATCGTTTAGCGTTTTTACTCAACGACTCGGTTGAAGTCATCCCAAATGTCGAAGTGCCCGCGTTGGATAAGAGTAATAAATCGAATGGCAAACCGACTATGTCAATTCTAATTGCCGATGAAAAAGATTTGCATCTATGCGACTTAACCGATGCTGACGTGTACTTTAAAATACCGGAAAGCCTTAAAAAGAATTGCACCAAGCACATCGACCTTTTACTCGCTAACCCACGACTCATCCCTTGGTTCCCTGCGGTATTAATTGGTAAAGATTATTTAGAATCGGTGAAAATTCTTGAACAAGTAAAACCAAAACGAATCGTTACCAACAATACCGGCATTGCGTATAAAGCCTATGAGATGGGTATCGAATGGGTTGCAGGTCCTTTCTTAAATACTACCAACTCCTATGCACTATTAACCCTGAAAGAAGAGTTAAATTGCTCAGGCGCATTCATGTCTAACGAAATTAATCGCCTGCAACTTAGAAACATTGCGCGCCCAGATGATTTCAAATTGTATTACAGTATCTATCACCCAATCCTGATGATGACCAGCCGCCAGTGCTTCTTTCAGCCAACCGTGGGTTGCAAGAAACCAAGCATCGAAGATGGCTGCATGCTGAAATGTGACAAAGCCACCACAATCAAAAGTGTCCGAGGGGTTAAATACTCTATTGATAAGCAAAAAGGCGGCTACCCTAGCATTTATAACGACGAACAGTTTTTAAACTTAGACATCGTTAACGACCTAGGAGACTTATTTGATGAGTTCTTTATTGATCTTACCAACATTGGATCTGGCGATACCGCTGTCGAAGATAAAGCTCAACTGCTTGAACACTTTGAAAGTCTGCTGCAAGGAAAAGAAGAAGCGGCGATTAAATTGAATGAAATGGTAACGCTTTCGACCAATGCCCAATACCGCCAAGGCTTATAACCTAGCATACCCAAGGGTCTGTTATTTAAATGAGTATTTGATGAGTGCTTGATAGATCTCACTATCAAGTACTCATCAAATACTTATAGCCTCTAACCGTTAATCAAAGCTCATGCCAAATAAACTTAAGCCTGTTTGATAAGGTACTTCCTCAGCCTGCTGCTGGTTGCTATTAATAAACCTTAAATACGTTGCCATTTGATGCGCTTGCAAATTTTCTTCACTGGGTAAAGCCGAAACAAACTTAGTGGCTCGCATCATACTTTTTAGCCCTTGAACAACAGCATACTGCTGCTCAGCGACTAAAATAACCTCAACTCCATTATGCCAATAAATATCCAAATCCTTAATCTGTAACGGGCTAAGTGGCGGCACTAAAGGAACAATATCGGTAGGCGTTACTACCCGCGTTAACGGAAGAGATTCAAACTTCCCTGCCCCCGTTACATTGGTCACTTTTGGCTGACCAAAGGTAATAATACTATCTAACGGGTAGCCATCTTGCTGTAAATACATGCCCACAATAACCGCTATGGCACCGCCTAAACTATGACCTGTGGTGCGAATAGGCTGCGACTTATCAATATGAACTAATGCATCGTTATAAGCTGCCTTTGCTGCTAGCGCAAAACCTTGATGCAGTTGAATCCCTAAGTTAGAATCCGGCAATAAAGAAACATCCAAATCCACTAAGACATTTTCTAAATTAGCCGTTCCTCTAAAGGCCAACTGCTGCATCCCCGTAGCCGATTGTGCAAGGTAATAGCTCACCGCAGAACCGGGTAACTCAGCATGATGAATTACTTTATAACCGGTTGCTTGCAGCGACTGTTTTATTTTTTCAAGACTGTCATAAGATGCCGATGATAATTCAGCGGATTGTTTGACGGCTTTAAAATCGATTTCAGCCAAGGCTTTCTGCCCTAATAGCGGACTGAAAATAAACAGCGATAAAACCAATACTTTAAACATGATTTTCTCAAGTAGATAAAAATCAGAGCATACTAAAGCATTAACGAAATACCAAGGCTAAATTCCTAGGAAAATTTTCAGACAAATTCCCAGACAGGTTGAGATTTAGATTTAGATTTAGATACAATAATTTTCAACAGTCACGCTATAATTACAGCATGAAATTACCCATACTCTATTCATTACAACATTGCCCTTATGCAATGCGTGCTCGTTTAGGCCTATTAATGGCTCAGCAGCAAGTCATGCTGCGCGCAATAACGATGAAAAACAAACCCGAAGAAATGCTGGCCAAGTCTCCCAAAGGGACAGTGCCGGTACTCATACTACCCGACGATACTGTGATTGATGAAAGCCTCGACATTATGATCTGGGCTTTGCAACAAAATGATCCAGACGATTTATTACACAAAGATCATCCCGAAGACCTAGCGTCTGCTCTTGAGCTGATTCATCATAACGACAAACAGTTTAAGCCCCAGCTCGAAATTTATAAAAAAGCGAAGCGCTTTCGTTTAGAAAATGTCATAGAAGAACGCCAAAAGTGTGAAGTTTTTATTGCCGACCTAGAACAAAGACTGAGTACTAACGGATTTTTTATCGGTCAAAAGCCTGGGCTTATTGATTACGCACTACTGCCTTTTGTGCGTCAGTTTTCTCGAGTAAATCGAGCTTGGTTTATTCAGGCTCCCTACCCAAAACTTCGAGAATGGCTAGAGCACCACATGCAAAGCCAATTGTATGGCAAAGCGATGGCGAAGTTTCCATTTTGGCTGGATGCCCATGAAGATTGCACTTTCGGCTAAGATTAAAGAACGACTCGTTTAATCACTCCAAGCCAAATAACCACAAAGCAAACTACAACAAGGCAATAGCATTATGATGCAGCACGCTTATCAGGTTTTAAATCGTACGTTTGGTTATCAAGAATTTCGTCCGCCCCAAGACCAAATAATACAATCCCTGTTAAACGGCGAAGATGCATTCGTCTTAATGCCCACAGGCGGCGGCAAGTCGTTGTGCTATCAGATTCCTGCCTTAGTTCGCCCTGGTATCGGCATTGTTATTTCTCCGTTAATTGCCCTCATGCAAGATCAGGTTGATGCACTCACCCAGGCGGGTATTCGCGCGGCGTGCATGAACTCCTCTATGACGAGCAATCACAATGCTCACACCGAGCAACTTGCGCTTAACGGCCAGCTCGACATTATTTACCTCGCCCCCGAGCGTTTAACACTGCAGCGTACTATCGACTGGCTGCAACAATGCCAACTGTCTTTATTTGCTATTGATGAAGCTCACTGCGTAGCACAATGGGGCCACGATTTTCGCAGCGACTACTTGCAACTCAGTTTACTGCAACAATATTTTCCCAACATCCCAAGGGTTGCTCTCACCGCAACCGCTGATGTTAAAACCCGCGAAGAAATTGTTTATCGCTTAGGCTTACAAAATGCCAGAGTCTTTGTCTCGGGATTTGACCGCCCCAATATTCAATATCGCATTACACAAAAAAATAATCCCAAAGCACAGCTGCTGCATTTTTTACAGTCCGAACATCACAGCGACGCTGGCATTGTTTATTGTCTCTCTCGCAAAAAAGTAGACAGCACCGCGCAATGGCTAACGCAACAAGGCATCCAAGCCTTGCCTTACCACGCTGGTCTAGATAAAGCCGTACGACAGCAAAACCAGCAACGGTTTTTACGTGAAGATGGCATCATTATGGTCGCGACCATTGCCTTTGGTATGGGAATCGATAAGCCCGATGTCCGTTTTGTTGCGCACTTAGATTTACCTAAAAGTATCGAAGCCTATTACCAAGAAACTGGTCGTGCTGGTCGAGATGGCCAGCCTGCAACCGCATGGATGGCGTATGGCCTAGAAGATGTTATTAAATTAAAACAAATGATGGCAAAGAGTGAGGGCGACGAACAATTTAAACGCATTGAACAACAAAAACTCAATGCCATGCTGGGTTTAGCGGAACTCACCGACTGCCGCCGAAAAATGCTGATTCAGTATTTTGGCGACCAGCTTAGCAATCATTATTCCGACCCTCAGCGCTGCGGCAACTGCGACAACTGCCTAACACCTATACAAACCTGGGATGCAACCGAAGCTGCTCGTAAAGCATTAAGCTGTGTATTTCGCACCGACCAACGCTTTGGCGTGGTTCATTTAATCAATGTTTTACGCGGTAAAAGCAGTGAGAAAATCACTCAGTTCAATCACCATACTCTTTCAACCTATGGCATTGGCACCGAACTGACAGACGGCCAGTGGCGGTCCGTTTTTCGTCAGCTCGTAGCGCATGGTTATCTCAATGTTAATTATGACTATGGCCAACTCTCATTACACGAAAGCAGTCGCAGCCTGTTACAAGGTAAAGAAACTCTGACGTTACGCCTAGACAGTTTTGAGTCGGCCAATAAAAGTAAAAACCGCTACGCGTCTGCTAATAAAAGCAGCGCTAATAAAGACTTTGAAATCCCCGAAGACGAACAAGAACTTTGGCAGGCATTGCGCGACTGTAGAACTCAGCTCGCCCGCACTCAAGGCATCGCACCGTTTATGATTTTTCACGACGCAACGCTTAAGTCCATGCTGCAAATTAAACCGCAGAACAGACAAGAATTCGCGGGTATTTCAGGAGTAGGACAAATGAAACTCGATCAATACAGCCCCGCTTTTTTAAAGGTATTAGATCAGTTTTAGACCCTCTAACGATGTAAAGAAAACTTCTGCCGATAATCTGTTGGCGCTAGCGACGTTAATCGCTTAAATAGCTGCCTAAAAAACCGCACATCTTCGTAGCCAACCCTGCGGCTAATATCCGCAATGGCCTTATTTGATGAAACCAAGTGCCGCTTAGCCGACTCGATTCTTAACGCCTGAACATACGCCAAAGGAGACTCTTGAGTCGCCTGTTTAAAACGACGCTTAAACTGACGCTCGCTTAAATGCACCTTCTTAGCAAGTTCGACCATCGACACATTGAGCGAGAAGTGTTGATCTAGCCAATCCTGTAAGCCATGAATCACATCATCAACATGCTTTCTGCAAGGTTGATAACTCGCATATTGCGCTTGTGAATAGCGGTCTGCATCAAATAACAAAGCCTTAGCGCATTGCTGAGCTACCGCCTCACCAAAAAACTCTTGCACCAAATGAATACTCATATCTTGATAAGCACTCGCACCCGCAGAACAATATAAGCCATCTTGCTGGGTAATCATCGCATCCCGGCAAAGTCGAACCTTAGGAAACCGTTGTTGAAACAACTCTACACACTGCCAATGCGTTGTCGCGGGCAAACCCTCTAATAATCCACTAGCAGCCAACACAAAGGCTCCCGTGCAAATACTGGCGATTTTAGTACCCTGCTCATGCTGATGCTTAAGCCACGCTAAAACCTTCGGGTCAAAATCAACCGGTCTCGCATCTGGCGGCCCGATCGCGCCGATTATAATAAGATCTGGATTAGCATGATCAGGCCCTGACGAAGTGGTTAGACCTCCATGTACCGAAAGCGTTAATCCACCCAAGCACGGCACCGCAGCCCCCGAAGTGCTGACTAACTGCAATTTCATCCTCTGTTCACGCGGAACAAAACTGTTCGCCAAGGAAAAAATCTCCATTGGCCCTGAAACTGAGGTTACTGGGCTATTCTCTAACAAGAGTAAAATACATTTCATCGGCTGATCTTCATAAACTAAGACAGTAAATAGTCCAATATACACACCTATGTTGGCATAAGCGACACTCACGAATCATGTTATTCAGTACTACAATATCGTTTCAAACTGTTTATTTAGCTTATTTATTTAACCGGTTTATTTAAATTGTTTAAGCAACCCACCTCAATAACAAAGACCGACTACCATGAATGAATCCCAGCAGAATAAAGCGCTTATTGAGATGTTTTACAGCGCCTTCAAAAATAAAGACTACAAGACGATGTCGGCATGCTATCACCAAGATGCCTACTTTCGAGACGAAGCCTTCGAACTGCACGGAAAAGAAATAGGCTGCATGTGGCACATGCTGTGTGAGCGAGGCAAAGACATGACGATGGAATTTACCGTCACAGAACACGACGGACGTATCACCGCCCACTGGGAACCTATTTATACTTTTAGCCAATCAGGCCGACGGGTTCACAATATTATTGATGCTGAATTTGAGTTTAAAGACGGAAAGATAATCAAACACATCGATCGTTTTAATTTTTGGCACTGGAGCCGACAATCGTTAGGAGCTCCAGGATTATTACTGGGATGGACTTCGTTCTTGCGTAATAAAGTTTCCCACATGGCCAACCAAAACTTACACAAATTTATAAAGTCATTAATAAAAAGCAGTTAGGTGCGCTCTTCAAGGCACTCGTAACCGCCCATTTCAAATTCACGGCAAATCCATGGGCGTAATTCATAAATGCTGCACATCATGGTTTCGCGATCCAGCGCGGCGCACCAACCATCATCCAGTCGCGCCATGGTCATACCGCCCCATTCGTCGACTGCGATGAATTTTTCTGGTACGCCAGTATCGGTGATGAGCATCACTTCAAGCTGACAACAGTTGGCCCTACACGTTGAGCAGGTTATTTCTTCGCTGGGCAAATTAACCAGTTCAATGGTTTTTTCTTCTAACGTATTGGCGGTCATTTTTTACTGGCTTTAATGGCTCGGGCTTGATGCAATTTCTTATAACTTTCAATCAATCGCAAGTGCTTATCCAAACCCTCTAACTGCATATTGGTTTTAGTTAAACCGTAGAACTTTACGTCACCGGTAATAGAGCCAACCACATTCTTCATGATCGTCTCTCCAAACATTCTGTTGAAGTTAGCGATAAAGTCTTCCAATACCAAATCATCATCCAAGGTGACTTCTAATGCGGCGTGCATCGCTTGATAAAACAATCCACGCTCAACGGTATTGTCGTTATACTGCAAATACGTTTCGACCAGTTCACTCGCTTCTTCTAAATCCCCTAGGGCTAAATAGATCAGCAGTTTTAATTCCAAAATAGTTAGCTGGCCCCATACGGTATTTTCATCAAAGACAATGCCGATTAGAGTATTAATATCACTGTAATCATCCAGCTGACTTTCTTCTAAACGCTCAACCAAATTAGCCAACGCCTCATCACTGATTGAATGAAGATTCAAAATATCTTCACGGTACGCTAATGCTTTATTGGTATTATCCCAAATTAAATCCTCAACCGGATAAACCTCAGAATAGTCAGGCACTAGTATTCGACACGCCGACCCAAGATCAGAAAACTCCGCAACATAAACCTCTTTACCTAGGGTCTTAAAAATCCCAAATAAGGATTCAGATTCTTCTTCATTCGTACCCGAAAAATCCCACTCGCAGAATTCATAATCGTGCTTATCACTAAAGAATCGCCAAGAAATAACACCCGATGAATCAATAAAATGTTCAACACCATTTTCGGGCTCTGATACCGCCATGCTATTAAACGTTGGTTTTTGAATGTCATTTAAGCCTTCAAAACTACGACCTTGCAATAACTCAGTAAGACTTCTCTCTAGTGCTGCTTCAAAACTTGGGTGAGCACCAAACGAGGCAAACACACCACCGGTTTTTGGGTTCATTAACGTCACACACATTACCGGAAACTGGCCGCCTAATGACGCATCTTTAACTAAGATCGGAAAACCTTGAGCTTCTAACGCATTAATCCCTTCAACGATGCTTGGGTATTTATTAAGCACGTCCTGTGGAACATTCGGCAAGGTCATTTCTTCTTCAATAATCTGACGTTTTACCGCACGTTCTAATATTTCAGACAGACACTGAACCTTCGCTTCGTTGACATTATTTCCTGCACTCATGCCGTTGCTAAGAAATAAATTTTCAATCAAGTTTGATGGAAAATAAACCGTCTCACCATCTGACTGTCGCACATAAGGAATAGAACAAATACCACGCTCAATATTCCCCGAATTAGTATCAATCAGATGAGAGCCCCGAAGCTCACTTTCAGAATCATAAATTTCACGGGTATAGTCGTCTAAAATGCCTTCTGGCAGTGCATCATCATCGGTTAGCGAAAACCACTTCTCATTGGGATAATGAACAAACTCACCTTGGGCAATATCTTCTCCCAAAAACTGATCATTATAAAAAAAGTTGCAGTTTAAGCGCTCTATAAACTCACCCAAGGCTGAGCACAAAGCACTTTCTTTAGTAGATCCTTTACCATTGGTAAAACACATTGGAGACGCCGCATCACGAATGTGCAACGACCACACATTAGGAACAATATTGCGCCATGAAGAAATTTCTATCTTCATGCCCAAATCTGCTAACAACTCGGTCATATTAGCGATTGTTTTTTCGAGCGGTAGATCTTTGCCTAAAATAAAGGTTTCAGCGGCATCATCTGCTTGCCCCATCAACATAGCTTGCGCATCTTGATCTAAATTATCAACGGTTTCTATTTTGAACTCGGGCCCGGTTTGAACCACTTTTTTAACCGTACAGCGGTCGATAGAACGCAAAATTCCCGCGCGATCTTTTTCAGACAGTGTATCCGGCAATTCGACTTGAATTTGAAAAATCTGATTGTAGCGATCTTCTGGGTCTACAATATTATTTTGCGATAAACGAATACCATCGGTCGAGAGATCTCGCGCCACACAGTACACTTTAATAAAGTATGCCGCGCACATCGCAGAAGACGCTAGGAAGTAATCAAAAGGACTAGGAGCAGAGCCATCACCTTTGTAACGAATCGGCTGATCGGCGATAAGGGTATAATCATCAAACTTGGCTTCAAGTCTAAGATTATCGAGAAAGTTAACTTTGATTTCCATTAAATAGCGTCCCACGGTAAAGCACGGTTCGTAAAAGTGACTAAACCCTATGAAATAGACGGTTTAAATGACTTTTGAGCGAATTGATCGTAATTAGAGGGATTATCGGTTTTTTAGAGACAATAGTCTTGGTTAGTTATCAAATTTTTAAAAATAAGTGCTAATTGTCTTCATACTGACCAATTCAAGAGGAAGCGGCCAGTATGAAGTGTTCTAATCAACTCGCTTCAATAAGCACAGATTCATGAAGACTTGCTCATAAATGCGCACTAATAAGTGCAAACCCATGAATGCAAAGCCGATCAAAGTAAGTCAAAGCGGTCCGCATTCATAACCTTGGTCCATGCAGCAACAAAATCACGCACGAACTTTTCTTGGTTATCATCTTGGGCATACACTTCTGCGTAAGAACGAAGAATCGAATTAGAACCAAATACCAAATCTACACGTGTTGCTGTCCACTTAACCTGATCAGTTTCACGATCACAGATGTCATATACGTTTTCGCCCTTAGGCTTCCATGAGTAATTCATATCCGTAAGGTTCACGAAAAAATCATTGGTTAACGCACCTTCACGATCGGTAAACACACCATGCTTATTAGAACGACTATGATTAGTCCCAATAACACGCATACCACCCACCAGCACTGTCATCTCTGGTGCGGTTAAGCCCATTAACTGTGCTCGATCAAGCAACATCTCTTCAGGAGTAACCACGTAATCACGTTTCACCCAGTTACGGAAACCGTCATGAACAGGTTCCAATACATCAAATGAATCAACATCCGTCATCTCGTCAGTAGCATCACCACGACCTGGAGAAAAAGGCACTGTTACATTCGTTCCAGCCGCTTTTGCCGCTTGTTCAATACCTACGTTACCTGCAAGTACAATCACATCAGCCAAGCTCGCACCCGCATCGGCAGCGATCACTTCAAGTACCGTTAATACTTTGGCCAAACGCGCAGGCTCATTACCTTCCCAATTTTTTTGTGGTGCAAGGCGAATACGGGCACCATTAGCACCACCACGGTTATCAGATCCACGGAACGTTCGTGCGCTATCCCATGCAGTCGACACCATTTCGTTAATACTTAGACCACTGGCTGCAATTTTGGCTTTAACCGCATCAACATCATATCCCGTTGACCCTGCTGGCACTGGATCCTGCCAAATCAATTCTTCTTTAGGCACGTCTGGGCCAACATAACGCGCTTTTGGCCCTAAATCGCGGTGAGTCAGTTTGAACCAAGCACGAGCGAATACTTCAGAGAAATACGCAGGATCTTTAGCAAACTTATCTGAAATCTTGCGATACTCAGGATCCATCTTCATCGCCATATCCGCATCCGTCATGATCGGGTTATAACGAATAGACGCATCTTCAACATCAACCGGCTTATCTTCTTCTTTAATATTGATAGGCTCCCACTGCCACGCACCCGCTGGGCTCTTCTTAAGCTCCCATTCATAGCCCAATAGTAAATCGAAGAAACCGTTATCCCACTTAGTAGGATGCGTTGTCCAAGCTCCTTCAATGCCACTAGAAACCGTATCACGACCAATACCGCGCTTGGTTTTATTCAGCCAGCCAAAACCTTGATCTTCTAGCTCTGCGCCTTCAAGGTCTTCGCCTAACAAAGCCGCATCACCATTACCGTGGCACTTACCCACCGTATGACCACCCGCCGTTAGTGCAACAGTTTCTTCATCGTCCATCGCCATACGTTCAAACGTAGTACGAATATCATGAGCAGTTTTCAATGGATCAGGGTTACCGTCTACACCTTCAGGATTCACATAAATAAGCCCCATCATCACAGCAGCCAACGGATTGTCTAAATCACGCTCACCAGAATAACGACTGCCTTCACTGCCACTCGGTGCTAACCATTCTTTTTCTGCACCCCAGTAAGTATCTTTTTCTGGATGCCAAATGTCTTCACGACCAAACGCAAAACCGAAGGTTTTTAGCCCCATAGACTCGTACGCCATCGTTCCTGCATATGCAATCAAATCAGCCCAGCTAAGCTTGTTACCGTATTTCTTTTTAATCGGCCAAAGCAAACGACGTGCTTTATCGAGGTTAACGTTGTCTGGCCAAGAGTTAATCGGTGCGAAACGCTGATTGCCCGTACCTGCTCCACCACGACCATCGGCGATACGATATGTACCTGCAGCGTGCCAAGACATACGAATCATCAAACCACCATAATGACCCCAATCGGCTGGCCACCACTTTTGGCTATCGGTCATGACATCGACCAAGTCTTTTTTTAGAGCTTCAACGTCTAAGTTTTTAAGGTTTTCGCGATAGTTGAAGTCTGCGCCCATCGGATTGGTTTTGTTATCGTGTTGGTGCAAGATATCTAGATTTAGCGCCTTAGGCCACCAATCCATATTCGACATACTGGTTTCCGTTGCTCCACCGTGCATGACTGGGCATTTGTTATTCGACATCGGTAAATCTCCTGCTTTAACTGAAAATGATTTTTGATCCGTGCAAGCTTATGCAAGTGCTAACATCACTATTATTCATTACGTGTCAGAAGTGAAAACTATTGTAACTATGCCCCTAATAGCCTAGTACTATCAGAATATAAATTAACCCCACAAGTTAATAATCCTATCCATAAAAACTACGATGGGTCATCCCAACGCGAAATACAAACGAATACCTAACTCATGCTATAGTCACAATTTTGGACTCTTCATGGCCATCTCAGAACAGCCATCAAAACTCAGCTTACCGCAGACCAACCCTGGCGTCGAAACCGTACTTGAATACTTAGTGATTAAGTTTCCTTATATCGAGGCTCAGGTATGGATACAGCGTATGCTCGATGGCAAAGTGCATTTGCATGATGGAAGCCTAGTTAACCCGCAATCCCTTTTCAAACCGCAGCAACGTATTTATTATTATCGTGAAGTTGAAAACGAGCCGGTAATTCCGTTTGCAGAAGAGATTCTCTTTCAAGACGAACACATACTCGTCGCTTATAAACCGCATTTTTTGGCCGTCACTCCCGGTGGCCAATATATAAATGAATGCTTACAGAATCGTTTACGCCGCGGTACAGGAATAGAAAGCTTACAAGCAATGCACCGACTTGATCGCGTCACCGCGGGCTTGGTTTTATTCTCCGTTAACCCTGCTACGCGCCACCTCTATCATGAACTGTTTAAAACGCGGAACATTCAGAAAACCTACCAGGCTATTTCTGGCAGCATTCAGAATAAAGCAATGACGGGGAGAACATGGGAAGTTAGCAATCGAATAGTCACCACAGAGCAACGTTTTCGGATGCGCATTACAGAGGGCGAAGCGAATAGCCATTCAACCATCCGCTGTGTAAAACATAGCGCCAATAAGGCCCTCTTTAAACTAAGCCCTATTACAGGAAAAACCCACCAGCTTCGGCTTCATATGCAGTCGCTCGGCTGGCCTATTTTAAATGATCGATATTATCCAGAATTACAAGAGCTTTCAGAAGATGATTATACGAAGCCCTTACAGCTTTTGGCCAAAGAACTTAGGTTTATCGACCCTGTAACCAAGCAGGAAAGGCATTTTGTCTATAAAGGGAATTTAGAATTTTGAATCATCGAACGATTAAACGAATATCTAACAAGGTAGACATCTAGCAAGGTAGAGACTGGCAAAGCTTCAATCTATAAAACGTTATAATAGTCGGTAAAACCAGCCAATATATTGGTAATCGCAATCGACGAAAGTATTAACCCCATCACCCGACTGACGACACTCGCGCCGCTACTGCCGATCACCTTGGTAATAACACCCGCAAGCAGCATCAAGATATAAGCCAAAAGCAAAACAGATAGCATCACCAAGGCCGTCTGAACTTGCTCCCAAACACTGTACACCGCATTTTTAGTCAATAATACCGCGGCTAGCATCGCACCAGGACTTGCGATAGACGGCACCGCAAGAGGAAAGATCGCTGTTTCTCTATGGGAGTTTTCAAGCAATTTGATTTCTTCATCGGGCTTACTATCACCAAAAATCATGGTCAACGCGAATAAGAAGAGAACAATACCACCCGAAATCTGAAACGCGGGTAACGGAATAGCCAATGCATTTAAGATCAGCTCTCCCATTACCACAAAGAATAATAAAACACATGCCGATACAATCGTGGCAAGCAAAGCAACTCGACGTTTAGTCTTTGCATCATATTGATCTGTTACAGCGATAAATACCGGAATGGTTCCAATAGGATCTATAACCGCAAAAAATGTAATGAATACAGCTAAAATATCGATCATGCTATGCCTTATTTAACCTGTTTCTTAGCGCGCTCTGTCAGTTGAATGGCTTGATCGCATGCATTAGCAAGCTCCAGACCCTTCTTCAAGAAATGACGACTGAAATATTCAATATGTTCTGCATGCTCATGAAAATGATGCGGTGTTAATACAGCCGTCAGAACCGGAACTTCTGTTTCTAACTGAATTTGCATCAATGCATTACACACGGTTTGAGCAACAAAATCATGTCGATAGATGCCACCATCTACAACCAATGCACTACCCGCAATAGCCGCATATTGACCACTTTTTGCTAACAATTTAGCTTGCAGTGGAATTTCATATGCACCTGGTACCGGAATCACATCAATCAATGATACGTCATACCCACGCGAAGATAACTCTTTTTTGAATCCTTCCAGACAATTTAATACGATCTCTTCATGCCAAGTGGCGTGTAAAAAAGCGATGCGTTTGGTTGCAGGAGTGAAGTTCGTTGAGCTCTGATTCATTATAAAACCCTATACCTATAAAGTGAATCAGGGCGAACGGACAGGCAAAATCATCCTAAAACAAGGAATACCTAGATTTGTCTGACACGTTCTCTAACATCCGGACTATAACCGTCGGCTCTGGAATCACACCAGATCTGCTGACCCTTCAAGATAATAAGCATATTGAACCATACCCTAAATTGAAGGCGCTCGCGGGCTTAGAAATAATTCTTTACCGCCGGTGGGGAGTTCCACCCCGCCCCGAGAACGAAATCGAAATAATTCGACGGGGCGAATATACGTGCATTTACTGCCTAATGTCAAAATCTGTTCATCTTACAACGAAGATTACAGAGGAATTTAATCTAAAACCGCCTTACAAACCTACCTTTTTCATCATTTCATACAAGTAATTAATTTGAATTTGAGGCTAAATGCGCGCGCTTAAAGATTAACCTGAACAGTCATTAATCAATTAAGTATTTTATGCCACATATCACACATATATGTGCACGGACCGATACACATCATCAACTGGAACGATGCTAGTGCTTTAATGAAAGAGCATAAATATCAATGAATAGTCATGCCCATTAATATATCAAATATCGCCAACTGTCTAAAAGACAATGCTCATAAATTTCCTAATAAAAAAGCAATCATCTATCCAGTCGGCACACACAAAGATGGATCAATTAAATACCATCATAAAACCTATAAAGAACTCAACATAGAATCCGACCAATATGCGCGTGGATTTGAATCTGCTGGCATAAAGAAAGGCACTAAAACCTTGTTTATGGTTAAACCAGGGCCTGATTTATTTTCAATTACCTTCGGTTTGTTTAAAGTCGGTGCGATCCCCGTAATTGTGGACCCAGGTCTAGGCGTTAAACGTATGTTGCATTGCTTCAACGCAGTGAATGCAGAAGCCTTTATCGGAATAAAACGCGCCCATATATTTAGACTTCTACTTGCTCGCCACTTTAAATCTGTAAAAATATGGATAACGGCAGGTAAGCGACTATTTTGGGGAGGCTATTCTCTTAAAAATCTTGCAAAACAAATAACAACGCCTTATCAAATGGCCGAAACAACGCCAAATGAACTTGCGCTCATTAACTTCACTACCGGTAGCACTGGGCCTGCGAAAGGTGTCGAATATACCCATGAGATGATTAATAAAGAATATCAATCATTGAAGCTTAATTATTACAATAACCCTGACCATATTGACCTGGCAACACTATCATTATTCGCTCTGTATGACATTTTAATTGGCGTAACAGCAATACTCCCTAAGATAGACGCAACAAAACCTGCACTCGTTGACCCTCAAAATATTATTGATCCAATAAAACAATTTAATGCGAGCATGATGTTTGCTTCTCCCGCTTTACTTAATCGAGTGGGTAAATATGGAATTGAACACAACATCAAGCTTCCAACACTAAAAACGGTTCTAGCGGGTGGGGCCCCCGTGACATTGTCGACCATGAAGGTATTTCAACAACTACTGAGTGATGATGCATCGATCCTGACAACCTATGGATCAACCGAAGCTCTACCAATTTCATCCATAGACTACAAAACACTCGAAGTGAATTGCCGTCATAAAACAGAAGTGGGAATGGGAACCTGCATAGGAAAACCCCTTGAAAGCGTCGAAGTATCAATAATAGAAATAACCGACACTCCAATACCACAATGGGATGAAAAACTTCTAGTACCAAACGGCACCGTTGGCGAAGTGGTTCTTAAAGGTACGATTGTCAGTCAAAGCTATTACAAAAACCCGCAGGCTAATTCACTCAATAAGATTAAAGATGGTAATGAAAACAGACACCGTATGGGCGACCTTGGCTTGCTCGACGAGGAAGGACAACTGTGGTTCTGCGGACGTAAGCAGCAAAGAGTTATTACAAGCAAGACCACACTTTTTACCGTTCAGTGCGAAGGTATATTTAATCAGCACCCTGCTGTTTTCAGAAGTGCCTTAGTGGGTATTGGTGATAAGAATAATCAAACCCCTGTTATCTGCATTGAATTAGAGCCAGAGCAAGTTGAAAATATAAAAATCCCTAAAGAAAAGGCTGCTTTAACACAATCAATTCTCAACATAGGGAAAGCACACACGTTAACTCAAGAGATAAGCACCCTTCTATTTCATCCATCATTCCCAGTAGACATTCGACATAACGCCAAAATAGGCCGCGAGCAACTTGCCATTTGGGCAGAACAGGAAAAGCAATAAAATGATATCTAACTATACCAAAGGCTTTAATAAAAACGACAAACTACTGATGTTAATACCGGTTTTTGGCTGGTTATTCATCCTTTATGGTTTAGTAATTCCCATCGATAACTTATACATCAAATGGATGTGGTATATCGATATTTTCTTAAGTGTACCCGTCCACTTACTTCAGCTTTTCATAGCAGTTCCTGTGGGCAAAAAATCAGGTTATACAAAATCACAGAGTGTTGTCTTAACGGTTTTATTTGGTGCAACGTGGTGGAAGCCGGTAAGGCAACAACTGGTGAACAAGTAATGAAAGTTTTAATCACAGGCGCAACTGGATTTTTAGGTAGCTATATCGTTGACAAATGCATAGCACAAGGCGATAGCGTTCGAGTTTTAGTACGTAAAACGAGTGATATCGAATATTTAAAAAAGTATCCCTCAATTGAATATGCTTTTGGTGACCTAACCAACCTTTCATCACTTAAGGATGCTACTCGTGGTGTTGATATTGTTTATCACTCTGCCGCTCGGGTCACCACTAAGGGAGATAGAAATCAGTTTTATCGAGACAATGTTGTAGCGACTCGCTGTTTAGTTGACGAATCAAAAAAACAGGGCGTTAAACGTTTTGTTTTTATAAGTAGCCCCAGTATCTTTTTTGACTTTTCTCATCAAGTTCACATTGATGAAAGCTATGCTTACCCAAAAAAATACATCAATTACTATTCAGAGACCAAGGCACTTGCCGAGAAATATGTTTTATCGCGCAATGATGAAAATTTTACAACCTGCTCACTTAGACCTCGCGGAATTTGGGGCGCTCGAGATAAAACAGGATTTGTGCCAAAAATAGTAAAGGGCATGCTAAATGAAAAATTTCCCGACATGTCTGACGGTAAAAATATTTATGCAACCTTGTGCCATGTTGAAAATGCAGCCAATGCTTGCATCCTAGCGGCACAATCAAACAACGTCGGCGGTAAAGCGTACTTTATAACCGATGACGAAACCGTAAATGTTTGGGACTTCCTACGCAGCCTAGGACAAACCTTTTCAGCCCCCCCGATTAAAAAAGAATTAAGTTCAAAGCTGCTCATGACGCTAGGCGGTTTGTTTGATTTGATTTGGAAATTCCCTCCACTAGCGCAGAAAATTGAAGCGCCTCTTTCTCGCTATGCGGTTGGGTTATTAACCTATACATCGACTTACGATATCAGTGCTGCTAAAAGAGATTTCGGTTACCAAGCTCGAGTTAAACAAAATACAGGCATGCCTAAGCTTAAGGCGTGGGTTGATGAGCTGGGCGGCGTTGAAGCTTTTGTGGAACACGTATAATGCCAGGGCCATCAAAGACAGGAAATAATATTTCTCCACTTCTTCAATTTGAAGATTTACCTGGCCCACATCCTTGGCCTATTGTTGGCAATGCCCTGCAGGTTAAGCTGCCTCGTCTACACCAAGACATCGAGGCATGGGCGAATAAATATGGTTCCGTCTTCAAGATGCACCTTGGACCAACCAAAGTTTTAGTCATTGCTGATCACAAAATAGAAACTGAACTTTTAAAAGACCGCCCTAGTGGATTTCGTCGCCCAAAACAACTCGTTGATACAATAGAAGAAATGGGTCTTCAATCAGGCCTTTTAACCGCCGAAGGTGAAGCTTGGAAACATCAAAGACGAATGGTGATGGCCAGTTTAACAGCCAGTAATGTGCGCAGTTATTTCCCCTCTCTTGTAAAAGTCACCAAGCGCTTACAGAAACGATGGACTAAAGCGGCCCAAAGTAATACCAGCATTAATGTACAGCATGATTTTATGCGCTATACCGTCGATGCTATTGCTGGCTTATCTTTTGGCTCAGATATTAATACCCTAGAAACTAAAGATGATGTAATTCAACATCATCTTGATAAAATATTACCGGCAATCTTCAGCCGTTTGAATGCACTTGTTCCCTATTGGCGCTACTTTAAACTCCCCTCCGACCGTCAACTCGATCGAAGTGTATCGATTGTAAATCAATCAATTAAGGAATTTATCAGCCAATCACGACAACGCCTGGCTGAAGAACCTGAGCGGCGCGCCACGCCCACAAACTTGCTTGAATCGATGATCGTTGCCGCAGAGCAACCTAATAGTAGCGTTGATTATAACGATATCGCAGGCAATGTAATTACCATGCTACTCGCCGGTGAAGAAACAACAGCAACAACATTATCTTGGTTACTGTATCTATTAAAACGAAACCCAGAAGCATTTAAAAAAGCCCAAGACGAAGCACGGGCCATGTCTGGCGAATTAAACGAGATCACACCAGAAAGACTTAACGATTTAAAGTTTATAGAAGCGTGCACTCTTGAAACATTAAGACTTAAACCTACTGGGCCTTTCAATGTTCTGGTTTCGCTAAACGATACAGAGGTGGCAGGTGTTGCAATAGCTAAGGGAACTTGGATCTGGAGTGTATGTCGCCATGACACCTTGGCTGAAAAATATTTCCCGAACCCTCAGGCCTTCAACCCAGAGCGCTGGTTAATACATCCTGATAACGATCTTTCTCTATCTAGAAAAGTTTCAATGCCATTTGGCTCAGGGCCGCGAGTCTGCCCTGGGCGTTACCTAGCCATGCTGGAAATCAAACTGGCCATGGTAATGCTCCTTAATAATTTCGACATACTTAGCGTCGATACTCCTGACGGTGGCGAAGCTCAAGAGCTGATGTCAATTACGATGAATCCTGTAGGTTTGACAATGAGATTGCGTGAACGCAGTTAACTCATACTCAACCAATGCTCAAATTTATAAACTATTAATCTTAAGGAAATCCAGAATGATAAAAGCACGCTTCGAGAGTATCGGTGCCTATATACCGAATAAAAGAGTTTCAACAGAAAGCTTAACTCAAGAGATGAATATACCTCCCCAGTTTGATATTGAGGCTATTACCGGAATAAAAACTCGTTCTTGGAAAGAAGACAAAGACGACTCCTTCACAATGGCCATCGATGCGGCACAAAGTTGTTTAGAGAATTCTAAATACGAAGCTGCAGATTTAGATATTATTATTTCATGTTCCATCGCTCGCTTCGTAGGGGAATCCAGTTATTACGAGCCTGCGATGAGTCTATTACTTAAACATGAATTAGGAGCCAAAAAAGCAATATTCTTTGATATTTCCAACGCATGTGCAGGAATGTTCACTGGCATTTATATTTTAGAGTCTATGATAAAAGCTGGCATTGTTAAAAATGGTTTGGTTGTTAGTGGCGAATATATTTCCACGATTGCCGAAACGGCAGTATTAGAAGCAAAAGACATCTACGACCCTCAGTTCGGCTCGCTTACCGTGGGTGATGCAGGCGCAGCAGTGATCTTAGATCAAGCGACCAATGAAGATGACGTAATTGATTGCTTTAACTTAATTAGTACTCCTGAATATTCTGACCTTGCCATTGGAAAGCCTAGTAATCAGAGTAATCGGTACGCTATGTACGCAAGTAACTCAAAGATGCATACCGAAGAACGGTTAAAAATTTGGCCAAACTTTCAAACAGATACACTGGCCAAAGAAAACAAAGAGTTCAAAACAGAAAATTTTGATTACATCATTCATCATCAAGTAGGCTCAAAGTTTATTGAGCGATTATTGAAAATCGGGACAGAAGCTTTTTCTTCAGAGCAACCAGAATCGTTATCGGTATTAGAGAAATATGGCAATACGTCATCCACTTCTCATTTCATCGTGCTTTATGAATATCTAAAAGCCAACAAGCTAAAAGAAAAATCAAAAATACTTATGGTACCCGCCGCATCCGGCTTTGTTACCGGTTTTTTATCTATGAACATTAACAAATTGGCAGTGAAATAATCATGGCAACAATCATAAAAGCAACGGGCATTAGTACCGACAAGTCTATTAAAAGTTCAAATCAACACGCTATCGAAGCAGGTCGACAATGTATTGAAGATGCTGGTATTGATATCAATCATATTGATCTGATAATTAACGTTGGAATTTATCGCGATGAGAATATGCTTGAGCCTGCAATGGCCGCCTTTGCTCAAAAAGGACTCAACATAAAGCCCGACTATACAAAGTCCCAGCCTTTTAACGCCGCATTCTCATTAGATATGATGAACAGCGCTTGTGGAATAATTAACGCGATACAAACCGCCGATGCAGTTTTCAAAAGCAGAAAAATCAAATACGCGTTAATTGTTTCGAGTGACGCTCACCCTTCAAACACTGACCATAAAGGATTTCCATACGCTACGATTGGCGGAGCAATGCTGCTTGAACATACCGATGATAATAAAGGCTTCCATGACTTCAGCTTTAACCATTCACCGACTACCGACCAAAGCGTTAAAGGCTATTTGGACTTCAATAATCTGTCAGAGCCTGCCAAAGAACGGCTAACGGTAGATATGCCTGGCGATTATAAAAATCAGCTGCTTAAATATTCTAGTGAGTCCGCCGAAGAATATTTAACGCGTTTCAACATCAATCGCAAAACGGTCAAGTTAGTCAGCGTTCAACCCGAGCTTAATTTTGGACGAAAAATAGCAGATATTGTTAACATAAAAGATGATTCAATCATGGACCATTATGAACAATATGGGGATGCACATTCATCAGCGATTACTATGAATTATCATCATTTATCCAAAGAAAATTCTTTTAAATCAGATGATACGATTTTATTTCTAGCAGCCGGTGCAGGTATCACCACAGCCTGCGTATCCTATACGGTTTAACTCTGTTTATAAGAAAACATAACAATATTGTATCTTCAAGATTAGTAGTAACGGACATAACCAATGAAAAAAAATTATGTGGGCATTGCATGCTCACAACACGACCCTGCAATTGCCATTGTTAATTCAGAGGGTGAAGTTGTATACGCTGAATCAACCGAACGCCATTTGCAAAACAAACGCACTTGGAATACCTTTGCTGATGATTTAATTCACGTCGAGTATCTCTTAAAAAAATACACGGACAAAGATGCAGATCTTGTAATTGCCAAAACATGGAGTGGTAAAACACAATTCAGTTTGAAAATAATTTTCTTATTACTACCGCTGTTTAAAAAGAAAATGATTCCTTACGTTTATAACGTTTATTACTATCTAATTGAATCCTTACAAAACGTCTATGATTTCTCAGGTAAAAGCCTTCGCTTTCAACGTCGTATGTCAAACCCAGACGTTAATGTCGACGTACACAACTGCGACCATCATCTAACACATGCCGCGACGGCTTGTTATAGCAGCCCATTCCAGGAAGGTGTTTGTGCCGTGATTGATGGCTTTGGCGAAAGCACATCAACGTCATTTTACAGCTATAAAAATGGGAAAATAACCAAAATACCAGGAATTAAAAAATCATTACAAAGCCTTGGCATGTTTTACAGCATGATATGCAAAGTCTGCGGCTTTGATCCTATCAAGGGTGAAGAATGGAAAGTAATGGGGTTAGCCCCTTACGGTAAATATGACGAATCCATCTACGGCAAATTAAAAAAAATATTAGATGTAGAAGACACTCGTTTTGTAAGCCGTAATTTTTCAGTACTGAATGTCTACGATGAACTTTTCGAGATGAAGCTAAAACCGGGGCACTCTTCTATTGAAGCAGCTGATATTGCCTATAATGGTCAACTTATTTTCACCGAACTCATGTCAGAAATTCTCACGCAGCTTCACGGTAAAAATATTTCTGATAATTTAATCTTATCGGGAGGTTGCGCATTAAACTCAGCCTGTAACGGTTTACTACTAGAAAAGACACCCTTTAAGAAACTGCACGTTTATTCTGCGCCCGGCGATGAAGGTAATGCTATTGGCGCCGCCCTTTTGTCATTCTATAAAGACAATCCAAGCAAAAATGTACCGACTGCTCAGATGTCTCCCTATTTGGGCGAATCAATGAAGACTGAGGTTATGAAGAACTGTAAAGAACACAGTGGATTGAAGCATAAAACACTTAATGGTCAGCCCCTTTATCAACATGTTGCCACCTTACTCTCTGAGGGTAAAATAATTGGCTGGGTGCAGGGGCGAGCAGAATTCGGACCTCGCGCACTGGGTAACCGTTCCATCTTGGCTGATCCACGCTCGGTTGAAATGAAAGATGCGCTAAATTCACGTGTTAAGTTCCGTGAGGAATTCCGCCCCTTTGCTCCCTCTATTCTTCATGAGTACGGCGAAGAGTATTTTGAGAACTATCAATCATCTCCTTATATGGAGCGTACACTAAAGTTCAAAAGTGCTGTATGGAATAAAGTGCCAGCGGTAGTACATGAAGATAAAACAGGTCGAGCACAGAGTGTAACGCGCGAGAGCAATGAAAAATATTATGATTTGATTTCGGCATTTAATGAAATTACCGGTGTGCCCATTCTTATTAATACTAGTTTCAATGTTATGGGTAAACCCATTATTCATTCGGTTGAAGATGCATTATCGGTTTTCTTTACCAGCGGACTCGATGTATTGGTCATTGAGGACATGGTATTTAATAAGAGTGACTTTGAATAAGAGTTGCTTTGAATAAGAGTGACTTTAAGTAAATAGCATCATCACAGCTTGTTACACCTAATCGCGTAGCAAGCTGTGATCTAATGCTAATCTGAATTCGCTACTCGTCCGATTCAGTATAGCCAGACCAAATATCGGTATTAACTTGAGGTGTATTTTTAAGCTTTTTCTTAGCTTTCTTTTTGCCCGTCCCTTCTGGCTTTGCCATGGGTTTTTCTGCGGCTAACAATTCATCAATTGCAGCTTCATCAACTTCAAAACCCACAATCTGTTCTCGTTCGAGGCGAATTTTATTCTTCTTTTCGATGATTTTAAAATGATGATAATCTTCATAATCAATCAACGATAAGGCTAATCCGACCTCTCCAGCTCGACCACTCCGGCCAATACGGTGCATATAATCTGACGGGCTTCTTGGTAGATCAAAATTGATCACTACAGGCAGTTTTTCAATATCTAAGCCGCGCGCAGCTATGTCAGTTGCAATCAAAACCTCTATTTCGCCCGATTTAAAAGCCTCTAAAACGCGACTTCGAGCACCCTGACCTTTGTCGCCATGGAATACTTCAGCCACTACATCACGCTTCGAAAGCTTGTAAGCTAAGTGCTCGCAGTTATTCTTAGCATTAACAAAAATCAATACTTGTCGCCACTGATTTTGTTTAATCAGATGCGCTAATACCGATGTTTTCTCACCTTTATTGACGGTAAAAACCCGCTGTACGAGAGTACTGGCATCCGCGCTCTGAACCTGTACTTCAACAGGATCATTCAACAGTTCAGCCGTCAGAGTTTGTACTTGCTCTGGGAAAGTCGCCGAAAATAATAAGGTTTGCTTCTGCGTTGGCATCAACGCCATCAATGCCGTTAGCTCTTCAGTAAAGCCTAGGCTTAACATACGATCGGCTTCATCAAGCACCAGTGTCTTAACTCGATCGAGTTTAATGGCATTATTCGAAATTAGATCAAGCAGACGACCTGGGGTAGCGACTAATATGTCACAGCCCCCTCTTAAAGAAAGCATTTGTGTATTGGTCGATACACCACCAAACACTGCGACGGTTTTAATCGCGCCGTTAAAGTGCACGGCATACGAGCGTACACTATCCGCGACTTGCTTTGCCAATTCACGGGTCGGAACTAAAACTAGAGCTGATACAAAGTTACCCTCGCCTTGCTTGCCTGCATTAATCGCTTTTTGTGATACTTGCTGCAAAAGTGGTAAGGCAAACGTTGCTGTTTTACCAGAACCAGTATTCGCACCACCAATAAGATCGCGGCCCTCTAAGATACTAGGAATCGACTGCGCTTGAATGGGGGTTGGTTGCTGGTAGTCCAATTCTGCTAACCGAGCTAACAAAGGCGAAATAAGACCAAGCTGTTTAAAGTCGGTTATTGTATCAGTAGGAATATTAGCGGGTATTACGTCGTTATTAGTCGCGGATGTCATTAATATAAGAGCTCAGAGCATGGTTAAGTAAAAAGATAATTAAAAAACTGTTAATTAAAAGCAGTAAAGGGTTAATCGGGCTATTTTAGCGCATTTAATACCCAATTGCTTTTAGCGGTTCTATTTATAGTGGCTAGTCAGCTTCTATTAGCCGTTTAGCCAGTATCTTTAAGATAAACGTTTCTCGTTCAATCGAGAGTCCTTTCTTTTCGCTGTGGGCAATTACATCTTCATTATGCGCAATCGCTTCATGAATATTCATCCAACGAGGAATCATGCCGTTATTTATTTCATGGGCCTCAAACGCTGTATTTCCAAGCTCATCATCAATATCACAAAAATAGCAGTGCGATATCATATGAATAATATCGGCATCTTGCTTGTACCAAGGGCGATATTCATCATAACGCGCGAACGGTCTTACATTTCGTATGCCTTGGGCCCCAGTTTCTTCAGCAAGCTCTCGAACCAAGCCTTCAATCTCATCCTCACCCTCATCGATTCCACCACCAGGTAAGCTGTAGTCGTGATAGCGCTCGGTATAGAGTAATAGAATGTCTTCCCCTTTCATCACAATGCCTCGCGCAGCATGCCGTTCAATCAGGGTATATTCACTTGCTAAGGTGATATCTTCAGGGGATACAGCAGGATGAAAAGCTGTTTTTAGTAGTTGCATCAATGATAATACCTAAGCAGTAAAAAGACAGTTGGCTTGATCGCTTCAGTATGGAAATACTGACTATAAGCCGCATTCGAAGTTTTTTAATCCCACCGGTCGAATTAATTACCGGAGAATATCGATAATGGAGCAATATGTTCAATAATTCGGCCAAAGGTTGCTCATCGACATGATCTAAGCCGATCAAGTGAGTCTGACTTTCTGCATCATATAGAAAGTCGAATTAAACTTCCACGTATCAAAAAATCGCCAAGTAAAACTGCTGATGGCATGGTCCAGAACCAATATAAAGAATCACTACTCATCCAATATCTCTTTTAAATAAACCCACTGGTTAGATAAACTTTAGCCTTTAAAATTTAGAAAGACTGCGCTCAACATTTGAATAAGCCGACAGATCAGTTTTTTGATATATTCACTCTGTCGTAACTCAGACTTTAATGAGGTAAGCTAATTAACGCTCAACTTTAGATTCAACTTTAGATTCACTAAAGCATTAAACATATAGCAGCAAAAGGCCGCCCAGTTTTATATGATTTCTTTAACGGTTTCTCAATTAGCCAAGCAGCTCAACATCAGCGCCGATACCGTGCGTTATTATGTTCGCTGCGGGTTAATAATACCTGAGCGCGATTCTAAGAATGGCTACAAGCGTTTTCATGAGGAACACATAAAACGACTGCACTTTATTTTACAGGCAAAGTCTTTAGGCTTCTCGCTAGCAGACATTCAAACTATCATCGACCAAGCCAGCTTTGGCGAATCTCCCTGCCCTCAGGTTCGTATCATTATGGAGGCCCGCTTAAAAGAAACCGCGGCCAAAATTTCAGCCATGCAAGCGACCTATCTACAGATGCAAAGTGCAATGAATCGCTGGCAAACGCAGCCCGACTGCACTCCGACAGGGGCCAATATTTGTCATTTAATCGAAGGTTTCACTAACCCCGAAACACAATCGCCTACTGATAATAAAGACTTCACACGCGATCAGACCAGTGCAACTAAATCGACTACCTAATCAACTACCGAATCAACTACCGAATCAACAACTAAGCCAACAGACTGCTGCCATGATTAAGAAAATAAAAGTACTTCTATTACTTGCAATGAGTCATACAACGATTGCTATATGCGCCTTCATGCTAGGCATATATACCTTACCGATATTAATGGCACCAGCCGACCCAAGCTCTGGGGCTCTTGCGCTCAGTATAAAAAACACACGCTATGTTGCGACCATTTCAGATAATTTAACCGACTCTGATTGGCTGCACTGGGGAAAAGGAACTTTTTCTATTGGGGATGATTACATCGTTTTTCAGGGCACTCTTGCACCCGGTCCTGATTACCGCTTATACCTTTCGCCGTCATTTGTTCAAACGGAGGCAGATTTCAATCAATTGAAGTCTTCAATGATTGAGATTGGTGAGGTGAATAGCTTTGGTAATTACATACATCCACTAAACGGCAGTATGAATAAAACCCTAAATAAAAATGTAAATATTGAACACTACAATACCGTTATTATCTGGTGCGAATCTTTTAATCAATTTATTACGTCGGCGCAGTTTAAAAATTAATGCCTAGCCATTCAGAAGGCTGCTATTAAAAGCGTGCAGCCAAGCAGACTACCCACTGGCTTTACAAAACTCGCCGAGTATCGATTTTATGTCAAGCATGCCGCGAGATAAGACGCACCTTATCTCGCCGATGGTAATAAGAGCGTCTGTTTTACCTGCCGCTGGATTAACAACCAAACATAGACTGGCATAAGGAATATTTAATTCTCGAGCCAATACCGCTTCGGGCATCCCTGTCATTCCGACAAGATCACAGCCATCATTTTCTAAACGCTTAATTTCAGCAATGGTCTCTAGTCTTGGCCCTTGTGTCGCACCATAGACGCCGCCGCGACTGAAGCCATGATTCAAAGTATGAACTGATAAAACTTTAATGAGCTTTTGGCGCAGCGTTTCATCGTAAGGGTGGCTAAATTCTGCATGGTCCAATGGTCTAAACTCACCATCAAAATAGGTATGCTCGCGACCGTGGGTATAATCAATAATTTGATGAGGAACCGATATATGACCTGCAATAGCATCACAATGAATGCCACCAACGGCATTAACCGCAATCATGCTATCAGCGCCCAAAGACTGCAAAGCCAACAAATTAGCGCGATAGTTAATTTTATGAGGTGCTACAGCATGGTTTTTACCGTGCCTAGGAAGAAATAATAATCGCTGACCGTGTAATTCACCCTCGACAATATCGTCACTTGGCTTACCGAGCGTAGTATCAACCTGCTTATGAATTTTTTTAATATTCAACTCAGGAAATTCGGTCAACCCCGTTCCGCCAATGATCGCAATTATAGACACGTATTAACCTTATTGAATGAGCTGACTCGCGACTTTCTGGTGCGAATGCCAAGCTGGATTTTGATATAAATTATCTTTTAAATGACCCTGAGCTTGCATCGATTCTAAACTTAATAGCGACCATTGATGCAAGCGCACCGTATCGACGATTTCTTGCGCTGCTTGTCGATTATTACAAATCAACAAAACATTACACCCTGCTTCTTTAGCTTTCTGTGCCCTTATTGCAGGCGCACCTGACGCAGCCGCGCCTTCCATTGATAAATCATCACTGTAGATCAAGCCATCAAATCCCAGCCGCTGCCTTAAAATATCCTGCAACCAAGTGGATGAGAAACCTGCGGTAAAGTCACCATCTACATCAGGATAAATAACATGAGCGGGCATAACAGCGCTCAACATCCCTTCTTGAATGAGTTTCTCGAAAGGTACTAGATCTTGCTTGCTAAGCTGGTCAAAGGTCCTTGGGTCGGTCGGTAACTCTTTATGTGAATCAGCCTGCACATGGCCATGGCCTGGAAAATGTTTCGCCGTGGCTAACATCCCTGCGCTCTTCATTCCACTGATGAACGCTTTTGCTAATAAATAGACATCTTCTGGGGTTGATGCAAAAGCACGATCCCCAATTACGCCCGAACGCCCAAAATCTAGATCTAGAACAGGCGCAAAGCTAATATCAATACCATGATGAATTAACTGGGCAGCCATTAACCAGCCTAATGAATTCGATTGCTTAAGTGCCGTCTCTTTATTAATAGCGTAAGACTCACCCAAGCGACGCATAGCAGGCAAACGTAAAAAACCTTCTCGAAATCGCTGAACTCTTCCGCCTTCTTGATCAACAGAAATGATCAAATCAGAGCGTAAAGCCTTAATACTCGCACACAAGTTTTTGAGTTGGGTTGGAGAGCTGTAATTGCGACTAAAAAGAATAAGCCCCGATATTTCTGGCTGCATTAAAAAACGTTCGTCTTCTGAAGTAAGCTCTAACCCTTCAATATCAGCAACTACACAAATTGACATGAGATCTTCTCTAGCGAAACTTTTTGAATCCAAATAGGCGTGCCCGGATCTAACTCATCAAATAAAGCAATGACATCAGAGTTTCTCATGCGAATACAGCCATGAGACTCTGGAATTCCCATAGGCTCGGTATCTGGCGTTCCATGAATATAGATATAGCGTTGCATGGTATCGACATCGCCAAAACGATTACGCCCTATCTCACAGCCACCCAGCCATAAAATTCGGGTTAAGATCCAATCACGCTCAGGGTATTGGCTTGCCAACTCGCCATTGTATATTTCACCCGTAGGTCGCCTACCAACAAAGACAGTATTTTCGGCAGCACCCGCTCCGATTTTGGCTTTAATCTGATGCCAGCCCAAAGGAGTTTTATTAGACCCTTTTTGCTGTCCAATACCCAGTTTTGAAGTAGATATTGGGTATTTAACAGTGCCTTTATCATAGGTTAAACACATAGCCTGATCATCAATTGAAACTTCAACTTTTAATAAAGTACGCTCATTGCTCATATTAAACGTTCGCCATCAAACCTGATGCCAAGAAAGGCATAAGTTGAGAAACCACCCCTTTAACATCCGACTCTGTGCCTAAGTCATGCTCTGCCATAGCCATTAACGAATCGACACTCGACATGGTGAAAACGGCCGCGCCGAGCATAAAGTGAATACGCCAAAAGCGTTCAAGTGGGGTTAATTCAGGAGTAACACGATTCACTTCTTTCATGTAGCGGCGAAAAACCTCACCATACTCGCTGGTTAAAAACTTACGCAAGTGCCCCTGCCCTTGGCTATACGCCAAGCCGAGTAGTCGCATAAATACACCAAACTTTTCAGGATTCTCCAACCCAGATTTGTTAAGTGTAATGACTAACAACTTCAAAAGTTGGTCAGGGGTATTTTCTTTTTGTTCGATTATGTCGAGTTGTTTAGAAAACTGTTCACTGAAAGGCGCTAAATAGCGTGCAAACACTGCTTGTATTAACGATTTTTTAGAACCGAAGTGATAATTGACAGCGGCTAAGTTCACATTGGCCTTGGTCGTAATGTTTCTCAACGATGTTTCGGCAAATCCTTTTTCAGAAAATAATGCTTCCGCCGCATCAAGTATGCGTTCTGCGGTATCTTTCTGTGCCATAACTACCCATATTTCAAATATATAAAATTCAAACATACGTTTTAAACGCTTTAAGTGCAAGCAATACTCAGTAATGTCATTACGGTTCTGTGCACTAGTTCTTTAAAAGAAAATTAGGCGAAAGACTTTACAGACTAAAAAACACTGTATATATTTACAACTACTGTATAGATACACACTACAAATAACGCATTAGGAATCAGCATGATTAAGCTTACCGCCCGACAGCAAGAAGTTCTTGATCTCATCAAGGTGGCCATTGAAACAACCGGCTATCCACCAACACGCGCTGAAATTGCAGAAAGCCTTGGGTTTCGCTCACCTAATGCCGCTGAAGAACATCTTAAAGCCCTTGCACGCAAGGGTGCTATCGAGATGATGCCTGGTGCATCACGTGGCATTCGCATTGTCGAAAGCCAGCAACTAGGCCTTCCCATTATTGGCCGTGTAGCGGCTGGTGAACCTATTCTTGCCCAAGAGCACATTGAAGACCACTGTAAAATCCCGGCAGACTGGTTCAAGCCAAACGCCAACTTCTTACTAGAAGTTCACGGTGAGAGCATGGTAAATGTAGGCATTATGGATGGCGACTTAATTGCCGTACACAAAACCAACGTTGCCCGTAACGGACAAATTGTTGTCGCACGCGTAGAAGAAGATGTAACAGTTAAGCGCTACCAAAAGACTCGCAATAAAGTCACATTATTTGCTGAGAATGATGATTTTGATCCTATTGAAGTCAACCTAAAAGATACCAACTTTGCTATTGAAGGTTTGTATGTCGGCATCATTCGTCGCCACTAGCAGCTAAATAAAAGCCGTTACAAATAAATAAACAAAGATAAACCAACGCCCAATAGATTCATTAATACAAGGAGTTAAACATGCGCCAATTACCACTAGGCATTCAAAATTCAGCGTTAACCCTAAGCAGTCGTATTGTTAAGAACGAGACGGGCCATAGCCCAACTAATCCGTCGACGAATCGTACTTCCAATACAAATAATGCAGGTATTAGTGAAATTATTTTGGCGGCAGACAGTGCACTCCAGCCGATGTATCTATTACCACTACTCTCTCAGATGTCACGAGATAAACGCTGGTTAATGTGGCTAGCAGACGAACCATCAATCAATCGAAACTGGCTAGCAGCATTAGGAATCGATGCATCTCAAGTTTTGCATATTAATGCCGAAAGCGAATGCTTTCATAAGGTTTGCTGCAAGGCGTTAGCAGCGGGTACGGGTCATTTAATAATTGAATGGCCAGGAAAAATAAGCGACGAAGAACTTTTTGAACTTGAAGAAGCAGCGAAAATCGGAGCTAGCCATGCTTTACTGATACGCCGCCGATAACAGATTACAGCGTTTATTATTTTAGATGACTAATATATTAGATGATTAAATATTAGACGCTTAAATGGATGAAAGGTACGCCGGCCAAACTATGTTACGCCTACGTACCACCAAAAAGTAAAACCTAGCCAATAAACAGATAACTCAGCTCATTAGCGTTTAATGAATTACCCCTGGCACTTCTTGCTCAGTCAGGATACTTTCCTGCTCAACATCCATCCCAGACAATTCACTTACCTTACTAACACCGGCTTCGATCATGGCATGCGCCACTTCAATGTGATTATTTTTCAGACCTTCCTTGGCTTCTTCTGAAAACTGAATTTTAACAATCATCTCCCCTGACTCTTCATCCGCTCTACGCAAACCAATATCACCATTGGATAATTCTACGATCTCAAAAAAATCAGCCATAATACCCTTCTCTACGACAGCACGTTTATCAAAACACGCTGATTATTAGAACTTACCAAATATAAACCCAACACACTGTACGAATAAGCGCAGCGTACAGAACTGAGCTCAGCTTTCTTGTCGATTATTGCGTTGCAAATCGATGATATCAGTCAATGCTTGAAACCAATCTCTCAGCGGCAAGGATTGAGACGTTTGGTCATACAGCTGAATCATTCCTGCATTTTGTTGTGGAGCAGCAGGTCTATTTTCTTTTTGAGCACAGTACTCAAAAGCCGTAAGCAACTGACTTAACCAGCTAAATTTATCACTCTCTAGCTGACGTAACTCAGTCATTTCACCCGTAGCAACAGGGACACTTTCAATTAACTGCTGCAATGATGAAATCGCATCTCTGTATTGCGCAAGCTCGGCAATTTCATGTAAGTATGACTGATATGCCAATACGAGCTGAAACAATACCGACTCTTGTAAAGCCGCACTTAAGACCAAGTCATCATCTGACTGTTCGGCATGCTCTTGCTTCTCTATGAGTAAGCGCGCTTGATAAAGCTTTTGATTACTGTGCGCTAGCCATTCAGCCATTAAAAGTCGACCTTTAGACCTAAGTGAATACCTTCTTCAAGCATAAACACTTTACTAATACCTTCTAACTTATAACGGCTATAACGATAACCCATATAAACTCGCGCCGTTGGTAGCAGGCCATACTGAATACGAAGATCCGCATCCGCTATGTTTTCAGTATTATCAAATGAAACAACGCTAGGCGCATAATACGCATAACCCGCAGCGCTTAAGCTGGGCACTTGTGGAATCTGGTAACGGAAAAAACCACCAACCCCTAAAGCTCCGCCATCAACATTGCCATTCTTATAACCAAAAATACGCCCACCAACACCTATGTATAACGGGCTATTAGGCTCGCGCACATCAACAACATGCAAACCTAACGACAATAAATCACCGTCGTCTTCATGATGCATAATACTGGCTGACACGTGTAGACCAGACCCGACTTTAGTCGCATCGTACTCAAGACGCGCAGAATCATTAGCCAAACTCAAATCGATTGAACCACCGGCTAAACTTTGCATACTGACTGATAACAACAAGCCGGAAAATAGAACTTTTAATGCTTTCATTACTACTACACCTAATATTTTTCCGCATTATATCAGATGCTTTCGCATTTGAGAAAATACAGCCACCCCAATTAAGAACAGCGCCAAAAGGCGCTGTTCTTATCGATCAATGTTCAACAACCCATAGATTATTTCATTAGATCTTGAAGTAATTTATTTAACTTAGTCACATACTCAGCAGGCTTATCTAGCTGACTTCCTTGGGCCAATTGTGCTTGCCCATGAATAACGTGTGCCAAATCGTTGAAGCGCTCTTCATCTTGCTCAGTATCCATTTTAGCAATCAATGGATGATTTGGATTTACCTCAAGCGTAGATTCTGCCTCAGGAACAGGTTGTCCTGCTGCCGCTAGCATTTGACGCAAACTATCGTTCATATCATTTTGGCCAACCACCAAGCAAGCTGGCGAATCAGTTAGTCGTGCAGTAACACGCACCTTACTCACTTCACCCTCAAGCGCTGCAGCAATGCGCTCAACCAAGCTCTTATTATTCTCTGCCAATGTTTCAGCAGCGGCCTTTTCTTCTTCACCGGTCAATTCATCAAGGTCCAACTCGCCCTTGGTGATATCTTGGAAAGACTTTTCATCAAAGTTTGCTAGATGACTGATCATCCATTCATCAACGCGCTGCGTCAGCAACAATACTTCGATATTATTTTTCTTGAAGAATTCTAAGTGTGGGCTATTAAATACAGCATTGTAGTTTTCGCCTGTCACGTAATAAATCTTCTTCTGATCTTCTTTCATGCGAGAAATATAATCAGCCAAAGAAACCGTTGCATCCTGAGACCCACTTTGCGTACTCGCAAAACGGAACAAACTTGCAATTTTTTCTTTATTAGCAAAATCTTCTGCTGGGCCTTCTTTTAAAACCTCACCGAATTGCGACCAAAATTTCGCATACTTCTCTTCGTCCTTCTTCGCCATTTTAGTAAGCACGTCAAGAACGCGCTTAGTCAATGCAGTACGAATAGAATCTACGTTTTTATCTTGCTGCAATATTTCACGAGATACGTTCAACGACAAATCATTGGAATCCAAGATCCCTTTAACGAAACGTAAATACAACGGCAAGAACTGCTCTGCTTCGTCCATAATATAAACGCGCTGAGTATAAAGCTTCAGACCACGGGCAGCGTCACGGTTCCACAAGTCCATTGGGGCTTGCGATGGAATGTATAGCAAGCTTGTGTAATCCAGCTTACCTTCTACCTTATTGTGTGACCACGCTAACGGCTCTTGCCAATCATGCGATACGTGCTTATAAAATTCTTTATATTCATCGTCACTAATATCTGTTTTTGGCTTAGTCCACAACGCTTGTGCATCGTTCACTGCTTCAGGAGCTTGCTTATTCTCACCTTCAGCATCATCACCACTTACTTCTTGTGGTAAGAAGATTGGAATTGCGATGTGGTCTGAGTATTTTTTAATCAAACTGCGCAGACGCAAACCATCAGCAAATTCAGTTTCATCGTCTTTCAGGTGCAGTGTAATTCGTGTACCACGCGTTTCTTTTACAATATCTTCAAGGCTGAATTCACCTTCACCTTGTGACTGCCAACGAACGGCTTGGTCAGCCGCTAAACCAGCACGGCGTGTTTCAACCACAACATCTTTTGCAACGATAAAGGAAGCATAGAAACCTACACCAAACTGACCAATTAGCTGAGAATCTTGTTTCTCATCACCACTTAGCTTGCCTAAAAATTCTGACGTACCAGATTTTGCAATTGTACCTAGGTGATTAACAACATCATCGCGGCTCATACCAATGCCGTTATCTTCAATTGTTACGGTATTTTTTTCTTTATCGAAATCAATATGGACCGCCAACTCGCTATTATCTTCATAAAGCGAAGCATCTGAAATCGCTTCAAAACGCAATTTATCACATGCATCAGACGCGTTTGAAACAAGTTCGCGTAAGAAAATTTCTTTATTTGAATACAAAGAATGAATCATTAAATGAAGTAGCTGTTTTACTTCAGTTTTAAAACCCATTGTTTCTTTTTGAGTTGCAGTCATTTTATCTCCCTAACTTGAACAATTATGCTTGATCAATTATTTCTGTTTTTTTGATTTCTAAACAGTTACTTCTGAACCGTTTGTTCTACATAGCCACTTCCAAATACGTATTGCACAGTTTATATCTGGTCAATCGTCGAAAGTGACATAAATTAAGTTGGCTATTGTCTTAGCCTTGGTAGAGAAATTGGGACGAGGAACTGAATTTCAAGGGGAGAGGATGAGGAAAAACGAAAACTTACTAAGAATCACGGCTCAAACTGAGCTTAAACCGTGATAATCGGATTTACTTTTTGGCTAATAAAAAGTGAGCACGCGCTGTTGCAATCGGATTAGCACGATCACCCTGCCAAGCATTGATTGCCACATTGGCAACACGACTCCCTTGACGCCATATCTGACACTCAGCAAAGGTATCTTGATCACGCCCGGCTCGTAAATAATCTAGCGAGAAGTCGACGATCTTTGGCATTAAAGGCGTATCCATAAACATCAGCAGATTGATTGCCGCTGATAATTCCATAAAGCCCCCAATCACTCCACCATGAATCGCAGGCAAAATAGGATTTCCGATATTGTCAGGATTTCGAGGGAGCTTAAAGATAACGTTGTCGCCAAAGCGTTGAAATTCAAGCCCGATGTAGCCCGCATAAGGAATACTGTCGACGAGTGGCTGAAAATCACCACTGGTTTGTGCTTGTTGAATAATGTTCTGAAAACTCATTAGTGTCGTTCTCCGCTATTCACAGGCTGAGCATCAAAGGCCACAGCCCCTTCTTCTGCACCACTGTATTCACCCATATAGACGCTCGCATCACCGGTTTCGATGACACCTTGAAATGCAGGCGGAGTCATTTTCGACCCAATTCGCATAAACGCAGCATTGCACTTAGCGACTAACGTATCGTCATTTTGCTGTCTAACCAGGCACTCGGTAAATACAACATTATTGGTAATACGGGTAACCGATGCTCGCGCAACAAGATCCTGACCCGGTTCGGACGACTTCATATAATCAACACGTAAATCTAAAGTTGGACATAACTCCATACCGTCAATGGCAACAAAGCACGCCGTGCCACAAGCAGTATCCATCAAGGTAGTGAGTGCGCCGCCATGAATAATGCCTGCTAAAGGGTTGCCAATGATTTTTTCACTATAAGGCAACTTCATTTCAAGGCTATTTTTTTCGGCAGACAAGACTTCTAAGCCTAATAACTGGCAATGTCGTAATACCGACAAAAATCGTTCTGCCTTTTGCTGATTGGTAATATTCATCAATAATTGCATCACTTTTTGAGTTAACAGGTCGGCGTAATAGAATAATCTGTTTTTGATAATAGATAGAACTTAATCGTAGCATGCCGAAATTTGAGCGTGTTATACCTTATTCTAGTAACGGATAAAACCAGAACCTTACAAAAAAAGTGCACACTGCTTGTTTTGTACACAACAAATATGGCCTTGTATCGACACATAAAAGACAAGAACTAGCACATTTGAAACAAAAAACAGAAATAAAAAAGGACGCATAATGAAGTGACCCCCAATAGTTAGACAAATAACTTTGGGGGACTTTATGTCCAAAT
>OJEW01000006.1_pt1 | contig 159694 bp, 153 predicted proteins | sample 1593861 | NCBI WGS metagenome assembly OJEW01 (sample SAMN05416806, study PRJEB24817) | seawater metagenome | isolation source: Sea water | place: Canada:Atlantic | collected 2013-11
CGTAAAGAGCCTTCTTCGACACCTATGTGGTTAACGCATCTTTTTACCTACAGTTTGATTGTTGCGGAAATTGGTGGCGCTTTGATTTTAGGTTTGGGGGCCATGCTGGCTATTTGGGTATAAGTTTATGAACTCAACTAATTTACCGCCTAATGTTGGTATGGCTGATAAGGTCATTCTATTTGATGGTGTCTGCAAGCTCTGTAATGCTTGGAGCAGTTTTATAATCCAGCATGATCATAAGCACGCCTTTAAATTGTGTAGCGTGCAATCTCCTGAAGGGCAGGAAATTCTACAACACTTTGGCTTATCCACAGAGATTTATGACAGTATGCTTGTGGTTGCAGGGGACGCTGTTTATCAACAAAGTGATGCCTTCTTTCAGGTGGTTGGGAAGCTCGGCTACCCTTGGAAGCTTTTATGTATTTTTAGAATAATTCCTAGATCTCCTCGTAATTGGTTATACGATCGCATTGCGTTAAATCGTTATCGTTTATTTGGCAAGTATGATTATTGCTCGTTACCCACACCTGATCATGAGGCTAGATACTTAAGTGAACAGTAATCCATTACAGCAAGTAAATATTGTGAGTCGAGTTTTATTAGGGTTTCTGTTTATCTATCATGGCCTAGTCCCAAAAATTCTGTGGCTTAGTACTGCGGAGGTTCATTTGGTTGATGTTAGTGGTATCGGTATTTCGGCCACGGTTATCTCACCGCTGGCGGGTGTATTAGAAATACTACTGGGCTGTGCCATTATAGTGTTGAGAAAGTTTGATTTTTTAATATACGCCGCTGCTGCTTCTCTATTAGGTTTATTGGCTTATGTTGCGGCAATGAGCCCTAGTTTTTTAATCGAAGCGTTCAATCCTGTTACTACCAATATTCTAGGCATTGGGTTGTGTTATTTGATTTTATTAACTCAACGATATGAGAATAGATCATGAGATTTACTTAAAGGCGAAAGAGAAAAGGCGGTGATAAATATCCTGCAGTCAAAGCTCATGCAGTAGCGTTAAAATTTATTGGTAAATAAGGAAGATATAGGTATAAATATCATTTTTTATTTACATCAGATTTCATTAATAACTGGGTTAATATCTTCAAACGCTTTCTATTCTCTGTACTATCTTTAAATGCCATAACTAATTCTTTCTTCATAATGAATAGCGCTTCTAAATCTGTGATGCCTTCTTTATTGGCTAAATGAAGCATGACTTTAGGATCAGTAATCGCGGCTGAGCTTCGATCTGAGGAGAGCTTCATGAGAAGCGAAAATTCATTGGGAGCATGTTCTATTTGATTAGGATATTTTTTGATAGCATCTTCAAAAACTTTAGGATAAATATAAGTACTCACGACTCCGATAGCATGATTTTTAAACAATTCATCTATGCTGTCAAAATTTAAAGCCTGCTGAGTTCTTTTTAGTATTCCTATTTCTGACCAGTCGATGGCAGGAGACAGTAAAGCATTGTCGAATACATCTTCAGGCCATGCAGGAAATATAGCTAAATATTCAGGGTCAGTTTGCACTAAATACTTGGCTCTTTGCCAAGGAAGAAATTCAACAATTAATGTGATGTTATTTTTCTTTAGCAGCTCTTTTAAGATTTTTATTGAGCTGCCTTGATGGGCTAATTCTGGGCCTGAGTAGGGTGGCCAGTTTAAGGATGCTATTTTCCAAGTCTCTTCGCTATAGGCCTTAGTCGTGATGGCCATGTAAATAAATACTAAGATACTGAGTTGTTTAAGAAGCATCGTTATGACTCCCTTTTATTATTGTTATTATAAAATCTGCGCTTAGGCTTCATCATCCTTGTAGGGATTATCAAAGTCTAATTCGGCCATCACTACTCGCTCAATGCCTTCCATTTCTTCCGCTTCTTCGTCTTCTATATGATCATAACCTAGAAGGTGTAAGCAGCCGTGCACGGTCATGTGTGCCCAATGTGCGGTTAATGTTTTGCCTTGCTCAATGGCTTCGCGTTCTACCACCTGCTTGCAAATAATCAGATCCCCTAATAAAGGAATGGGTACGTGGGCAGGAGCTTCAAACGGAAAAGATAATACATTGGTGGGTTTATCTTTGCCGCGATATTCAAAGTTTAATTCTTGGCTTTCGGCTTCGTCGACAATACGAATTGTTAGCTCGGGCTCTTCGTATTCTGTGCGCGTGATTAACGCGGCACTGGCCCACTGAGATAATTGTTCTTCAGTGGGGAGGTCGTTTTCTTTTTCTACTGCGATTTGTATGTCTAACTGCAGCTCTAATTCTACTGGGTTTTGCTTAGTCATTATTTATCTTGTTCACTTTTACTGTCAGGTGTTGCGGTAAGAATGGCATGGGTTGCTTGCAGTTGTGCACTTTGCTCTAGGGCGATGCGCTTTTGTTCTGCATGTTTAGCATCACTGCGTTTTTTCTCTGCGCGTTCGAACTTGTCATAAGCGTCGACGACTTTTTGTACCATAGGGTGACGGACAACGTCGGAGTTAGCAAAGCGGGTTAGCCCGATACCTTCTACGCCCTCTAATACGTCGAGTACGTGACGTAAGCCTGATTGTACACCACGCGGTAGGTCGACTTGGGTAATATCGCCAGTGACGACGGCTTTGGAGCCAAAACCAATGCGGGTTAAGAACATTTTCATTTGTTCACGGGTGGTATTTTGGCTTTCATCTAAAATAACGTAGCAATGGCTGAGTGTTCGACCACGCATGTAGGCCAAAGGTGCAACTTCAATGATGTTACGCTCGATCATTTTTTCGACTTGCTCACTGCCTAGCATGTCGTTAAGTGCGTCGTACAGTGGGCGTAAATACGGGTCGATTTTTTGCGATAAATCACCGGGAAGGAAGCCGAGCTTCTCACCCGCTTCTACGGCGGGGCGCACCAACAGAATACGGCTCACTTCGTCGCGCATGAGTGCTTCTACAGCGCAGGCAACAGCAAGGTAGGTTTTCCCTGTGCCGGCAGGGCCAACACCAAAGTTAAGTACATTTTCGCGTATCGTTTTTAGATAACCTATCTGATGATCGCCACGGGCTTGAATCATCATACGGGGGGTTTTTATGACTTTTGCTTCATCATGATTGACGCTGGATTTTGTGCGGTTATAGGCGTGCTCGGCTTTGGCTTCTCGTAATAGCAAATGAATAAGGTCTGGGGTAATCACGGTGCCATTATGAGTTTCATGATAGAGGCGGTTGATGAGGTTTTTAACGGCTTCAGCTTTGCCGAGATCGCCTTCTATTTGGAAGCGGGAGCCACGATTGTAGATTTTCAGCTTGAAATGATTGGCGATTTGTTTGATGTGGCTATCGAGTTGTCCACATAGATTGGCGAGGCGTTTGGTATCGTCAGGCTCTACGCGAAAGGTGATGCCGTGCTTGGCGTTACCATTGCTGTTGTTATTGTCAGAGTCAGCATGCTCTGTATCAGGTACTGCTGTAGTTTCGCTCAACTGGGGTATCGCTCCCGATTTAAAGGTAATACCTTAGCTTATGCCTAATGAGGGGGGGCGTGCAAGTGTGTATCACTTAAGACTAGCTAATAGTTATGACTTATTCTAGTATCACGTTTTAATTATAGATAAAGGAATATCAACATGAAATTGCATCACCTTCTGACCGTCATAGCATTGGGTTTCCCATTAGCATCTCAAGCTGAATCTGAGTTTAGTTATGATTATGTAGAGCTTTCTGTTGCTCATACTACAGTTGAGAGGGATGAAACTGATGGGGAGTCTAATGGAAACAAATATGCTCTGAAATTTAGTAAAGAATTGTTCTTTCAGGTTATTGCAAAGGTAGATGCTCTGTATCTTAATGCTGATAATAAAACAGAGACCTCATCAGGTTTAGTCGAGTCAGAAATAAAAGGTTATGGCTATGATCTTCAATTGGGCCGCTATTTTGAACTGCATAACCGTGTGCATGCTGTTGTCGTAGCCCGACATGCGCGATTACATTCTCAGGTTACTTATAAAGGAAGTAACCAGTTGGGTCCTTATATGGGAAAAGTTAATGATGTTGATCTCAGTTTCGCTATTAATACTGGCTTGCGTATTCATTTAGATAGCGAGAAGCGATTTGAACTTATGCCAAATATCAGTACTAACTTTCATGATGAGGGTGAGGCAGATACTTCGTATGAACTTGGCTTCGGTTTTGCCCCGATTAAGGAACTTCAGGTAATTGCTGGATATTCCACTACACCTAGTGACGATAATAACAGCACTTTTAGCGCCGCAGTTCGCTGGAACTTTTAAATTCTGTTAGACAGAGGTTTATCAGATTAAAAAATGTGAACCTGCATTGATTTATTTAATGCAGGTTTTTATGCATTTTTTAGGATATTTTATTTTTTTGAATTACCCAGCATCGAACTGGTAAGCAAGGTATCTACTAATACATCGCGGGAGCAAGCGAAGTGCGGTTAGATAAAACGCAGCTTCGCTAATGTTGTCTAATAAACCAACTTTCTAGTAGGCTAAATGTGGATCAATAACCGTACCGCGCAAGCTATTACGCAGACATTCATCAACCGAAACTTTAACAAATTTATTGATCAAACCAAGGTCGTCCGACATGAAGTTCACCACACGGTTATTTTCCGTGCGGCCTTGTAGCTGACCTTCGTGCTTCTTCGCTTTGCCTGTTACTAAGATCGTTTCAATATTACCGACCATTTTACGCGCGATGTCTTGCGCTTGCTGGTTGATACGGTCTTGAAGGATCGCTAAGCGCTGTTTCTTCACCTCTTCTGGGGTTTCGTCTTCAAGGTCTGAGGCCGGTGTGCCTGGGCGAGCGCTGTAGATAAAGCTAAACGACATATCGAAGCCGATTTCGCCAATCAAATCCATCGTATCTTGGAAGTCTTGTTCGGTTTCACCTGGGAAGCCAATGATGAAGTCGGAAGACATACATAAGTCAGGACGAATTTGTTGAATGCGCTTCACTTTGGCAATGTACTCATCACGGCCATGGCCGCGTTTCATAGCGCTTAGAATCTTATCTGAACCACTTTGTACGGGCAGGTGAAGATGGCTCACCAGCTCAGGCACTTCGGCGTATACATCGATCAAGCTATCGCTGAACTCCATTGGGTGCGACGTTGTGAAGCGAATACGGTCGATGCCATCGATATCAGCAACACGGGTGATTAGCTCGGCTAAATCCGCATAGTCTTCAGCATCCCCGGTATTATTGATGTCATTGCCTTGGGCATCAGATATGATCACGCCAGAACCTGTATTAGCCCGTGCAGCAGCGGCAACAGCACCACTGAATACGCCGCCACGATAAGCGTTTACGTTCTGGCCTAATAAGTTAACTTCACGTACACCTTGTGCAGCGATGTCTTCTACTTCTTTCAATACATCATGCAATGGGCGGCTTACTTCTTCACCACGGGTATAAGGTACAACGCAGAAAGAACAGTATTTAGAACAGCCTTCCATAATCGAAACAAACGCGCTGGCGCCTTCGACTTTAGGTGCTGGTAAATGGTCAAATTTTTCGATTTCAGGAAACGAAGTATCAACGACCTTTTCATGATTAGCTGACTTATCTACCATTTCTGGTAAACGGTGTAAGGTCTGAGGACCAAAAACCATATCGACCACAGGGGCGCGATGCATAATCGCTTTGCCTTCTTGGCTTGCCACACAACCGCCAACGCCAATGATTAGATCAGGATTTTTGTCTTTAAGGTGCTTCCAGCGACCCAGCTGGTGGAATACCTTCTCTTGCGCTTTTTCGCGAATAGAGCAGGTATTCAGCAAGATAACATCGGCTTCAGACTCTTTGTCTGTGATTTCCATTTCATGGCTTTCACCCAACATATCAGCCATACGAGATGAATCGTATTCGTTCATCTGGCAGCCGTGGGTTTTTATAAATAGCTTCTTCGCCATGGTTTAGCGACCTCGTTTTAATCTGGGGTGTACGTGCTAAAGAGTTAATTGCGCGGCATTATACTGCTCAATGGCTGAACAATCTAATCTTCAATGACAGTAGGGCATGCTTTATGGGTAAGTATGGTAATATGCATTTTTCCCCTTATGAGTTTGAGCCAAATGGCCGAGAAACCCGCTGCTGAGCCTATTTATCGCGTTATTTTTAATAACCAGAGCGAAGTGTATGAGTTGTATACCCGATATATCTTTCAAAGTGAGATGTACGGTTTTATTGAAGTAGAAGAATTGCTGTTTGATGAGAGTCTAATCAGTGATGCGAGTGATGAGGCCGAAGCAAAAATTAGCTTTGATAAGTTGAAACTCGAATTCACAGGCGTAAAGCGCAGTTTTATACCGCTTCCTTCTGTTATTCGTATTGATGAAATGGAAAAGCCAGGGGTTGTTAAAGTATCCCCTTCAAAAGAAGATATGACGGGTAATGTTCGTCATTTCCCAAGTCCTATCTTCAAGCGTCCACCTGCAGACCCTGTAGACACATCTTCTGACGATTAGTATTCATACTGCCAATTCACTATGCGAACCCAATACGGTTAGCTCAATACGATTAGCTCAATACTGTGAATCCAAAAGACTAGGCATCCTTGCCTAGTCTTCTGTTGTACTTCTTCTATCTTTTTTACTAATAATCAGCCTAGCCATTAATTACTAACGGCTCTGACGCATTACCTTTTCAACTTCAGTTGCCAAAGTTCCGGCTTGCTCATCGAATGGGCGATGACGAATATCGTCATGCTTTAAAGCAACACTGACACGGTATAACCAGCGTTCTACACGAAGAGCAATGGCTTCTGCGTTATCGCTATTAGCATCGTTTATTTCATTAGAAAAGTCGGTAATGATATTCGCGTGGTCGGCTGCGCGCTGAGCGTTATGGGTTGCTTGCATAATCTGCTTTTTAGCACGAGGTGTTTTGCCAATTAATGCTTGAGCTTTCAGTAGGCTGCGCTGTGCAACGGCCCAGCTGCTAGGAGCAATACTATCGCCGCCTTTGCCTTTGGTATTACTTAACTGATCTTTAATCGTTTGCAGTTGAATGAACTCAATCGTATCAACTTCGTTCTTATGCATAAGAGGCAATAATGCCTTTTGACCTTTTTGCGCTTCAGCAACTTTGCCATCTTCAATCAAATCAATCAGCGATACGATGGTAGCGGCGATCGTTTTGTAATCTTCTGGGTAGTATTTATCAGCTTTGATTTCTAATAGCTTTTCTTTGTGCTTTAAAGAAGGGCGTAAGGTTGTGATTACACTTTTTTTCGTCGCTAAACCTGCTTCAATGGTCTTTTTGGCGGCCATCGCAATAGGCTTAACTTCACCATCAGGACTACCAGAAGTATGCATGTTACGCGCTTCTATTAGCTTTTCTTGTGCAATTTTAAGGTGACGAGGAGCGAAATAAGCCAACTCTTCGGTTTTGCCCAATTCTATGTTCATTTGTGCGCGCTGGATGCTTTTAGCCGCTGACTCATCGGCCATAGCCGCGTCTTTTTGGGCTTCGAGCTCTATATAGTCTAGGTTAGCAACATTGGTCGCGCAGCCTGTCATCAAGCTAACCGAAAGAATGGCGGTTAGTGGTAATAAACGAAAGGTAAGCATATACAGTCATTTCCCAAGTAGTTGTTTTAGTTGTTTTATTTCGGCTAATGGTATCACTTTTAGCCCTTAAGTGAACTTTTTGGCTGCTCTGTGCCTGTTATGAGCGTATTTGGGGCTTGTACTACAGCGGTTCGGAGTTGAACTATACTGACATTAGACGCTGTTACTGGGTGGTAGGAAAGCAGTGTTATTAAACAAAGCACGGGATTACTCTTAATAAAATGATGTATTTATCTAAAGTCTTTGCCAAATAGAACGATAATTAATAAAGAGCTACTCTAAATAACGCTAATTATCTTGCGAAGAATTTTTAGCCCTGCTAATAATAAGTTATCGCACGGCATAAAAATCTAGTGAAACTATTAAAAAGTGAAGATTAGATAGTGAAGAATAGAATGTGAGTAAGCCACAGAGGAGTGAACGACATGAGTGCCGTATTACAACCCTTGTTTTGGCGTTTAGCCAACGAACAGAACTCTGACTTAGATATAGTCAGTGTGCTTATGCCCCGTGGCCCTGAAGAAGAGAAGGTTGCTATTGAATACGCAATTGATGTTTCTTTTAAGCCTTCTACTCAACACCAAAGCCCAATAGATCTTCGTTGGTCAGAAGCCGATGGTGAACTATTTATGAGCTTATTACGCAATGTGATGGATGTGGGTGATGATCATATCGAACTGGATATTGAAGACAGTATGATTCAGGGGCTGATTAATTTGGTTGCCACTGCACGCTTTCATACACCTTGGCCTGGGGATGAACTGGAAGGAGAAGACTTTCCGACGTATCGCAAAGAGTTAGATATTGGCGATTTTATTTCAATTAATACGATTTATGGGTTTTACAGTGCGGTGATTGTTGCTTTGGATTCGATTGATGCAACGGTTGTATTGCTCGATGACATCATTTCACCCGATACGGTCGATGCACCAGAAGAACATCAAGAAGTCATTATACCAAGCCATAACCTGATTATGCTGAATCGAGTGTGTGTATTACCGGCGGAGTTTGCTGAGGATATGGAAGCGACGCATTTGCATTAGTTTAAAGAGTATTGGGTTAAGGAAAACCCTTTGTGCCCAATACTCTTTCAATCTAATAGTGCTTAGTCGTCTTGAGATGACTTAGGTGCTGGTGGATTTTTCTTTTTCTTAATCGGTGCGAAACCTTGGCTATCCATTAAGTTACTTGGCTTAGGACGGCTAGGGCGTGGACCATTTGCTTTCTTCGCGCTGACTTTCTTAACGGCTGGAGCGCCTTTAATTCCGCCTTTTCCTGGGCGCTTATCACGACCTGGACCCGCTTTCTTCTTCTTGGAGCCCGCTGCTTTTCCTGACGCTTTTAGGCGTTTAGGACCACTGTAAGCCCCTTTTAATTCTTTAATGGCACGAGGTTCAAACTCTTGCTTGATGTAACGTTCGATCGCTGCTTTTAGATTCCACTCAGTATGGTTGATCAAAGAGATCGCAGTACCGGTTTCCCCAGCACGGCCAGTACGGCCAATACGGTGAACATAATCATCGCCTTTGCGGGCCATGTCATAGTTAACAACAAGATCGATGCCTTTTACATCCAAACCACGAGAGGCTACGTCGGTCGCAACCAATACGTTAATCTTACCTTCGCGGTATAACTGCATGGTGGCGTTACGCTGATCTTGGCTCAACTCACCATGTAATACGGCACAACGACAGCTGTGCTGGCGTAAGAATACGTTTAGACGCTCGGATTCAATACGGGTATTAGTGAAGATGATGGCTTTTTCATACTCATCGTTTGATAGCAACCAGCTTAATAAGCGATCTTTATGAGCGCCGTCATCGGCCAGTATGATTTGCTGGCTGATATTGTCGTGCTTGTCTCGAACCGTGGCGGTGGTAATTTCCATTGGGTTATCAAGAACTTTAGCAGCAACACGGGCGATGCCTTTATGGTGCAATGTTGCAGAGAATAATAACGTTTGGCGCAGGCCTTCGTTACACTCGCCCGAGATGATTTCCATGTCTTCGGCGAAGCCCATGTCTAACATACGGTCGGCTTCATCTAAAACAAGAATTTCTAGGCCTACTAAGTCGGTTGAGCGACGCTTAATATGGTCAACTAAACGACCAGGGGTCGAAACGACGATTTCTGGATTCTTACGCAACATCGCCGCTTGAAATTTAAAGTCATCACCACCGGTCAATAGGCCAACGTTCATGCCAGTTACGTCAGTGAACTGCTTAGTCGCCTTGAATACTTGACGGGCTAATTCACGCGTCGGGCATAAAATCAGACCACGAGTCCCTTGGATTACAGACTTAGATTCTAAGAATTTTTGCATCATTGGCAGTATGTAGGCCAATGTTTTACCACTGCCCGTTTCTGCGCAAACCTGAAGGTCTTTGCCATCTAAAGCGTGAGGGATCGAAGCTTTCTGTACGTCAGTCGGAACCCTAAGCCTAAGATTATCAAGGGCTTTTTCGATACGATCGTGAATGAAAAAATCAGAGAAGGAAGTTATTTCAGCAGACAAGGTAAAGCCTCAGTGGGTTGTTCTCTATATATTCTAGGTAGAATAAGAAACAGGGTAATAATAAAGTCTAGCTACATTCTACCAGACTTGTCATTTTTTGCTGCTTCTTTCAACAATTTAGCCAGTAGCTGAGCGGCTGGCCCTGTATTGGCCTTATCCGCAAAAATAAGATGCAGGTTTGAGCTCATTGAGCCGCCGCCATCAATGTCTAACTCTTTCAAATCACCGGTATCAATTGCGGGTTGAGCGATGCTTCGCGCCAGTACGCCAGAGCCGAAACCCTGCTTGAGTAGTGCTAGCGATTCAAACATATTAGGTACTGTCCAGCGCTGGTCAGAGCCTAAGAAACCACGATTTTCACGGCGATAATTACCTGAGTCTCGGATTACGATTTGGCGATGAAGTTTCATATCACTGTGATGAATAGCACGGCCAAGATGATGTAATGGGTGGTTAGGGTGAGCGACACGGACAAACTCCATTTCAATAATAGGCTCACCAACCATGCCGCTGGGTATCATGTTGTTGATACCCACTTGAGCTTCGCCATTGCGCAGTTTATCGTCAATTCCAGACAGAACTTCGATATAGACTTCTAAGCGTGTTTGCGGGCATTGTTGACCAAACTCAGCAAGCGCGGAATATAGAATAGGCTTAGGGAACATGTCGTTAAGAACCAAGCCTATTTGTGGTTCCCAGCCGACAGCAAAATCGGCGGCGGCTTTTTCCGCTGCGCTGGCGGCGTGGATGAGGTCTTTGGCTCGCTGTAGCATAAGCTGGCCAGCATCGGTTAGAACAGCCTTTCGCCCTTTGTGTTCAAAAACCTTAACCCCTAAGCCTTGCTGCATTTTTTGAATGGCATAACTGATGCTGCTTTGGCTTTTTAATAACTTATCGGCCGCCGCTTGAAAGCTACCTTCTTCGACAACCGTAATGAACATCGACCATTGCTCAAGCGAGACTGATGGGCCAGAAGTTTTAGGAGAGGGTTGTTTATTGGCTTGGCTTAAAGAGGGTTGTGTCATATTTAGGGCCTAGCGTGAGTAGCAGGTGAGCGATCGCTTAGAAAATATACATCTAAAATTACGATTATAAAGATCGGATAGTGCTACTACCTAATCTGATTATTCGATGTATACTACAAGCTTAAACTGAGGGGCGCAAATTTAGATGAGTCACCTCAAAGCACACGTTACATGATGCTCACCTACATACGTTCTAAAGGATAGATGATGACTGCTCACGATTTGCAAAGCGCGATTAGCGATACATTTTTAAGCCTAGTATTAGCTCAGAAAGCTCAAGTAAAGAAGCAACGTGAACAGCTTGCTGAACAAAGTGGTTCTCAGGCGAGCTCATCATCCAAGGTTTATATTAAAGCGGCTTAGTCGCCGTTTTTGGAGCCGACAATACCTTTAAACTGATCAATCCTATCAAAGCACAGCCAGCCATGACCCAAGCCATTGGGCTCAAGGTATGTTGCTGCGTCGCAACAAATTGTAGATCGTGCAAGTAAGACCAGAAAATTCCAACGATTGCCCCTAGAGTAAACTCCGTAACGCCAATTACTGCGGTCGCAGTGCCGCTGATATCTGGAAAAAAGTTGAGCGTGCCAGCCGTCGCATTCGCCGCAATTAAGCCCAACGAGCCAACAAACAGCATATTTAACGCGACAATTAAATAGAGGTTGGGTTGGTTATAACTGGCGATAATCAGTGCCGTGCCACAGGCAAGCTGTATCAGTAACCCTACCGTTAGAATGCTGGTTGATGAGTAATGGTTCAGTGCCCAGACATTGATTCGATTCATCAACATCATGACTACAACGTTGGCGCCGAATAAGAATGGAAACTGCTGCACGGTGACCGAAAAATATTCTAAATAGGTAAACGCTGACGAAGTAATAAATACAAACATGCCACAAAAAGCAAAGCTAATCGCCATGATGTAACCCATGGCTTGGCGATGGGTTAAAACACGTTTGTAAGATTGCCAAAGCTTGGTATTTCCTTGTGCACGTTTTTTTTCATCACGTTTAGCGCGAGGGTTCGTTTCTGGCAAACGCCAGAGTAATAACAGCATGACCAGAATGGAGTATATGGATAGGCAAAAGAAGATAGTCTGCCAGTCATAAAACTTAACGATTAAGGCGCCTAGCATGGGGGCAATTAACGGGGCCGACATCATAACCATGGCGACCATCGAAAGGACTTTAGCCATTTCATTGCCAGAAAATAAATCGCGAATCATAGCTGAGGAGTTTACGGTCGCCATACCACCTCCAATCGCTTGCAGCGCGCGTAGTAATAACAATTCGTTAATCGACTGCGTTTGTGTCAGTAATAAACTGGTGATCGAAAAGAGAATAAGGCCCAGCGCAATCGTCGGCTTGCGTCCAAAGCGGTCGGAGGCTGGACCACCGATTAGTTGGCCGAGGGCAAAGCCGAGTAAGAAGGTACTGATACTGATTTCTACATAATGAATCGGTGTTGATAAATCACTGGCCATTGCTTGCATAGCGGGCAGATACATATCGACTGCAAAGGGAGCCACAGCGGTTAACATCGCCAGCAAAATTGCCAGAGAGCGTATAGAAGGAGCGAGCATCGTATTCCTAGAACAGTTCATTTAAATAGAAGACAAGTGTGCGTATAGAGTGTTTTACTCGAGCGTTCATTATACGCTGTTTTAGCTGAACTTTGATTGAAACATTGAAAAGCTCAGTGCAACACTCCATCTCTAAAGAGTTGTTAAATAAGACTTGTTAGATAGAAGTCATTAAAGAGGTTTTATCATGTTATTTTGGCTATGGCAGTTTGTTCGCCCTTATCGAATGCGGTTAGCCGTGGCGATTATTGCATTGGTCTCGACAGCGATGTTAACGCTGTCACTAGGACAAGGCGTTAAATTAATGATTGATGAAGGATTCTCGAGTCAATCAACAGCAGGTCTAGCGAGTGCTTTAGGCATAGTTGGGTTTATTATTGTGGCCATGTCGATTGGTGCTTATTTCCGTTTTTATATGGTGTCTTGGTTAGGCGAACGGGTGGTCGCCGATGTGCGTAAAAAATTATACCGCCATCTAGTGAGCCTGCCACCGAGCTTTTTTGAAGACAACTTAGCAGGAGAAATTCAAAGCCGCGTGACGACGGATACCACGTTATTACAAACCGTTATTGGCTCGTCGTTTTCTTTTGCTCTGCGTAATGCTTTAACCTTTATCGGTGGTTTGACCTTGATGTTTATTAGCAATATCAAGCTGACCTTAATTGTCTTATTAGTCGTTCCTTTTATTGTTTTTCCGCTGATTTATTTTGGTCGTAAAGTGAAAAAATTATCACGGGATAGCCAAGATAAAATTGCAACAGTAGGGGCTTGGGCGGGTGAAAGCCTGCAGCATATAAAAGTCGTTCAAGCATTTACGCGCGAAGACATGGTTAATGAACAATTTGGCCAAGCTGCTGAAGGGGCGTTTGATGTTGCGTTAAAGCGCATTCGTCAGCGGGCTATTTTAATCGCACTGGTGATGATGATGGTCATGGGGTCTGTTGCGGGCATGCTATTTGTCGGTGGCAGTGATGTAATCGCGGGAGAGCTATCTGCCGGAGATTTAGCCGCCTTTGTTTTCTACGCCATCATGGTAGCGGGTTCGTTAGCTGCGGTGACTGAAGTCTATGGAGAAGTTCAACGTGCAGCAGGCGCCGCTGAGCGAATTCGTGAATTGTTGGCGACAGAAGCGGATATTAAATCCCCTGCAATAGAGTTATCTAATAGACAGTCACTTAGTCAATCTTCAGATCAAACGAGTTCACCAGCTTTAATCGAATTCAACAATATGAGTTATGCCTACCCTTCTAGGCCTAATAGGAATGCACTTGATAAATTAAATCTTGCGGTAAACGCTGGAGAAAGTATCGCTTTAGTCGGGCCGTCTGGTGCGGGTAAATCAACCTTGTTTGATTTACTGCTGCGTTTTCGCGATCCACAAAATGGCGATATTCGGATTGCTGGAAAAACACTGACCGAGTGGGATTTGCAAGACCTTCGCAGCCAGTTTGCTTTAGTGCCTCAGCAGCCTGTTTTATTCAGTGCCAATGTTTGGGATAACTTAAAGTATGGCCGCCCAGATGCGACCGAAGCCGACGTTATGGCGGCCGCAAAAGCAGCGCATGCCGATGAGTTTATTGAACAGCTTCCCGAAGGATATCAATCTTTCTTGGGCGAACAAGGGGTGAAACTTTCAGGTGGCCAAAAGCAAAGGCTAGCGATTGCCCGTGCGATATTACGCGATCCTAAAATTCTATTATTAGATGAAGCCACTAGTGCATTAGATGCCCAAAGTGAACACTATGTTCAGCAAGCCTTGGATACGTTAATGAAAGGGCGAACGACTTTCATTATTGCTCACAGATTAGCAACGGTGAGGCACGTTGATCGGATTGCTGTTTTTGACCAGGGCCAGCTGGTGGATGTAGGCAGCCATGATGAGTTGCTGGCGAGTTCGGAACTGTACCGTCGATTAGCCGAGCTGCAGTTTCAGGGGGCTAAAAACGATAAATTGACTTAGGGTCAGATGTGATTAGAATCTTGATCTTAAAAATTAGCATGGACGTTAAGTCTATGCATTATGCAGACGTTATTGATCCATTCATCGGAAGAAATATGATTAAGCCTATTTATCTCGTCACTCTGTTATCTATAAATGCATTCACCGCACATGCTGAAAATATCGTTGAACCAGGCATATTTCTTGGTTTAGATTTGTCTACCAGCATAACGGGGACGGCTGATTCTGAAATAGAATTAAGCAATAGTGATACGAAATATGTTACCGAGGATGATGTTGATGCTAATTCTGCGGCAATTACTTTAGGTTATCGCTTTCCCAGTAATAATCGCTTTCAGATATCACTTGTGAGTATTGATGCTGAACTAAAAGGCGGTATTAAGGATGAATTTTCGGGTACTGATTTTGATTGGCAATTTGTTTATGGACTCGATACGGTTCAGCCATATTGGGGTTTAGGCTTCGGGCTTTATACGTTTGAAAATACGGCTCAAGTAACTGAAAAGAATAAAGACCTTAGTGGTTTATCTCTTCAACTATTAGGCGGTATCAAAATTGATCTGCATAAACATTTTGAAGTAGATGTTTCTTACCGTATTAAGAGTATTAGCTGGCAAGATATAGAAGAGTCAAATGCACTGTTTACCAAAACAACGAGCCGTAGTCATACGGTGGGCTCTTTAAATTTTGGCGCTGCGGTTAAGTTTTAAACACCTAGTTTGAAAGCTTGGTTAATGCCAAGCTTTTAATAAAATAGTTATTTCTCTAATGCTCTGTTGATTAACCCCGCACCGACCTTACACCAATCCCATTATAGGCCCATGTTAGGCCCATGCTAGCCGCACAAATTCGAATTCTTCTGAATACCTACAGTATCGCGGTTCAATTTTATCGTTTAAATCGTGCCATCATTCTTCTGTCAGTAACATGTTGTTACCAAAAAAATGCCTGATTTTACATCCTTGCTTGTCTAAGCGGTCAACTTTGATGTAGTGTTTTCCTGTTAATGCTGTGTTGTTTAAAAAATAATCAGCTTTTGTGTTCGAGTGTCTATACTCATTGAGAGCTCAAATAAAAAATTCAGAATTAAGGTTGTATGAATATGAATAAGAAATCACTTTTAGCACTAGCGATCGCAGGCATTGCGGGTTCTCAGGCTGCTTCTGCGGCGCCATCAGCCGATGTTTATGGTTTTGTCGATATTGGTTTGGAACATTACAATGAATCAGGATTAAGCAATGGTACTGATGTTTTCCCTGGTGGTGATACGCCAAACGGAAATAGTGATGCACAAGAATTTGCATTAACCAATAACGTGCAGTCACGTATTGGTATTAAAGGTGAAGAAGAGATTGAAGATGGTTGGAAAGGTACTTATCGCATGGAATTCCGTGCTGATGTTTTAGATAATACTGGCGACAGCTATGGTCTTAGAACTCGTTTGGGGTGGTTAGGTTTAGAGAAGGGTGATCACCACTTTAAAGTGGGTACTCAGTGGTCTCCTTTTATGCAATACAGTGCATGGAATACTGCTCGTGGTGAGTCTCAGGGTTTAGCGGCTTACTTTTATGTTACTGATGAACTAAAGGGCTCTATGGCTTATGGTTTCCGTAATAACAGTGTAATTAGCTATACCTATGGCGATGGCGGTTGGGGAACAGCATCTCCTTATACGGGTACTATTGCACTTCACGTTGGTGATGATGATCGTAATGTCGGTGTACAAGAAGACTTGACTAATGATGCAGGTATTACCGGTGTTTCTGTTGCGGGTGCAGCAACTTTTGGCAGCCTAACGTTGAATGCTGTTTATGTTAAAAACTTAGTATCAGCAAGTGATGAAGCAGCAGCCAATCTAGATGCGGCTAAATTGACTGCTGATGCTGCTCAAATTGCGGCAGCAAAAGACTTGATTTCAGAACCCGCTATCTACGGCGTAGGCGCTAAGATGCAAGCAACTAAAGATCTAGAGTTTGGTTTTGCTTACCGCGGTGCCGATCGTGATACAAAAGAGAATAACTACACGTATACCACGTCAGTTTCGACTCAGTATCAGTTTGATGAAAAAACCAATATTCATTTGGGTGTTGGTGTGGGTGAAGATGAAGATTCTTCAGCTCGTCAATTGAAGTCGAACTTTTATGGCCAGGTTTGGTATCAGGTAACGGATAGCCGTTCTGTACGTTTTGAATTTGATCATGCTGATTATGGTGATGACGGTGAAGTACTTGCGACACTAGTGAGTATGCGTCAAGCTTTCTAAGTTCGTATCGTCTGAAAAAAGAGCGCACTATCTTTTGATACTGCGCTCTTTTTTTGTTAAAAAATTAATCTTTTAATAATGAAATTTTTTCTAACGCTTCAGGGGTATCTACATCCATCAAGTTAGAAATTTCAGTAATATCGAGCAGTGTTTGCTGTTTGATTATACTTTTCGCACCATCGTCACCTGTAAGCTGCGAGAGTTTTAATTTGTAGTCTTGCGGGAAGTAAACCGGGTGTGCAGGAATATTGAGATCTTCTTTCACATAGCTTGGTCTAACCACTAAATCAGGGTGCTGAATAATATTCGTTATTAAAACTTCAACAATGCTCTTCGTAAGGCTAGGCATATCAGCCAATGCAATCATCCAGCCTTGCCAAAGTGGGTTGCTTTTAACCCCATGAGCAATGCTATGACCCATGCCTAAGTGTGCTTCAGGACAGACCGTGTAAGGTATCTCATGAGCGGTTAAATAGTCGTTTAATACGTGGTTATCACTACGAGATACGACACACAATTTTAATTCATACCGTTTTGCCATGGCGAGCAAGGGGGCTAGGCTATGGGCAATAACAGGTTGCCCATCCGGCATTTTAGCCAGTAATTTATCGCTCCCAAAGCGGCTTGATTGCCCTGCGGCTAAAACGAGAATTCCGAAGTTTGGAGTCATAATTTATATTGCTTATTCATTAATCAATGGCCTGTTTGAACGCTCTGCAATGAGTTGCGCGGCAATGGAAACTGCAATTTCATAAGGCGTGCGACTATGAATATCTAATCCAATAGGCGCATGCAATTTTTCAATATGCTCTATATTTAATTCAAGATCGAGTAAACGTTCACGACGTTTATTAGAGGTCACTATCGATCCCATCGCACCGACATAAAATGCATCGGTTTTTAACGCTTGCATCATGGCCATATCATCAACTCTTGGGTCGTGAGCGAGGGCGACAATGGCACAATGATTGTCGTGAAAAGATTCCGCAATCAGATCATCAGGCATAGTCTTAATAACGTTCACGCCTTCGACGTGCCAGCCTTGTAAAAAATCATCACGAAAATCGCATAGAGTAATTTCGAACTCTAAATTTTTACAAATTTCAGCCAAACAACGCGACACTTCACCTGCACCGATTAACAGCAATTTATCGTGAGGTTTTAGTGTATGAATAATCTCAGTTGGCGCACGTTGAATGTCCAACTCATTAAATTCTTCAACCGTTTTAATGCTCGCATTATTAAGATTAATATGGCGACTAATCCATTGACGAGCGTTTAAAGCGCGTTCGATGTTTAAAAAGTGTGATTGATCTTTTGGCGTAATTTTTTCTAATAATATATCCAGATGTCCGCCGCAAGGCAGGGCAAGCTGAGATCGTTGCTCTGGGCTATCGCCGTAACGAATTATTGTAGGGTAATGAAATTCTTGACGATTAATCCGAGCGGTAGAGTCATCATTTGCTAGCTGATTCATCAGCTCCTGTTCAATGCAGCCACCGGAAAGTGAACCGATAATGCCTTTGTCAGGGTGGTAAATCATCATAGAGCCAACAGGTCTTGGAGAAGACCCATAGGTTTCGATAACGGTGGCTAACCAAGGCTGAATGCCCTGGCTAAGCCAGAGATTCAGCTGTTGTAATACAAACCAGTTACTGCCATTCATAAAAAGAAGCCGTTCATAAAAAGCTGCTGTCGTTCATAAAATAGATGCGGTTTATTAAGCATCCAGTTTTAACGGCAGTTTATTAAAGAACTGACCTGTTTTTGCAGTAATTGCGTTTGCTACTGCAGAGGCTAAAGGCGGAACGCCTGGCTCACCGACACCGGTTGGCTTCTCATCACTTTCAATAATGTGCACATCAATTTGTGGTGCTTCGTTCATGCGTAATAATTGATAATCATGGAAGTTAGTTTGCTGTGGAATGCCGTCTTTGATGGTAATTTCACCATACAATGCCGCCGTTAATGCGAAGATGATACCACCTTCCATTTGTGCAACGACTGTATCTGGGTTGACCACTTGTCCACAATCGACAACGCAAACAACGCGTTTCACCTTAATCTGATTTGCTGCATTGGCAGAGCGGTCAATTTCAACATCGGCAATTTCAGCGACCCAAGTACCAAACGATTTGTGAATCGAAATACCTTGTGTGCAGCCAGGCAGTGGAGAACCCCAGTTGGCTTCTTTAGCGGCTTTTTCTAATACCGCTTGTGCACGAGGATGCTTATTCAATAAATCATAACGGAACTGATACGAATCTTTTTTCGCTTTAACCTGTGGTAGTTGAGCCAGTTTTTCAATAAAGGTTTCTACAATAAAACCATTATGTGAATAACCCACACTGCGCCAGTTACCGACTAAAATGCCACTATCGGATTTTTTATAATCCACATTGATATTAGCAAAGTCATAAGGAATGGCTTCGGCACCTTCAAAAATAGAACCGTCTGCAGGGGCGATAATGCCTTCCCCTAACTTACCGGCACTTTCTAACATGCCAAACATAAACTTCGGCATAAACGGATATTGTGCCGGTGCAGCATCACCCACAAAATAATCAAATACACCGGAGCCGGCCATTTGATGATTCCAACCGGTAATTTGGCCGTCGTTATCAACCGACGCACTCAGCTTGTGATAGCTAGAAGGACGATACCAATCGCGCTGGGTATCTTCTTCGCGGGACCAAATTAATTTAATCGGTTGCTGAATGTGATCGGCAATGGCCGCCGCTTCAGCCACAAAGTCTTGGTTAATACGGCGACCAAAACCACCACCAATAAAGGTGGTATTAATTTTAATATTGCTTAACGAATAACGAGAAGCTTTTGCCGCCGCCACTTGTGCCATATCGGCAGACTGAGTGGGTGCCCAAATTTCTAAGCCATCTTCTTTTGCCCACGCGGTACAGTTTTGTGGCTCTAATGTGGCATGTGCAAGAAACGGCATTTCAAATTCAGCGGTAATCGTTTGCGCTGCGTTTTCTAATGCAGATTCTATATCACCTTCACTGCGAACATTTTTACCACTATCGTCAGCAAGATCTTTTTTATACTGTGCAAAAATACTAGCATCATTAACTTGGGTTAATTCACTTTCCGCCCATTCTACCGTCAGTAGCTTCTGTGCCTTGCGTGCTTGCCAATAAGACTTAGCAACAATGGCAATACCAACAGCGCTCGGTTTGTTAACAGCAAAAACGTGCTCAATGCCGGGCATGTTTTCTATTTTACTGGCATCAAAATCTCTTATTTGGCTATCCCAGCGAGGTGCGCGAGTAAATACGGCGTACTTCATACCGGGCAGATCGGTATCGATACCGTAGTCTGCTGTGCCGGTTGATTTTTTCAGCGCATCTAGGCGTTTATTGTATTTACCAATCACTTTAAAATCGGCTTTATTTTTTAGCGGAATATCACTCGGTACTGAGTAGGTCGCCGCAATAGCCGCTAGCTGACCAAAGGTGATTTGCTTACCTTTGTTTTTATCGCCTGCAGCGTTATTAATAACTGCGCCATTTTCTGCAACACAGTCAGACTCTTTAATGCCCCAGGTATTCGCCGCTGCTTTAATGAGCATGATGCGAGTTGCGGCACCGGCTTCACGAATGATCTGCCAGCTGCTGGCCACACTGGTGCTGCCGCCGGTAATTTGTAGGCCATAAATCGTATTGCGATAAACTGAATCAACACCTGCAAAGCTGACGTCAACCTTAGCAGGATCAACTTCAAGTTCTTCGGCTAATAATGTGGTCATGCCGGTATAAGTGCCTTGGCCCATTTCTACGCGGTCTAGCACAAAGTGAATGCTGTTATCGCTGTCGATGCGTAACCAAGCATTAGAATCCCATTGTTCGGTATCACCTACTTGAGTCATGCCGCCATTTTTCAAGGTTGCACAGCCGGGTAGGGCGATTGTCATCATTAAACCGCTGCTTCCCATCGCCGTCGCTTTTAGGAAGGTTCTGCGTGAGCTGTTTTTAACTTGAGTCTCAGCTGTTGAAGTATTTGCCGTTAATGAAGTCATTATTTTGCCTCCATGATATTAGTAAATAATTCAGTATTTGAAGTTGCGTTGCTGTTAGCGACCGAATGAATAGCGGCTTTGATGCGAGGGTAGGTTCCGCAGCGGCAGATATTCCCGCTCATGGCGCTATCAATATCTTCATCGCTCGGCTTGGCATTCGTTGCCAATAAAGCAGTGGCCGACATAATTTGCCCAGACTGGCAGTAACCACACTGAGGGACGTTATGCTCAACCCAGGCTTGCTGTACAGAGCTCATAGAGTCTTTATAACCTAAACCTTCAATGGTCGTAATCGACTGGCCCGCTACGCTGCTAATCGGCGTAATACAGGTGCGAATAGGGTTACCATTCAAATGCATGGTACAGGCGCCGCATAGGCCTGCTCCGCAGCCAAACTTGCTGCCTTTTAGGTCTAAATAGTCGCGCACTACCCATAATAAAGGTGTATCGGCTTCTACATCGAGGGAGTGTTCGGTGCCATTTACGGTTAGCTTAATCATAGTCATTTTCACTTATTATTATGAGGCTGATGCAGTGAGATTAACAACTGCCAGTAGATGAAGCAAAGTTACTTCATTTATAGGGCAGGAGTAAGGGTTATTTTCTGCTAAAATCTGGCCATTATTGAGGTATTCAAACAATTCAGAGTCTTTGATTATCATTTGGTCTGTTGCTTAGTTAGCGATTTAGTAAGCAATCAAATGTATCTAATAAGGTATCTAATAAGGTGGCGATTGAAGATGGCAAAAAAATTCTATGTAATCTGGGCTGGACGTGAGCCAGGTATTTATACCGATTGGCCAACCGCGCAAAAACAAATCATGAAGTTTTCTGGGGCAAAATATAAATCGTTTCCGACGAAAGCAGAAGCAGAAGCTGCGTTTTCCGGTGGAACGGTCAGTTCTGCTGGTTCTGCTAATAGCTCTAAAGCAGCCAGTACGGGCGGTAAAACCAACTGTGGAAACAATTTATCCGCACCGCCGATTAAAACGGACGTGGTGATTTATTGTGATGGTGGCTGCGATCCAAATCCTGGCAAGGCAGGATCGGGTGTGGCGGTTTATCAGAACGATAAGTTGATTCAACTTTGGTACGGCGTATTTAACCCGAATGGAACGAATAATACGGCTGAATTAAATGCGTTGTTTTACTCATTAAAATTAGCGCAGCATGCTACTAATCAAGGGCTGAGCGCACAAGTTTTATGCGATTCAATGTACTCGATTCAGTGTCTTCGCGATTGGGCGGCGGGTTGGGAAAAGAATGGTTGGAAAAAGAAAACCGGCGAGATTAAAAACCTAGATATTATTAAGCCAGCTTATGCTTTGTATAACGAGATTAAAGATAAAGTTTTGTTATCGCACGTGAAGGCTCATGCAGGCACAGAAGGTAATGAACTGGCCGACCGAATGACGATGGTCGCGGTTGAGCGTAAAGATCCAGCTTGGGTACAGTATGAGAAAGAGGCAGGTGGTGAATTTAATATTCCTGCGCTTTTGAAATTAAGAGCGGGGTAACTAAGGAGTGGTTAACTAAGAAATGGGTAAATAAACACAGGCTATTTAACAGTCTGTGTCCAATCAGCGGCTTGCTTTGAGTCGCTGGTTTTTGCATCAACCCAGCGCTCTCCTGCTTCACCTTGCTCGGTCTGGGTGCTTTCTTTTTTCCAAAACGGCGCTTCGGTTTTTAAAATATCCATAATATATTGCGATGCTTCATACGCCGCAATTCTATGTGCGCTTGCTACGCCGACTAAAACAATCTGATCTTTTGCAAACAGCTCTCCGACACGATGAATAATGCGAATTCCGTCTAGCGGCCAGCGCAGCTTGGCTTGCTGAGCAATATGGTTTAACACATTTTCCGTCATGCCAGGGTAGTGCTCAAGCGTCATACTGCTGACGTGGGTATTTTCGCTAAAGTCTCTAACCAAACCAGAAAACATAACAATAGCGCCACTTTGTGGGCAGCGTTCGCGCAGTTGTTGGTATTCTAGCGGAAAATCAAAATCTTCAATTTGAACAGAAATCATAGTCATCTACAGCGCGTCTTTTTAATCACATCAATATGCATATCAATCGTTACGCTGGCAGTATGGAATGCTATGAGTTTCTATTCAACTGGGTTTTGTTTATTTCGCTAGAAAACCCGCCTCTTGTAGGTGTTGAGTCATTTTATCGAACATGAGCTGTAAGCCATTCATTGGGCGTAGCATGACCTCAAAATGAACGATCTTACCTTCATCATTCCAACGAATTAGATCAATGCCTTTGATTTTTTTATCGTCAACACGGGCGCTAAACTCAAGAGCAAAGTTCTTATCGTCTACCCACTCTCTTTGATATTCAAAGTCTTGAAAAATATCGATAACCATTTTCAGAATGTACTGAGTAATGTCGCGACCAACTTTGGGCTGCCAGACGGTTGGAGAGTGAAATTCGACGTTGTCGTCTAAAAGCTCCCGCAACAATTTCATGTCTTTATTGGCAACCACTTGGTGCCACTTGTCTAAGTTTGAGTGGTCTCGAATGGATTGCTCTGGGTTAGATTGTTCTGGATTAAATTGGCTCATAGGGTTCTCTTATTTTTTGCGGTCTTCGGTGAATCTTAAGATTAAATTAATAGCTTATCTTTACACTGTCAATATTAATCTGTGCGAAAGGTCTTTGTATGCCAGGACTTTCATATCAGGACTTTCATATCAGGACTTTGTATATCAATTCAATGGAATGCTTACGATCCATCATAATGGGCCAATGCTGCTACAAAATAAGCCAATCTTCTTTCAAACACTGGTCTTTTTAGGATTTAGTGTAAAACTGAGGATCATCAGTGTGGATAGGGTAATAGGCGGGTTTAATGATCTGACTTTATCGGCTTCTTTACCCAGCTACTAACTGATCCGTTACTTGAATGGCTATAAAAATAATAACAGCCAAAAATAATAAAATACGTCAATAATCACTCACTAGGTGAAACATGAAAATAATAAAACCTCTCTCTAGCGTTATCGCTTTGGCTTTAGGGTTAACAGTGTCAATGAGTTCTTTGGCTATGAGCGCAAAGCCGCCGGCAGACCCGATTGCAGACTTTCAAAATAGCTGGGCGGGGAAGGCCTTAGCACATCAGCGTAGCTTGGATAAAAAATCCCCACTCATTGATAACAATATTTTAGGCTCTCACAATACCTATAATTCTAAGGTTTACCAAAATGTGTTTCGTTATATCGATCCGCAGCAGAAGCATTCTATTTATGATCAATTACGCATTGGCGCACGGTTTATTGAATTAGATGCCCACTGGACCGCACAAACTCACGGTAGTCCTTTTAACTGGGGGCCTGGTTTATTGTTGTGTCATTCTGGCATTGGCGCGACGATGGGTGACTTGCACGTAGGCTGCAGTTTAACCGACCGCTTTGTTGCAGAGGGTATGGCCGAAGTCAGTCAGTTTTTAACAGAAAATCCTGAAGAGGTGATCATTCTTTATATTGAAGATCATACTGATGGTCGTCATCAAGAGTTGTTAAACGTTTTGAATGATAAATTGGGCGGTAAAATTTATGCCAGCAATGGCTGTGGCAACATTCCAGATCAGCTTACAAAAGCCCAGGTTAGAGCGGCAGGTAAGCAGATTGTATTATGGAAAGATGGTGGTTGCTCTGAACATTCAGCCATGTCGCAGCTTGCGTTCACTGGGTTAGGCAATGTTGATCGTATATGGGAAGACCAGACGATCATAGGAACGCTAGGCGATTTCTTCACAAATGGTTCTGTGGATAAAATTACTCCTGCAGACATTGAACAAGTCTTTAAGAACGGTGGCAATATCGTGAATTTGGATTACCTGACTTATGATGATGGTCGTATGGCTGCGGGTATTTGGTCATGGGATGTTAATGAGCCTAATAACCATAACAACCAAGACTGTGCGGTTCAGAAGGCTAATGGCCGCTGGGACGACGCAGGGTGCGCCGCACTGAAGCATGTCGCTTGTCGTGACCAAAATGGACATTGGGCAATTAGCCGCTCAAAAGTAACTTGGTTGCTGGCTCCCGCTGCTTGCGAGACGCTAGGCTCTGGGCATTCATTTTCTACACCGACGAATAGCCAAGATAATGCTGCACTTTCTGCCGCTAAAGCCGGAATAGAAAATGTGTGGCTTAATGCTTCTGATAGAAATATCGAAGGGCAGTGGCTAGCAAATTAGGCTTGATGCGGATGTTTATTCGAGTAACGGCCTGGAAACTCGCATTAGGATAATCTTGACCTAAGTAGCCATATTAACGAGAAGGCCCAATTAATTGATAATTGGGCCTTTTTTGTGTCTTGACACACGCAACTGCAGGAGTAATCTGGATAAACAATAAATGCTTATAGGAAAGCAATATGCCATACCATAACAACGTTGTAGATGAATTAAATTTGTTAGTAAAATTTAACCTGCGTTCAATGCAAGAAGGCATTAAAGTTCACCATGATGCGGAAATTTCACTGGTTGAAGCCGCAGAGCGTTTACACAGTAAAGGAATGATCACACAAATTGACGGTGGTTATCTAACGGACCGAGGCGTTGAAACGGCCGAGAAAGCCCATGCGCTTATTTCAGCGCTTGAAGTTAAACTGACCAATTAATACTCATTGATACCAATGGGCAGGTGATCGTAAATTATTACACTCCTGCCTGTATGAATTATCTTCTTGAACATTTCTCTAGAAGCACTCTGTTGTTTAGATGAAGGGCTTCTTTCTGGCATGTCTATTCCTGAGATCTTCGCTCTCTCTGCGGCCTTTATTGGTCCTGTAATATCATTAATTTAAAAAATATAATTATTTTTTCTTTTCGCGAAGACTTTTCTTTTCTCATTCGTATAACGTATTAAATACTTCAATTGAGTATTTAAAATACGAATTTTATAGACAGGTATTCATAATGAAAAAGCATACACTTGCAGCACTATTTTTAGCATCATCTGTTTTATCGGCAGCGGCTTATGCAGAGTGCGATGAAAAGGGACATAAGAAAGGCGGCCACAAAAAGCATGGTGCTAAGCACTTCACCATGATTGATACGAATGAAGATGGCAAGTTATCGAAAGAAGAAATGCTACAGTATAATGAAAATCACTTTACTAAAGTCGATGCCGATGGTGATGGCTTTATTAGTAAAGATGAAATGAAAGCTCAGCATAAAGGTAAAAAGAAGCGCTTCATGAAAATGGATACCAATAACGATGGTGAAGTATCTGATGAAGAGAAAGCGGCTTTCAAAGAAAAACGTAAAAATCGTAAAGCGGATACGGATGACGAATAGCTTGGCTTCCGCGTGCGGGGATTTTATTTTGAGCTAGACAGTTTGAGACAGGTGATTCGAGACCGCTATTTCCAGACAGGTAATTAATGAAAAGTCTACAGCAGCAGACAGATGAGGAGCTTATGGTATTAATACAAGCGCATAGTCACGATGCATTTTCAGAACTGGTCTTACGGCACAGTGATCGTTTTTATGCCTTGTCTTATCGCACGCTTTTTAATCAGTCTGATGCTGAAGACATTGTTCAAGAATCGTTTTTAAAACTATGGCACAAGCCAACATTATGGAAGCCGAAGCGAGGCAGTAAGTTTACTACCTGGTTTTATCGGCTTATCGTTAATGCGTGCCATGATTTAAATAAGAAAAAATCCTCGCAAGAATATTCATTCAATGATGACGATCATGATCAAGTAATAGAAGATGATCACTCATCATCTCAACTTTCTGATATCGAAGCCGCGCTTAAGCAATTACCCGAAAGACAACGTACCGCACTTAACCTGTGTTTTTATGAAGGATTAAGTAATAAAGAAGCGGCAGTCATTATGGACATTCGATTAAAAGCATTACAGTCTTTGATTATGCGAGCAAAAACAGCCTTAAAAGAATACTTCAATCTCTCTGAGGAAAATGATCATGCAAACAACTGATGAGCAGCTCAATGAGTTATTAAAACGTGCAGCGCCCATTCCTGTGAATAATAATTTAGCGCAGCGTATTATATTAAGCGCTGATAAAAATATGCATGGTTATTCTGAGAATGAAAATGGTAATGCTGTCAGCCTATTTAAGCAGATTCTGAACAGCTTTATGATTCCTAAACCTGCTTATGCTTTAGCGTGCAGTATGTTGCTAGGGGTGCTGGTAGGGTGGCAGAACTCTGATGTAGCAGGGATCAGTCTTAATCTAGAAGAAAGTCTGACAGTGACCACTATTGAAGAAGATTTAAGCAGCTTGTTTCTTGCTGAAGTGAATTATTATGAATAAAAAAATGAAAGTATTTATATCATTGTCTGTGTTTTTAAACGTTATGCTGGTGGGGATTATTCTAGGGGGGATTACGGGGGGATTTTCTAAACACCATTTGGGCCATGGGCATAAGTCTGAACAAATGGAGCAGCGTTTAAATAATATTCTAGCGGTAATTCCAGAGGATAAGCGCACACAATTCAGACAAAGACTGGTAGAACTTAAAGCATTAAGGCGTACTGATAAAGACGATATGAAGCACGCGCGAAAAAATATTCTACAGGTATTTGGACAGGAGCCTTTTGATCGAGAAGCGTATCAGCAAGCAGTTCAGCGTATTAATCAACTGCATCAGTCGCAGATGGATAAACGCATGGGGCTAATGGCCGATGTCGCTGAGTACTTATCACCGCAAGAGAGAAGACAGTTATCGAAATTGATTATGAAGCGTGGAGGGGGTCGGTAGATTTTATAATTTAATTGGGTATCACTAGGGGTAGATAAAAATGGTGGGCCCGCCCCGACTTGAACGGGGGACCTGCCGATTATGAGTCGGATGCTCTAACCAGCTGAGCTACGGGCCCTTGTTATCGCTAGATAACGCAAACGATTATAACCATGCTTTACAAAGAGCGCCACCCCTTTGATTTAAAAAAGAAAAACATCTTATTTAAATCATAAAAACGGTCGCCAAAACAAGAAAACCCGGCAAAGGCCGGGTTTTCTTGTTTAAAATTCAAACAATTTAAACTGTTTGAAATTTACTCACCTGTTAATAAATTCTTACAGACTATTCGTCTAAGAAGCTACGTAGGTGATCAGAGCGAGTAGGGTGACGTAATTTACGTAACGCTTTCGCTTCAATCTGACGAATACGCTCACGAGTAACGTCGAACTGCTTACCTACTTCTTCCAAAGTATGGTCTGTGTTCATATCGATACCGAAACGCATACGAAGTACTTTTGATTCACGAGCGGTTAAGCCGGACAGTACGTCGCGTGTTGCATCGATTAAGCCGCCAGTAGTGGCTGTATCGATTGGCGATTCAGACATGGTATCTTCAATGAAGTCACCTAGGTGCGAATCTTCGTCATCACCGATTGGCGTTTCCATCGAGATAGGTTCTTTGGCAATTTTAAGTACCTTACGAACTTTATCTTCTGGCATTTCCATACGCTCAGCCAATTCTTCTGGCGTTGCTTCACGGCCCATTTCTTGTAGCATTTGACGAGAGATACGGTTCAATTTATTGATCGTTTCAATCATGTGCACAGGAATACGAATGGTACGTGCTTGGTCAGCAATAGAACGCGTAATCGCCTGACGAATCCACCATGTAGCGTAAGTCGAGAACTTATAACCACGACGGTATTCGAACTTATCTACGGCTTTCATCAAGCCGATGTTACCTTCTTGAATCAAATCCAAGAACTGTAAGCCACGGTTGGTATACTTTTTCGCAATCGAGATAACAAGACGTAGGTTAGCTTCAACCATTTCTTTCTTAGCACGACGTGCGCGAGCTTCACCGATGGATACTTTACGGTTAACTTCTTTAATTTCAGGAATGGATAGACTCACATTGCCTTCAATTGTTTTGATCTTTTTCTGAGCGCGCTGAATGTCAAATTTAAAAACAGCAACTTTTTCAGAATATGGCTTATCAGCAGCGATTAAATCGTCAACCCAATCTGGGTTAGTTTCGTTACCCTGATACGATTTAATAAATTCTTTACGGTCCATACGGCACTTGCGAGTAAGTAAAACCATGATGGCACGTTCTTGCGTACGAATAGCTTCTTGTGATTCACGAGTATTGTTAACCAATGCTTCAAAGTAACGAGGTGTTAATTTGATTGGTGCAAATACTTCGGCTAATTCATCGAAGGCAACTTCGGCTTCTTTGCTTGCACGGCCATGCTTAGCAAGAATAACTTCTAGAGCATCGTAAGCGACTCGAACTTCTTTGAAACGGCCTTGAACCATTTCAACGTCTAGTCCGCCGCTTTCTTCTTCGTCTTCGTCATCCGTTGAATCGTCAGAATCATCGCTTTCGGCATTCTCATCTTTCACAGGTTTTGGCTGTGTCTGAGGAGGAGGCGTAGGAATCTCGTCGGACGGGTCGATAAAACCGTTGAATACATCACCAATACGATTGACGTCATCTTCAGCCGCTTCGAACGCTGTTAGAACGGTTTCAACAGTACCTGGATAATACGCAAGAGCAGACATCACTTCACGGATGCCTTCTTCAATGCGCTTAGCGATTACAATTTCGCCTTCACGGGTTAGTAGTTCAACCGTACCCATTTCGCGCATATACATACGCACTGGGTCAGTCGTACGACCTACGTCACTATCAACAGCCGCTAGAGCAGCTGCGGCTTCTTCAGCTGCGTCATTATCTGTATCGTTACCGGCCACGAACATAGCATCAGCATCAGGTGCGACTTCAGATACCGGAATACCGATATCGTTGATCATACGGATGATGTCTTCTACTTGATCTGGATTCGCGATGTCATCGGGTAAGTGGTCGTTTACCTGGGCATGAGTCAGGTAACCCTGTTCTTTACCCTTGGCGATGAGGTCTTTCAAACGCGATTGTTGTTTATTCGCTGACATATAGGCCCTGTTGTAGTCGTCGCAGTCGTCTGCTCTGTGGCTAGGCAATAAACCCGAAAGTATAAACGCTAACCACTCATTGCGCTAGGCAAAGAGCGGGCTTGAGTACGAATTGATAAAAATTTATGTAGTTAATTTGGGGATGAATTAAAATAATTCAAGGGTTGTTTACTTTTTATGCTTCTTCAGCTGTTTTGGTAGTGCTAAATAGCGTACCTTTTCTTCGCTGGTTAACGTGCTAGCCGATTTAGAGGCTACTTTATTTTGTAATGTTTGCCACTCGCGGCGTAAGGCTCTGTGTTGAAGATTTTGCAGAGTGCCTTGGATGTAATGGCTAGCGTCGTCATCAATAGCGTTTTCGAGCTTCTTATTCGCAATGGATTTTAAGTATTCAGTATAGGGGCTGCCAGTCCACAATATTAATAATCCAATGCTGCTTTTTTGTGGGTTGGCCTTTAATTTCTTTAGCGTTTCACACAGTAGGCGCTCATTCTCATCTTCTGGCTCAAAATCTTCAGGTAGCTCGATATGTTGAGCGCTTTCTGGAAACTTGACTAATAGCGTCAGCGCTTTTTCGGTCATGTTTGTGAGTTGCTTGTTTTCTTTGTGATTCGAAGGTGTGACGGACTGGTTTGATGATGCTGGCGCATCTGTATCGATAAAATCACCGACGTCATACTCATGCTCTTCTTCATCGTTGTATGCCGGGCCATCATAATGAATGTCGGCTATTTGGCCAGAAGACTGATGTGGATTTCCGCTTTTTTTGCCTTCTTGTAGCGGATGTTCTGGTTGCTGATTCTCTCTATTTTGGGCAGCTCTGTGAATATTTGGCTTTTCAGTTTCGGCCGGTAATAACTTCGCCAGTATTTCTTGTTTGATGCCCGTTTCTTGCGCTAACTGCTGCTGCATTAATTCTTTAAGCATGCCGGTTGGTAGGCGCGAAATCAGTGGCGCTGCAAGTTGACCAAAGCGCGCTTTGCCATCAAGGGTATCGAAGTCGACTTGTTCTTTAACGCTGTCGAAAACAAATTCAGGCAGGTGTTTAGAATTATCTAAACGCTTTTCAAAGGCTTCTTTGCCCTCTTTGCGCACGATGGTATCGGGGTCTTCGCCGTCGGGTAAAAATAGAAAACGAGCTTGTAAGCCATCTTGCAGTGCTGGAATGACGGTTTCCATTGCGCGTTGTGCAGCTTTACGACCGGCATTGTCGCCATCGAAGCAGAAAATAATTTCTGGCACGACTTTAAATAAGCGACGAATGTGGTGCTCGCTGGTCGCGGTGCCTAGTGTCGCAACGGCGTAATGAATACCGTATTCCGCAAGAGCGACTACGTCCATGTAGCCTTCAACAATAATCATGCGCGTCAGTTTTTGACGAATTTTACGCGCTTCATAAAGGCCGTAAAGCTCTTGGCCCTTATGGAAAATAGGGGTTTCTGGAGAGTTAAGATATTTAGGTTTCTCATCCCCTAATACACGACCGCCAAAGGCGATGACTTGGCCTTTTACGTTGCGAATCGGAAACATGACTCGATCACGAAAGCGATCATAGGTGCGGCCGTCTTCTTTTTCGATGGTCATGCCGCAGCTAATCAATTGCTTGATGGTCTTGTTATTCGTGCTGTCGTTTTTCTCGCCAGGCGCTAGGGTATTCTGCAGATTATCCCAGCCTGGTGGTGCGTAGCCAATGGAGAAAAACTTAGCCGCTTTACCTGATAATCCACGATCTTTTAAATAGCTGACTGCTTTATCTTTGTCGCTACTGGTGCGCAGTTGCAGTTCGAAAAAATCAGCTGCTTTTTGAGTGAGGGTAAACAGCTCTCTGTGCTGAGGTTCTCTATTCTGTTGGTCTGAACCTTCGCGAGGGACTTCTATGTTTAGGTCGCCCGCAAGCTTTTCTACCGCATCTGGAAATTCTAAACCATCAAATTCCATAACGAATTTAACCGCGCTACCGGTTGCACCACAACCAAAGCAGTAATAGAACTGTTTGTCTGGGCTGACGGTAAACGATGGGGTTTTTTCATTATGGAAGGGGCAGCAAGCTGAATAGTTTTTACCCGCTTTTTTGAGGCGAATACGGGCGCTCACCACATCGATTATGTCGAGGCGACTGATTAGATCATCGATGAAGTTTTGGGGTATGCGTCCGGCCATTTGGCTATATTACACTATTAATAATATGATTGAAGAGACTGAAATACAGTGAAACAGAAACTAAAAAGGCAGCCGAAGCTGCCTTTTTATGCAATCAAAAGATTGTGTGTCGATTAGCCGGCCATTTAGCTGGTAGCGAGGGTGTTAGCCCAGTGCCGCTTTAACCAGTCGGCTGACTTGCGCCATATCGGCGCGGCCTTGTACTTGTGGTTTGAGGACGCCCATTAACTTACCCATATCCTGCATGCTTGCAGCACCGGTTTGGGTAACAGCGTCAGCCACTATTTTGGCCAGTTCATCTTCACTCAGTGCTTCTGGTAGAAACTCAGAGATGATAGAAATTTCAAACTTCTCTGTATCGGCAAGATCGTGACGATCAGCTTGCTCATACTGTTCGATTGAATTCTGTCGTTGCTTAACCATTTTATCTAAAATGACTAGAGCACGTTCATCATCAACGTCAATACGTTCATCTACTTCAACACGCTTAAATTCTGCAGAGGCCAGGCGTAATGCGGACAAACGAGGTTTGTCCTTGGCACGCATAGCGTCTTTAATAGAACTTTTTATACTTGCAACGATAGCACTCATAAAATATTTCTTTTGATCGACGGTATTTAGCTAAAAAGCAGCTAGAAATGGGGTTTGATTAGTACAAACGAACCATTTTTTTGTTTTCACGCTGAACTTTTTTCGCGTGACGCTTAACAGCAGCAGCAGCTTTACGCTTACGTACTGAAGTTGGCTTTTCGTAATGTTCACGGCGACGTACTTCTGACAAAACGCCTGCTTTTTCGCAAGAACGTTTGAAACGACGTAGAGCAACATCAAATGGCTCGTTTTCTTTAAGTTTTACAGCTGGCATCCAAAATCACCTAATAAATAATTCAGTATTAATCTTTAGGGGCAACCACAAGAAGCCCAAATTTTGTCTTTCTATAATGTATGCGCGTTGCACACCTTATATAAGGGCGGGCATTCTAATCGGTATACGCGAGAATTGCAAAGAGTATAGGCAAGGTTAGTGGGTAATAATCGTAAAATGGCGATTACAGGCTAATTAAAGAAGCAATTCGTCTAAATATTCATCTATTTAGTGCCTAATATAGGCAAAGTAGTGCCAAAGGTATCCTAAAATCATTAGCATGCGCGTATCATGCCCGCAATTAACATTATTCCGACTTTATTAAACTTTTATTATTAAGGTATCAGAGGCTTTATGCTGATTCTTGGCTTAGAAACTTCCTGCGATGAAACCGGTGTTGCTGTTTATGATAGCGAACGAGGCTTATTGGCACACCGTTTATACTCTCAAATTGCGGTACATGCAGAATATGGTGGCGTTGTACCAGAATTGGCTTCTCGTGATCATGTGCGTAAAGCTTTACCGCTCATCAATGAAGCCTTGGCGGAAGCCGGTCATACGGTGAAAGACCTTGAAGGCATTGCCTATACGCAAGGCCCTGGTCTAGTAGGGGCGCTATTGGTTGGTGCAAGTTTAGGGCGATCGCTGGCGTGGGGGTTGGGTATTCCTGCTGTTGGTGTTCATCATATGGAAGGTCACTTATTAGCGCCAATGTTAGAAGATGACCGACCTGAGTTTCCGTTTGTCGCGTTACTGGTATCGGGTGGCCATACTCAGTTAGTTCATGTTGCGGGTATTGGAGAATATACCTTATTAGGTGAGTCTTTAGATGACGCGGCGGGTGAGGCATTTGATAAGGCCGCTAAAATGATGGGGTTGCCTTATCCTGGTGGTCCAGAACTGAGTAAATTAGCTGAGCGAGGGGATGATAAACGTTTTGAGTTTCCTCGCCCTATGACCAATCGCGCGGGTTTAGATTTTTCGTTTAGTGGTTTAAAGACCGCTGCTCGCACCGCCATTATCAAACATGCGGTTGATGGCGTATTGGATGAGCAAACTAAAGCGGATATCAGTGCGTGCTTTCAAGTAGCGGTTGTTGATACCTTAGCAATTAAATGCAAGCGCGCTTTAAAACAAACAGGATTAAAAAATCTTGTGATTGCCGGTGGCGTAGGTGCTAATACATTATTGCGAAAGCAATTGATTGAAATGACGGCGAAAATTGGTGGGCAGGTTTTCTATCCCCGTGCTGAATTCTGTACTGATAATGGAGCAATGATTGCCTATGCTGGTTGCCAGCGTTTATTAGCTGGGCAAAGTGCTGGCTTAAGTTTATCGGTCGTTCCACGCTGGCCTATGACGGAATTAAGTTCAATTACTGTGAAGAGCGCTGATAGTAATGGATAAAGTATTTATTCGTGGGTTAACAGTTGAAACGATTATTGGTGTTTTTGAATGGGAAAAACAGGTTCAGCAGCCATTAATTTTTGATCTTGAAATGGATTGGGATATTACACAAGCTGCCGCCACTGATGATTTAGCGTATGCATTAAATTATGCTGCAGTAAGCGATCGTGTTATCGAATTTGTTCAAGGAAATCAATACGATTTATTAGAGCGTTTATTGGTACAGTTAGCGGAGACTTTACGTTCGGAGTTCTCGATTCCTAAAATTAAAATTCGAGTTGAAAAACCAGCAGTAGCGCCAAACGCTATTGCGGTTGGGCTGGAAATTGAACGTGGTTAGTCTTTATTTAGGAATAGGTTCTAATATTGAACCGAAAAAAAATATAAGTGCCGGATTAAAAAGTTTAGAAGCATTATTTTCTAAATTGGATATTTCTCCGATTTATTTAGCACCATCTTTTGGGTTTGATGGCGACGATTTTTATAATTTAGTCGTGCGTGCAGAGACGGAATTATCCATTACTGATGTAGTCAATGTATTGCGTCAGATCGAATTTGATCATGGGCGACCTGAATACGCAGTAAAGTTTGCGCCGCGCAGTTTGGATATAGACCTGCTGATGTATGGAGATTATGTCGGTAAAGTGGGCGGGTACAAAATACCACGATCGGATATTGATAAATTTGATTTTGTTTTGCGGCCTTTGCAGGACATTGCGGGTGATGAGTTGCACCCTGAGAATGGAAAAACGTTTGCTGAGCTTTGGCGGGTGATGAGTTTGAGTTTTGATAGTCGACTTGAGTTGGCGCCTTAGCTTGCTAAAAGGGGAGGAGAGCTCCCCCTTCAGCCTGTCACTCCAAAGCCTTCCTTGCTTTCTTAACCCTAGCAATAACCTCAATCCGTTCTTGAGCCATAGCTTCACCAATCTCTTTGCCAACAATTCCCTGCTCCACAAACTGCTTAGCCGTAACGTCCAAGCAAGCTTCGGCTAGGCTTGTTATGTACTCAACTTGGCTATATTCAACTTCCTCAAATCCCGTTCGTCCTCGACTATCAGCTTTGCAAGCAGTAAGAATTTTTTGCAAGCGTTCTGGTTTACGCCATAAATCAATATTATTAAACAGCGTAACAATGGTTGAGGGTTTTAATTCGAACGCTCGATGTATATGGGTATGGTACATACACACTAAACGCGAGAGGTCTTTAAATTCACTGGGCGTTTTTAAGCGTTTATTCACTCGGATAACCAGTTTTTCACCTGATTGTTCATGCCCATGATGGCTGGGTAATATGGATTCCTTGGTTAGACCTTTGCCTAAGTCGTGTAGCAAACTTGCCCAGCGTGTGCTGATATCCGTTGTTAATTTGCTGGCCTGTTCTAGCACCATGAGCGTGTGGATGCCGCAGTCTATTTCTGGGTGATGTTTCTCGGGCTGTGGGATTCCAAATAAGCGATCTATTTCTGGAAAGATAACCGCAAGCGCACCGCAATCGCGTAATGCTTGAAAATAGACCCAAGGTTGAGATTCGCCTAAGGCTCGTTCTGTCTCTAACCAGACTCTTTCTGGCGTTAATAAGTTTAATTCGCCACTGTTAGCAATAGTGCGCATTAATTCGATGGTTTCGTGTGCAATAGTAAAACCTAAGTGCGCGAAACGGGCTGCAAAGCGGGCAACACGTAAAACGCGCAGAGGGTCTTCTGCGAATGCCACCGAAACATGGCGAAGTATCTTAAGTTCTATGTCTTTTTTGCCGTTGTAGGGATCGTAGATCGTTCCTGAGCTGTCTTGAGCCATTGCGTTGATGGTTAGGTCGCGACGCAGTAAATCTTCTTCTAAGGTGATGTCAGGGTTGAAGTCACAGTTAAATCCTTGGTAACCGCCACCTGATTTACGCTCAGTTCGGGCTAAGGCATATTCTTCTTTAGATTTGGGGTGCAAAAATACCGGAAAATCAGCGCCCACCTGGCTATAGCCTAAGTCAATGAGATCTTCGGGAGTGCTCCCCACGACAACCCAGTCTCGATCTTTCATCGGGATGTTCAAAAGTGTGTCGCGCACGGCGCCACCGACTAGGTAAATTTGCATCATGAACCATTTGAGTAAAAATTAATTAACAGAGCAAAAAAAAGCCCTAATCCGAAGATTAAGGCTTTTTAAGCTTAGAGTCTAAATAAGTTGAATTATTTAGCTTTCAGTTTGTGCGTCAACATAGATCTTGCAAGCAGCACTTGAAGTGATAACCTCAGTTCCTGCTGGAGTCTCTTCGAAGCCTTGATCACTAGTGAACTTAGATGTTTCACCATTGAAGTCAAAGCGGTATTCAGTTTCATTGCCACTACCTGTTAGGCCAATTTTCTTCAATACTGCAGAACGTCCGCCTAAGTACTCTAAGCGCAACATGACTGTATTGTTTAAAGCGGCTAACGTTTCCCAAGTACCAGAGATGTAATCACCTGCTAATAAAGCATCACTATCATTGGTATCGGAATACTTAAGGCACAAGTGAATATTGCCTCGAGTAGCGCCTTCTGCACCCGTGAAGAAAATTGCGGCTTTACTTTCAATGCTTTCATCGCTGCCGTCATCTTCAAAGTCCAGCATTTTACCGGCTAGATCGCTACTTAAGCTGCTGCCACTGCTATTTTTAGCTGTATTAGCCACTGCAATGATTTGAGCAGGTGTGCCTTCAGCTTCTACTAATTGCGTGAAGTTGAAATTGCCTTCTGCGTCACCTTCTAAATTGGTTAGGTAGGTAGCATCACTTAATGCTGCTAAGGCACTCGTGTGGGCACCTTCATTCTCTCCACGAATAATCTGAAGAACAACGACTTCAACACCGCGAGTACGGCCTTTTACATTGGCGAAAGTTAAGGCACTACCAAGTGGGCTACTGCCAAAAGCAGCAGTAGTCGCGCTATTGACGGCGCCTAATCGAGCCGTTAATACATCAACAGCATCACTATCAGGTGCTGTTTCTGTTGTTAATTCAGCTGCTGTATAAATATCATCAATGTCAGAGCGGATCTTGTTCCAAGCGGTGCTGTAACTAGCGCTATTCAGATCTTCAAATTGGCGGTAAATCAGGCCACTGATATCAGAAGAAACTTCTTCGCCTTCTTCGATCTCTGAATAGTGCTCTTTTACCCAGTCAGAAATAACCGTCACGTATTTGTGCATTTGATAGGTTATAGCAAAGGCTTCGGCATTAAATTTAGCTTCAGATTCAAGGAAGTTTAAATTGAGTATGTTGCTGAGTGTGAGTTCTGTTAGACCAGCCAAGGTTCTAAGGTAATCAATAAAATCTTCATACCCCTCAGATCCAGCCTCCATCATAGAAGTTAAAGGTGTGATCGCAATCAGTCTAGATAAACCAGTAGACGACTTAGCTGGGAATGACATAGAGCCTTCAAAGGGCTCGCCAGTATAAAGATCATAACCACCGGTTACGATGATTTTAGTATCGTCAGTCAGCGTATTGCTCTGGTCAAAGGTCAGTGATAAGCAAAATTCAGGTCGGGCAGATGCGCCAGAGCAGTAATCAATGTTATTTATGTAGTCACGATTATAGTGACCGTTATTGTCGGTTAAGGCACCTGGCTCATAAGAGTCTTTCTTTTTGTTACCGTTTAAATCATAAAAGACTTGAGCGCGAACAATTGGGCCGTCAACCGCAATACCAGAACCAATGACCGCATTAGAAGAACCTTTGCCACCATCTTGTTTGTCAGTACCACAACCATAAAGAGAGAGAGCGGTAACCGAGGTGATCGCAACAGCTAATAAATTTTTATTAAATTTCATATTGTTATTTTCCTAATTAATTTATGAAGTGCATTTAATTTTTAAATTAAAAGCTGTTTTCAAATCCTAAGTTAATACCAAATGCTCTAGGGAGGGTATCGCCATCCGCTTCGATAGTATCCAAGCTGTAGCTAACATCTAGATTCATTCCACCAAATAGCGACAAACCAGCATTAAGCATTGTTAATTCGCTACCGGCTTGGTTTTTACTTAAACCAATACGGCCACCAATAAAGGATGAACTAACATAAGCAGCAGATAGTGAAGCCCACTGGTACTCATCACCAATTGGATCACGTACCGGTTGCAAATCGTAAGATGCTGCTAAGCGTAGGCGCTTGTTTTCAGTATTAATAGCTGCATCAATACTCGACTGAGAGGTCATAACGTATACTTCATTAAGCGCTAACTGATCTTTAGCGGCAAAATAAAGTGCAGTGAAACAGTTGCTCATAGACGTTGCAGAGTCTTTGGATGAACAGTTTTCGCCTAGGCTGCCGTATTCAAATTCTGGTTCGTTCACATTGCGCCATGTGTAGCCGATATGATAATTCGCTGCTTCCCAGATGAGGCCTAAGTCAACGCCGATTGCTGACGTTGTTTTTTTGTTGGAGCTGATGTCATCTTGAATAACATCGCTTAATTCATCATCTTCATCAACATTCAGTAACCCTACGACCTGTTTAGAAAGGCTGTAGGTATATAAGTTACCACGAACACCGGCTAATAAGCGGCCACCTAAAGGATCGGTAAATTTAGTGACAAGTGAATGATTAATCGCACGGCTATAACCTAAACCAATAGAGAAGTATTCAGCGCTTTTTAAATAAGCTGCGGTATTCGTTTCAAATTCTTGGGTGAAGGTATTAACAGTAATATCATCATCTAGAACAGACGCTTTAATCGTGATACCACCCATGGCATCCAGTGATAAAACTCCGCCTAAGGCTTCAGAACGAATAGAGAAGGGGGCGAGTGGTGCTACTACATGAATATCCGTTTTGATATAACCTTCATCACCTAATTTATGACGAATGTTATTATTGTAGTTTTCAATTGCTTCATTACCTTCTGCGGCCGTTACGTTATCGGACTCTAAGGTTTCAATTAACTCATCGACATCATCACCGAAGTTATCAGCGTCGCCTAGTTCAACGGCTACACCCATAGAGGCAAGATAGCCCCATCGGAAGTTTTCACCTTCTTCAATAACTGTTTCGCCCGCTGCCGGGTTGTACATTATTGATAATCCTGTTTGTGGTGTCGCGCCCGTACCCAGTGTCAATAAGGAAGCCGGTTTAGTCATAACAGGAGCGGCTTGAGCCAATACTGGCAGTAAGCCACCCACTAGAAGAGGGATGATTTTTTTCATGGGAGAATTGAGTCCTTCAATAAAGCAATTTTATAATTTAAAAGTGGCATTGGGTACAGTATAGGTTAATAGGCGTTGATCATGAATAAAAAATCAGGACATTCCTGTCGTATCTAGTCTAATCGTAGACCTATGTGTATAGGCATATAAAATTTTCTGATGAAAATATTTATCATAATCAAAGATTATTAAAAGTAAAAACCTAGCTCTAAGGCTGCCCCAGCTTCTTTTTTAACGTCGCTAGGGTTTGCCATAACAGCAACATCTAAATGAGCACCAAAAGGTGAAAAACCAAGGCCCGCAGAGACGACTGAGGAATCTGAAAGGCTTAGATTTGTGCGATAACCCGCACGAAGTTGTAGAGTATCAAATAGATCAAGTTCAGCCCCGATTGAGGCATACTGAGTTGGGGCTTCGAAAGCGACCGGGTCGTTTTCCATTAAATCAATATCAAATGCAATCACGGTCCAGTCTGTTGAATGAGAAATACCACTGCGAAATTGAGTATCGAGGTTGATGGTTGTTTTTGTTCTCTTGCCTGTTTTAGAATCGGGATTACTTTCGGTTTCATATTCTTTACTGATTAAATTTTTAGCAACTAGACCGATCTGCCATTGATTATTATCACCGAATTGATACGCGGCACCGGCATCTAGGTTGATTGCAGAAAAGTTTTGTTCGGTATCCGTAATTGCCTCTTCTTCAATATCTTCTTCTTCGACTCTCGCGGCATAGTTAAACGTTTTAATCGTTTGTAATTTTGGCGTAATACCAATGGCAATATTTTCACCCGCAATGTCAAAATTACTCGATAGGGTCAGTCCAACTTCCGAGATACCAACGGCTACGATTTGAACGTTTGATGTCAGCTCATCATTTAAAATGATATCCCCTGTGGTGCTATCGGTTGACAAAATTGTGCGGCCGTCTTTGTCATAGCTGAAGGTTTGTAAATCGGATAAATGGCTTTCGGCTTGGGTTGTGTATAAACCGACTGCATAGGCTTGTGGTGCACAGGCGGCGGCATTACCAGAATTGTTGGTTTGGCAGTTATCCAACGATTCGACGGCGGTGGCTAATTGTTCGGCTGAGTTGGTATAGGTTTGTGTTGAGTCGGCGTAGGAATTTATCGCCTCGGCGTAGCCATTTAAAAGAGAGGCGTCGCTGTCCGTAAAAAACATTCGACCAGAGAAAAAAGCAGAACCTGAAACAGATATGGCGGCTGCGAACGTTTTACTGGGAATGGCAATAGCGCCATTGATACCCGCTGTACCGCGAATGGCTCTGCCAGAAATAGAGCTTAAGCTATTGGTAAAATCGAGCGTAGTTTCTTCTAAGTTTTGAGTTTGTCCGGTGAGGGATTGCGCTGAGGTATTTAAGTCGGTCGCTGCTTGGGTGAGTTGGGTCGAGGTTGTATTGTTATTGCCGCCATTGCCCGGTACGTTTTCGATTAAAGTTTTAAAACCATCAAGCTGTTGCTCCATCGGAACCACACCGGAGCCGCCAGAAACAAGAATGGCATCAAGCTGATCGGTTATCCCTTCAAAATGCTCAAAGATCGTATCGCCATTGCTCCCCCCTGAATATTCGTCATTAGCAATCGCATCAACAGAATCGATCATGTCTTCTTCGTCTGCACCTACGACCCCGACTTGGGGAAGTACGATGGCAAAGTCTTCATCTTCAGCGGCGGTGGATAGCAGGGCTGGGTTGTATTGAGGTGCATGAGCTAGCTTGGCACTTGCAACCCCCGTACTTCCCATGGCCAAACCTCGGGCGTCAATAGGCAGCAGCGGCACTGCATAGGCTAATTCTAAGAATGAGCATTGCAGAATGACGACACTAAAGCCGACTCCTAGTTTGGCGTGTTTAATCATATTCTCGGGTCCTTTGGAATGCAGCTCTAATGATATTTTTATTGCTTATAGAATATTTCTAATCATTCATTTCTAGTTATTCATTTCATAGAGCTATATAAACAGCATAGAGAATTTCATGGGATTTTGCATGCTCAATCTGAGGTATTCTCCAATTAATTGAGCTGAATTAATTTTCATCAGGTTTTATGGACGTTGTTAAAAAGAGGTTTATGAAAGGTAAATTGTTTCGATAAAAAGTTATTAATTACTAAATATATTAGAACTTGGGCCGATAGCGTCTTTAGTTCTAAAGAAATCGCGAACAAAGCATTAAGTTAATGTGGTTGTGCTTTTAAAGGTACAAGTACTGAGGGAATTGAAATGAAAAGAATCAAGCTAAGCCATATCGTCGTCTGCAGTAGTATTTTTTTAACGGCATGCTCCAGTATGTTTGTTGAAGATGAATCCATTACTGAAGAACCAGAAGCTTTTTTTCAGCCAGTTGAACAAGAGGTTGATCCTATTGCTCCCATGATTTTGAGAGTTGTTGGCTACGGCGCTGTGGTTAAACAGAAATCACTGTCGGATGCACAAAGTCGCTTAATGGCGATTCGTGCGTCAAAGCTTGATGCTTATCGTTCTATGGTTGAGCGCGTATACGGAACAGCGTTGCAGGGTAGTACCACTGTGCGAGATTTAGCCGTACAGAGCGACCGCTTCCGTACTTATGTTGATACGTATATTCATGGCGCGCGCGTTATTTCTACGGATGTAATGTCGGATGGAACGGTTGAGACACTGTTAGAAATGGTCATTGATCAAGGTTTCCGTAATTGCTTGCAGACCATGGATAGCCAGCGTTATAACGTCGACTGCCGTGCACCGCTAGGCAATGATGCTAACAGTTTTGCTCATAGCCAGCGCAAACGCATTCAAAAGGAGTCGACGATTCCTGAGACGGGATATTATTTTATTGATTGATAGGCCGTTAAAAATTAATAGTTAACGCATTTAATGAATAAGATAAATATAAATCAATAGGTTAGGGGCTGGTGATGAAAATAACAGTAATGCTATTTGTGGTTTGGATTTCATTTTTAAGCGCCCATTCTTTTGCCTATGTTGTCGAAGTAGAAGGGCAAGCGCCGATTACTGGCAATATAAATCATGCTCGCCAGCAAGCCTTAGAAGATGCCATGAGGCAAGCAAGTCTGCGCGCTGAAGCCCATGTTGTGAGTACTCAGCTCATGAGTAAAGGGGTGATGAAGCAAGATGATATCAAGCTGAAAGGTAAGGGGAGTATCAAGGATGTCGAAATTCTTTGGGAAGACTCTCTTGATGGAATTTACAGCGTTGCGATACGCGCTGACGTAAAGCCTGTTCAGATGTGCCAAAGCAAAGGAAATAACTTGCGTAAAGCGGTTGCGATTACTGGCTTTGGATTAGTATCGCCCAAGCAAACGTCTCTTGGGCAGCTGCAAAATATCGAGCAAGATCTAGCGCGTGTCTTTATTAATACACTGAATGATAGTGGTCAGATGCATGCGCTGGATGCGAGCCATATTGGCCTCTATGAAAATCCTGTTTATGCACCTTCATCACAGAATCAGCAGCGTCACTTAACAACTTCAATGGCGTTAGCGCAAAATCTAGGCGCGCAGTATATTGTTTCTGGCATTGTTCGTGGTTTGGATACTTTATCAACAGTGGCCGATAAAGCGCCCGACGATAGCCCTTGGTTATCGCTGGTTGGTTTGGGTGAGGAGCCTGCTGAGCGTCAATTTGTGATCGATGTATTTGTGCATGACGGTTTTAGTGGTGCGCTTATCTTCAGTAATAGTTATGCAACCCAAGGCCGATGGAATCTGGATCGAATGGCGAATGTTCGTTTTGCTAGCCCTGCATTTTGGCAAAGCCAGTATGGTCATGCGGTGAAAGATTTATTGGCCGGTGCTATCGATGATGTCTCTATGTCGTTACGCTGTCAGCCATTTATGGCAAAAATCATTAAAACAGAAGGTAAGCGTTTACACATAGAAGCGTTAGCCGGTGCAGGAATTCGTCCTGGGGATAAGTTTAGTATTTATCGCAGTGGCACATTTTATAATTTAGATTTAGAACCAAGAATTGAATTAACCAATACCGATATGAAGGCGACGGTAAAGCAAGTTCAGCCACAGTTTATTGTGGCCGACCTTACAATGTCGGCTCAACAATTATCAATACAGCGTGATGATATTGTGATTGCTTGGTAGGCTCTTCAACGTTTGTTAAACAGCATAAACGTCTTAAGTCTCAGGCTGCGAACTATGCTTCGCAGTCTGCAGGAAATGTCACTTTCCACTCTTCGTACCCACCATCTAAACTATAAACGTCTTCGAAGCCTTGTTCGCTGAAATAGTGCGCTGCATTTTGGCTGGAGTTACCGTGATAGCAGCATACGATTAATGGCGATTTTTTATCTGACTGATCCATAAACGGTTCAATACTCTGATTATCGATATGAGTCGCGGCTATCATATGCCCAGATTGAAAGCTCATTACATCACGAATATCAATAATCTGGCTTTTGCCTTGTTCAATTAAATTTTTGGCATCATTCGCACTGATGCGGGTGAAACTTGCTGTCATTGTTTGATCCAGTTTATACGTTGAAAATGAATTTTTAGGTTACAAATGAAGTGATAGATTGAGAATGAATTGCGGCTAGCTTTGCTTTTCTTGGGCGGCGACGCGAAACCAAGCTTCATCTTCTACGCGAATAGCGCTGAGCTTTCCACCCCAAACACAGCCTGTATCCAAGGCGAAAACATTGTCAGCGTCGGCTTTGCCTTCTAGTGCTGCCCAATGGCCAAAAAAGATGCGCTTTTTAGCCGCTTTGCGCTCTAATTCAAACCAAGGGGAGTAGCCCTTAGGTTTTGTATTTAAACCTTCTTTGCTCAATAGGTCGAGCTGGCCATCTTGGGTGCAAAATCGCATGCGCGTGAAGTAATTGACGATGATGCGAAGTCGATCCATGCCAACCAGTGATTTATCCCACTTATCTGGGGAGTTACCATACATCACGTTAAAGAACTCACGAAAATCAGCAGACTGAATAAAGGTTTCAACTTCGAGTGAGCGCTTGAGAGCTTTTTTTGCCCCCCATTTAGGTGGAATCCCTGCATGGACCATTAGGGCATTTAGCGATTTATCATGATGAACCAATGGCTGATATCTTAACCAGTGCATTAGCTCTTCACTATCTTTCGCTTTAAGTGTTGATTTTAGTGTATCGGATTTTTTAGGATTGTTTTCATTGTAATAAAGAGCAAGCAAGTGCAGGTCGTGATTGCCTAAAACAGAGATCGCTTTGTCGCCGAGCCCTTTAATAAAACGCAGGGTCTTTAACGATTTAGGCCCGCGGTTAACTAAGTCGCCGGCAAACCAAAGTGTGTCTTGGTTATCGTCGTAATCGATTTTTTCTAATAAGGCCATTAATGAATCATAACAGCCTTGAACATCACCAATTGCGTAAGTTGCCACTCTTTAAAACCTCAAAACCCTGTTGTGAGCCTAATCATGTTAGTTTAATGCTGACGGTACCGCCAAAGTGAAAACGGGAATCGTTGCATTAAATAATAATGCATCAATGGTGTTTTCTTCTTGTGCTTCTTTCTTAGCTTCTTCTACCGTTTCTAAGCATACGCGCATGCCATAATGACCGCTCATACTGCCGACTTGAGTGCTAAGCGCAGCACCGCTGGAATACTGATAACTATCGCCTGGCGCAATAATGGGGTTCTCGCCGACAACACCATTGCCTTGCACTTCCTCTAGCTTGCCATTGCCATCGGTGATTAACCAATGGCGTGTCATTAGCTGCACAGGGTGGTGACTAGGGTTATAAATATCCACATGATAAGCAAAAATGAAACGATGCTCAGCAGGTGTCGATTGAGCTTCGATGTATTGAGGCTCTACGGTAACAATCACCTCAGGCATTTGGTGTGCCGGAAGAATGCTGTTCGCATCTAAATCAGTCATTATTTGCTCACAGGAAGTAGAGGATTGTCGGCCACAAAATCGGCAATTTTCACATATTCTTCCAAGCTTAAACGCTCTGGTCGCAAGCTCGCATCAATATCTAGACTCTCGATATTTTCTACAGTAATCATCGTTTTAAGCGTATTGCGCAGTGTTTTACGACGCATACTGAAAGCTTGGCGTACAACGTTTTGTAAAATAGTAATGTCTTTCGTCGGGAAAGGCAGTACATCGTGAGGCACTAAGCGCACGATGGCCGAGTCGACTTTAGGGGGTGGATTGAACGCACCTGGGCCAACGATAAATAGCGGTTCTACACGACACCAGTATTGCGCCATGATGCCAAGACGACCGTAATCGGAGGTGCCAGGGCCAGCGGCTAAGCGATCAACCACTTCTTTTTGCAGCATAAAATGCATGTCTTGCACCAAGTGTTGTTCGGTATAGCTCAACAGGTGAAAGATTAGCGGGGTTGAAATATTGTATGGCAAGTTACCAATAATACGCAGGGGTGCTGGATTTTCGGCTTCGGTATCCACTAATTGCGTAAAATCGTATTGAAGAGCATCGCCTTCATATACTTTAAAATTCGGGTAATTAAAAAATTGAGTACGCAGGCGAGGAATTAAGTCGCGGTCAATTTCTACTACGTTCAAAGCCCCTGTCGCTTCTAAGACAGGTTCGGTAATTGCGCCCATGCCCGGTCCAATTTCAACCAAGTTTTGGCCTTCTTTTGGATTAATAGCACGAACGATTTTGTTGATGATGTTGCCATCGTGCAGAAAGTTCTGACCAAAGCGCTTTCGGGCTTTATGCCCTTGGTTGGCGGTTAATACTTTTTGCGCAGCGGACTTTTGTCTGCCCGATTTTTTGCCCGTTGAACGCGGGGCATTATAATCACTCATGATGGTCTCTTGGTTTGGTATGCGGCAGCCATTTGTGCGGCAACTTTTAAAGCGGTTTCTAAACTGCCGGAATCTGCTGTCCCGAATCCGGCTAAATCAAGCGCGGTGCCGTGGTCAACAGAGGTTCGAATAATGGGAAGGCCTAACGTAATATTAGCGGCTCTGCCGAATCCGTGAAACTTTAATACCGGTAAACCCTGATCATGATACATGGCTAATGTCGCATCAGCATGTTCAAGGTGTTTTGGGGTATATAAAGTATCGGCGGGTAATGGCCCGATTAGGTTAAGGCCTTCTTCGTTCAGCGACTTTAAGGTCGGCTCGATGATTTCAATCTCTTCCATGCCTAAGTGGCCGCCTTCACCCGCATGAGGATTTAGGCCGGCCACTAGAATTCTTGGGTTTTCGATGGCGAAAAATTGTTTTAAATCGTGATCTAAAATACGCGCAACGCGGCTAATGCGTTCAGGTGTAATAGCCTCTGCAACGTCTCTTAGCGGTAAGTGAGTCGTCACTAACGCTACGCGAAGATCTTCTGTCGCAAGCATCATCACAACTTCTTCTTTGCCGCAGTAATCGCGTAAATATTCGGTATGGCCGGTGAATGAGCCCGTTTCTACTTCCACAGAATCATTAATCACACCTTTATGCAGCGGTGCGGTGACCATTGCATGCCAGTGGCCGTCGAGACAACCTTGGGTTGCAATATCGAGGGTCTTTAGAACATAGGGGCCATTGGCGGTATTTAATTCACCGGCAATGCTCACTTCAGCCAATGGGACGTGTTTAACCCACAGGTGCCCAGCGATATGTTCTTGAGCCGGAATGTTTTCATCAAAGTCTGTGACGGTTAAAGGCAAACCTAATTGCTCAGCACGTGTGATGAGTAGCTGCTTATCGCATACGACTAATATTTGATATTGCCAAGCTTGCTGGGCAATTTGCACGCACAAGTCAGGGCCAATACCGGCAGGTTCACCAGCGGTAATGGCGAGGACTGGAATGGCTTGACTTAAAGCGCTTGAATCTGAGGCGCTTGAGTTTGAGGCGCTTGAATGTGAAGGGATGGCCGTATTCATCGGTTACAACTCTTCTTTAATATCAACATACGCTTCAGAACGGATTTTACGTAACCAAATTGGCAGTTCTTCTTCGAACTGTCGGGCTTGTAGCATCTGATAGATCTGGTTGCGTTGAACTTGTTCGCCGAGGTCGGTTTCTTTGCGTTCTTCGACCTTCAGAATGTGCCAGCCAAATTTACTCTTAAACGGTTGGCTTAATACGCCAGGCTCAATTTCATTCATGATACGATCGAAAGCAGGCACCATATCGCCTGGGTTTACCCAACCTAGGTCACCGCCCTTGGCAGCGCTTCCAGGATCATCACTGTATTCTTTTGCTAGCGCTTCAAAGTCTGCGCCGTTATCGAGTTTTTTATAAACCTGTCTGATTCGTGCTCTGGAGTCTTTGTCTGAGCGAATCTCATTAGGCATCACTAATATGTGGCTTACCTTCGTTTGCAGAACCATCATGGTAGAGCCGCCACGCTTATCGGCGATTTGAATGATGTGGAAGCCACTGGCACTTTTAATCGGGTCGGACACTTGGCCAGGCTCTAAGTCGATGACCGCATCGGCAAACAACGAAGGCAGTTGCGCTTGTTTACGCCAGCCTAAATCACCGCCTTTTAAGGCGTTGCGGCCATTGGAAGTTTCGATTGCTTGCTGCTGAAAGTCTTTACCCGCTTTAATTTCGGCAATAATCGCATCGGCTTTTTTACGTGCTTTTTTAATTTCAGCAGGGCTAGCTTGGCTAGGAATAGAGATTAAAATGTGGCTTAAGCGGTACTCCGCTTCTGTTGCCATTTGGCCTGCCTTAGAAGCTAGGAAATAATCAATATCTTGCTGTGAAATTTGCACGCGATTATTCACTTGGAATTTTTGCACGCGTGAAATAATCATTTCAGTACGAATCTGCTCAACGGCTTCTTTATAAGATAGACCATCTTTCTTTAGCGCTGCACTGAACTGTTCTAGGGTCATACCGTTTTGCTGGGCAATACGTTTCACGGTATCGGTAAGCTGCTGGTCGGTTACTTGCACGCCACCACGTTCAGCCATTTGCAGCTGAATGTTTTCTAAAATTAATCGTTCAAGTACTTGTGGGCGCAATAAGCTATCGGGTGGCATTTGCCCACCCATTTGGCGTTTAACCGAATCCATGCGGGCATCCAGTTCACTTTGCATAATGGCGCTTTCATCGACGATCGCGGCAATACGATCGATATCGACGGGTGCTGCGTTTGAATTCACTGTCAGACTAAAGGCAGTACAAAAGGCAACGAAACTTAAAAGAGCTTTTTTATTCATAGGGTAATCTTAATCCTGTCACTTATTCGCTTTCAAAATCAAAGTAGCGGCGAGTTGAATATCCGCGTATTGATTGATTCATAATGTCATCTGGATTTGCGCCAAAACTCGCAAAACCTTTTAATTCGATACGTAATAACCAGCCATAGGTTTTATCGGTATTATCTTCATCGTTGGTCAGTCGTTTGCTTTGCTCTTGGTATAATACCTGAGCACGCCAGCAACAGCTTTGGTATTCAAACCCAGCCAGCGCTTCAATGACAGGATCAACGGGTTTAACTTCACCGCTGTCATAGTTCCATAGATCTTTTTTACGGCTGCCAATGAGTGCCCAAGAATCGTTGAGCGCCCAGAATACACCAAGGTCTAGCTGACGAATGCTTTCACTTTTGTTCTCACGCAAGCTGATATTCGCCATATGGTTTAGCTTATCGTTGTATTCAATACTGAATTGTTTTTGCAGTAGGTCTTTCTCGCTGCTTTCTCCAACCACCTTAGGGGCTTCACCGTATTCGACCATGCTGTATAAACGCCAAGCATCGTAAGGGTTCCAATTACTTTCGATGATGGTTGATGATTTTTTACGGCTATCGGCTTCGCTAATAGTATTACCCGTTAACTGAACTTGTCGGTCTTGGTGATAATAAATCTGACCAATGCTGGCGTTGAAAGTTTCTGTGCCGTTGCTGTCTTTTAAGAAGCGCGTCGTTAACCCTAACGTTGTTTGGTTGGTATCTCCAATGCGGTCATTACCGTTAAAGCGGTAGTCACGGAATAATTGGTTCGCGTTAAACGTTAATGCACTGCTATCAAAGTTGGGGATTTCGCTTTGATCATAATAAGGCACTTGCAGGTGCATGATTCTAGGCTCAAGGGTTTGAATGTAGTCGGAATTAAAGGCTTGTAGTTCACGCTCAAAAAACAAACCCGCATCGACGCTGTATTTGGGAATCGCGATACTGGGGTTTTCATCAAAGCCGCTGTCTAGCAGGCTCTGCTCTACATCGTCTAGCTGATACTGTCGAATCTTGTAATCTGCCTTGGGCGTAATGTACGCAAAAGGCCATTCGAAGGTATAGCTGATCGAAGAATCTAATACCAAGCGTGTACCGTTGATGGCACTGGTGCCGGTGAGCTTATCGTTATCACGTTTGAACTGAGTAGCTTGGCTTTTTACTGAGCCGGTTAAGCCCGTGAAAGAGTCAGGAATATAGTTTAAGTTCAGCTGAGGTAGGCGCTTATAAGGGCGATTATTTAAGGCGATGGTATCGTCAACGGTCTGATAGCTTTCGCCGAGAATATTGAAGTGCCATTCGCTTTTATCGAAATAGATCTCGCCGCGGGTAGGCATGTGCGTTTCACGATTAATACCCAGACTAGAGTTGGTATCGTTCAGGTAGTCATTATCGCTGATTTCGTTATAAACCCAGCGGTGATGCCAGTTTTCGTTAATATCACCCCGTTGCTGATAGTTAATTAACCAGCGATCTTGCTTGGGTATACCTTCTTCATCTTGTCGATAACTGCGGTCATTTTTAAGTTCGCCATAGTTAAATTCACCATAGCCGAAAATGCTGGTGAGATGACGAATTTGGCCTTGCCATAGCAGTCCATGATCTAAAATTTCTTTAGGGGTAATCGTCGCATCAACCTGCGGGTGCAAATTAAGGTAAAAAGGCACCGACATTTCACTGGCTTGAATTTCACCATTAATGGTAAAGGTTGGATCTAGAAAACCCGTCATGCGTCTATCATCGATAGGGAAGCGATAGTAAGGCAGGTACATTATTGGGATTTCTTTAATGCGCAGGCGAGTATGCCAAGCGCTGCCAATGCCGTTTTCACGGTCAAGATTGATTTCGCTGGCCTTAATGTCCCAGTCATTTTGGCCTGGTTCACAGAAGGTATAGGTTGAGTCGGTTAACTGAATGAAAGACTCGCCTCTACTCTTAATTGATCCTGCTGTGCCACGCATATGGGTGCTGGGTATCGAGTACTCACTGTTTGCGAGCTCTGCATTTTTATTACCATCAATGGCGTTATCGTTAATTACTGCTTGATCTCCAGACATAACTAATGACGGAGTAATGATACTAACGTTGCCGCTAAAAGTTGCACTACGCTCTTTTTGCGACCAAGTTGCTTCGTCACTGAAAATCTTTTTATCTTGCTGGCTGAATTCAACATTACCGCTAAAGGTCGCATTACCCGCTTTATCGGCCGTTGATTCAGAGGACTGAATAAGAATACTGGGTTCATCGCGAGTAGAAATAGCGACAGGGCGGTATTTGCCTGAGCAAAACTCGGGTAATGCCGCGGCTTCTGAGGGAGTTAGTTCCTCTAAGGGATACCAAGACAACGGGCGGAATTCATAATCTACCGGGGCGTCGTTTGCGTGAACGAACGAGGTCGAGAATGTACCAAAAACCGTAATTAACAGGGAAAATACTTTGTTCATGTTAAATCGGAGAATCCGATCGATCCTTATGCTATGGTGCGTAAATAATGAATATATCTGTGCTTAAGCGCAGATTGTAGAACGAATCTTTTTCTGACTAACCTAAGTCAAGAGGCCAGTATGGATCAGCGTCAGGACACTTTAGCCCAATGGGCCGCCGATCAGATCGAGCAATTATATCAGCACAGTATACCTGCTCAAATGGTAACCGTATCGGGTGATGCTAGTTTTAGACGATATTTTCGCATCAATCATAATGAAAAAGGCACTCAAAAGCAGTGGATTGCCGTGGATGCTCCTCCTGAACATGAAAATAGTCGCCAATTTGTCGATATCGCCTCTGTTTGGTCGTTAGCCGGTGTAAAAGTTCCTACGGTATTGGCATTTGATGAAGCTCAGGGTTTCATGCTTCTAGAGGATTTTGGGGATGTGTTATTGCACCCAGAACTCACGCCTGATGCGGCAGATGGGTTGTATCAATCATCCATCGATTCTCTTATCGAGCTGCAACAGCTTCCGCAAACTACGAATATTCCTGATTATGACCGTGAACTGCTCGATCGAGAAATGGCACTGTTCACCGATTGGCTGTGTGAAAAGCACTTAGGTTTGAAACTAAGCACTGACGAAAAAACAATGCTGAAGCAAGCCTTTGATACGTTAGCCGATTCTGCTTTAGCGCAGCGCCAAGTGATGGTTCATCGTGATTACCATTCGCGTAATTTAATGGTGTGCACAGCCAATGCGCCTCTTCATGATAAAGACTTCATTGGGATTATCGACTTTCAAGATGCGGTTTACGGGGCATTAACCTACGACTTAGTATCGTTACTGAAAGACTGTTATATCCAATGGCCACGAGAAAAAGTATTGGCATGGCTAGGGTATTTTAAAGCTCAAAGTCCTCTGGCTGCTAATATGACAGAAGAACAGCTGGTACGTGATTTTGACTTGATGGGCTTACAGCGACATTTAAAAGCAGCGGGTATATTTGCGCGCTTAAGCCTTAGAGATGGCAAGCATGGCTATTTGAAAGATGTGCCTAGAACGTGTGAATACATTGTACAGGCCACTGCTTTGTACCCAGAGTTTTCAGATTTTAACGCGTGGTTAAATTCGGTCTTTTTGCCGGCTTTGAATGAAACGCAGGCGAGCTAGTCACAGACTCAGTTCGTTAAAAAGGTAATGAAAGGAATGAATATTTGAAAGCAATGATACTGGCAGCGGGTTTAGGCTCGCGCATGCGCCCCTTAACCGATCATTGCCCTAAGCCGCTCTTACCGGTTGCAGGTAAACCTTTAATTGTTCATCACATAGAACAGCTGGTGGCCAAGGGAATTGTTGAAATAGTGATTAACCATGCTTACCTTGGTCACATGATCGAAGAAGCTCTAGGAGATGGCAGTCAATTTGGTTGTACCATTCATTACTCAGCAGAATCAGAAGCGCTTGAAACCGGAGGTGGTATTTTTAATGCCTTACCTCTTTTAACTGCACCTCTTTTAGCCGCCCGTTTTTTAACGACACCTTTTTTAACGACACCTTCTACAGAACCCGAGAATGCCAATAAGAATGAGGATGCTCCATTTTTATTGGTTAACGGAGATATTTGGTTAGACTGGCCGTCTATTCAGCTACCAAGAACTATTAAAGGCCTATGCCATTTATGGCTGGTTAATAACCCTGAGCATAATCCAGCAGGGGATTTTTTACTGACAGATTCTAATGCTGTATTGGATAAGCAAGGCCAGAGTGAATCAGCTTTTACCTTTAGTGGTATTAGTTTATTAAAACCCTCATTATTTAAATCTTCCAAACCGGGTGCATTTCCACTCGCGCCATTATTGAGAGAAGCAATGGCTCAGGGTTTAGCGAGTGGTGAACTTTATACGGGTAATTGGGTCGATGTAGGAACGCCACAGCGTTTGCAGCAGGTTGAACAGCTATTGCGCGCCAAGCAGTGATCGCTATTTAGAAATAGTGATGCAGAAATAGTTACGCAGAAATAGTTAAGTAGAAATAGTTAAGTAGAAATAGTTAAGCCAATGAAGCTTCGCCGTAAATAACAGGACACGTATGAAAATTTGGGTAGGAAAAATTACAGGTGCTACCCTCGGCCTGTTCAGTGGTGGACCGTTTGGCATTATTATTGGAATGATTGCCGGGCACTTATTCGATCAGTTTATAGAACGAAACATACTCGTAGCCACTCAATCGACAGCAGGTAATGAAGACGCCTCACTTCAGCTACAAATTCAGCAGGTATTCTTTCGCACCACGTTTAGAGTTATGGGGCGTATCGCTAAGGCCGATGGCCACGTTTCGAATGAAGAGATTACCGCGGCTCAAAATATTATGAGCCAAATGGGTTTGAATGCAGATATGCGAAAGCAAGCCATTCAATTTTTTACCGAAGGTAAAGACGAGCATTTTGATCTAAGCCCAGACTTAACACGATTGAAAGAAGCGCTAAATCATCAAGCGTCACTGTCGCAAATGTTTTTAGAAATACAATTGAGTGTTGCCTATAGCGACGGTAAGTTGAGTTTGGAAGAGCGAAGAATATTAGACCGAATCTGTCGAGATTTAGGTATTTCAGCCTTTCAGTTTGAGTGGATTCATTCTCGAGTAAAAGCCTCTATAGCCGGTGGCTGGAGCGCAAATCAGCGCAGCTATCAGCGCTCGCATGGGAATAATGGACGCGCTAAGAGTTCTCGTTCGGATATCGCTACTGCTTACGCGGTGCTAGGCGTGAAGCCGGATATTTCAGATAGTGATCTTAAAAAAGAATATCGTAAACTCATGAGTCAGAATCACCCGGATAAGCTGGTTGCCAAAGGCTTGCCTGCAGAGATGATGAAGTTGGCGAAAGAGAAAACGCAAGATATTCAAACCGCCTACGATAAAATTAGGCAATCGCGAAAAGGCTAATTTAAAACGCTCATTCGACTGTGCAATAACAGGGCTTCCTAAATTTTTATTTGCACACTGATAGTGCAGCACTGATAGGATAGCTCAGATTAATAAGACCTGTTATTATGGCCTTCCTTGCTAAATGTCAACTTTGTTAATGGCGATACGCTAAATGCGCCGTTACTAGCACTCAGGTTGAATTCAAACAGTACTATTGGCTTGGTCTATGCTTATACAGACCAACTCCCCAAAAATATGTAAAGAGACGGTTATGCCCCAAATTGTTACTACAGAAATGACCGAGCTTGTATCTCCAGGAATGGCGAATTTTTCTGGAAAAATGCACGGTGGTGAATTATTAAAGCTGCTTGATAAAGCAGCACTGACTTGTGGAATGCGATATAGCGGTTTTTATTGCGTAACCTTGTCGGTTGATAAAGTTGTCTTTCGTGAACCCATCTTTATTGGTGAACTCGTCACGTTGTTAGCGACCGTTAATTATACGGGTCGTACTTCGATGGAAATCGGAATTAAGGTAATTGCCGAAGATCTGAAAGGTAAGTCAGTTCGTCATACCAACACCTGTTTCTTTACCATGATTGCCGTCGATGACGATGGTAAACCGACGAAAGTTCCAGAGCTGATTTTGAATACAGATGAGCAGCGCAGTCGCTGGGGCAGTGCCGAAAAGCGTCGTAATGCCAGTATGAATTTAGAAAAAGAGTTGAAAGAAAACTAATCGATATAAAAAATTAATCAAAACAGATACTTAAATATCTAGTTTGATAACCGTAAAAAAGGCCGCTAACTGAATTTCAGCTAGCGGCCTTTTTTTTTAAAACCGTATTAACACATTAGCGAATACTGTTAAGAGCGGTGGTGATCTACTAAGTCTTTAGCGATTGCTTGTTCTTCTTCAAGAGATTCAATATCTTCTTTCGTTTTTGGCAATAGCAGATTCATAGCAACGGCAACCACACCACACAAGCTAATACCTTGAAGGCTGAAGTCTGAATTACCAATTGCCATACCGCCAATACCAAATACCAAGGTCGTTGATACAATCACTAGGTTACGCTGATCGGCTAAATCTACTTGAGCTTTCACCAAAATATTCATGCCAACGCCTGCAATAGAACCAAACAATAAAATCAAAATTCCTCCCATAACCGGCGCAGGAATAGTTTGTAAGGCAATGCCGAACTTAGCAACGAAGGCTAAAATGATCGCAAAGCAAGCAGCCCAAAGCATGATACGAGGATTGAACATCTTCGTTAGCATGACCGCACCAGTGACTTCTGAATAAGTCGTATTAGGTGGGCCACCGAACAATGCAGCGGTAGAGGTCGCAACGCCGTCACCTAAAAGCGTACGGTGCAGACCAGGCTTCTTGGTGTAGTCTTTACCGGTCACACTGCCAATCGCTAAAATATCACCGACGTGCTCAATAGCAGGAGCAATCGCAACAGGCAGCATGAATAAAATAGCCGCGATATTAAACTCAGGCGTAACGAAGTTAGGCACTGCAAACCATTCACTACTAGCAACGGCTTCTGTACTAACCATGCCCATGATGGAGGCCATGATATAACCGACCAATACACCGGCCATAATAGGGATTAAGCGGAAGATGCCTTTGCCTAAGGTCGCCACTAATAATGTCGTTAGCAAAGCAGACATTGATACCAATAAAGAATCAAAATATGGAAATAGCTCAGCGGCGCCATCACCTGTTTTTCCCATGGCCATATTGACAGCGATCGGCGCTAAGCTAAGACCAATAACCATAATAATTGGGCCAGTAACAACCGGTGGCATTAAGCGGTGTAAGAAGCCTGCACCGCGAATAGCGACTAACGCTGCAATCGCGACATAGACCAAACCAGAAACAAACAGAGAACCCATCGCGGCTGCAATTCCCCAGGTTTGAACGGAATACGCAATCGGTGCGATGAACACAAATGACGATGCTAAAAAGATAGGCACTTGCTGCTTGGTAATAAACTGAAATATCAGAGTACCAATGCCGGCGGTAAAAAGCGCAACACTAGGATCTAAACCCGTGATCAAAGGCATTAAAACCAATGCACCAAAGGCGACGAATAACATCTGTAAACCTGCTAACGCATTACGCCAAGTAGGTTGGTTGAAGCTGTCTTGAGAGATCGAAGGATCCGACATGAGTATTCCTCAGGAGTGGTAGGTTATTGTTAAATAGCGTCTAGACTGTTCTATCGAGTCTATCGAGAACTGTTCTATCGAGTGCCGAAGATCTTATCGCCTGCATCACCTAAGCCTGGAATAATGTAACCATCTTCATTCAAGTGATCATCTACAGAAGCGGTATAAATATCCACATCAGGATGTGCGTCTTTTACTTTCTTTAATCCTTCAGGCGCGGCGACTAAAACCAGTGCGCGAATGTCAGTACAGCCTGCTTTTTTGATGATGTCGATCGTCGCGTTCATAGAGCCGCCTGTTGCCAACATTGGATCAACAATCAACGCCATACGTTGGTCCATGTGACTGGCCATCTTTTCAAAGTAAGTGACAGGTTCTAGCGTTTTCTCATCACGATATAAGCCAACAACACTGATTTTGGCGCTAGGCATTAATTCTAAAACGCCGTCCATCATGCCAATACCGGCGCGAAGAATCGGAACAATCGTCGCTTTCTTTCCGACGAGGCGCTGCCCTGTCAGTTCACCGTCCCAACCTTCCATTGTGTAGTCTTCTAGCCCTAGATCTTTGGTTGCTTCGTAGGTTAATAAGCAACCCACTTCAGCAGCCAAACGGCGGAAGCTGCGTGTGCTCATCTTTTTAGCACGCATTAGGCTGATTTTGTGCTGAACAAGAGGGTGTTTGATTTCAAATACTGACATGATTTTTGATCCGGCTAAAATTTTCTACATTTTTACATAAAATGGCTGAAAAGTGAGGGCAATTCTGTAACTTTTTGTCCAATCGGTCAGGTAAAAGTGATTAATTTGCTCTACATCTAGTGTGGTGAGAGCAGCCATTTAACAAGATAGCTGATAAAATGGCTGAAATAGCTCATTTTAGGAATCATTATGCCTGTTGCCGGTGTACGTCACATACTTGTGAAAAGCAATGAAGAAGCCAACCGTTTACGCGATCGAATTGTAAAAGGTGCTGATTTTGGAAAACTAGCCAAGCAGTTTTCACTTTGCCCGTCGGGTAAAAAAGCAGGTGGTGATTTAGGAGAAGTGCGCCCAGGTCAAATGGTGAAACAGTTTGATAAAGTGGTATTTAAAGGGGAACTGCTGAAGGTACATGGCCCAGTGAAAACCCAGTTTGGGCTTCACTTGATCCAGGTTTTGTATCGCGCTTAACGTGGCTAAATATAAGCAAGCCCACCGTTAAGTCCAGTGGGCGAGTTTGATTCTAGAAGATCTTGCGATTACCACATCAAATCATCAGGAATCTGGTAATCCGCATATGGGTCATCTTCTTCAACTTCTTGTGATGCATTTTCTGCAATGTAGATAAAGCATTCTTGGTCACGTTGGCGAATTTTCTCTGCCACGCCTAAAGGAATAATCGCGAAGGTTTTATTGTCTTGCTCTGGGCTAGTAATGGCTAGCTTTCCGCGGCTTAGACGATCTTGAATGTCTTCGTTCACATAAACCTTTTTGATCTTGGTGCCAGCGGTAAAGTTATACGCTAGGTCGCCTTCAACTGAGATGGTATTCATTTTAATCAGTTGCTTAATCTGAGCAATAATCGCTTTCGCGTTGGCGGCCGCTTTTTTCTCGTCATTTAATACTTTGTCGCGGGCCATTTTTTCTTGCTTTGCTTTGTCGGCAAGTACTTTGGCTTCATCGATGACTTCAGCACCGTTGCGGGCTTCTTTCACGTTTTTCTTTTTTTGTTTTTCAGCCTGCTTGGCTTTTTTCTTATCCGTTAGCCCCATGGCTAGCAGCTGTTCTTGTAATGTTTGTGCCATTTTACTCTCATCGATTTTTTAAACGTTAGGCTGCGTCTATTAATTTACGTTTCTAAATATGCGTTTATTAATAGAAGAAAGCCTGAGATTAATAATAATTCAACAGTTTACAGGCGACGCACTCTAAAGCGACGGCCTTTCATGTTCTTTTCTTGAATCAGCTTTAACGCTATACGCGCGCTTGGGCGGGCAATCGCAACATATGCCTGATTTGGGAACATGTTAATTTTGCCAACATCGCTACCAGGAATGCCACCGTCAGCGGTTAATGCACCTAAGATATCGCCTGGGCGTAACTTACTCTTTTTACCACCATCGATGCACAAGGTCACCATGTTTGGTTTCTTGGGCTCGTAAGGGCTTTTAACTTTTGAGATGTCGCTGGTTTCATACTTGGTATTCATGTAGTCATTAATTGCGAACATCTTCTTAACTTCAGAAGCCGCCATTAATGAAAGTGCTAAACCTTCTTTACCAGCACGGCCCGTACGACCAATACGGTGAACGTGAACTTCAGGGTCGCGTGTTACGTCGTAGCTAATCACTAAATCAAGATCGTCAATATCCAAACCACGAGAAGCAACATCGGTAGCGATTAAAATAGAGGCACTTTTGTTAGAGAAACGAACCAATACTTGGTCACGTTCGCGCTGTTCCATTTCACCCACAAGAGCGAGTGCGTGATAACCGCGTTCACGCAAAAATTCTAATACGTCGTAACAGGCAATTTTTGTATTACAGAAAATCACTGTAGATTCTGCCGCTTTGCTGCCTAGCAAGGTTAACAAGGCTTCGTCTTTATCTTTCATCTTCGGTACATCATAAAAGCGCTGGGTAATCGTGCTTTTAGATTGTTCGTCTTTGATGGTGATCGTCGTTGGCTCGTGCTGAAATTCTTTACTCAGCGCCTGAATACCTTCTGGGTACGTTGCCGAGAAAAGTAACATCTGACGATCGTATGGTGTATGGCTGATGATCTTAGTAATCTCATCAACAAAGCCCATATCCAACATGCGGTCGGCTTCATCCAATACTACCGTTTCGACGGAATTTAAGTCTAACGTGCCTTTGTTAATGTGGTCAGAAATACGACCCGGAGTGCCTACAACAATGTGTGCGCCATGCTCTAAAGAACCAATTTGTGGGCCGATTGATTGACCGCCACATAGGGTCAAAATCTTGATATTTTGCTGATAGCGCGCCAGTTTACGAATTTCATCGGCAACTTGTGTTGCTAATTCGCGTGTTGGGCATAAGATCAGTGCCTGACAACCGAAATTTCTTTGGTTTAAACGCGTTAAAATACCAATACCAAAAGCCGCTGTTTTACCACTACCGGTTTGTGCTTTTGCCAATACATCACCACCTTTGATAACAATCGGTAATGCTTGCGCTTGAATAGGGGTCATGTCTTTGTAACCCATCTGATCAAGGTTATCGATCATGCCTTGCGGTAGGGCAAGAGAGGAAAAGTTGGCTGGTTGGCTCAAGGTGAAACTCCACTGAATGTGTAGGGGCTAGGCCTACTTTTGACTTATTGGCTAATTTACGAAGCTGCAAAAGCGGCTGGAATAGCAGAAAAAATCTATTATATCAGAAGCTCATTAAGATGCGTCTATCTAAACACCTTAATACGCTGAAGTTGTATCGGTTGTTTAAGTGATAGTAGGTAAGGTGAGTCTAGGGTTATCAAGCCGTCGACAAGAATATAAGAGAAGAACGGCTGACACAGGAAGGCCAGCCGTTAGGGATCACAACAAATAATAAACGGCTATGAAGTGGCTAAACGCACCTGCCAGTACAAAAATATGCCAGATTTCATGGAAACCAAACGACTTTGGCCATGGGTCAGGCCATTTGGTTGCATAAACGATTGCGCCTACGGTATAGGCGATACCGCCATAGACTAACCAATCAAAAGAGACTTCAGGCATCACTTCTTTCATGGTTGTCAGGCCAAAAGCACTTGCCCAACCCATGCCTAAATAGATCAAGGTTGATAGCCAGCGAGGTGCGCCAATCCAGAATATTTTTAATAGAATACCGGTGAACGCTAGGCCCCAAATTGCAACCAATAGTGTCCAGCCAAAGCTATCACGCAGGGCGATCATACAAATAGGTGTGTAAGTGCCCGCTATCATGGCAAAGATTGCCATGTGGTCAATGCGCTTTAGCTTAAGGATTTTCTCATCACTGCCTTGGGCTAAATGATATACCGCGCTGCTGCCGAACATTAAAGTCATGCATACACCGAACACAGCAAAAGAAGTGAGCTGCCAAATATCACCGTGAAGGCTGGCCTGAACAACAAGAAAGCAGAGCACAGCAATGCCTACGAGTGCACCGAATAAATGACTAAAGCCACTAAAAGGATCACGAAAACGATCACTAGAATGAGAGCCCGCCAATGGTGCGGCGGGTTGAGAGGTTGTCGAATTCGACATGTGTGTGTATCCATTCATTAGAGGTTTTTCAGACAGTCTACACCTATTAAATACAAAATTAGTGATTTATAGGAAAGAGTGTGGTGCTATACGCCTATGACGACTGTTACAACAACTAGCCCATCCAAACCTTGGTTTATCTACCTTGTGCGCAATAATCGTAATGCCTTATATACCGGAATTACGACCGATGTTGAGCGCCGCTTTACTGAGCATCAAAGCAGCGGCCCCAAAGCGGCGAAAGCATTAAAAGGAAAAGGGCCATTGGTTCTGGAATTTAGCTATGCTGTTGAAAATCGAGTCATTGCGTCTCAGCTCGAATACCGGATAAAAAAGTTAACGAAAGCGAAAAAAGAGCAGCTCATTAATGACCCTGAATTGATCAGCGAATGGTGTTTGTTAATTCCTTAGGGACATTCCATTTCTATCACTTAATGTGTACTATCGTGCCTAACTATAACTATAAAAATAAAATAGATAAACTAAAGGTAAGCCTCATGCGTTCATTCATGTTAGTTATCTTGGCGGTTACGACGCTTAGTGCGTGTGCAACTGTTAAAGATGTGACGGTTATTCAGCCGACCCCTATTCCTGTTGATGTTACGGGTATTGCTACTGCAGGAGCGATCTCGGTAGACATTACACCACCTCCCGGTATGCCAATGGGTGGTTATTCGGTAATGGCAAACTATGGCAAAGGTTTTCGTACGCGCCTAAAGGCTCGTATTGTTTATCTTAATGATGGTCAAGGGCATTCAACAGCGCTGGTGCAAACCGATTTAACCGCAGGTTCATTATTAGTACATCATCAAGTAGTCGCAGCGGTTGCCGAGAAAACAGGCTTACAGGCCAGTGATATTGTGATTACGTCTTCACACAGCCACTCGGCTCCTGTGAATCACTTTGAAAATGATTTTTATAATAAACACATGTCGAGCGGCCAAGGTTTAGAAGAGAAGTTCTTGAACTTTGCTAGCCAGCGTATTGCAGATGGGATCTTGCAAGCGCATAAACATCGCCGCCCAGCAAAAGTTGCGACCGGCCGTAAAGATATTTATGGCTACAACCGTAACCGCTCATTAGATTCTTATGTTTTAAATGACAATGTTTCAGGGATTGATCTTGAAGATCCTACCGCCGTTTCAAAGGCGGTTAACCCAGCAATGTACATGATCCGTGTTGATGTTTTGGATACTCAGGGTGAATACAAACCATTAGCCGCTTTCTCAAGCTTTTCAGTACACGCGACGGCATTGAGTGTTCCGGTAGAAGTGTATAACGCAGACTTATTTGCTTATGCACAGAAAGACTTAGAATGGGCGATTGAGCATAAATACAATACGTCTTGGAAAGTTGTTCATGGTTTAACGACGGGTACTCAGGGTGATATGGCGCCAGCATTACCGGACCATGGTGATAATACCTTCGGTCACTTTGAAGTAAATTGGAAAGAAGCCAAAAAGCTAGGCCAAGGTATTGGTAAAGAAGCGATTGCCTTGTTTGAAGAGTTAGGTAGTCAGTTGACCAGTGATATATCGATTACTACGGCGGCTCGTGAATTGAATATTCGTGAACATAATGCCGTAGGGGATGTTGAGCTTTGTGAAGATCCGGCCATTGGTGCCCCCGTCGCAGCGGGTGCTTATGAACGTCGTACGCCATTCTTAGCGGCTATTCCATTTTTAAAAGGCGGTAATATCCTATCGCGCAGCTGGGTATTTACTGAAGGCTGCCAAGGTAATAAAACACATTTAGGCTTTAAGTACTTACAGCCTTTATTAGAGCCAAAAGACAGCTTCCCTAATACGGTTTTGTTTCAGCTAATTAAGATCAACGATACAGTGGTTATGCCACTGCCGTTTGAGATCACCACAGAATCAGGCCGTCGTATGGCAGCCAGTGTTAGCCAGGCGTATCAGCAAGCTGGACAAGATATAAAGCATGCGTGGATTGCGGGTAATGCTAACGGTTATTTTGGTTATAGCACCACACCAGAAGAATATTCGCGTCAAAACTATGAAGGGGGGCATACTCTTTACGGTCAGTACACAACACCTTATTTATCAGCGCAGTTAGGGCGTCTAGCCAGCGACATGATTGAAAAAGGGCCGTTCGTTGAACTTGCTGATGAATGGTCTTATGACTTGGTTGTGAATGAATTTTTCCCAGAGACAGAGGCGAGCCAAGGTCAGCGTGCCATTTTAGCCCAGCCAGAAGCCTATACCGCAGAAGCGGCGAATGAAGAGCATTATGTTTCGTTCAACTGGTTAGATGTGGGCGCGAGTGAAATTGAACTTCATAAGTCTTTGGTGAAAGTAGAAACCTTAGCCAATGGTGAATGGATCGACATGAGTAATGCAGGCGAGCCGATTACTGATGACGGTTATGATATTGAAGTGCGTCTTGTTGACGACGAAGATAAAGGCATGGGTGAGTATCAAGCTCGCTGGTATAACCCTGTAGCGGGTGGCCAGTATCGCTTTGTGATTGCTCCACGTGATGGGCAAGAACAGCTAATATCACCCGTATTTACATTTGCTGCAGACGCAGAAAATATGACTGAAATGGCTGTTTCAATCGTTGAGTAGCACGTTGGGATAAAATGTTCTTTGAATAGCTCTTAGAATGGCTCGTTGAATAGAGTTTTTCTAGAAGCGAGCTTTTAAGGGGGAAATAGACGTGAAATAAGAGCCTAGCGACAAAATATTTGCCGCTAGATTCTATTAGCAAATCAGGGGTAAATCATACCACCTGATTTGTGACCATTAATTCATTCGAATTATTGATCTTCGCTTGGTCTTTCAAAGGTAGAAGGCTCTTCAGTATCAGTCGGCTTCGCTACATGATACTTAATCTGCAAACCTTGTAAGAAATTACGTAGGATTTGGTCTTTACAGATTCTGTAGTGCTTATGACCAGGACGGCGGAAGAACGCAGTCAGTTCTGGCTTACTAATGCGGAAATCAGCAAGTTCTAATACACTCAGCATATCTTCATCAACGTAATTTAACGCGATTCTTAGCTTACGCAAAATGATGTTGTTGGTCATTTCTTTCTCGATCGGGGCAGGCTCGCCTTCTTTAACGCCACGACGATCATTGATAAGACCATTCAAAAAAGTTGCCAAAAGATAATCTTTCAGACCTTTATAGTCATCATGGTCATCTCTTTTTAACCAGCAGCTAACCTGTTCACGAGTGACGGTTTCACCTGCCAAGGCGAAAAGGCTGATCATTTTTGAATCGCTAAAGTCAAAGGTATAGCGAATGCGGCGTAATACATCGTTATTAGTCACGGGGTTATTCTCAAGAAGTCATATATAGATGGTTAATAGGGTAATTCTAGCAGGTTTGGTATTTATTATTGAGGTAAATCTGTAACACGCTTACCGAGGCACTAGAATCAATCCGTACTGATTGATTCTAGCCATCTCTATTCATTATAAGATGTAATCTAAGATGCATTCTAAGAACAGTACATCCTAGGGTATACAGCGCTGTTATACGACGTTATCTCCTACGCTGTATGAAATTGTCTGGCTTATCTCCTGTAACGATAATCCACTTTCTTGCTGCATTTGATTAAAAAAATCTTGAGCGGCATTCAAGGATTTTTTCGTTTGCAGGCCACCATCAATAATTTCATTGGCGCGTAAATACGCCTCAACATCTCGCGACAGTAAAAATGTATCTTTACCCAGCATACGCAGAGTATAAGCACCTGTATTGCCTCCTAAGCGAGCACCGTGCTTTTTAAGCCAAGCCCACAAACCAATGATGTCATCCGTTGGCCATTCAGCGACTAGCTGGTGGAACGGTTTGCCTTCATCTTTCGCGGCGAAATGGATCATTGATGCATTAGCGGGGATCGTTTTTACCTTGTTGTAATTTCTGACGATACGCTCATCGGATGATTTTTCTTCAAGCATTTCAGGAGGCATCATCAATAATTTTTTGATATTGAAATCCCAGAAAACTTCTCGAAAGCCAGGCCATTTTTTATCGATAACAGACCAGTAGAATCCACTTTGAAATATCTTACGAGTAAATTCTTCTAACCACTCATCATCGGTTATTTTCATCAGCTGCTTTGAAGTTAACGGCTTATGCACAATAGACGCTAAAGCTGCTTTGCCACCTTTACGCTTGGCTGCACGCTGTTGGATGTCGTAGAACGTTTCCATGAGGCTTCCGGAATGAGAGTAGTGAACTAGGGATGGGGGGAGTTTAATCGGATGGTGAAAAACTAAGACAAGATACAAGAATTCACCACGGAGGCACCGAGACGCTTCGCTGCACAGAGAAGAGCGGATATAAAGAATAAAAAGACAAGAAAGCCCTATAATAAAGAGCTTACCTGTCGTTATTCTTTTTTCCTCGCTTTTCTTCGTGTAGCGAAGCGCCTCCGTGGTGAATCGCTTTTGGTCTTAGTTGTTCGCGTGCAGCTCTTCGTTCAACTGAATCGCAGACTTGTTCGTCACACATTCAACTGCGCCAGAAATAGAGTTACGACGGAAAAGAAGATCCGACTTACCCGCTAAATCACGGCCTTTAACAGTTTCTACAACGTTCTTAGCATCGTCTAGAACTAGAATCTTGGTACCGGCAGTAATGTATAAACCAGATTCGATAGTGCAGCGATCGCCCATTGGGATACCGGTACCGGCATTTGCGCCTAATAAGCAGTTTTCGCCCACAGAAATAATGATGTTACCACCGCCAGAAAGCGTACCCATAGTAGAGCAACCGCCGCCTAGGTCAGAACCGTTACCAACAACAACGCCAGCAGAAATACGGCCTTCAACCATAGAAACACCCAAAGTACCTGCATTAAAGTTAACGAAGCCTTCATGCATAATGGTTGTGCCTTCGCCAACGTGTGCGCCTAAACGAACACGCGCGGTATGAGCAATACGAACGCCGCTTGGTACAACATAGTCAGTCATACGTGGGAATTTATCCACAGAATTGACGCTTAATAGTTCGCCTTTTAAGCGCGCTTGAAGTTGTGCTTCTGGTAATTCAGCTAGGTCGATTGCGCCTAGGTTCGTCCAAGCAACGTTTGGCAATAGACCAAACATACCATCTAGGTTAATGCCGTGTGGCTTAACTAAACGGTGGGATAATAAGTGAAGCTTTAAATAAACTTCGGGCGTAGAAGCCGACTGAGCGTCAGATTCTAAAACAGTCACTACTACTGGCTTCTGGCTTTCAGTACAAGCGCGCGCTAGCTTAGCTTGTTCTGGTGCAACGGCTTCTAGTGCTGCTGCTAGGGCTTCTAATTCGCCGCCATCAACTTCAACGGCTTGGTTGCCACCTTCATAGCCGATTGCATCTTTTGCCGCAGCAATGATGTCAGCGCTTGGCTGAAAAAGAGGTGTTTGGTAATAAACTTCTAACCATTCGCCTTTTGCGTTTTTTGTGCCTAAGCCAATAGCAAATGCAGTGCTCATAATAAAATCCTTACTTTAAAAAGTGAATAAAAAGGGTGAATAAATAGAAAACAGGTTAATTAGGAATTAACAAAATCCTGATAATCTTCGGCTTTAAAGCCTAATAATTTGTTACTTGCGTCATCTACCAATAATGGGCGTTTGATGATGGAAGTATTCTCTAACATGATCTCGATAGCAGACGCTTGGTCGATAGACTCTTTAACCGCTTCAGGAAGCTTGCGCCAAGTAGTTCCGCGCTTATTAACTAATGCTTCCCAGCCTAAATCTTTGACCCAAGAGTTGAGCATTTCAGTGCTTAAGCCCTCTTTTTTATAATCGTGAAACTGGTAATCAATACCTTCTGCCTCTAGCCACTTACGGGCTTTTTTGATGGTATCGCAGTTCTTAATGCCAAACATAGTGATCATAATTGCCCTTGTTGCGCCTGATGAGCTGCTGCATATGAAAATGGGATCGGTATATTAACAAAATGTGATCTGTTTTTCACACATTGAGTATTGTGTTTACCCTATTAATGAAAATACACTAGCGTTATTATTGTTTTTATTCGTTATATGAATTTTAAAAGAGTTCTGCCGTTAATGCGTAAGCTTGTTTTATTTCTGTTTTTTTCTGCACTATTGCTGCTGTATCTCTGCGTCAGTGATTCGCCAATTGTGGAACGCATCACAAAAGGAGAAGTACTTGAAAGTATCAAAACCTTCTTTGCGTTTGAACAGTCTGCTAGCCAAGAAGATATTCCAAGTAATAGACCAAGTGATATCCGAGATAAGAATCCTGGCTTGCTAAACGATCACCCGGCAAAGAGCGGGAGTGAACGCCGGAAAGAGTCTACTGTAGAAATCGCTACAGGCAATGCCGAAGATGGTAAGGGTGATAGCACTGAAAATAGTGCTGAAAGTAGCATAGAAGACCATCACGAAAGCCTTGAAGTGAGTGCAGGTGAAGGGAGTTTAAATGCCACGTTAGAACCTGTAGCAGAAGCGCCCAAAAGACTGCTCGATCTAACTCTGCCTCAATTAGTCGACGATGTACTTGATATGAAAATCTTCAAGTATGAATATAAAAGCATGCTGCCTAATCTGTTCACGCCTAAGACGGTTGAAGAGGAGGGGGAAAGAACGTCTTTTGGTGGCCGAATCTTAATGGAAGAAGGATTTGAAGAGCGGGAAGAATATCGCTTACAGGATATTCGTGGGTCAATTGAAGGCGCTGAATTAACCCTTGAGGTAAAAACAAACTAGCTTAGTTAGCTGCTAAACATAGCGCCATCCATTGCTCAATACCGGCGCTGCGGAATTTTTGTTGGTGTAAAATAAAATAGAACTGTCTCTCAAAGTTACGCTGCGGCACTGAGAGGCGCACCAAACTACCGCGTTTAAATGCATCTTCTAACGTTATCTGTGATAAACAGCCAATTCCTAAATTCGCTTCAACCGCGCGCTTAATTGCTTCGGTATGCTGCAGCTCATGAGCAATGGTGAGGTTTGGCAGAATGCCATGCATCGCGCGCTCAAACGCTTGGCGGGTACCAGAACCTGCTTCACGCAAAATCCATTGAGCAGCGATTAGGTCTTCATCATTGATGCTCTTTTTATTAGCTAGGGGATGGTTGGGGCTACAGAAAACGGCGAGCTCATCATCACGCCATGGAATAACCTCTAAATCAGAATGTTGTAACTCCCCCTCAATCAAGCCAATGTCCAAATCAAAATTCAATACCTTCTGGCTGATACTGGCCGTATTGGCTACTTCGAGGCTGATATTCGCGTTGGGCTGCTGACGCATCATGTCGGCCATGATATTAACCGCAAGGTAGTTACCAATTGACAAGGTTGCGCCAATTTTTAAATGCCCCGCGTCGGCATGTTTTAACAGGGTTTGCTCTAAATCCGCCGCCTGGGCTAATAAACTTTCCGCCTTAGGGCGAATCAGACGCCCTTGCTCATTTAACTGTAAGCGCTTACCTATACGATCAAACAGCTGAACATCGAACTGCTGCTCTAATTCTTTTAAGGCAGAGCTGGCTGCACTCTGTGAGAGGTTCAATGCTTGCGCAGCCTTACTAACATTCTGCTGGTGGGCAATGGCCAGAAAGACTTCAAGTTGGCGAAGGGTATAGCGCATGGTGATTCATTATCTTATATAGGTAAAATCGATAAGTATAATCGATATAATCTGTTTTTCTGATTGATAAGTCTAGGGTATTCTGGCGTCAGTTAATAATTAATGACCTAAACGTCTAAACCAATAAGTAAAAATTAAAAATAGTGAGGCAAGTCGTGAGCAAAATGATTCGTGAGACTGTCACCAAGGTACACCACTGGAATGACACACTGTTTAGCTTTAATACCACCCGTAATCAGGGCTTACGTTTCAAAAATGGCCACTTCACTATGATAGGGCTAGAGATTGATAATAAGCCGTTATTGCGTGCCTACAGTATTGCCAGTGCTAACTACGAAGAAGAAATGGAGTTTTTCAGCATTAAAGTACAAGACGGTCCACTGACACAGCATTTGCAGAACTTGCAGGTAGGGGATGAGATTTTAGTCGGTACAAAGCCAGTAGGCACCTTGATTGCAGATCACTTATTGCCGGGTAAAAACTTGTACTTATTAAGTACCGGCACAGGTTTAGCACCTTTTATGAGCATCATTAAAGATCCTGAAATTTACGAACAGTTTGATAACGTCATTTTAACCCACGGCGTACGCGAAACGTCTGAATTGGCGTATCAGCACTTTATTGAAGAAGAGCTGCCAAATAACGAATACTTTGGTGATGTTGTACGCCAAAAATTGAAGTACTACCCAACAGTGACGCGTGAAGCCTTCCGTAATCAGGGACGTTTAACCGACTTGATTGAAAGTGGAAAGCTATGTGCAGATTTAGGCTTGCCAGAAATTAATCTAGAACATGACCGCTTTATGTTGTGCGGTAGCCCAAGCATGCTAAAGGATTTCTGTGAGATCTTGGATAACCGCGGGTTTGAAGAAGCACGCCAAGGTGAGCAGGGGCATTATGTGATTGAACGGGCTTTTGTTGAGAAGTAGGGTTTAAAGCCTAAAAGGAGATTCACCACGGAGGACCTCCGTGGTGAATCCACCTTCCCATAATCCTTTAACTTTTATTCAGCTTTTCCTCAGAGCCTTTGTGTTTAACTATCTTTACCATCCAGAAACCCAAAAATGTCACAATCAAACCTAGCCAAGTATCCCTTCTATGCGGCACACTCAGCTCCAAGTTTTTAAACAATAAAAATACACATTATTTCTGCAGGAAAGTTTTATGAAAGTACTCATCTCTACGTTAATCGCGATTTTACTTTTAGGATCTATGTTTTTAGGTCGACACTATATGGGCTTCGTCGATTTATCCCCAGAAGTGGTTAATAGTCGTTATGCCAATGAAGACTCTAAGTTTATCAAGCTTGGCGGTTTACAGCAGGGTATTGAATTACATTACCGTGATGAAGGCTTAAGTGCTGCACAAAACCCAGAAGCACCTGTTTTGTTTTTATTGCACGGCATTATGGCCAGTTTGCATACCTGGGATGGCTGGGTCGAAAACCTTCAGAATGACTTCCGTATTATTCGTATCGATATTCCAGGCTTTGGTTTAACGGGGCCTTACGCGGATGGCATTTATAGTATTGAACGTACTATGGATATGCTTAATCAGTTAAGTAATGAGCTTAATATTGACTCTTTTTTCTTGGCAGGAAATTCAATGGGGGGTTATATTTCTTGGAACTTTGCGATTAATCATCCAGAAAAAGTTAAACGTTTGATTCTGATCGACGCTGCGGGTTATTCATTTGAAATGCCAATGATGTTAAAGCTTTTAAATGCTCCAGTCTTGAAAGATAGTATGGCCTTCATTACTCCTAAGTTTGTTGTAACCCAGACATTAAGCGAAGTTTATGGTGATGGCTCTAAGGTAACGGATGAGACGATAGAGCGTTATCACCAGTTGATGTTACGAGAAGGCAATCGTGAAGCGGTGGTGAGTGTTCTACAGACGCTAACGAACATTAATACTGACGGTATTAAGCAGGTTAAAGTGCCAACGCTGATTCAGTGGGGAGAAAAAGATGCTTGGATACCGCTGACTCATGCTCAGCAATTTGCGGATGAAATTGAAGGGGCTAAGTTAATTACGTATCCAGGAGTCGGTCATATTCCGATGGAAGAAATTCCAGATGAGACTGCGCAAGATGCGAAAAAGTTTTTAATGCTAGTAATAGAAGAGCCAAAAACAATTGCACCTAAGCAAGTAACGCCTGTCGTTTTATAGATCGAATAATGAGCAGCCGATGGGCTGCTCATTATGGTTTTTCAAGATGCTTTTAAGGCACTACTGCTAAAGAGAGCTCCTTTAAAGAGAGCTCCTTTAAAGAGAGCGTATTTAAAGAGAGCGCCTGGGGTCTGCGATAATGTTAGCGAAGATTAATCCTGCGACCAACGACATCAAAATCAAAAAAGACTGACTTCCAATTTGTTCAATGTGTAAAATCTCTTTCCCAGAAATGACCGTATTCAACCCCATATACAATTTACTGCCCGGAACCAATACCACGATGCCTTGCAGCAATACAATCGCGGCAGGCGCTTTACGCCAGCGAGCAAAAAGGTTCGCGTAGATCCCTAAAAAAAGTGCGGCAAAGAAAATTCCTAATGCGCTACCAAAGTAAGCTGAAGCCACGATGCTCACGCTATGACCTAAGAAGCCTGCCGCCACACCCCAAGGGGCGTCCTTTAAACGAATCTTGAACATCACCATCAATGAAAATGACAATACTAAAACCGCTAACCAGCCGCTCCATTTAGGCAGCCTGACGGCCTCAACTTGCTCGACATTGCCCAGTAAAACACTGGCAATGGCAAAGCCTAAGAAGGCGCCAAAGTAGAGTTTGAATAGCGACATTAAAGCGTCCATTACTCGCACGGTGCCGGATATTAAATCTCGAGCCGCCAGTTCAGACAAGCCAACGGTTAAAGCCAGGCCAGGAATAAAGACAATGATGCTTGCCAGTACCACTAAGGCCATATTAATACTGGGTGCAATAAAGGCGATAGCAGAGGCGGCAAAAGCAGCAAAAAGTGCGGCAAGAGGATCTAGAGCCGATTGTATTCTAGGATGCTTTTCTCCAACCATGACTAAACCATAAATGCCAAGACCTATCATGAAAGAAGCAATAACATCAGCCCAGCTCGTGCCCATTAGCATACTGAAAGCTGCGCTGGCTAAACCAAAGGCGATGAAAATAACCCAACGAGGATAGGGATTAGGCTTGTTGTTGATTTCTTCTAGGCGTAGAAGGGCATCATCAAGATCGCGCTGACCAGAGCATAACTCTTCAACCAATTCATCGGTTCGGGCCAATAGCCCTAAATCAAGATCGCCGGGTTGTACGCGGGCAATATAACTGTGCTCTTGATTTTCACGGTCGTCTTTTGGCCAAAAAACGCAGGTGATCGACGTTGGGCTGATTAAAAAGGACCCGCCTAATTCAAGCGCTGCACTGATTTTAACCAAATGGCCTTCTAGCTGATAAGCTGGCGTTCCGCATTGGTGTAATGTTTTAGCGAGATAAATTAAAAATTTACGGCGCTTCTTAAATAATTTAGTGGGCATGGCTTCGTGGTCGTTATTAATCGCGGGCTGCTATTACTTTAGCAGTAGAAATAAGTAGCTGAAAGAAAAACGGCCTGTTAAAAGAACAGGCCGGTTTCAAGTTGTGCTTCGTCAGTCATCATATCTTTGTGCCAAGGTGGATCAAAGATCAACTGCACCTTCACCGATTCAACGTTGGGTACCTTAGCAACACGATATTCAACATCGCTAATCAAGACTGGCCCCATACCGCAAGTCGGCGCGGTTAACGTCATACGAATGATTACGTTTTTGCCTTCGATATCGATGCCGTAAATTAAACCTAGGTCTAATAAATTCACCGGTAGCTCAGGATCGAAAATAGTTTTCAGTGCCTGGCGAATTTGCTCTTCGTGAACTAAACCATCACCGATATCTTCAAAGGTAATTTCTTCAGATTCAAGACCAATTAATGCGGCATCGGTACCATCAACACGCACCATGTTGCCGTTCAGCGTTAACGTATAGTTACCGCCTAATGCCTGAGTAATGGTCAAAAAAGATCCGGCTGGAATAATAGTCGGCTGGCCACTGGGTACTTTACGGGCAGGACAATCCTGCTGGGAAACAACCATGCGTTTTTCCACGAGATTGCTCCTTTACACTGAAAATGATTCGCCGCAACCACACAGGTCTTTAGCGTTTGGGTTATTAAACTTGATGGTGCTGTTTAGGCCTTCAGTCGTGTAATCAACTTCCGTGCCTTTTACCATCGCTAGATATTCAGTAGGAACATACAGTGCAACATCGTCTGCCACTTGAAAGCAGGTATCTTCAGCGAGCGGTGTTGTCACAAACTCAATCTCGTATTTGAAACCCGAACAGCCACTTTTTTTAACACCAATACGAACACCCATAGCATTGGAATTGGCTAACAGCTTACGCACATGAATCAAGGCCGACTCCGTCATACTGACTTGTTGGCTTTGTTGATTAATTGCTGCGTTTGGATCAAACGTTTCTATGGTCATAACTTATCTCTCAGGAAAATGTTGTCTCTTGTTATTACAATTAACTAGAGTAAAAACATCTTCACTTTTTCAATCGCTTTGAACAGAGCGTCCACTTCATCTAATGTATTGTAGAAGGTAAACGACGCCCGTATTGTGCCTGGAATCTCAAACTGATCCATCACAGGCATAGCACAGTGATGGCCGGTACGAACCGCGATGCCTTGCTGATCTAACAATGTACCCACATCGTGAGGATGTGTACCTTCAATTAAAAAGCTGAATACACTGGCTTTGTTTTTACTGGTACCAATTAAACGAATACCGTCTGTTTGAGCGGCCAATTCATTCGCGCGCGCAAGTAAGGCGTCTTCATGTTTGGCTAAGGCGACACGGTCTAGACTGTTTAAATAGTCAATCGCCGCGGCCATCGCGATAGCGCCTGCAATGTTTGGCGTGCCGGCTTCAAACTTATATGGCAAAACGTTATACGTCGTTTTTTCAAAGCTCACGTGCAAAATCATTTCGCCACCACCTTGATAAGGAGGCATCGCATTTAATAGTTCTTCTTTACCGTACAAAACCCCTAAGCCTGTTGGGCCAAAAAGTTTGTGTCCAGAAAAGGCATAAAAATCACAATCGAGTGCTTGTACATCGATGTCCCAGTGAGCAACGGCTTGTGCACCATCGATCAGGGTTTTTGCACCAACTTTATGGGCTTCACGAATAATGTCTTCAACAGGATTTAAGGTACCCAACGCATTCGACACATGCACCACTGCGACAAATTTTGTTTTGTCGCTGAGCAGTTTTAAATACGCGTCGTAATCTAACGAACCATCGTCTAGCACAGGAATAACTTTTAATAGTGCGCCTGTTTGCTCACAGACCATCTGCCAAGGCACGATGTTAGAGTGATGCTCCATGCCGGAGATAATTATCTCATCGCCAGCTTTTACATTCGAACGAACCCAGGTTTGCGCCACTAGGTTAATCGATTCTGTGGTCCCGCGAGTCCAGATAATTTCTTCACTTTTTGCTGCGTTCAGAAATTTCTGCATCGTGGTGCGCGCATCTTCAAACATCTGCGTCGCTTGATCACTTAACGTATGAGCGCCGCGGTGCACGTTGGAATTCGTGGTGCGGTAATAATTAGCAATGGCATCGATAACCACTTGTGGTTTTTGCGTCGTCGCGCCGTTGTCTAAATAGACTAATGGCTTACCGTTAACTTCCTGATGCAATACTGGGAAGTCAGCGCGAATTTGTTCGATGTCCATTTTTTTGCTATCGCTCATATGTTACTTCTTACCTTAAATAATTGTGTTTAATGATTTCTAAAACTAGGAGATTTTCAGAATCAATGTTGGTGGTTTGTGGAGCAAATATCTAAAACATGGATGTTTTAGTTAAGGCTACAAGGATGTATTCACGCCGATTTGCGGAATAGACCACCAACATTGATTCGGTTTAAAAACCAAAATTCACAACTTAATATTTTTACCCAATGTGCTGCATTAATTCTTCATCACGACCAAAGCGTTGAGCTAAGATCGGGCGAATCAAATTGCGAACAGCATCCAGTTCAAGGTTTTCTAATAATTCATTAATAAAACCAAAACTTAACATCACATCAGCTTCTGCTGCGCTAATGCCGCGAGAGCGTAAATAGAAACGCGCTTGCTCGTCTAACTGAGCAATGGTTGCACCGTGAGCACAACGCACATCGTCTGCATAAATTTCAAGCTCTGGCTTGGTATTAATCGTGGCATCGTTAGACAATAACAAGTTCTTATTGCTTAACTCGGCTAACGTCTTCTGCGCATCTGGATGAATATGAATGCGGCCGTTAAAGACAGCTTTCGATTTATCCGCCATGATGCCGCGGAATACTTCCTTCGTCGTACAGTTAGCAATCTTGTGCTCAATGTTGCTGTGGAAATCAATCAACTGCTTATTCTGAGGAAGATAAACCCCGACCAACTCACAGTGACTACCGCCGACATTATGATTCACATTAATATCGTTACGCACAATCTTAGCGCCGAGGCCAAGCTGGAAACTGTCGTAATTTGCATCACGATCAAGATCAACATGAACACCACCAATCTGAATGCTGCCTTCTTGCATCAACTGCAAACGGTAGTGATTCAAACGTGCATTAGGGCCAACTTTTGCTTCAGTAATCGCATTTACAAAACAATTTTGCTCATCGCTATTACTTGCAAAATGTTCAACAATCGTCGCTTCAGCACCGGTTTCTAATACAATCAGTATACGTGCCTGAACCGTAAACGGATTAGCTTGCGCTGTGGTGATATGAGTAATTTGAATGTTTGTTTTCAAATTCTCATTTTTACCGACATGCACCAAAACACCATCCGTCGTCGTTGCATTATTCAACGCCGCAAAAATGTGTTTTTCTTGTTCAATGGCCGTGCCTAAGTTGTCAGCAATAATCGCTTGCTGTGCTTCGTTAGCTTCACTGAAACGCACAACATTCGCTACACTTTCTTTAGAAGAAAGCTCTGCCGAAAACTGACCGTTAACAAATACCAAACGCTGAGCGTCTAACGCAGGAATTGTCGTGAGGGCATCTAAGCCAGCAGCATCATAAGATGCTGCTAAACGACCATAACCTTCTTCGTTTGAAGTAAAACCAAACAAAGACGTAAACTTCCACGCTTCCGTTTTACGGGTTGGAATTTCTTGCTGTAAAAAACTTTCTTTACCGCTTTTATTTAAGGTAGCGATGGCTGCCAGTGATGAACTCTCTTTGCTAAGGTTTTCATCATTAACGGCTAGCAGACCTTTATGAAAATCAGTCATTAGCTAGCTCCGTTCTCAGCTGCATCTTCTAACCAAGCGTAACCTTTTTCTTCTAGCTCAAGCGCTAACTCTTTACCGCCAGACTTAACGATTTTACCGTTAGCCAGTACGTGAACAAAATCAGGCACAATGTAGTCTAATAAACGCTGATAGTGAGTGACGATGATGAAGCTGCGGTTAGGGTCGCGTAAGCTATTAACGCCTTCTGCAACAACCTGCAATGCATCGATGTCTAAGCCTGAATCGGTTTCATCTAGGATGCAAAGCTTTGGCTCTAACAGCATCATCTGCATGATCTCGTTACGCTTCTTCTCACCACCCGAGAAACCTTCGTTAACACCACGCTTCAAGAAGCTTTGGTCTAAATCAACCAATTTGCATTTTGCGCGGGCTAGTTTCAAAAAGCTCACAGAATCTAAAGGCTCTTTACCTTGTGCAGCGCGAACAGAATCAACCGACGCTTTTAAAAATTCTAGGTTAGAAACACCTGGGATTTCAACAGGGTACTGAAATGCTAAAAACAAACCTAAACGTGCGCGTTCTTCAGGATCTAGATCTAATAAATCTTTACCTTCTAGTTCAGCACTGCCGCCCGTTACTTCATAGCCTTCACGACCTGAAAGCACGTTGCCTAAGGTACTTTTACCAGCGCCGTTCGGGCCCATAATCGCGTGAATTTCACCCGGCTTAATATCTAGGTTTAGGCCTTTTAGAATGTCTTTGTCTTCAACTTTTGCTTGTAAATCTTTGATCGTTAACATGTTGTATTTTCCTGAAATTTTTAAATTTTGTTTTTGGGGGCAAACTAGTGGTTCATATCTTTTGTAATAACAGTGCGAAAAACAAAAGCGCAAGATAGATATATTAAAACCACATCCCTGTACGTCTGCCAGCCTGGCCATCCATGGCCAGTTGTAATTCGGCAAACAAAGCGAAGCTTTGTAGCTCTTGCCGAATTACCCTACGGATCCTTCTAGCGATACTTCTAATAATTTGCCGGCTTCTACAGCGAATTCCATTGGCAATTCTTTAAATACTTCTTTACAGAATCCGTTAACAATCATAGAAACGGCTTTTTCAGTATCGATGCCACGCTGTTGGCATAAGAACAACTGCTCGTCAGAAACTTTTGACGTGGTTGCTTCGTGTTCTACTACGGCGCTTGGGTTTTTACTTTCTATATAAGGGAACGTATGAGCGCCACACTTATCACCAATTAATAATGAGTCACACTGCGTGTAGTTACGTGCGCCTGTTGCACCAGGGCCCATCTTAACTAAACCACGGTAAGAGTTTTGGCTCTTACCGGCCGAGATACCTTTAGTGATGATGGTCGACTTAGTGTTTTTACCTAAGTGAATCATCTTGGTGCCGGTATCGGCTTCTTGGAAGTTATTGGTTAACGCAACGCTGTAAAATTCGCCAACAGAGTTGTCGCCTTTTAAAATGCAGCTTGGGTATTTCCAAGTAATCGCTGAACCTGTTTCTACTTGTGTCCAAGAAACTTTAGCGTTGGTATGAGCAACAGCGCGTTTCGTTACGAAGTTGTAAATGCCGCCTTTACCTTCGCTATCACCTGGGTACCAGTTTTGTACCGTGGAGTATTTGATTTCAGAATCATCATGAGCGATCAATTCTACTACCGCCGCATGCAATTGGTTTTCGTCACGCATTGGAGCGGTACAGCCTTCCAAATAGCTTACGTGAGAACCTTCGTCGGCAATAATAAGGGTGCGCTCGAACTGACCTGTTTTTTCTTCGTTAATACGGAAGTAGGTCGATAATTCCATTGGGCAGCGAACGCCTTTCGGAATATAAACAAACGAACCATCACTGAATACCGCAGAGTTTAGCGCAGCATAATAGTTGTCTTTTTGTGGAACGACAGAGCCCATGTACTTTTTAACCAGTTCTGGATGCTCATGAACGGCTTCAGAAATAGGCATGAAAATAACGCCGGCTTCAGCCAGCGTTTTACGGAAGGTTGTTCCTAATGACACAGAGTCGAATACGATATCAACCGCAACACCGGCTAAAGCGGCTTGTTCGTGCACTGGAATGCCTAGCTTTTCGTAGGTCGCCAATAACTCAGGATCAACTTCGTCCAAGCTTTGCGGACGATCTTCCATACTCTTTGGTTCAGAGTAATAAGAGACTTCTTGGAAATCGATGTCTAGGTGCTGAACCTGAGCCCAGTTAGGCGGCGTCATTTCTTTCCACGCGGCAAAGGCTTTTAATCGCCATTCAAGCAACCATTCTGGTTCGCCTTTTTTGGCTGAAATAAAACGGACGGTATCTTCGTTTAGGCCAGGCGCTAGTGTTGCAGATTCTACATCGGTAATAAAACCAGCTTCGTATTCTCTGCCTATCTGGCGATCGATTTCTGCGTTATCAGTCATAGGAACGACTCTCATCTCTATCATCGTCTACGGCCGTTTGGGAGCAACTATTATTCAATGGGCTGAAAAACAGTGGGCGGCCGTGATGTTGGTTTGTAATACCATACTAATTTGGTAGGGTATTTTAATCAATACCAATCTGGTATCGATTAGTAAATTATGGGGCGGTATTCTATCAAAGTGAGCAGTTTTTCACCAATCAAATTGATACTTCTGCCCTAGATAGGAATGGGTCGTATTTGGCCAGTCGTATGTTAATGACAGGGTGGCATTTGAGAATTAATCGATAGCCTCTGATATGATGAAGCCTCTGTAAACTAAAGAACTCTTTAAATGCTAAGAATTGGCAAATTAACCGATTATGGTTTGGTGGTATTAAACCAGCTAGCCCTTGCGGGTGCTGTTAAGCAATCAACCGATGATATTTCTCAGGCGACAGGCTTGACCGTTGCGACTGTGCGTAAGGTTATGAAAGCGATTGTGGATGCAGGCTTGGTTAATGCTCAACGTGGTTCAAAAGGGGGTTATCGTATTGCTCTTGCGCCTGCTCAGATCAGTGTTTTAGACGTAGTGCAGGCTTTTGAAGGCCCCATTTCGTTAACGGAATGCAGTGCGGACGATAATCAGTGTGAAATTACGGATTCTTGTTCGTTATCCAGTAACTGGACTGGTATTAACGACTTACTTTTACGGGTTTTAGGGGACATCACCCTGGATGATATCCGCAACCCTGGGGTTCAAGATACCTTGCATCACCAGATAGTCGATCAGTTACAACGTATTCAGTTGGTTAATTTATAAACTGATTTCATAAGCATTCACTATGACAAAAATGAGCACTAGTCGACAAAGTTGAACTTAGGAATTTGGATTGCTCTCAGAATGAGAACTAAGTTCGATTAGTTCTTTATCATTAGGGACATAATCACTCTACCCATTCAGCAAGAACTGAGACGATTATGTATCACTATCTATTATCACTCATCACTGCATTAATATTATCGATTGCCACTTTAACGGCATCTGCTGAACAGACTTCTACTGTTACAACCGGCTTTGAAGAAGAAAGTAAGCTTCAGGGCTATGGCGCGTTTACGAGCCTTAATAAAGATTGGATGTTGATGGCGTTATACGTTGACCCTGTTGACGAAGCTAAAGGAACAGCTGCTCCACAACGACTAGAAATTAAAATATCGACTGAAAAATTCAGCCAGCGCCGCTTTCGCTCATTATGGTTAAATGCCTTAGCGATTGAGCATGGCGCGGAGAAAATGGCAGCCATGCAAGGTGAGCTGAATCAATTCTTTGATTTAATACAACAGCCGCTAACGTCTGGTGATATTTTAATTATTGAACGTACTCAATTTGGTGATAATACGAGTAATGAAATAAAAATTAATTATCATACGCTGGCTAATTTATCCTCTGATTTTTTGCCTTTTATGGTGAAAAGCCTTGTGGGTCAGCATCCTCCTACTCAAGCATTGAAATCGGGTTTGATGGGTGAAGAAAGCTTGAGAACACAAACCAACTTGAGCATTCGCTTCGATCGATTAGAGCCGACCTTACCTCGCATTGCCGAAGTCTCGCGCTGGCGTAAGCGTATTCTTGCGAGTAACTAGGCGAGGTATTTAGCGTTACGCACTAGCAGAATAATTCGTCATTACTCAGCAGGTATATTACAAAAAAAAGAGGGTTGAAATTACCCTTAGTTGGTACTGTTCGGGTACAATCTCGTCCATTTTTAAACCTTAAGTATTCGAACTAGAAAATTATGTCTGATGACTATCTTGACCGTTTTGGTGGCATTGCCCGTTTATATGGTACCGAAGGCCTAGAGCGCCTGCGCAATGCGCATGTATGTATTATTGGTATTGGTGGCGTGGGCTCCTGGGCTGCTGAAGCCGTTGCTCGAAGTGGTATTGGCGCAATTACCTTGATTGATATGGACGATCTTTGTGTCACTAATATCAATCGTCAGTTACCGGCAATGGATGGTAATACAGGCAAGCTCAAGATCGACGCTATGGCTGAGCGGTTAAAAGCGATTAATCCACATTGCAAGATCACAACTCACATGGACTTTGTCACAGAGAAAAATATGAAGGCCCTAATTCATACGGGTTTTTCTTATGTGATTGATTGCATCGATAGCGCTAAAAGCAAAGCCGCTTTAATTGCTCATTGCCATATCAATAAAATCCGTATCGTTGTAACGGGTGGCGCGGGTGGCCAAATTGACCCATTGCAAATCCAGATTATCGATATGAATAAGTGTGCTCATGATCCGCTGATTTCTAAAGTGCGTTCAATTCTGCGCAAAGATTACAGCTTCTCTCGCAACCCTAAGCGCTATTATTCGATCCCTTGCGTCTACTCGACTGAACAAATGACTTACCCGCAGCCCGATGGCAGTGTGTGTCGAATAAAGCCTAATGATGACGGCAGTACGCGATTAGATTGTGCTTCAGGTTTTGGCTCGGCGACTATGGTGACGGGGACTTTTGCTTTTGTTGCAGCTTCTAGAGTTGTGAAGCGTATCGCAGAAGACGCGGGTAAAAAATCTTAAAGGGTGGTGAGACTCAGGCTATACTAAGTATAAAGAATTATAGATAGGAATAGGGCAATGGCAGATCCAAAGTACGATATTTACTTTCGTGGAGAAATCTTACCGGGTGCTGATGCTGCTCAGGTTAAGTCTGCAATTGCACAAATATTCAAAGCTGATGCTGCTAAATTGGCGACTCTTTTCTCGGGCAAGGTTAATACCATCAAAAAATCGGTGGATAAGGCCACCGCAGCAAAATATCAACAGGCCTTTAAGAAGGCGGGCGCAAAAGCGGTTATCACGTTGGCAAAAGAAGAGCTGTCTTCAGAGATTCCAGCTGCTGCTCCCGTTGCTGCTCAGCAAGAGACTGCGCCATTGTCAGAATCATCGCCAGAGTCCTCGTCAAAACCTGATAGTACAGCTGATAGTGCGCCTGATAGTACAGCTGATAGTGCGCCTGATAGTGCGCCTGATAGTACACCTGCGATTAAACAGGCCATTGCCGATGCGAATTGGGATGTATTGCCCAGTGGAAGTGATTTACTAAAGCCGGATGAGCGTCGAGATATTCCTGATGTCGATATTGATACCAGCAGCATTAAGGTTGTGTCGCCATTTGCCGAAATCGAAGTAGACAATAAGCCTATACCGCCAGCGCCTGATACGAGTCACATATCAGTAGCAGAAGTGGGTGAGGATATGAATCCGAATAAGGCTCCACCTGCTGCGGACCTCGTATTGGATTTATCGTCCTTTAGTATTGCGGAAGCAGGCGCGGCATTAACCGATCAGAAAGAAAAGAAAGCCCCTCCAGCCCCTGATACCAGTCATATTGAACTAGAGTAGCAAGCGCTGAAGTCTTGATAAGATTCTGCAAGAGTCGTTAGCACCAGCTGGCGATACCTTCGGGGCGCTCTAGTAGCTCTTGAATATTGGCTTCCAGTACTCGATAACCAACATTTCCATAAAGTTTTTGGCGGCCATTATCTAATAAATAGGTTGGGCTCCCTTCTAGTTTGTTTTTCTCTCTCATGTCCATATCGGCACACAAGGCTGCAATCGCAGAGCCATCATTAAGCTTTGCTTGGATTAAATCTGTTGGTAACGACATAGATTGAGCAATCTCTACTAATACGCTTAGCTGGCTAATATCTAGCGCGTCTTGAAAAAATGCTTTGCGGATATTCAAAATCATCGCTTGGAAATCGCTATTGCTGACAACAGCTTCTGCGACCAAAAGCTGGATGGCTTTTAAATATAAATGGCTGTTGGCAGAGGATGCCGGTTTGCACGTTAACCAAACATTTGGATTAATTTTTAAATGTGGAAATCCTTCGGCAACGTTAAGCACGTGTTTGTTGAAACCTTCAAACCCACCTTTATCTTTCCAGCCTTCTGCAATGCGCGTTTGAGTATTGCCAAATAACGTAATGAAATGCTCATTAACCTCAATCTTTTCACCAAACTCTTGGTTCAGTTCATCAAGGCGAATTTGTGCAACGTAGGCCCAGATGCATAAGACATCGGTGAAATAATCTAAAGTTATTTTGGTCATGTTCATTCTCTGGTTTGGAGTTTCTAAAAGATTCACGGATAATTAAATATAACTATAGGGGAATATAGCTAGCTGTCAATGAAATCAGCATTAACCGGGTTGAGATATTTACATTCTGTGGTGGCAACAAAGGGATTTTATGGCTACCTTTATGGTTATCTTTAAAGCTACCCAAGGAAATAACGCTGCTTAACTCGTGGATTCTCAGATTGAATCTGCGAAGTACGGCTAGTACGCAGGGTATTTATTATTATGAAAGGAATCATCAGTTTAGTATGAGTAACGAGAATAAAACACTGGTCAAGAAGCATATAGACTTATCATGGAATAAAGGTAAGTACGGGCTATTAAAGCAAATCGTGAGCCGAGGTTTTCGCTACCAGACAACGTTTAGGGATGGCTTTCGAGATTTTGATGGCTATGTCGAATATGTAGAGGATATACGCCGAGCAGTACCAGACCTAGAAGTCATTGTTGAAGAAATAATGGCAGAAGATAATAAGGTAATCACATTCTCTACATTCTGTGGAAGTTTCAATAAACCGTTATTTGGTATGCCGGCTAACGGTAAAATTATCGCTTTTTCCGCGGCTTCGGTATGGCTGGTGAGTCATGGAAAAATCAGCGAGCAAACGACTATGGTTGATCTTGCTGGACTGCAGAAGCAATTGACAGCCTAGTATATTTTTTGACCAAACTAACTGCTTAATAAAACGCATGTTCTAGACCCTCTGCGCCATTTCTGATACTTAATGTTACATAAATGTCCTATTTTGAAACAATACTCATTTTTATAGCTGGCATACTGCGTCCGATTTTCTTTTGCGTTCATATACTCACCTAGCATAATTTAAACAACTGTGGGTAGTGGATGCTGACTCTTAAAATAGGTTCCCTACAAATGAAACAACGTGTTTTAGTTGCAGCTATTACTGCTGCTGTATTGGCTCCGGCTGCTCAAGCCTCTGGTTATAAATTGAACGAACAAAGTGCTGCGGGCGCGGGTACTGCTTATGCAGGTCGTGCTGCCGTTGTTCAAGATGCAAGTATCGTATTTTATAACCCTGCTGGTATGGTGAAATTAGACCGCGCTGAAGTGACTGTGGGTGGATCTGTTCTAATGACATCCGGTAGCTTCGACCTTGATAGCTACACTAATTCAGCAGGTCAAAAGTATACCTCTGTAGAGAGCCCTTACTCAGACGGTGGTGATTTCCTTTCTACAGCCGTTGTTCCATATGCTTATTATGCACGACCTATTAATGAAAAGTTTGCAGTAGGCCTGGGTATCTTCGTTCCGTTTGCAACGAATACGGACTAAGATGATGATTTCATTGGCGGTGCACTGGCCGACCAAACTAAATTAACCTCAGTTGATTTTCAGCCAGCATTTGCGTATCGCATTAATGATCAGTTTTCAGTGGGTTTTGGTTTAGACATTACTTACATGAAGGGGCTGTTGTCTAAACAGGTTGATACAGTTCCATATTTCGCACCATTACAAGGCTTAAATGGCGGCGCTGGTCCTGCAGACTTATCGGGTGCAAATAAGCCTTATTCAAACTACAAAGACTTTGAAAATCATTACGAAGTTGAAGGTGATGATTGGCAGGTTGGTTATAACTTAAGTTTGATGTGGGATATTAACTCCGACATTACTTTGGGTGTAACGTATCGATCAGAGATGGAGTTCACTCTGAAGGGTGATTCTAAGTTTAAACAGAATCAGAATGTTGTTGTTTTAACAAATGCCGACGCAGATACTGCGGCTGCTGTTCCAGGGGTGAATCAGGGTGACTACATCATTGCACCTGTTGGCTCTGTTCCTAAGCAAGCTTCTGAAGTGCCAATTACAACACCTCAGTCTTTAACTTTAAGTTATGCTCATCAATTAACTGAGAAGTTTCAATTAGTGGCAGGTGCAACTTGGACTCAGTGGTCTGTTTTTAAAGATTTCGATGTAATTTCTACTGAATCTGCACCTGGCATGATCGAAGAATTGAGTGATTTAAAAGTTAATGGCCAGCATACGGGCTACATCGGTCATATCGAAGAAAACTGGAATGATGTTACTGCAGTTGCGATTGGTGCTAACTATCAGTTAAATGATGATTGGTTATTACGTGCAGGTTATGCGAATGATCAAAGCCCTGTCAGCAACTCTTATCGTACTGCTCGTGTTCCTGATAACGATCGTGAGTGGTTGAGCGCTGGCTTTAATTACCGTGTTGATCAAGACCTAGATGTTGATTTGGCTTTCTCTTACATGTTCTTTGAAGATACTAGAATTGATGAGTACAATCGTGATTTAGCGGGTAATCCTAAAGACCAAACTAACCTGCAGGGTGAATACTCGATGGATGCCATGGGTATTTCTTTCCAGGTGAACTACAAGCTTTAATCATTCAATGATTGAGTAAAAAAGTAGTGAATAAAAAGGGCGACTGGGTTAACCGGTCGCCCTTTTTTGTTGTGTGGTTTTCGTTATACTCACTGCATAACGTTGAAATAAGAGAAGTAGCATGTCTAAAAAAACAGTCGGTCTGGCAGGCTTAGCCGGTTTAACAGGTTTGGGCAATACTGGTGCGAACAGCGATGTGACCGCTGGATCAGAGCAAAGTGCTGGCGCAGGTTCTGTTTACTCTACGGAGTTAGGGCGTACTTGCCCAGAGTGTGGAAAAGCGAAAGGTAAATGTACTTGCAGCAAAGCATTAATGCCAGAAGGTGATGGTATTGTGCGAATTCAGCGTGAAACTAAAGGCCGTAAAGGTAAGGGTGTTACCTTAATTACGGGTGTTTTATTAGCCCCAGCCGAATTGAAAAAACTGGCGAAAGAGTTGAAACAAAAATGTGGTGTGGGTGGTGCGGTAAAAGACGGCGTTATTGAAATTCAAGGTGATGTGCGCGAGCAGATGTTTGATGAAATGAAACAGCGTGGTTTTACTGTGAAAAAATCTGGTGGTTAAGCTAGCGGGTTAAATCAGTCTGTTAAATGTGCATATCAGTATCAATAAAAAGGCGTCTACTTTTTGAACAAGGTAGACGCCTTTTTTGTTTCTTAAACTCTTTGTGTAAACACTAGCAACTTATTTTTCTGAGTAACTTACTTGTTCAATAAATAGTTCACTAACAAAGGTACAGGACGGCCTGTAGATCCTTTGTTTTTACCACCGGAATGCCAAGCAGTACCTGCGATATCTAAGTGAGCCCAAGATTGGCCTTCAGTGAAACGCGCCAAGAAACACGCAGCGGTTGTAGAGCCGGCAAGACGGCCACCAATGTTGGCGATATCGGCGAAGTTAGAATCTAGCTGTTCTTGATAATCGTCTTCTAACGGCAAGCGCCATACTTTATCGTGAGAATCGACAGCCGCTTTTTGCAATTCCGTGGCTAATGATTCATCTTCGGTGAATAAACCCGAGTTCACGGTTCCTAGAGCCATCATGCAGGCACCGGTTAACGTTGCGATATCAACGATAGAGGCTGGCTTTAGATTATCAATTGCATAAGTCAAAGCATCACATAGTACTAAGCGACCTTCGGCATCGGTATTAAGAATCTCAACGGTTTTCCCGGAAAGTGTGGTGACGACATCGCCTGGCTTACTGGCATTACCTGCTGGCATATTCTCAGCGGTGGTAATCATGCCAATAATATTGATCTTTGGCTTTAGCTCAGTCAAGGCGGTCATCGTGCCTAATACCGACGCTGCACCGCACATGTCGTATTTCATTTCATCCATGCCAGCGCCAGGCTTTAAGCTAATGCCGCCGGTATCGAACGTAATACCTTTACCTAAAATAAGGTGAGGGGCTTCGTTTGCATCGTCAGCACCTTGGTATTTCATGATGATGAATTTACCTGGTTCGCTAGAGCCTTTAGAAACCGATACGAATGCACCTGCGCCCATCGCGTCTAATTCAGCTTCATCGATAATAGTGGTTTCGATTAAGCCTGTTTCTTCGGCTAGTGCTTCAGCCTGTTCTGCTAAGTAGGTTGGGGTGCAAATGTTAGGTGGCATGTTGCCAAGGTCTTTGGCGACAGAAACACCGTGAGCAATTGCTTGGCCTTTTTCTAGTGAGGCTTGTACGTTGGCATCGCCAGCCCAAAGAATGTTTTCAATGGAGTCAGAGTAATCTTCTTTTTCGTGCTCTGGCTTGCTCTTGGTCTGATCAAATAAGTACAGTGCATTTTCACACGCAATAGCAGCTTGCTCAGCTTTCCAAGCATTGTCTTTGCCAATAACGGAAATATCTTGTAGATATAATGCCGCTTGGAGAGCGCCTGATTTTTTAATGGCGCTGGCAGCTGCTTCGGCCACTTTAATGTAGTTTTTGGCTGTTATGCCCTCGGCTGTTTTACCGGTCCCCACTAAAATTAGACGCTGAGCAGTAATCCCCGGTACCTTAAATAGCATTAGGGTCTCGCCCGTTTTGCCATCGAAGTCGCCGCTATCAAAAATATCGGTTAAATATTGCTCAGCGGCTTTGTCGATGCTATTGGCGGCGCTCGATAATTTGCCTTGGTCATCGATGCTTACAACGATGCAGCTGGCCAAAAGTTCGCAGGCATTCTCTTGAGTAGTGCTGAATTGCATTATTTGCTCCGGTTAAGATAGAAATACGATTAAAAAATATCTGAATATGGGTTTAACGATAAGACATATATGGGTGCTTTGGAAAGAAATATCAAGCTTCTTTTGAGTTCGTCTTTACTGGCTGATTTAATGAGAAAGCTATACACTGCGCGATAGCAGTAATATTGTTATTTTATGGCGCTATAGAAGGCTGAAAGTGTGATTATTTTTCGATATTTGTCCCGAGAATTGTTTACCTCAATGGCAGCGGTCACTGGGATATTGTTAATGATATTGATGAGCAGTCGCTTGATTTATCAGTTAACGGCTGCAGCAGCGGGAAAAATTCCCCTTGAAATCGTATTCTTCACCTTGTTACTTCGCATGCCATCCTTTCTTGAGATGATTCTTCCTCTGTCTCTGTTTATTGCAATTTTATTGGCTTATGGCCGCTTGTACGCTGAAAGTGAAATGACGGTTCTAACGGCAACGGGCTTCTCAAATGGAAAACTGTTGGGTTATACATTATTACCCGCTGGTATTATTACTCTTTTAGTTGCTTTCTTTAGTTTGTATCTAAGTCCACTTGGGGCTCAGAAAATGGAAGATCTGTATCGTAAGCAAGCCTCAATGACTGAGTTTGAATTACTTGTACCGGGTCGATTTCAAAGTACCGAAAAAGGCTCTCGCGTCACGTATACCGAAGGCTTAAGCGATGACAAAAGCCAAATGAACAATGTCTTTATCGCCGATGGTAATACCATTTTGCTCGCAGAATCTGGAACCCAAAAAGTGAATCCTGATACAGGGTCACGATTTTTAGAGCTGCATAATGGTAAGCGCTTCGATATTACACCTGGTAAGTTAGATGCTGAGATCTTAGATTTTGAATTGTACGGGGTGAAAATTGCGGGTGAGCAAGCCGAGCGACGACGAATTAAAAAAGAAGCCATACCGACCAGTGAGTTATTTGGCAACGAAAGTGAAAGGCATGTCTCTCAGCTGCAGTGGCGCTTTTCGTTAATTATTATGGTGCCTATTTGCGCGATGATCGCTTTTCCACTTTCTAAGGTGAACCCTCGTCAGGGACGATTTGCTCGTTTATTCCCCGCGATTATTTTATTTATGATGTACATAACACTGCTTATTTCTTTGAGGGGGATGTTAAGTAAAGGCAATATCGACCCCGAAATTGGTATGTGGTGGGTGCATGGGGTGTATGCATTGATAGGCTTGGGATTGTTATTTATTCCCGAGTGGAACCGTCGTCGTAAGATTAGGAAGTTGTGATGCGCCAGTTAGATTCTTATATTGCACGTACTGTTTTAATGGCGACGATGGTTGTCATGATTGTGATTGTTGGCCTCGATGCAATTTTTACCCTAGTTGATGAGTTAGATAATTTAAAAGGTAATTATCAGCTGGTTGATGCTTTGTTCTTTTCAGGACTTAGACTTCCACGCCGGATTTATGAGTATATGCCAATGGCGTGTCTTATTGGTTGCTTGGCTGGGCTAGGCTCAATGGCTGCGAATAGCGAATTAACCGTTATGCGAGCGGCAGGGATTTCGATCAACCGTATCGTATTTGCAGTATTAAAACCGATGGCTGTATTGATGTTCATTTCTTTATTATTGGGTGAATATGTTGTGCCATCTTTAGAGCGCATTGCTCAGGCACATAAAGCGGTTGCCCAAGGTGCTAATGAAGCACTGTCGAATAAAGGCAAAGGTTACTGGCATCGTGAAGGCGATACCTTTATGCGCTTTAATGCGGTAGAGCCGGGTGGTGTATTGCACGGTATAACACGTTATGAGTTTACAAAATCAGCGGCTAATGAGTCTGAACTAGACGTAACCGATACGGCGAATGAGCAGCCTGCTGATGAGTTGAAGCAAGTCGTCTATGCTCAGCGAGCGATCTATCAGCGTTCGTATTGGCAGATGGAAAATATTGTTATTACTCATTTTGAGAATGATAAAGTCTGGCGCGAAAAGCATGAAACCGGGCGCTGGGATACCGAACTAACCCCTGAAAAACTCAGTGTTGTAATTGTTAGTCCGAGGGATATGTCAATCTCAGGTCTCTATCGCTACGCCAGCTATCTGGATGATCAAGGCTTAAATTCTGACGCCTATATGTTGTCTTTCTGGCGAAAAATAACACAGCCTCTAAGTACCTTTGCATTGGTGATCTTGGGTATCTCATTTATCTTTGGCCCCTTACGATCAGTAACTCCAGGTTATCGAATTTTTAGTGGGATTATTGTCGGGATGATTTATAAGTATGCTGAAGAGTTGCTTTCTCCTGCGAGTATCGTTTTAGGGTTTGAGCCTATTTTAGCCAGTATTATTCCAATCGGGTGCAGTTTTGCTCTAGGTTTATTACTGATGAGAAAGGCCGCTTAGCGCTTCATTTTAAAAAGCTCGCTAATTCACTAGCGGGCTTGTCATAAAGTCTTTAGTATATTTAGTCAGTCAATTCTTGATAAACAAGATAATAAAAATAATAAATAAAAATACTGATAGGCCTTTTAATGTTAGAACTGTTTTTCTCAGCATTTGGTGCAGGTACCTGTATTGTGCTGATGATGTTATTGCTTAAAGATTTCTCTCATGCCAATGCAGCTCGAGCTTTCTTTGTATTAATTTTTGGGGCCTTTGTTTCTTTATGTCATAACTGGCTACCCAGCAGCTTACATGTTTATGCCTACATGATTGAAAGTGTGACCCCCGCCTTTTTTTGGATCAGTTGTCGTTTAATCTTTCAGGAAGGGAAATCACTTCCTCGAATTGGCTTAGTCATTGCCATCTTCAGTCTCATCGCCCCAGTGCTTAGACATCTAATTACACTATCGTTAGGAATGGCACCTCAATGGGTGGAGTTTATAGGCCGCGAAGTTCAGCAATATTGTGAGTATGCACTAATTATTATGGGGATCGTTGCCCTATTGAGGGGGCGAGAGGATGATATGGTTGAATCCAGAAGGCGTTTACGTTGGGCAATTATGGGCGCCGCTGGCTTGTCGCTAGGTTGGTCAATTTTCTCATTCAATCTTAATTTTGGTTCTGATGCTTCTAGAATATTTGCAATCGATTTATCTCTGCTAGTCATTGTTTGGTTTTTAGTTAAAGGACGATCAGATATTTGGGGGGGAATTAAACTGCATAACAATGCCTTTGAAAATGGCAACCTTATTGCTGATCAAGAGCGCGCTCAGGTTGTTAATAGCGCTGTTTTAAATGCAGAAAATACCTTGATAGAACAAGAGAGCAACGAAGCAAGTGGGCCTATTCCCCGTGTTGAGCAAGCGCCATTATTGATGCGCGAATCAGAAACCCTGATCCGTGTGAAAGCGATTATGCTAGAAGGCTTTTATCGCCGAGAAAATCTTACTTTAAAAGATCTTTCTAATGCCTTAGAGGTGCCTGAATACAAAGTTCGAGCCGCAATTAATAAAGAGCTAGGCTATCGAAACTTCAATGAATTTATCAATGAATATCGCATTAACGAGGCGGCAAAAAGGTTGAGGGATGAGCCAGAAACGCCTATTTCTAATATCGCTTTAGATGTAGGTTATCGCACACTTAGTTCATTCAATCGTGCATTTCGAAAAGAAAAAGATACGACTCCAACAGCTTTTAGAGAGGGCTACTGACGCATTTTTGCTAATCAAAACGTTCATTTCAATAAATGCTTGGTCGCTTTTAATAAAAAACACATTACTTGCTAGCTCTTGTGGTGCAAGGCTTTGAAAGAATTGCACAACGAATGTAATGAACTCCTCAGCGAAAGGGTTTTACCCTCCTCATAGGTATCAGTTCTACTTGTGAGGCTTCAGTAAATTCGATTTGGCGATATAACCTTAATAAATGCCATAACAATTTAAAGACGATGAAAATCCTCTATTGAAGCCTAACGATAGAAATATAAAAATCCCGATTTTAAGGGATGTTACCTTTGAGGCTCAGAATGATTAAATCCAATAAATCCTTATCAAGTATCCCTTTAATTAAATTAGGTTTGGCATCGGCTATTGCGGTTGCTGCTTTCGGCATGACGGGTTGTGGTGGTGATAGTGATAATAAAAGCAGCGGAACAGCTCAGGTCGCTGTTGATCCTTGTTTAAGTGTTGATTGCACCGCTTCTGGTTTTGTTTTACCTGCAAATGCCATTTATGTCTCGCCAGATGCTGCAGATGGTGCAGATTTGAAAGACGCGCTGATTACAGCGCTAACCGATATTCCTGATAATGCCGTTATTGTTTTGCCAAAAGGTTCTTTTATTGTTAGCTCTGCTATCACTGTTACTGATGCGACAGGCATTACGATTACAGGTCATGGTATGACCGATACAAAGTTAGACTTTAGCTCTGCGCCTGATGATGATGGCTTCAAGTTTGCGGGTGGTAACGATATTACAATACGTGATTTAGGTGTTTATGAAGCGCCTAAAAACGGTATCAAAGCAGACGGTGTTAATGGTATTCATATTACCTATACCTCGGCAATTTGGGAGACAGATTTAGAGGACGGTGGAGATAATAACGGTGCATATGGTTTGTATCCTGTTTCTAGCCAAAATGTATTGATGGATTATAACTACTCAAAGGGTTCGGCTGATGCCGGAATCTATGTGGGTCAATCCAATAATATTGTCGTGCGTAATAATATTGCAGAGCATAACGTTGCGGGTATTGAAATTGAGAACTCAAACAATGCGGATGTTTATAATAATGTTGCTTTTGATAACGCTGCAGGCATCTTAAGTTTTGACCTACCGGGTTTACCTCAAGCTTACGGTGGTGGGGTTCGTATATTTAATAATGCGACTTATGATAATAATACCCCTAATGTCGGTGCGGGTGCCGTGAGCCTTGCGCCATCAGGTACGGGTATTTTAATTTTTGCGACCAGTGATGTTGAAATTTATAACAATACCATTGTCGATAATGATACCGCGGGTATTGAAGTGGCGAGCTATTTTTTAGCTGATGATGATGTTGCAAATTATCCGACTAATCATGGCTCTACCATGGCAAATGGTTGGAGCCCTCTTATCAAAAATATTAATATTCATAATAATACGTTCAAGGATAATAGCCTTGCAGTACCGCCAAAGGCTGGTTTGCTTCAGCAAATTATTGCAGGTTATCAATCACCTTATAATGCGACAGGAAGTGCACAAACAGCGCCAGCGATCATTTATGGTGGCATTGGCGAGCTGCTTTCAAATGCGGGTCAGCTAACAGGCTTTAATCAACTCGTCGGTGAAAATGCGGCTGCAGATGGCGTTAATTATAATCCTTATACCGCTGTAGACCTTGTGTGCTCACACAGTAATATCAATGATAATAACAAAAACACACTGAATGCTAATGATCTCAATGTGGGTTTGGTCTATGGCACAGTTGCGACCGATACCAATAACTGGAATGAAGATCAAAGCGCACCTGAAGCAACCTTGCGTATCGACAAAATGGAAAACAATACGCTATTAGATTGTACTCTGGAGCGACTGTCTCCTGCGGTTGTTACTATCAATAATAAAAAACATGGCTGTACTGCGGATGACTCTGCTTTAGCCGCTTGCGCACTTTAATTAATTAACGACCTTTATCTAAGAGGGCTCTGTTATGAGACAGGGCTCTTTTTATGACTGTTTTGGGTTGTAATATAATTTTATAAGTAGGTGTTTCAAGGTTGCGTTATGAATAAAAAAAATAAATTTCAAATAAAAATACAATATTTATCCATCCTTACAATCAGTGTTTTACTGGCTGCTTGTGGGGGCGGAAGTAGTTCAAAAGAAACTGCTGGTTCCGATTTGGATGTTGATAGAGAGGTTTCTGATGCCTCGTGTGAGTTTAGCGAAACAGGTGTCAATTGGGCAGCATTGTTAACAAAAAATTGCCCTAAACTATCAGATTATAATTTGTTCTTAGATCAAGCTGACCCTACTAGTGGGCCTAATGAACAAGGTATTCCGTACGATTTATCGACTCCGCTATTTACTGACTATGCGACAAAATATCGTTTTGTTTTTGTACCAAAGGATAAGTTAGCAACGTATTCTGAGCATGAGGTTATTGAATTTCCTGTGGGTACCGTTTTAGTAAAAACTTTTTCGATGCCTGAAAATACCGCGAGCCGTGGTGTGAATGAAACCCATATAGAAACCCGTTTATTGATCCACCGTACCGATGGTTGGACAGCACTTCCTTACTATTGGGATTCGGCGACCGATGCTTCTTATATTGTGACGGGTAAATCCGTCGAAATAGCGATTACTCATGACGGTGAGTCTTTGGAATTTGAATACGGTGTGCCGCAAAAAAACCAGTGCACTAACTGCCATGCAGTGGTTCCTGTTCTGGATAAGAATGACCCGCAAGACAAGCGAAAATCAATTTTTAAGCCGATAGGCCCAAAGGCTCGCTTTTTAAATTACGATTATGATTATGGTAGCCAGGTTGAAAATCAATTAGCCCACTGGGAAAGTGAAGGAATACTGACGTCTGTGCCAACAGACAAAATCGCAATTAATTCTGCTCCAATTTTTAAAGATACAACGGCGTTAGCAGCGTTAACCAATGAAGAATTAACGGTTATGGCGCGTGGGTATTTAGATATTAACTGTGCTCATTGTCACCGCCAAGAATTAACGATTCCCGAGGCTAATTATGCTGGTGCTGCAGGAGATAGTGGCTTAACGGTTGAGTTTAATCGCGATTTTGATGCAGAGCCTGGTCATTTTGGTGTGTGTAAAACAGCGGTTGCTGGTGGTTGGCCAGCTGAAAGGGATGAATATGGTGAAGAGACAGGCTATAACGAATTCCCTAGAGATGTTATTCCTGGTCATCCTGAACGTTCTTATTTAGTGCACCGCATGAATACCAATGATGGTCGTCATAAAATGCCGGAGCTAGGCCGTAGTAGTATTCATAAGGAAGGTGTTGCTCTAGTGAGTGCTTGGATCGAAAGGATGGTAGCAGAGGATTGTGGCTATGATCTTAATCTGATGCCTTTAACCGGCGGATAGGTTTAAATATTACTTTCAAGTAATTCAAAGAAAAGGCTAGAGGATTTTCCGCTAGCCTTTTTTATTTATGAATCATTCGGATCAAATACAATACGAGTAAAAGACGCATGATCATGCCACGTCTTTTCTTGCTTATCCCACAAAGCCCACCAAAACCCTAAGCCGCCTAAGCCAATCGAGAAAAAACCAATGGCGATGCGTAACATGCATTGTCCAAGGGAAAGCTGATGGTGAGGTTTTAATTCATTAGCAATTTTTAAGCCCCAGGCTTTCATGCCTAGAGTTTGTTTTTGGCGGCGCCAGAACGTAGTGTAAAAAAAGAAAATGATAATGAAAAAGTAACTAGCGGCGACGGGAATAGGAAGCTCGCCAATAGGTTCACCGCTATTGAATAAATATGAGCTGGCAGGAATAAAGATGGCCGCCAGTAAAAAGCTAATGCCAATAATATTAAATAGATCGTAAACCATGGCGGCTAATCGGCGCCAAAGCGGGGCAGAAGGTAAATTTATATCGGACATAGGGATTAGTTTTAAACAGTTATTGGGAATTGGACATATTTTAGCAGCTGGATTGTGAATTAAATAGAGGTAGGTGTACCCGGCCAAAAAGCAGGGCTCTTAACGGAGTTATAGGTTAAGCATTTGCTAGATTAGGGATTGATGGATTAGAGAGTAATTTGGGTTAATTAAGTAAATAATAACGTTCCAGAACCCTGTAAGGGCTCCATGACCTCCATCTCGATTGTCTCTGCGTGCAACAATTGCATTAAAGCGGTCATCGATTTTTTGTTTGCTATTAATACATTCGAGTTATGAGCATCTTCAGCCGTTTGCCAAAAATACACTGCGACCCAGCGATCTTTGGCATCTTTACTTAAATTCTGAAATAAAAATCCCGGTAAGTTTTTTAGGTCAGGCAGCATAGTCTGCATGGCCGTTATCATTTGTTGATCACTTACACCTGCTTTGGCGTTCCAGCTAAGAATTTCAGTTACGTACATATCAATCTCGATTTGGAAATATAGAAGAGGTCATGGTAATTCTTTAATATTAAGAGATAATCAGGGTAATTAAGACTTCACTATTCTCATTTTGGAACGAATATGGACAGCTTCGAACGTGCCTCAGTATTTTTGTTGGTGGTTGATCAAGGCTCTTTGGCAGGGGCTGCCCGTCAAAAAGGCATCAGCCCCTCGGTTGTGAGTAAAAGACTGGCCGAGTTAGAGCAACATCTTGGCGTCCAGTTATTGCGCCGAACGACAAGGCGAATGTCTCTTACCGAAGCGGGTGAACAGTTTTACCAACGAATGCGTCATTTGGGTGGCCAATGGCAAAGCTTATTAGATGAAACTGCTAGCCTAGGGCAAGAAGTAAAAGGGGTTCTCACTATCGCGGCTCCTCAGCCAGTGCTTACGCGTGTTTTATTGGCTGCGTTGACTCAATTTCAGCAACAGCATCCGAAAATAGAAATGGTTTTACAGTCGGTGGAATATCAGGATTTACCTAAGCCAGAAGCTGATATCTCTTTTTGTCGACAACAAGAAAGCTTAGATACCGCAACCACAATCGGGTTGCCTTTATGTAATTATTCAAATGGCTTATACGCTGCCCCAGCGTATGTCGCCAAATCCTCTATCAGCACGCTGCAAGAATTAGCCAACCACACCTGCTTGGCTTATGGCCTTAGTAATCCGAATATTTGGACTTTCGCTAATGGCGAGAGTACTGAAAATAGTATTGAAGTTTACTCACCTTTACTGAGCAATAATACCGAAGTCATTATTCAGGCGGCGATAGCAGCCCAAGGCATTGCTTATATTCCCAGTATGATTATTCAGCAAGAGCTGGCCGAGAATACGTTACAGCCTTTATTGCCGAAGCTAAAAAGTCGAGAGTTTCAGTTGTGGGCATATTATCAAAAACTGGATTATGTGCCGTTAAAAGTAAGAGTGTTTTTAGATTTTATGAAGGCGTATTTTGCGGGTTAGCTTGGGGGTGAATGAAAATGAGACATCACTCAGTTCCGTACGCTGAACATACTTCCAAGCATAGGGCCTAGGACCCCGCCGAGTTGTTTAGAACTTACCCCAAAAGCAGTGCTAACCATATTGCCTTCAGCATCGCTTAACTCTTACTTCGCAGGGACTTTCACCCTTTATTCAAAGCCAGCGTTTCCTGACGTTCTAAACGCTTAGTAAGCCACGTTCTAGGCTTTTTGGGCGAGAGTGTAGTGGTTCTAGTTATAAATTATTATTCTGTTGTAAAAAAATTAAGTTTTAATTGATGTTCTTGAAAATTCAATTCATAAATATTCATAAATTTAAGGATGAAATAAGATATGAAGATAATAAGTTGCTTAAAGTATTTCAATAGTTTGATTAATTCAGTATTTATATTTGCTGTATTGAATTTATGGATCACTAACTCTTATGGTGATGAGGAAATATGTCAAGAGGTATCCAGAGAAGTAATTGATGCTGAGAAAAAGTTCTATTCTACAAAAGCAACTTTTACTATGGGGAGTATTATATCCACTTCAAAACTTGATTACTCTCTGTCTGATTCTTCGTATGATATCCCAAAAGTTAACTATGATTCCTATCCAAACAATCAGGTTCACTTATCAAAGAGCCATTATAGCAGTAAGGAGGCTTTGCTTTCTGCATCGCTATCCAAATTAAAGAATGCTTACTTGGAGCATCAGATCCCTGGTAGTTATACTGGTACAATGGATATCATAGATTATGATAGCACATGGGAATATGTTCCTGTGCCTAGTTATGACGTTGTCTTCGAAGATGTAGAGATAACAGCAGGTAATGAAGTTGGAAAATTTGATATTTTATGGATTGCTTCTTCCAGATTAGAGGATGAAGACGACGCGGAATATCCTTTTAGAGTTTTTGATCAAGAAGGAACTGGGAGTTTGTTTATAGAAACTGACTATTTCTGTCCAATGGGATATAGACTAGTCGGTGATGAATGTATTATTGAGCGGTACGATTATGTTCAATGCCCTAAAGAGCCTAAGAAGGAGAAGGCTAAAGGCGAGCCAAGAAGCTGCAGAAGCCTAGTAGGAAATCCTATTAATTTAGAATCTGGTGCCAAGTACTTGAAGGAAGGGTACCCTCAGTTTAAGAGGTTTGATTTCTACTTTACATACAGTGGTCCAATGGTAGGGAGTAATGAGATACAGGCTAATGGTGCTGAAGGTGAGTGGTCGAACAGCTACCAGAGAAGAATGAAGCTTGACCTGAATTCGTTGGGAGAACCGGAGGAAGGGGGCAACTATTTAGAGCTTCACCAAGCTGATGGCAAAGTTCTAGTTTTTATTAATAAAGAAGAAGGCATCGTTCCTCTAGATACAGATGTTGTTGAAAGAGTCGAGTTTGATTCGGCTAATGACCAGTGGGTAGTTCTTAAGCAGAACAATGAAACTGAGCGATACGATTCTTTAGGGCGCTTAGTTTCCATTACTAATCGAATAGGAGAGCGCAGGACTCTTGATTATGATGAAGAAGGTCATGCAGCGACAGTTTCAAACTTGGCCACTGGCAGAGTATTAACCCTACAATATTCGAGTTCAGACTTTTCACAGTTAACAGCTGTTACTGGCCCCATGGGGCATCTATATCAGTATCAGTATGCGGACAATGGAATGCTGGAGCAGGTAACTTATCCGAGTACTTCTGATGGCAGATCATCACTTATTTATCATTACGATGCACAATATGGAACTCGCTTAACAAGTATTACTGATGAGGCCGAGGTTAACTACACCCGCTGGGGATATGATGCTGACGGTAGAGCCAATCTATCCGAAAAAGGAAAAGAAGGACTGGGTAATAGCAAAGTGAGTCTTGATTACACTTATATCAATGACTCGAATTCTCCCCGTATCGTTATTACTAATGCGTTAGGTAAGACAGCTGTCTATCACTACAAGGTTCTCCAAGGTACAAGAAAGCTTGTTCATCTAGAAGGTGAAGCTTTAGGTTCTTGTGCGGCGAGCGATAGTTACTATTCGTATGACGACTTTGGTTTTGAGCGAACTGTTACTGATAACAAAGGGTACGTTACGGAGACCATTAGAAACCGTCGTGGTCTTGTAGAGGAGATGAGAAATCCCCTTGTTTGGTCAAATGGAATTGATTCAGAGCTGGTTGAGACAGTTGATACTCAGAAGATCGTAACCGAATGGCGTGATGTTTTATCTTTACCTGAATCGCGTACGTATTACAGCAAAGATGAAAGTAACGTTCTTCAGGCGTACAAGCGTGAAGACTGGGTCTATACGCCTGAAAATCGTATATCTGAAATCACAATGACCGATCTAACTACCTATGTTGAGCCATATTCAACTAACGGCAGAACAAGAATGGTCACTCATCAGTACGAATATCATGATGCAGATAGCACCTTATTGAAAACACATACTGTTAATGGCCCTCTTGATCCTAATACACAAAATGATGGTGTAGACGATGTTACCGTTTCTCATTTTGATGAAATAGGTCAGCTTACTGAGGTTATCAATGCGTATGGTCATAGTACTGTTTACAGTGAGTACGATGCTGCAGGGAATGCGTTGAAAATTACAGATCCTAATGGTGTTGTTCGTAGAATGACTTATACCCCAAGAGGCTGGCTAAAGAGTATTACGGTAGAAACTGTTAAAGGTAACTCTGTCACTCAGTACGATTACTACCCTAACGGTATGCTGGAAAAGACAACTTATGCCGATGGATCTTTTATATCTTACGAATACGATGAGGCCAGACATCTTTCTGCGATAACCAATAACTTTGAGGAGCGTATAGAGTATCCAGACCGCAGTCTGTTGGATGGACAGTGGCTAACAGGGATTGTAAAGGATGGTTCGGGTGATGTAGTTCGTCAAAGTGAAAGGGTCTTTGATGAGATGGGGCGCCTTAAGAAAGTTCTTGGGAATAGCGGGCAAGAAACAGAATTTAAATACGATTTGAATAATAACATCGTATTTGATAACAAGGTTGGCTACGAGGATAGTGTAGGTTCGGGGAGTGCAGAGGTATTACAAACTCAGCATGGCTATGATGGACGGAATCGAAAAACATCGACTCTGGATGCTTTGGGTAATACAGCGAATATAAAGTACGATGTTAACGGCTCTGTATTGTTTGTAATTGATCCGAATGGCAACAAAACTAGCTATATTTATGATGGTTTTGGGCAGTTAATTCAAACGGAAAGTCCTGACACGGGAACGACGTCTTTCTATTATGATAAAGCGGGTAATACTACTGGAATTCATAACGCGAAAGGGGTTCACTTTAACCAAGCCTTTGATGCGCTAAGCAGACCTTTAGTGAGAAGTCAGAACCTGACGGCTGACGATATCGAATGGGTATATGACGATGAGCAAGCTAAAGCTGTCGGCCGACTCTATCAGTTGATTGATACCACGGGTATTAATCAATATACATACGATGAATTTGGAAATATTGTTGTTCATTCCCAAGAGCTGCAAGTAGGTGGTTCTAGCTCCGTAAACGTGAACACAACGTATGGTTATAACCTGAGAGGAGCTCTGGCTTCTATTCAATATCCCGGTGGTCGGACTGTTAATTACAACTCTACTAGAGGACGAGTAAATGGAGTTAATAGTGATCAGGGCTCCATTTTGTCTAGTGTTCAGTATGAGCCATTTGGTTCTATTGGTACCTTGTCTTATTCAAACGGCGTAGTACAAAGTACAAATTTTGATATCGATGGTCGTTTGTCGGAGTTAGCTGTAGTACAAAGCAATAATGATATCTTCCGGTTGAGCTATCGTTTTGATTCCTTTAACAACATCGTTGGTATTGACTCTTCTACATCAAAAGAAGCCAATCAGTCGTTTGCTTACGATAAAGTGCATCGCTTAAGAGAGGCTGCTGGTCAATACGGTACGGTCTCGTATGGATATGATCCTGTTGGGAATAGACTTTCGAGAAGTATCACTCGAAATGAGTATTCAAAGGCGGAGACGTATTATTACCCTTGGGCTAATAATCGTGTTGAGGGGGTGACTGCTGAAGAAAATGGAAAAACCTTAGAGCGTAGTTTCTCTTATGATGATTTAGGCAACATCACTGGTGATGAGAAGCCTGTCCTAAATAAGGAGCTTATATACAACGCAGAAGGGCGCTTAGAAAGCGTTCGTCATCAGGATTAATTGGGCTAGGGCAAAGGAAGCTTATACTATGTTTAATAACAAGATTATCCCAATTTTTTTATTGGTTTTGATTCTTCAGGGTTGTAAAGATGTTGAAGTTATCGTGGAAGGTAATGGCCGAGTCTACGATGTTGTAGGTGAAGGAAATATCAATTGTGGTTCGGGTGCTGGTGAAGGCAAGTGCAAGAATTCTTACGGCAATGGAGTCGATTCAGTAACGTTTAAAGCGGAACCTGATTCGGGCTATAGACTTAAAACTTGGGGTAATAGCTGTAAAGGCGATGTTTGTAGTTCGACTTTTTTAGAAGGCATCCCAGAATTACTGAACGTTGCTTTTGAGAAGGTGCCTACCGAAATATCCTATACCTACAATGCCAGCGGGCAGAGAGTATCAAAGACGGTCGAGGGCGAGATTACTTTCTTTATTTACCAGCTGGATGGATCATTACTTGCTGAGCTCGATGTGAATGGCAATACGGTAGTTGATTACATCTACTTGGAAGGGAAGCCAGTTGCACAAGTAAGGCCCCAGAGTTCTGGAACTGATGATACGGCATATATTCATGCTGATCATATTGGTGCACCTAAAGCCGCAACCAATCAAACAGGAGCGGTCATTTGGCAAATCAAGACTACTCCGTTTGGTGAAGTGTACAGCGAGACAGGAGCTTTAGTGCAGAATCAAAGGTTCCCGGGGCAATATGCGGATCAAGAAAGCGGTTATGCGTACAACTACTTCCGTGATTATGATTCTAGTTTAGGGCGATACATTCAGAGTGACCCGATTGGGCTTGAAGGTGGGTTGAATACTTATGGGTACGTTGGGGGGAGCCCAGTAAATTACTCTGATCCGTACGGTCTCTTTAAAGTGTGTCGTAGACCTCTTTCATTTGCAGGGGATTATATGTCAGGGCCTAGCGAATCAAATCGTGGTATATATCATGAACATGGATTTTATGAAGATGGAACTGGCGATAATACTGGATTTACAGACTATGGTGAATTTGATGATCGTGAAAACGTAGATAAGTATCAAGAATGTGATGATAAAAAGTATGATGATGAAAAGATGAGGAAAGCTCAAGAGAATATTAAAAACGATTGGAATCGTAATTATGATTACGAAGGAAATGGTGGGTGGAAAAGCGATTATGATTTTTTAAATAATAATTGTCAGCACTATACTGATGCATTAATAATCGAGTATAACGGGTTGTAGGCGCATGATTAAGGCTGCTTTATATAGTTTTTTTTGGGCATTGATATATTTAATATATTTGATGATTCTTGATTATTCGTATGTTGTTGTATTCGATGAAAATAACAAAGTCATTGTCTACATGGGGTATTTAATTGTAACGCTTCCATTTCTTGAGGCTTGTGTCGTATATAGATTGTTAGGGCAGGAGCGTAATTTTCTATTTAACTTATTGATTTCATCAGCCGCTTTTATATTTTATTGCTATGTGGCTTTTTTTGAATATTTATGGATTGCTACTAGTTTTCATACATCGATTGGTGGAAGAATATAAGTGGTAGTAATTCATGTGGCCTGATCTGAGGGTTGTCTATTTTAGACTTAGCCTGTCAGATCAAATTTGGTTAGCATTTTAGGCGGATATTTTTATCGAGTATGCCCCTTTTTCAAGGAGTGAGGTATGCCCTTGACGATCTTGCTGACTATTATTTTATTGTCATTTAAACAGTCTCTTGGTCACACCTTTCCCGTTCAGGGTGTCATTTTCAAACAGTGGGTCGTTCATTTTTGTGCAGTCCCTACACTCTTAGTTTATGTATTTGAAACGCGAACTCACAGAAGGTTCTGCTGTGTATCGGGGCAATGGGAATGGCCTCAAATAATCAAAGTTCGGTAAGCGCTCAATCAACTAACGGGGGCAGAAGGGCGCTTAGAAAGCGTTCGTCATCAGGATTAATTGGGCTAGGGCAAAGGAAGCTTATACTATGTTTAATAACAAGATTATCCCAATTTTTTTATTGGTTTTGATTCTTCAGGGTTGTAAAGATGTTGAAGTTATCGTGGAAGGTAATGGTCGAGTCTACGATGTTGTCGGCGAAGAAAATATTAACTGTGGTTCTGGTGCTGGTGAAAACAAGTGCAAGAATTCTTACGGCACCGGAGTCGATTCAGTAACGTTTAAAGCGGAACCGGATTCGGGCTATAGGCTTAAAACTTGGGGGAATAGCTGTAAGGGCGATGTTTGTAGTTCGACTTTTTTAGAAGACATACCTGAATTATTGAAAGTTGCTTTTGAAAAGGTGCCTACCGAAATATCCTACACCTATAATGCCAGTGGGCAGAGAGTGACAAAAACAATTGATGGTATGACGACCTTCTTTATTTATCAGCTGGATGGGTCATTGCTTGCTGAGCTCGATGCGAATGGCAATACGTTAGTTGATTATATTTATTTGGAAGGAAAGCCAATTGCACAAGTAAGGCCTCTAAGTTCTGGCGCTGATGATACGGCATGTATTCATGCTGATCATATTGGTGCACCTAAAGCCGCAACCAATCAATCAGGAGAGGTCATTTGGCAAATCAAGACTACTCCGTTTGGTGAAGTGTACAGCGAGACAGGAACTTTAGCGCAGAATCAAAGGTTTCCGGGGCAGTACGCAGATCAAGAAAGCAGTTATTCTTACAACTACTTCCGGGACTATGATCCGAGTATTGGGCGTTATATTCAGAGTGATCCGATTGGATTGCGTGGTGGATTGAATACCTATGTTTATGTTGGTGGAGATCCTGTAAATAATATAGATCCATTTGGATTAGCTACAATAACATTTGGGGGTCAAGGAACTGGTGCGGGGACTGTTTATAATCAGAGTGTAACGGTAACGAGTAATAGTGGTGTGGCTTTAGGGACTTTTGATGGAAGTAGTACTCCTAACCCTTATAAGCCATCAAACCCAAGCTTAACCGGAACAGATGCTTACCCTTACGTTGCTCCTGGATCTTACCCAGCGGCTAATGGGCCTCATCAAGGGCAGCCTGCAATTGTTCTTAATAATAATGCTGCTGTTCCATCTACAGAATTAAACCCAAATTATCCTTCGCAGGGTGCAACGGCGACTTATGTGCATGTTCATGCTGGACAAAATGCTAACTGGAAAGGCTCTGCTGCATGCCCAACAATTAACCCATCTCAATGGGATGAATTTATTAATGCAATACCAAGTGAAGCGCATACAGTCGTTATCCCATAGGAGTAAGTAATGAAAGTAATGTTATTAATATTGGCTGTTTTGATACCTTTATCTTCTAATTCTGATTTTAATGCAGCAGAAAGGTATTACGAGTTATCGCTTAACTATGAAAAAAGTATCATTAATAAGGAATATCAGGAGGCCTTTACTATAGCTGTTGAGCAAATAAAATTAGATCCTTCTGACGTTGTAGCTTATCTAAGGATGGCGATTTCTAGTCAGCATATCAATGTTAACAGGAGCGATTTAATTGAATTTTATTCTGTGAGTATTTCGGAGCGAAATGCGATGGATGTTGAGCTGAAGAAAATCGCGACTGCATTACTAATGTCAAAAAATTAGACTTAGCAATCTTTAACCTATTAGGCAGCGCGACCTTCACGCCTTTCCGGTTTAGAGTGTCACTTTCAAACAGTAGGGCGTTCATTTTTGTGCAGCGCCTACAGTTAGGCTGATAGGATAGAGCTCTATTAGCGAGAATGGTGCTTGCTAACCGTGGCTTGTTTGCTGCTGTGGGTGGTGGGGGTATTATTTATTCTTCTGTCGGGTAGTTTGATCAGGAGTAAGCACTTTGTCGTATGAAATAGAAGTGGAATTATATGCAATAAAAAGCCCCGTATATTGATCAATATACGAGGCTTTTAGAATAAATGGTACCAGTGGGCGGAGTCGAACCGCCACTCCCGTGAAGGAACCGGATTTTGAATCCGGCGTGTCTACCAATTTCACCACACTGGCACTGAATCTCGTTCAGAGGCCGCACATAATACTGCTTTTTCAATATCTGTCAAATACTTTCAGAAAAAATCGTTTGTTTTCATTATCTTGCCTGAATTTTATTGATCCTTAACGTTCGAACTGTCAATTCTTGATGACAATCACACTGAGCGTTCAATGGGTGCTTAACTTGTATGCTTTGCTCAGGTAAAATGCGGCCTAAATCTCGATTGACCGCCTATTGGCTTGTAATTATCCAATAGCTTATTTCAGTGACCCTCATGAAAACCAGTGACTTTAGTTTTGACCTTCCCGATGAATTAATTGCCCGCTTCCCGATGGAAGAGCGCAGTGCTTCACGCCTATTGTGTGTTGACGGAGAAACCGGTGCTATTGAGCATAATGGTTTTCGTGATTTAGAAGGCTTATTAAACCCAGGGGATTTATTGGTTTTTAATAATACCAAGGTGATTCCTGCACGCTTATACGGCCAAAAAGAAAGTGGCGGTAAGTTGGAAGCTTTGGTCGAAAGAGTCCTTGATGAGCACCATGTGATTGCGCATGTTAAGTCATCTCGTTCACCTAAAGCAGGTCAGCGCATTATGTTAGGCGGCGCGGATGTTGAAGTGATTGGCCGCAAGGGCACGTTATTTGAACTGAAATTTTTAGATCCACGTCCGGTATTTGAAATATTAGAAGCCGAAGGCCATATGCCTTTACCTCATTATATGGATCGTGCGGATGTCGAAGATGATAAAGAGCGCTATCAAACGGTTTATGCTCAACACGATGGTGCGGTTGCTGCACCAACAGCAGGATTGCATTTCGATGATCCGCTTTTAGAGCGCTTAAAAGCCAAAGGCATTGATTTTGGTTATGTGACTCTACACGTTGGGGCGGGTACTTTTCAGCCGGTACAGGTCGATGATGTGAATGATCATACAATGCATTCAGAATATGTCGATGTTGATCAGCACTTATGCGATCAAGTTAATGCCGCACGTGCTCGTGGTAATCGTGTGATTGCAGTGGGTACAACGTCGGTGCGTAGTTTAGAAAGTGCGAGTCAGTCTGGCACTATTCAGCCGTTTAATGATGAAACGCAAATTTTTATTTATCCAGGTTATGAATTTAAATCAGTGGATGCATTAATTACTAACTTCCATTTACCAGAATCAACTTTGATTATGTTGGTCTCGGCATTTGCTGGAAAAGAACATACTTTAAACGCCTATGATTGTGCGATTAAAGAAAAATACCGTTTTTATAGCTATGGCGACAGTATGTTTATACCGCGTCCTATTAAAAAAATATAAAAGTGCAATTGCTGGAATGTTTGCTTTAAATCAAGGGTTTAAAGTAAGGCATCTTAAAGTAAGGCACATTAAGTAAGGCAGATTAATGACTAGAAAATGTTTTATGGATTTTGAACTTAAGGCTACTTCGGGTGAAGCTCGTCGAGGCACTATAAGTTTTCCTCGTGGCAACGTAGAAACGCCAGCATTTATGCCTGTAGGTACTTACGGTACTGTTAAAGGTATGACGCCACAGCAAATTGAAGATATTGGCGCGGATATTATCTTAGGTAATACCTTTCACTTAATGTTACGCCCTGGTACTGAAATTATTAAAATGCACGGCGATCTACATGATTTCACTCAGTGGGATAAACCTATCTTAACCGATTCAGGCGGCTTTCAAGTTTTCAGTCTAGGTAAGATGCGTAAAATTACCGAAGAGGGTGTGGCGTTTCGTTCGCCAGTAAACGGTGAAAAAGTATTCATGTCTCCTGAGAGTTCGATGCAAGTGCAGCGCGACTTAGGTTCTGATGTGGTTATGATTTTTGATGAATGTACACCACACCCAGCAACGCCAAAAGAAGCGGCAGATTCAATGCGCTTGTCTTTGCGCTGGGCTCAGCGTTCTAAAGATGCACACGGTGATAGTCCTTCGGCGTTGTTCGGGATTATTCAAGGTGGTATGTACGAAGACTTGCGCGATGAGTCTTTGGCAAAGCTCTCTGAAATTAACTTCGATGGTTATGCCATTGGTGGTTTAAGCGTTGGCGAGCCAAAAGAAGACATGATGCGTATTCTTTCGCACATCACTCATCAAATGCCGGCCGATAAGCCACGTTATTTAATGGGCGTTGGTAAACCAGAAGATTTGGTTGAAGGTGTTCGTCGTGGCGTTGATATGTTTGACTGTGTGATGCCGACACGTAATGCGCGTAATGCTCACATCTTTACCCACACAGGTGTTCTTAAGTTACGCAATGCGACGCATAAAACGGATATCCGCCCGCTGGACGATCAGTGTGATTGTTACACCTGTAAAAACTTCTCTCGTGCTTACTTGCATCATTTAGATAAGTGCAAAGAGATTTTGGGCTCTACGTTGAATACGATTCATAACTTGCGTTATTACCAGATTTTGATGGCGGGTATGCGTGATGCATTGGATAAAGGGACCTTTGATCAATTCGTTGCAGACTTTTATGCAGCACGAGGCCTTGAAGTTCCGTCACTTGAGCCGCAAATAGAAGTTAATTGAAGGCGTTAAGGGTGTTGTTGCTTCGATTGACAACACTTGACAGAAAAATTTGATATATTACGGCAACTGACTAATGGAAATGAACATGAATTTAAAATCTTTGATGGCTGCGGCCGCATTATTAGCACCTGTATCAGCGTTTGCTGAAGCTCCAGCGGCTGCACCAATGGGTGTTACTGGCCAGCTTGTATTTTTAGGTGGCTTCTTATTAATCTTTTACTTCCTACTATGGCGCCCACAAAGCAAGCGTCAAAAAGAACATAAAGCACTGCTTACCGATTTGTCGAAAGGTGATGAAGTAGCAACGGCTGGTGGTCTTGTGGGTAAAGTGATTAAAGTAAACGATGACTTCTTAATGATTGAAGTTGCTGACAACGTACAATTACCCGTGCAAAAATCAGCGATTACTGCAGCATTGCCAAAAGGCACGATTAAAGGCATTAAGGCTTAAATCGCAGTAACCAAAAAGGGCAGCTTCGGCTGCCTTTCTTGTGTGTTAAGGGTGAGAAAATAGATCGCCGTTTTACCGCATGATGATTATAAAAAACTAATAATTAACAAAAAATCAACGATACATTAACAATAGGGCAGGATTGATGCTCAATAAATACCCATTATGGAAAAATATACTGATTGTATTAGTGTTGGCATTGGCCACCATTTATTCAGTACCGAATTTATACCCACCAGATCCAGCGATTCAAATTACGCCGAATCAGGCGGGTGCAGAATTAAGTGAGCGTTCGTTAGAACAGATCCGCGCTAACTTAAAAGAAAATGGCATTGATTTCTTTGGGGAAGAAGTCACCGGCGGAACGGTTTTATTTCGTTTAACCGATAGCGAACAACAGTTACCTGCTAAAGATAAGTTACAGCGTGCTTTGGGTGATGAATTTGTTGTTGCTTTAAACCGTGCGCCAACAACACCACAATGGTTATTAGATATGGGCGCAGGCCCAATGACATTGGGTCTTGATTTGAGCGGTGGTGTGCACTTCTTAATGGAAGTGGACATGGAAGGCTACATGAAAGGCCAGATGAAAAACTATCAGGCTGAAGTGAAGCGTCAACTCCGTGAAGAAGATATTCGCTATCGTCGTGTGACGATTGAAGAAAATAGCTTACGTATTAGCTTTAAATCAGAAGAGCTTCAAGAAGCAGGTGATTCGTACTTGCGTCGTTCTATGACAGATTTTCGTGCGTCGACTGAAAGTAATGAAACTTTTGATGTGATCATTGCGTTGACTGAGCAGAAGCGCAAAGACTTACAGAACTATGCGGTAAAACAAAACTTAACCACTATTCGTAATCGTGTGAATGAGTTGGGTGTTGCTGAACCTTTGGTTCAACGCCAAGGTGCTAATCGTATTGTGGTACAGCTGCCGGGTGTTCAAGATACGGCAACGGCTAAGAAGGTTTTGGGTAAAGCCGCTAACCTATCTTTTCGTTTAGAAGCTGAGCCTGATGCAAGTCGTTATTCTAGTGAAGAGTATGCGTTTAGAACGAATGAGTTCCGCACCGCGCGTGTAGAAAAAAATGAGATCATTTCTGGTGATCGCGTTACCAATGCTCAACCTTCTTTTGATGAGAACGGTCAGCCGCAAGTAAATATCAGTCTTGATTCTACTGGCGCTAATATTATGGCCAAAGTGACGCGTAAGTCGATTAAGCGCCGCATGGCTGTTTTGTTTATTGAGCAAAAGCCTACGACTCGTTATCAAATGGAAGATGGCCGTGAAGTGGCAGTCACAAAATATACTGAAACACGCGGTATTATTTCTTTGGCAACCATTCAAAGTCAGCTAGGTGCGAGTTTCCGTATTACGGGTTTAGAGCCTGCAGAAGCGTCTGAGCTAGCATTATTATTACGTGCAGGTGCACTAGCAGCACCGATGTACTTTGTTGAAGAACGTACCGTTGGCCCAAGCTTAGGTAAAGAAAACATTGAGCAGGGCGTTACGTCTGTCTTGGTTGGGCTTGCGTTAGTGCTTGTCTTTATGATGGTTTTCTATCGTCTATTCGGCTTCTTTGCCAATATCGCTTTATTCTTTAATTTGGTTATTTTGATTGCCTTGATGTCACTTATTGGTGCAACGCTAACCCTTCCTGGGATTGCAGGTATTGTATTAACGGTCGGTATGGCCGTTGATGCGAATGTGCTTATTTTCTCGCGAATTCGAGAAGAAATGAACGCGGAGCGCTCACCGCAGCATGCGATTAATGAAGGTTATGATCGTGCGTTTGTGACCATTTTTGATGCCAACTTAACCACCTTGATTGTTGCCGTTATTTTGTTCGCTGTTGGTACAGGTCCTGTTAAAGGCTTCGCGGTTACTCTATCACTGGGTATTATCACCTCGATGTTTACTGCGATTGTATTGACTCGTTCGTTGGTTAACTTTACTTATGGTGGTCGTCGAATCAATACACTGTCTATCGGTGGCATTAATAAAAGAGACGGTTCAGCTAATGAGCTGACAGCAGAGGAGGCTAAGTAATGGCTAAAGAATTGAATTTTGACTTCATGAAGCTACGTAATATAGCCATGATGTTTTCTGCAATATTGTTAATTGTTTCTATTGCTGCATTAGTTACGCGCGGTTTGAACTTAGGTTTAGATTTTACCGGGGGAACTTTGCTTGAGGTTTCTTATCAGCAGCCAGCGGATATTGAAAAAATTCGCGGGCAGTTAGATGAATCCGGTTTCCTCGGTTCTACTGTGCAGCATTTTGGTAGCGAGACCGATGTTTTAATTCGTATGGCAGAAGCGTATCGTGATACTTTGGGTGCAGAAGTACTTGAAGCATTGCGAGTTGGCAGTGTTGAAGAAGGAAAGGCCTTCAATGATGTTGAACTGCGTCGAAGTGAATTTGTGGGCAGTCAAGTGGGTGAAGAGCTACGTGACCAGGGCGGTTTAGCGTTGCTAATGGCTTTGTTTGTGGTGATGCTTTATGTGAGCTTCCGCTTTCAGTTCAAGTTCTCGGTAGGGGCTGTTTTCGCATTGTTCCATGATGTTGTCATCATCTTAGGCTTCTTTGCCTTGTTTCAGTGGGATTTTGATTTAACCGTATTTGCAGCGTTACTTGCCGTAATTGGTTATTCGTTGAATGATACGATTGTTGTTGCGGATCGAATTCGTGAAAACTTCCGTATGGTTCGTAAGGGCGATACGATCGAAATTATTAATATTTCATTGAACCAGACCCTTGGCCGTACCATCATGACATCGGTAACAACCGCATTGGTATTGCTGGCATTAATGTTTTGGGGTGGCGAGCTTATTCATAACTTCGCGCTAGGCTTGTTCATTGGTGTGATTGTTGGGACGTATTCTTCGATTTATGTGGCAGCGAATATTCTGTTATTAATGAATATTTCACGTGAAGATCTTATTCCGGCTGAACTTGAAGAAGAAGTTGATGATATGCCGTAATAGCTAATAAGCTGGCTGGTTAGCCAGTTAGTTAGAAGCAAAAAAACTCTGGTTAGCTTTCGTTAACCAGAGTTTTTGCGTTTTGTGCTTGAGGTTTTTGTGCTGAGTTCTTAATGATAAGAGAGATTAGTGCGTGAACAATATTAATCATGCATTCTAATGGTGACATTCACATTCGATAAATCGATATCTTTAATATAAAGATCGCCCATGCTATGTCCTTCGCCACCTTTCACTCGTACATTTCTAAAGGCTATCTGGCCAATATGTGTTGGAAGAGCAACGGCAATACTGCCATCGGCATTCGCGGTAGTTCTTTCACCTTCGCCATAGGTGACATTCGACATTTCAACATCGGCATCCAATAAATTGGTTGCAGGCATTAAAAGATTACCCAGTGTTTCTAGGGTGCTTTCACCATTGTCGCTGGTATCTACAACATTATTCATAATGTCTTGAATATTAGGGACATTGGAATTGACCCCTTGTGCGGTTATATTCCCCATCGCTGAATCGCTCATGGGCGTTAAGCCTGAGGCTTTCTTTTCAATAACCTGTTCTGTACTAATTGACTCACGTTCAATATTGGCTGATGCCATAAACGGTTGAAGTGGGCCTAATAGAAGTGCGGTGAAAGCAGCAGCATAACGGTAGCGAGATTGTTTTTTTAGCGCTCGATTTAGTTGTCGTTCGGTAATCCAGCCTTGATCAATTAAGACTTCACCGAGTCGCATGTCGGTTTTACCTTGAATCTGCAAGGCCTGATCTAGCTGAGTTCTTGTGATAAAACCTTTGTTAATAAGCAGAAGACCTAATCGAGACTTCTGCTGAATCTCTTGCTTTCTTTGCATGATGAGTTAGCCCTGTATTCTATTATTTATTATTAGTAGACCCTCAATCATATAGGGACTTACTAATGCTGCCTGTGTCTTATCTGTTAAACAACAACAAGGTTCTGACAGTATTTATGAAGTGGCATAAACACTCTTTAAGTCTTTGAAATATATAGATAAAACGCTTATGAAACGGTTTGTTACCAAACACTTTTTATTGTGTAAGGATGATACTTATCAGTATAGACAGGATTAAAAGGTTGGATGTTGAAAGTTCAGAATTTGTACAAAAAATTACTAATATTGACGCGTTTTAAGGAAAGTTGGATAAATTAAGCCGCAATTGATCTACAGCTATGCCCTAAGTGCTTTAATTCCCCTATAATCGATCTTTATAAATAAACAGTTCTAGTATCGTTATACCTCATTGTTTTTGAGGATTTTTGGAGAGTAATGACTCATGAGTACGCCAAGACACATTAAATTATTAATTTTAGGTTCAGGCCCTGCGGGCTATACCGCAGCAGTTTATGCCGCACGAGCAAACTTAAACCCGGTGATGATTACGGGTATGCAGATGGGTGGACAATTAACAACGACGACTGAAGTTGATAACTGGCCTGGTGATGTTGAAGGTCTACAAGGCCCTGCATTGATGGAGCGTATGAAAGCCCACGCGGAGCGTTTTGATACTGAGATTGTCTTTGATCATATTGATGAAGTTGATTTAAAGCAGCGTCCTTTTTATCTTAAAGGCAGCTCGGGTGAGTATACCTGTGACAGCTTGATCATTTGTACTGGCGCGAGTGCAAAATACCTTGGCCTAGAAAGCGAAGAAGCTTTTAAAGGCAAGGGTGTTTCTGCTTGTGCTACGTGTGATGGTTTCTTTTATCGTAAAAAGAAAGTAGCGGTCATTGGTGGTGGTAATACGGCTGTTGAAGAAGCGTTATATTTAGCCAATATTGCTGAAGAAGTGATTGTTGTTCACCGTCGCGATAAATTCAGCTCCGAGAAAATCTTACAAGATAAAATTCGTGATCGTGCTGAAAACGGTAACGTGACCATTAAGTGGAATAGCGAGCTGGATGAAGTATTGGGTGATAACATGGGTGTTACCGGTATGCGCATTAAAAATCGTGAAACCGGCGAGACTGAAGATATTGGATTAGAAGGTGTTTTTGTTGCAATTGGCCATTCGCCGAATACCCAAATCTTTGATGGCCAGTTGGATATGAACGGTGGTTACATCAAAGTTCAGAGTGGTTTAGAAGGTAATGCGACTCAAACCAGTATTGAAGGTATCTTCGCTGCTGGTGATGTGATGGATCATACTTACCGTCAGGCCATTACCTCTGCAGGTACTGGGTGCATGGCTGCACTTGATGCTGAACGTTATTTAGATGACTTAGAAGGTTAAGTGATATCTAATAAAAAAGCGCTTTATTAAGCGCTTTTTTTATTTTCAATGGCGGCTGTCGAAGTCTTGCCTAAAAAGAAACGTTCGATTTCATCTCTTCGTGCCATGCCATCTTTGTAGCCTAATGCAATTAGGTCTTTACAGAAACCACTTGAAAACAGTAAATAACTTAAAATTCCTGAGCCATTGCGGCTGGTATTGCCACTTCCTCCTAGCGCTAGGCGAATTACACGCGGCAGTTCATCTACATGGCGGCCAGCTATTTCGTCCATTGAAGAGCTGGGGTTAATCTCTAACAGTTCAATCGGCTTGAGCTCCATACCGTGTTTTTTTCGAACGTCTTCGGGAATCTTATCAACGGTACGATTAATTCGCTGCAATCGCTCTACATCGGTTTCCATGCTATCGAGGAAGGCTGCATTCAGCATGTGACCCATGATTGAGGCGGGCGTAGGATAGGCGGTCGCTTCAACTTTTTCTTTGCGTTTATGTGCTTCTCCACTGACCCCAATCACTAATATTTTTTCAGCGCCTAAATGCAGGGCTGGGCTTATCGGGGCCAGCTGACGTACAGCGCCATCCGCATAATATTCTTGATTGATTTTTACCGAAGGAAAGATCATAGGGATAGCCGAAGACGCCATTAAATGATCGATACCAATACGTGATCGATAGCCAATTCGACGATGACGCTGCCAATTTACAATGCTGTAGTGGCCTTGAAAGAAGCTCACGGATTCGCCGCTGTCTAGGCCAGAGCCTGTGACGCACATGGCATGTAATGCTCCGCTATCAATGGCTTTTTGAATGTTGTCGAACTTAATAACTTCGCTAAGCAGGCCGCGCAAAGGTGCGTTATCTAATAATGAAACGCGGTCGTGTTTGTACTTACGGCCGATTAAGGTGGTGCGAGTTAGGCGAGAAAGAGTTTTTACTACTCCTTTAAAGTCAGTACGGTAGATAAGATTAGGCTTAAAGTTTGTCCAAATTCTTTCGAGGTGGCGAATACCAATATGATGGTGCTCAGCATAACTGGCCAAGGCAACACCATTAATAGCTCCAGCTGATGTGCCAGCAATGATGTCGTAAGGATTCCCCGAGGTCTTGGGTAATATTTTATTAATCGCCTTTAATACACCTACTTGATAGGCCGCTCGTGCGCCACCACCCGATAGGATTAAGCCGATTTTTTTATGGTCAGTGCCAATCATGTGAGAACTTTTCTTAGAATATGTTATTAACTTTGAGTATAGAGCATAATATGGATCCTTGAGAATGACTGATAAAAGGTTTCAACATGTTCAGCGGTATCGTGCAGACTAAATTAGCTATAAAAGAAATTAACAAGCAGGCTGACTTTGCTAGCTTGGTTTATGATTTTTCCGCCCAATTTGCCGTCGGTTTACAGCTAGGTGCATCGGTAGCTCAAAACGGCGTATGCTTGACTGTTCGCACCATGACACCTAATGACGACGGCAGTATTCGAGTTAGTTTTGATGCGATCGCACAAACGTTAAAGCTGACTAACTTGGCGGATCTTAAAGGCGGTGATGAAGTAAACATTGAACGAGCCGCGCGTTTTGGCGATGAAATCGGCGGGCATGTTGTTTCTGGGCATGTCTTTGGCTGTATTCGTGTGTTATCCGTCGAGCAAGACGCACTTAATATGCGATTGGTCTTCGAAAGACCAGCCGAATTAAGACCTTATCTTTTGAACAAAGGATTTGTTGCATTAAATGGCTGTAGTTTGACGATTGCCGAAGTGACTCAAGATACGTTTACTGTCTGTTTGATTCCAGAAACACGTGACGTCACGGTGTTTGGCACGATTGAAGTGGGTGCTAAGGTCAATTTAGAAATAGACCCCAGCACTCAAGCAACGGTAGATACCATTAAAGAACTTATGGCATCAGGTCAGTTGGCTGAACTTATAGCGACTGTAAAAAACGCATAATATCCATAGATTCAAACATCCACTTGCTTTCGCTGCCTGTTTCAATGCGTAAGCAAGGTACGGTAGAGCGTCCTGTTGCTTTCTGTAGGGCGTTTCTATGCTGTGGGTCAGACATTGTATTGCATAGCTTTACCTCAACCTTTAGCCCTTTAAGTGAGCGTAATACGCGTGCACAGAATGGGCATGAATCGTAATAATAAAGTGAATACTGGGTACCCGCTGCTGAAGATTGAGTGTTACTCATAATGCTGTATTCCCTGAAGAACTTAAATTAAATGGCTAGGCCAATAGATGGATTATACCCAACATTTACTGTTATTTGTTATTGCTGTTATCGCCAATTGGTTTTCTGCCTTGGCGGGTGGTGGCGCAGGGCTCATTCAATTGCCTATTTTGATCTTTATGGGATTGCCATTTTCGTTGGCATTGGCGACTCATAAAATTGCTACGGTTGCGCTGGGACTAGGGGCAACGATAAGGCATGTCAAAGAAAAGCACAGCTCTATTCGATTATTAATGCTGATGTTAGCGGCGGGTATCCCTGGGGTTATTTTAGGCGCTTATATCATTATTGATGTTGATGATCGCTGGGCAGAAATTATTCTGGGGGCATTAACCTTAAGTCTCGCGCTGTATTCAATAATGAAACCGGAGTTGGGGATTGAAAGCAAGCCACTGCATCGGGATGTGGTGGGCATTCTAATCGGTGCTATGGGGTTATTTGTAATAGGCTTTGCTAATGGTGCCTTGTCTGCGGGTAGTGGTTTATTTGTGACATTATGGCTAGTCTATTGGTTTGGTTTAGATTATCGCTTAGCGGTTGCTCATACTTTAATCGCGGTCGGCTTAGGTTGGAACGCATCAGGGGCGATTACCATGACATTGCTTGCGGAAGTTAAGTGGGATTGGTTGCCAGCCTTGCTACTTGGCTCTTTAGTAGGCGGCTATTTAGGTGCCCACAGTTCGATTAAAGCAGGCAGTATTTGGATTAAACGCTGTTATGAGCTCGTGACATTAGTCGTCGGTATTAAATTATTATGGGGTTAGTCTAAAATGGATCAGGTTAAAGTGTTACTTGGCTAGTAGTGCGCTAGCCAGTCTTGCAGGATTTCTCGAATGTCATCAAGTTGATAAGGCTTACTTAAATAGTCGTTCATGCCCGCCGCTAAGCAGCTTTCTTTATCGCTGGTTAATGCATTGGCGGTGACGGCAATGATGGGGGTATTGGCATAGCTCTCATTGGAATTACGAATGCATTTTGTCGCCTCAAAGCCATCCATAACCGGCATCTGGCAGTCCATTAAAATCAGATCAAATACTTCGCCGTTAGCGTGAGCCTGTTCCAGTATCGTCAATGCTTTACCGCCATGATCTGCGGTTTGACTTTCAATATCTAATCGCTTCAACATTGTTTTAAGCACAACCTGATTAATATGGTTATCTTCAACAATAAGAACTTTAGGTGATTTAGTTTGGGACTGGTTAATTTGATTGATCTTACTATTACCTACATTAAATTAGTCGGTCACATCATACCGTGAAATGTCATGCTTAAGAATCACTTCTAATTGATTTTTGATGGCGGCGGTCACCACCTGTACAAAATATCAGCATGCCGCTCAATATCAGCAAAATGAAAGCACTTCCAGCCGCAGTGCTATTACTGCCGGTATCGGTTGTTGGATCATCACGTTTAATGGCCTTCTCAATTTCGAAATTGATGATGGCATCAAAGGGGTCATCTTCCAGTTGAAACTCTTGTAGGCTATCGTCTAAAGTGATCTGAAATTTATTCGCATCAAAGGCATATTTATTTACGGTTATGGTGTAATTGAGGCTGTGTTCACGAATATTACTCAGTTCGGCTAATACCGTTGAGTTATCACTAGCGACAAGCTTTACGCTAGGAGGCAGGGCACTAAAATCAAAGGTTGAAGTTGTGACTCGGCCTGAAAAAGTTAATGGATTATCAATCAGCTCTAATGCAAACGTTTCTTGATCGGATTGTGAGCTGATATCGGTCGTGAGCGATGTATGGTTTTCAGCCGATACCGTGATTTTACTATCACCCACTTGAGGCAGGCTGATGGTAGCTTCTCCTTGTTCGTTCGTCATTAATTCGCGACTGAGACCCCAGTCGCTAAATCGATCATCGTTAATGCTTATTGTGGCAGCTATACCTATACCGGAAGAGTCTGTAACGGTAATGGCAACATCATGAAAGGGTAAGGTGGTTAGATCAACATTACCCGCAGGCAGTGATGGGCTATCGGTACTGATATTAATCGCACTGATGTCAGAGGCATCGTTGATTGCAAGCTGTACAACTGCACGATTGAAATGAATCGCATCGTCGGGTGTTGTTATTTGTGTTGCAATCACATTGTTCACTTTCAGATCGAGTAGCCCTTGTCCTTGATTGATATGCAGGTCTAACAGGCTATCAGCAGGAGCACCTTCGATGAAGATTTCTTGCTTTGAAGAGTTCTCAATTAGCTCAGTAATATTGGCCGAAACTCTTAAGGCTCGCTGAATGATAAAGTCTGCGCTATTCCCAAAGCTATCGGTCACGGTAATGCTATAGCGGCCAGCAAAAGCGCCAGTTGCAGGCATGTCTAAATAATAATCGCCATCGGGTGCATGCCTAAGAAACTCTTGAGTCGCATTCTTTCCATCAAAGGTAACTTCTACGGTATGGTTCTGGTCCCCCCCGGTTAAGGCAAATTCAAAGACGGTATTTAAGATAGTTAATGCCTGATTTTGATTAATATTTCCGGCATCACTGGTTAACGAAAAGTCTCTCAAAATCGTTAGGCCTATCGCTTGCACCGTCGTTGTATTACCATCAGTGACGCTTATGTTAACGGTGGTATTACCGGTGAAATTATTGACAGCTTGAACCGTTAGGGCGGAGTTGTTAATGGTAGCCGTAACCTGATTTGCATCGAACGCAGAAACGGCAAAGGCTAGAGCATCTTGCTCTATGTCTGTAGCGGTTAGATTAAGTATGAAGGTTTGGCTATATAGAGTAGAACCAGAGGCTGGGTTAGTGAAAACCGGTGAGTCGTTAACAGGTTGAATGGTGTAGAGGAAGTCCTCAGAGTCCGTTGCATTTTCTGCTCCGCTACCATCATTGGCGATTACTGTGATGGTGGCATTACCAAAGTAATGTTCTGCTGGCGATAGTGTGAGCACGGCTCCTGATATCGTAGCCAGTACGGATGGATTGTTGGAAGAAGCAGAATAGCTAGTTGTCTGGTTATCAGGGTCTGTCACCGACAGCGAAATGATCAACTCATTATCTTCATCGCTTGTCTGATTGCCTATAGCTGTTAATACTGGGGCGGTATTTGCGGGTGGCTCGCTAATACTGGGTCCGCTAATAATGGGCCAGCCAATATCCTGTAGTATTTGTTGCGCTAAGCCCGGTGCAATTAAAAATTCGGTATATTCAGGCTCCATGATTTCGTTCGGAGAGGCATCGATACTAAAGTGGGAGACAGAGCTGCCTTCTTTATAAGGATTTGGCGCATGCATTTCAACTTGGCCATTATTGATCCCATCGCTTAAACCAATTTCCGCCGCAGCCGTATTGACGTTACTGCCACTCCAAACAAGGTTGTCGGTATTTTTTGATGAAGCTAAACGCTGAGCGTTCGTCATATCTTCCCAACTTAAATTCAGTGTGCTATCAAATAAGTGTTTGGTATAGCCATCAGGGGTATTGTCAAAGAGTGCGCCGGAGTTACCGTCTACAAGGGATAAAACTCCTAAGCCGTGAAGTAGCTCGTGGATTACCGTGCTATAAAATGAGATGTCGTGAATGTATTGAGGATCGCCAGATGCCTCTGGATCATCGTAGCCATAATACCAGTCACTGCCACTTAGGCAGTTTGCATTATTATCAAGATGAGCGTTAAACGAAGCGTTAATATCGGCCGTGCCTGTAATGTTATCGCTACCCACTAGATTGTTAGCCAGAGCGACAGGGTAATAGGTATCTGTGGCAGGTGCGTTAGCAAAATTAATCAGCACATTATTGGGGCCCGCAGTCCCTAAAATGGCATTGTCACTATTGCAGTCGAGATAAGTAACAAACGCGGCGTCGACCGTTACTTCAAAATCAATTTGCAGGTAAGCCTCAAGTGTATCAGCGGCCTTCTGAAAAACATTAAGGCGCTGCTGGCCTAGCGTTGTGCCCGAGTTTCCACCCACAGGATCTGTGCTGGTCGCATCACTAAGCCCAGTGCCGGGAATAATAATGATCTCTCCGGCAAAGCTTATCGGCGATAGGGACAGTAAAAAAGCCGCTAGAATAAGGCGGTATGGCATGGTTTTATTCTCGGTTGCTGATTTTGCCTACTTACTTAACAGGCTAGCTAATAAACTGAGTGTGGGGTAGGAATATTGTGTGGTGAATATGTAAGCGCCTTAAATTAAGCTGTGAATTCACTTATCAATTGATCACGATTTAGTCTCACTAATCATCTTCGCTGTTAGCAATCGGGGTAATCACTCTTTCTATGATTTGAGGCTTGCCGTCTTTGCCTTTTATGGCGATAGGAGCGTGTTGATATTGTCCCTTTAGGTCGATACTGATGCTGCCATCTGGATGGTGCTTTTTAACCAGCTGATCAGCTGGGATTCTTTTTGCTTCAAGAGCGTCTTCAATAAACTTAGGAATCTCTTGTGTCTCAGAGGCCTTATGGTGACTGGCTTCTTTTTCAGCAGTCGCTTTGATCGGTGCCGATTTAATGTGAGGTGTGGTATTGATGTTCTGATCAGTGGCTGAAGATGCGCGAGTATCCGTTAGGATTTCGACTTGTGCACCTGGATTAAACAAGTAAATAATACCCGCGACGGCCATTAATATCGCCAATGCTCGAAGTTTATCCATTTCAATACTCCCCAGTCATTTCGACCTTCTATTCTTAATAGTTTTTATAATATGACTTTCTAATATCTTTTGTAGCATAAGCCCTAATCGAAAGACAATTTTAGTACTAAGAAAGAATCGAATCTCCTACGATAGATCAATGTTTTTTATGTTTTGTGAAGCGTGTCGCTTCGCTTTCTAGTGGATTTTCGGGCCAGGGGTGCTTTGGGTAACGGCCACGCATTTCTTTACGCACTTCAAAGTAACTACTGCGCCAAAAATGCGGCAAATCTTGAGTGATTTGCAAAGGCTTTCGGGCAGGGGAAAGTAAGTGCAGCATCAGGTCGGTTCGGCCATTGCAGATGCTGGGCTTACCTTGATAGCCAAACATTTCTTGCAGTTTAACCGCGAGTACCGGTGGGTTTTGTGAGTAATCTATTTTATAGTGAGAGCCACTCGGGACTTCAATTTTCTCAGGGACTAGGGCATCAAAATCAGCAACCTTACCCCAGCCTAAGCGGTTTAGTAGTGCTTGTTTTAAATCGATTTTATTTAACGCTTTCTGAGAACGGCATTGGCTAAGCAATGGCATTAACCAGTTTTCGATATCTGCGAGCAGTGCGTCTTCTCTAAAGCTAAGCCATGGGCTGCCATAACTTGATGAGCTGTCGAGATGTTGTGAGCTATCAAAATGCTTTGCGTTATCAGGCTGTTGCTGGTGGTATTCAAACGCCAGTCGCAGGCGTGCAAGCAACTGATGGTGTTCGTCATTCCAAGGTAGTGATTTTATACCGTTATCAATAAAATAATTTCGCCATGCATCCTGCCATTGTTCGTTGCTTAACGCGCTTAACTTTTTCTGGCTGATGAGCAGTGCGCCTAAGTATTCTCTGGTTTCTGCTTCGAGCTGTCCTTTGTCATTCCATTCAATATGGCTGCGAACTTGAATGTGTGATGTGAATATCTCTAATAATTCAGGCTCGCCAATGGGCATGGCTTTACGAATTAAACTGCTGCCTTGGAGGTTGTCTTCGATATCGGTGACGATTAACCAATCTTCTTGAGTCAGTGGGGAGCTAAAGTGAAGTTGAGCACCTCGGCCTGAGCTGAGTAAGTAGTGCTGTGCGCTACTACTATTTGCCGCTGCACCTTTTGGGCTGTTTGTTCTGCGCTGAGCAATTCGATCAGGGAAAGCGAGTGCCAGCAGTTGTGAAATGTTTGCTTGAGGTTGTGCTAGACCCGAATCATTGGCTTTAAGCGTCTCTGAACTTGAGTACACTTTTTTCTCCCAAGCGTGTGCTTGGCGGTGCAGTGACGAGAACATTTTAGATTGGGCTTTAGCCTGTTGTAAAAGGCTGGCTAAATCATCGTTATTGCGCAGTGCTTTTGGCGTATCGGTTAATAGCGCTGCTAATAAACAGGCGTCTTTTAAGGTTTGCTTGTCGTTCGCATTCAATAGCATGTGGGCAAATCGCGGTGACATTCCCAGTTGGCTAGCATGTTCTCCGTGTGGGCTTATTTGTCCTTTTTCATCCAGAAGTTCTAGGTTGGTTAATAAGGTTTGCGCTTGTTCGACAAAGCGCGGGGGCGGAGGTGTGAGCCAATCAAGTTCTTCAATGCTCGCGCCCCATTGAGCAACGTTGAGTACTAGGTCGCTGAGTTCAATGCGGCTGATCTCTGCAGGGCTGTGTGCTTCAAGGCTACTTTGCCCTTGTTCGTTCCATAATCGATAGCAAATACCGGGTTCTATTCGTCCTGCTCGGCCGGCTCTTTGTATGGAGGAGGCTTGGCTTATCTTTTTGGTGATCAAGGCATTCATGCCGCTGCGTGCATTGTAATTTAGCTGCTTTTCTAATCCAGAATCGACTACGATGCGTATACCTTCAATGGTTAGCGAGCTTTCGGCGATATTGGTCGCGAGTACAATTTTGCGTTGGCCTTTTGCGGTTGCTTGAATGGCCGCTTGCTGTTCTTTGTCGCTGAGTTGGCCGTACAGTGGGTGAATGCTGGTGGATGTGGCGATGCTCGAGTACTGGGTATTAGAGTGCTGGCTGCTGTTTAGCTTCTCTTGTAGCTGTTGCTGAACAAATTGAATATCTCGAACACCGGGTAGAAACGCGAGAATACTGCCGTCTTCTTGTTGTAATGCGGTGATGATAGCATCGGTCATTTGGTTGCTAAGGCGTGCCTTGGTATCAAAGCCGCAGTAATGGTAGTCAATAGGGTAGGCGCGGCCGGGGCAGAATAATGTGTCGGCTTCTAACATTTGCTCAAGGGCTTGTTTATCTAAGGTCGCTGACATGACCAGCAGTTTTAGGTCTTCGCGGAACAGTTGTTGGCATTGCAGGCTGAGTGCTAGGCCAAGGTCGGTATTGACGGAGCGTTCGTGGTGTTCATCGAATATGATGAGGCCGATATTGCTCAGCTCGGGGTCTTGTAATAGGTAGCGGGTTAAAATACCTTCGGTAATGACTTCGATGCGGGTATGTTGGCTGACTTTGGTATCTTGGCGCATGCGATAGCCGACGGTTTGGCCGACGTTTTCGCCTAGGCTCTTAGCCATGAATAAAGCAGCGTTGCGAGCGGCAAGGCGTCTGGGTTCTAGCATGATGATTTTTTTGTAGCTGCCATCATCGTTCATTAGCCAATCTGCGTCTAATAACGCGAGTGGCACACGTGTTGTCTTACCGGCCCCTGGTTGGGCGGATAATATGACGTTTTTGTTTTGGCTTAAGGCCTGATTTAATTCTGGTAAGATAGAATCAATCGGTAAACTGTTCATGGCTATGGCGGCTTTAATTGTCGAGTCGGTGTTGTTCAGGTTGATGAGGTTGTGATCTCTAAGGGGTATTGTATGTCAGATTCGTCAGATGTTTTAGATTTTGCGCAGGCCGCTGAGCGTCGCAAGCATGAAAAGCGAGAAGAAAAGGTTGCAGGCATTCGTGATCAGTTTGATCGTGCCTTTAATCCAAGCACGAAACCGACGCCGGTGAAGGATTTCTTACGTAAGAAAAAAGCTAAGAAAAAGCGGTAAAAAAATTAGAGCGAAAGAAAGGGGCCGTTGATTTCAAGAACATACCGAGCGCAAGCAGATCATTAGAAGGATCTAGCGCCACGGCATTTTCATCACTGCGTTTAAACAGTAAGCTTTTACTCTAAGCCTTACGCTGTAAAAATACGCCACACTCAATATGGTGGGTATAAGGGAACTGATCAAACAGCGCGAAGCGTTTAATGTCGTGGGTCTTGGTGAATTCTTGCAAGTTGTTGTGCAAAGTTTCAGGGTTGCACGAAATATAAATAATATTGTCGTAGCCTTGGGTTTGCTTCACGGATTCGTCGTCCAGGCCAGAGCGTGGTGGGTCCACTAACGTGGTGGTGAATTCATAAGCATTTAAATCAATGCCTTCTAAACGCCGGAATTCGCGTACACCTTGTAAGGCTTGCACAAATTCTTCACTGGAAAGACGGGCGATAATTAAATTATCGATACCATTTTGTTCTATGTTATCTTGCGCAGCATACACCGACGTTTTAGAAATCTCAGTCGCCATCACTTTATTGTAATGCTCGGCTAGTGCGATAGAAAAGTTGCCGTTGCCGCAATACAGCTCAACTAAATCACCACTTAATGGTCTGGATAGTTCTTTCGCCCAAGACAGCATCTTTTGGTTCATGCCGCCGTTTGGTTGAGTGAAGCCTCCTTCGATTTGCTTGTAGTGATATTCTTTGCCATCGATGTTTAAGGTTTCAATAACGTAGTCACGCTCTAAAACAACCTTCTGCTTCCGAGAGCGACCGATAATCGGGAAACCAATCTGTGCTTGCAGCTTTTCAGCTGCAGCGCGCCATTCATCATCTAACGGCTTGTGATAAATCATAGTGATTAATGCATCGCCACTTAATGTGGTTAAAAATTCCATTTGGAACATGCGCTGCATTAAAATATCATTTTCGGGTAGATGAATGGCATCACGCATTTCTATCATCAAATGATTGATCAGCTTACTGGCAATTGGAAAGTCAGTAATCTCAATGGGCGTTCGCTTATCGGCGGGATCAAACATGGCGTAAAAACAACGGCCATCTTGATGCCAAATGCGAAATTCAGCGCGCAAACGAAAGTGTTCCGGTTCACTTGCGAAGACTTCCAGTTTAGGCAGTGACTGTGCTTCTCCAGTGCTGCTAGTAGTAAAGTTCGCAAAGTCGTGTTCGATTTTCGCTTGTTTTTCATCTAACAGAGTTTGGTATTGATCTGGATTGGTCATGGTCATGTCTAAAGAGTCTTTTCAAAAGGTCGGCAAAAGCCATATTGAGTGGCATTATACGAGATCGCCTTGCCGAGTCATAGCCGTTGTCGAAGAATTAGAAGGCAGGTAAGTCATACACGTCACTTGGGCCAATGCAGCATGGTAAAGTTTGACTAAACTGTTAATTATTAATATGAAGCACCATAGACCCATTAACACTTGGTGTAAGTAGTCGTCTGATTTAAATCTGTTTAAAAGGAATACCGCATGTCGCACGTACAAGAACTGGTTGATTTATTACGCTTAGAGTCGATTGGTGTAAATCGTTTTCGTGGCCAGTGCCAAGACTTAGGTTTCCGTAATCTGTTTGGTGGCCAAGTATTGGGCCAGAGTTTATCGGCGGCGTGCCAAACACTGCCCGAAGGAGAGTGGGCTCCGCATTCTTTGCATGCGTATTTTCTGCGCCCTGGTAATGTGGTTGATAGTATTGAATTTGAAGTGGATTGTGTACGCGATGGTCGCAGCTTTGCGATGAGGCAGATTACTGCCAGTCAAAACGGCAAAGCCATCTTGACGATGATGTGTTCATTTCAGCATCCAGAAGAAGGTTTTGAGCATCAAGATACTATGCCAGATGTGAAAGGCCCTGAAGGTGTTTTATCTCAGCTTGAATTAAGTCGTATGTTTAAAGATCATTTTCCTGAGAAAGTGCGCGATATCTATACGGCAGACAAGCCGATTGAAATTCGTGCCATTGATCCCATAAATATTTTTGCACCTAAAAAACAAGATCCTATTAAATATGTTTGGATGAAAGCGGATGATCAATTAGAAGATGATCCTATGGTTCACCTGAGTGTTTTAACCTATGCCACAGATTTTAATTTAATCGGTACCTCGATGATGCCTCATGGGGTTTCGTTTGCACAAAAAGATATGCAGGTTGCCAGCTTGGATCATGCCATTTGGTTTCATCGCCCAGTGAAAATGGACGAATGGTTATTGTATTCATTAGACAGCCCAAGCGCTTCCTCTGGACGAGGTTATTGCCGTGGTCAGATTTATAATCAACAGGGTGAGTTAGTGGCTTCTGTTGCACAAGAAGGCTTGATTCGTCAAATAACACCCTCTGAACCTAGTGCTAAAAAAGCGCAAGAGAAAAAATAATGAACTTGATTTTTAGGTTTTTTTTATTGCTGTTGACGCGAAATGGCTTACCAAAAATAAAACCATTAGAGCCTAGCCATACCCGTGTGACGGTATGGCCAACGGACTGTGATTTTAATTTGCATTTAACCAATTCTCGCTATCCCGCTTTGTTAGATTTAGCGAGAACTCAGTATCTGATTCAGATAGATTCTTTGTCTAAATTTGTTGGTGGTGGTTGGAAGTCTGTTTTAAGTTCTCAAAGTATTTCGTTTATAAAAGAAATTAAGCCTTTCACGAAAGTGGATATCACGACTCAGGTTTTAAACTGGGATCGAAAGTATTGTTATATCGAACATCAGTTTTTTGTCGATAAAAAACTGCATGCTAAAGCACTCGCACGGGTCGCGTTTATTAAGGGAAAAAGGGTGCGTTCTTTTGATAAATTATTATTAGACTTGGATAAAAATAGCAATATTGAATCGCCGCAAGAATCGACTCAAGTATCTGCGTGGTTACAATTACTTGAGACAAAAAAATCTAATGTGTAAGACTCGTCGTATTTATTAAATTTATACTATTATCGGCTCTTGTGTTGATGCTTATGTTAGCTCTTATGTTAATGCTTATTGTATTTTAAACAGGTTGTTTAGCCAAAATTAATCGCGCTCAAGAGGCTGTTAGCTGAGAAAATCAGATGTTTTAATGCGCCATTTGTCGGCATCAACAGAGCACTTGATACCGTCCTGGCTAACAGGCTTACTTAGGTCAATCACATCTGTCGGAATGTATTGCTTTAACCGAGTATGGTAAATAACTTTTACGATTGGGCGAGTTTGATCTTTTTCACTGGCCTCAATCACTACGGCTAAGCGGCCACTTTCAAGCATGACCAGAGATCCAACAGGATAAATCCCCATGCTGCGAATAAACGTGTGCACTAGGCTTTCTTCTAAATGCGTTCCACTCCATTCGAGTAATTTTTTTAAGGCGACGGTAGGTGATAAGCCTTTGTGGTAACAGCGATCAGCAGTAATTGCATCATACACATCGGTAATAGCGACCATCTTCCCTTCACGACAAATTTGGCAGCCCGTTAAGCCTTCGGGGTAGCCACTGCCATCAATTCGTTCGTGATGTTGTGCTGCTACGTCAACCGTTAGTGGCTGAATGCCAGGAGTGTTTTTTAGCAGGTCGCGGCTGAAGACAACGTGCTGCTTCATACGCGCAAATTCATCGTCATCCAGTTTTCCGGGTTTATGCAATATGTTGTCAGGAACCATTATTTTACCAATGTCATGCAGTAAGGCGCCGACCATGACTTGCTGCATCGTATCTCTATCAATTTTCATTGATTTGGCAAAAATCCCCATTAATACCGCAAGATTAATAGAGTGTTCCATTAGGTAGTTATCTTTGGCGCGAATTCGCCCTAAACAAGCCAGTGCATTATGGTTGCGAATAACGGAATCAATCATGCCATCGGCAAGATCATCAAAGGCTTCTGTTTCTAAAGGTTTGCCGAATTTCACATCACTCAGCACGCCGGTCATGATGCTTTTGGCTTTATCTTGCAGTTTGTTGGCTCTGATAAGTTCTTCTTCAACACTTACCGTTCCAGCCGAGTCCATGCTTAAGGCCCCTGCTTTTTGCAGTTTCCCCTCATTTTGTTGTTCAACTTCCTCTAGGGAGAAGGCATCTTCTTCATCGATGCCACGTTCAGTATCAATATAAACTTCTTTGATTCCCTTGCGCTTTAGTTGCTCAATGATTGCTGTATTAGGGATGCGTCCTTCTTTTTGCATTGAATGGTGTGGAATCCAATCGCAGTTGAGATCGGATACATACATTTTGGGGCGTAATTTATCGATTGATATACGTTTGATCATAAAATTTATTGGCGCTCGGTAATATGATTCATTATCAGACGTTCTGTAAAAGTTATATTTCTAGAAGTATAGTCAGAAGAGTGGGTTTGCGCTGTGGAATGTTAAAATAATATAAGAAAACGGATATATAGATGCTTTTGAAAGAATGCCATGAGCGAATGACTAAAACAGGCATGATGGCAGGTCTATAAAAATCTGCCATCATAAGACGTTCGTAGGGTTGATCCGTAGTCGACTCCTTCCACTTCTGCTATGAATGCTTGTCTGAATAGTTGCTTGTTTGAATGGGTGCTTGTTTAAATTAATGTTGTCTAGTTGGTGGGTTCTGCCAAAAACAACAACGGCTCGACACGGTTATTGTTTAAACTAACGGTCCAATGCAAGTGAGGCCCCGTCGCGCGGCCGGTAGAGCCTACTTTGCCAATAATGTCGCCAGCTTTCACCACATCGCCTTGCTGGCTGTCGAGCTTATCCATATGGCAGTACATAGTGATCAGGCCTTGCCCGTGATCGATAAAAATACTATTTCCGTTGAAAAAAAAGTTGCCGGTCAAAATAATTTCACCATCCGCAGGGGCAATGATATTAGCACCTCGAGGCGCGGCAATATCAAGACCACTGTGTGGTCGGCGAGCTTGTTCATTAAAGAATCGCTTTAGTCCAAATGGGCTCGATGTTGGACCTTGAGCCGGCTTCAAGAAGCCTTTAAACGTCGAGTTCTTCCCCGTGTCAGAAAAGGTCGTGAAAGCTTTTTGAGAGAGGCGGCTTTCTTTTTGAATCCGTTTAATTTGATCGGCAGGTGGGTTGGAATGCTTACGCTTTACCGTAAGGTATTGCTCTTTATAAGCCTTGTCTTTAATTGTGAATGAGTGATCTTTACCGTCTATTTTAAAATCGACCTTGCCCGCTTTTTGGCTTAAGGGAATACCAATGACGGCCCAATGATTATTGGCATGATCTTTAAGCTGCCAAACTGGCTTTCCTTTAAAGCTGATGTCTTTGTCGATACTCGTCGCGTTCAGAGGGATAACGGCAAGGCCACCTGGTACTCGGCTATCTTGAGGCAGGTTAATGACCGATTGAGGTTGTGCATGAGCGCTAATACTGAACACTATTAGAGCAAGTAATACGGATATTAGAGTGTTATTTTTTACTGGATTTTCTTTCATGTTTTACCTTTTCTACCGTTAACTCGAGTGTGCCGTGGCCAATGCGTGCGGTGACTAAATCACCTTTTTTAACATCATGGCTATCACGAATAACAGCCCCAGAGTCAGTTTGTAAAATCGCATAACCACGGCTTAAGGTTTGCAAAGGGCTGACAGCATTTAGTAAGGATGCATGTTGCTGTAAGCGTTCTTTTTTGTTGGTAATAGCTTGTTTGATACTGCTATTTAATCGCTGCTGTAAATAGCTCAGTTGTGCCTCAAATTTTTGCAAGGTATTGGAAGGGCTGAGTTGCTGCAATTTTTGCTGGCTATGAGTAAGACGCTTTTGTAATGCACCTAAGTGGTTGCTCTGACTTTGCTGCATACGAAGTTCAAGCATGTCTAATGTCTGAGCATATTGAGCCAGTTTATCCCCAGGGTGCTGTAAACCACGCTGTGCACTTTGTAATTGCCATTGCTTATTTTGCAGTTTTTGCTGCATGTTCTTTTCTAGCTGACTGGTTAAATTGGTTAAACGTTGCCAGTACTCTTGCTGATCTGGACTCAGCATTTCAGCGGCGGCAGAGGGGGTTGGAGCACGAACATCGGCGACAAAGTCTGCGATGGTGAAATCGACTTCATGGCCAACGGCGCTGACAATGGGTAAGCGGCTATGAAAAATGGTTCGTGCTAAATTTTCATCGTTGAAGCACCATAAATCTTCGATAGAACCGCCACCGCGACCTGCGATAATGACATCCGCTCTGGCATCGGTATTGGCTTGATTTATAGACCAAACGATCTGTTGAGCGGCATCCTTTCCTTGCACCTGCACGGGATAAATATCAACTTCTATTGCGGGAAAACGACGTTTTAATACCGTCAGAATATCGTGAACCGCAGCCCCTGTCGGTGAAGTGATAACAGCAATACGTTGAATGTGTGCTGGTAATGCTTGCTTGTGTTCGGGGTTGAATAGACCTTCTGCGCCTAGCTTTTGCTTCAATTGAATAAAGGCTTGTTGCAGCTGGCCTTCACCAGCTGGCTTCATAGCATCAACGATCAGTTGGTAGTCACCGCGATTTTCATAAAGGCTGACTTTACCTCGCACAACAATTTTATCGCCTTCCTTTGGCTGAAACTTAAGTTGTGCAGTACGCGAGCGAAACATCGCACAGCGAACTTGGGCGCCTTTATCCTTTAGGGTAAAGTACCAGTGTCCGGATGATGGGCGTGATAAATTGGAAATTTCACCTTCAACTTTTACTGAATTAAAGGTGATCTCTAATAGCTGTTTAGCACGCTGGTTCAGTTGCGAAACGGTAAATACATCATTGCCAGTTTGAAGCACGAGTTGCCTATCTTTAAAAATATGGATGTGGCTAAAATTTCATCAACTATCTAAGTGATAGAGATCACTTTGCCATAGAACGAGTGTTTAGCAAAATAATCATTAAGAATGTTTTTTAATCAGATGTACGATTTATGTGTGAGTAAAGTGCAAATGTTATTCGTATAATTTGAACTAGGTTTAAAAAACGTAATAACTTTTTACGTAATACTAGACTTTTCAAAAATGAGGGGCTAAGTTGTCTCCTATGGTCTGATGATCATTAATGAAATTAATAAGGATGAATAATATGAAAAAAATTATCGCTGGTGTAATCTTAGCCGCTTCTACAACAATGTCTTTTGCTGCTTCTCCTGCAGGTTGTGGTCTTGGAACAGCTGTAGTTTTCAAGGATGCTAACGAATGGCACGAGCACGTTCTTGCAGCTACAACTAACGGTACTTCAGGTAACCAAACTTTTGGTATGACTTCTGGTACTTTGGGCTGTGAAGCTGCAAACGGTCCTCTAGCGGGCGTTCAAACTTTCATGGACAACAACATGGATCAACTAGCTATGGACGTTGCTAAAGGCCAGGGCGAAACTTTATCTGCTCTAGCTGAGATCATTGGCGTTGACGCTGCAGATCAAACAACTTTCAATACTAAGTTGCAGGCTAGCTTTGATACTATGTTCACTACAGAAGCTACTTCTGAAACTGCTTATCAAGCAATGAAAGATACTATGCAGTCTGACCTTGTATTAAAAAAATACCTAGGTTAATTTCTAGCTTAGTCTTTTAGTTGTTTAAACAGCTAAGAAAAAAGAGGCGTGTTATACACGCCTTTTTTTATGTCTGTTATTAAGGGTATTTATGCACATCTTCAACCGCCAAAAATCACCAGAAAAACTTGGCAGAAAGCATTTTTCAATATTATTTATTATTTCTACTGTTATCTTTTCATCTTCGAGTTTTTCCAACCAAAAAAGTAACTCGATTGAAGAAATTTCTGTGATGCAGCAATGGCAACATCTATTGCATTATCGCTCTCACAGTGTGCTTGGTTTTATGGAGAGTGAGAACGATACCGACAGTTTTTTTGTCTCACCAAAAGGAAAAACAGATTTAAACGCGGAGTTAAAAGCGGAGGTCGAATTATTTTCTCTTAATGGCCAGCCAGATAATGAATCTTTGCAGTGTCGTTTCCCTGCGCGTTATCAATGGTTAAAACAGTTTTATCCTGAATGGCAAGATCAGTCGTGTAGTGAATTAGACGATTGGAAGGCGGAGGTTGGTGCGCATAAGTTAACCTTAATCTTTCCCGCGTCTTATTTGAATTCGCCTTCCTCAATGTATGGTCATACCCTGATTCGTTTAGATCGCGAAGATGAAACTAAGAGTAAATTACTCTCTTATAGCGTGAACTTTGCCGCTAATGCAGATCCAACGGATAACGAATTAGTATTCAGCTATAAAGGTTTAGCGGGTGGGTATCCTGGAGTGGTTTCAATTTTACCTTATTATGCCAAGGTAAATGAGTACAGCCATTTAGAACATCGTGATGTGTGGGAGTACCAACTTAATTTATCAGAGCAAGAAGTTGAACAGTTCGTTAACCATATTTGGGAAACAAAAGAGACTGAATTCGATTATTTTTTCTTTGACGAAAATTGTTCATACCGCTTATTGGCTTTGTTGGATGCCTCCAGTGAGCGCATTGATGTAGCCAAAAACTTTTCCTTAAAAGCCATGCCCATCGATACAATTCGTAGCTTAATTGAAATTGATAAAGTCGGCGCGGTGGAATATCGAGCGTCATCGGGTGTCATGCTAAACCAACAGCAAGAACAATTAACCGATACTCAAAAGGATTGGGCTAAGCAAATAACAGAAGCTCCCGCATTAATTAATAGCGCAGAATTTAATCAGCTACCTGAATTTGAACGTGCACAAATATTGGAAGTATCGATTAGTTATTTACGCTATTTGGTGGTCAAAAAGAAACAGAACTCCCCTGAGAATAGAAAAAAATCATTAGCCTTGTTATCCGCTCGTAGCAGAATTCCGGTGCAAGACGTATTCGACCCGATTGTTGAGCCGGATATCAGAGATGATGAAGGGCATTTCACCCACAGGGCAACTGTGGCACTGGGTCAGCAAAATAACGATGAATTTATTGATCTGCAGATGCGGATGGCCTATCACGAATTAATGGATCTACCGGATGGTTTTATTCGTGGTGGCCAAATTGAAATGGGAGCACTCACGTTAAGGGGCATAAATAAGTATGCTCGCTCTGGATCAAAAGAAGATGAAGCGTTTGCATTGCAGCTGCAACGTTTCAGTATCATTAATATTTTATCGCTAGGCTCACGTGACCACTTTCAGCAACCGATTTCATGGCGTGTTAATACGGGCTTTGATCGTTTTATTCTGGAAGGTAGTGATTTATTTGCTCACTTAGATGTGGGTGGTGGGTATAGCTTTGATGTTGACTTCGGTGGTGAGCAGTCCACCACTGACCTTGGCCAGGTGTATGGTCTACTTGAGGCGCGTTTAAAGGCCAGTGGTCAGTTTGATGATGATTATCAGTTATCAGCAGGTGCGCAGGTGGGTTGGCTATATCAGGGCAGCCAATGGCAAATGAATGTTTATGGCAGTTGGTTGCCTTCGGTACTAGGCGAAGATTTTGATTACCAAGATACCGTGGTAGCACTAGGCAGTAAATTGGATAAAAATTTACAGTTACGCTTAGAGGCCAAAAAGCAGTGGCTTACCGCTTCAGGCAATAGCATTGATGGCGATAGTCTTAGTCTGGGGCTTAATTGGTATTTCTAATGCTTAGACTAACGCGACTAAGTTTGGTTACTGTCTTAATATTGCTGTTAACGGGCTGTTCTAACTTGACCAGCTTGCTGTTTTATCCGCAGCAGCAATATTTACGAACCCCGACTGATATTGGTCTCGTTTACGAAGAAGTGACAACGTACGCAGCTGATGGCATTGAAATTAACTCTTGGTTTTTACCGGCAATGCCCTCTAAAAATGGCCAGCAAGATGATTCGCCGATCGTATTGTTTTTGCATGGCAATGCCGAAAATATCAGTACCCATATTGGCAGCGTATATTGGCTGCCAGAGCAGGGGGTGAATGTCTTTTTATTGGATTATCGTGGCTTTGGGCACTCGCAAGGTGATCCTTATATTCCCGCAATCTTTCAAGATGTGGAATCGACACTGGTATGGATTAGAGCGCGCTTTCCTCAGCGTAAGGTTTTTATTCTGGGTCAGAGCATAGGCTCTGCCATTGCAGTGACCAGTATGGCGTTATTTAAAGATGAATATAAACTCTCTGGCTTGGTATTAGATTCAACGTTCACGGGATACCGTGACATTGCTCAGGAAGTCACAAGCCGCAGCTTCATCACTTGGTTAGCGTGGCCTTTTACCTGGTTATTGCCTACTCGCTGGGATCCACAAGAATACATTGCTCAAATAGCCCCTAGCCCAATCCTCATGCTTCACAGTAAAGCAGACCCGGTACTACCCTATGAATTAGGGAATGAGTTGTATCAAAAAGCGCAAGCGCCTAAGCAATGGCACGAATCTAAAGGCGGACATATTCAATCGTTCAACTTCGAAGAATACAGACAGTTATTGCTCAACTTCCTACATAATTAGTCCGCGTTGTTTCCTGATTGCCTTATTTCGGCACTTTACTCATGAATACTTGCCAAATCGCATATTCATCAGTAAAATGCCGCGTCAAAGTTGTACCCACATACCTTCCTATATACGCTCAGGTTGCCTCATATGTTGCGAATCGCTGAAGATGCTTTGACATTCGATGATGTCTTATTAGTTCCAGGTTACTCTGAAGTTCTGCCTAATCAAGTGTCGCTGAAAACGCGCATTACAAAAGGCATCGAGCTTAACGTCCCCCTAATTTCTGCCGCTATGGATACAGTGACTGAAGCCCGTTTGGCGATTGCTATCGCACAAGAAGGTGGCCTCGGCATTATTCATAAGAATATGACTGTTGAAGAGCAGGCTGCTGAAGTATCTAAAGTTAAGCGCTACGAAAGTGGCGTTGTAAAAGACCCTATTATTACCGACAGTTCCACCACGATACGTGCATTGTTAGAATTGACTGATAAGCATAATATCTCGGGTGTGCCAGTCGTTGATGGTGATGAGCTTGTAGGTATCGTGACAAGCCGTGATGTGCGTTTTGAGAAAAACCTCGACGCAACGGTTGCAACCGTGATGACGCCAAAATCAAAATTGGTAACGGTTAAAGAAGGCGAGAGCCGCGACGTTGTGCAAGATTTATTGCATACCCATCGCATCGAAAAAGTATTGGTTGTTGATGACGCTGGTAAACTAGCGGGCATGATGACGGTAAAAGATATAAACAAAGCGCGTGCTTACCCTCTAGCATCGAAAGATGAACGTGGAAGCTTACGTGTTGGCGCTGCAGTTGGTACAGGGTTTGGTACTGATGAACGCATCGCTGCGCTTGTGGCTGCGGGTGTTGATGTGATCGTTATTGATACCGCTCACGGCCATACAAGCAATGCATCGGGCACGGGTGTTATCGACCGCGTACGTTGGGCGAAAACAAACTTTCCAGATCTTCAAGTTATTGGTGGCAACATTGCTACTGCTGCTGCTGCAATCGCACTCGCTGAAGCGGGTGCTGATGGCGTTAAAGTGGGTATCGGCCCAGGTTCAATTTGTACGACGCGTATTGTTGCTGGTGTGGGTGTTCCGCAGATCTCTGCTGTTGCTAATGTTGCTGCCGCGATGGAAAAATACGGTGTTCCAGTTATCGCCGATGGTGGTATTCGTTTCTCGGGTGACATCGCTAAAGCAATCGTTGCTGGCGCGAGTGTGATTATGGTTGGTTCTATGTTTGCCGGTACTGATGAAGCACCAGGTGAAGTTGAATTGTTCCAAGGTCGTGCTTATAAAAGCTACCGCGGAATGGGTTCTTTAGGGGCTATGGGTCAAACTCAAGGCTCTTCAGACCGTTACTTCCAAGATAAAAATAGCGGCGTAGACAAGTTAGTACCTGAAGGTATTGAAGGTCGTATAGCTGTTAAAGGTCCATTGACTAATATTGTTCACCAACTAGTTGGTGGTGTTCGTGCTTCTATGGGTTATACCGGTTGCGGAACAATCGAAGAAATGCGCACTAAGCCAGAGTTTGTTCGTATTACAAACGCCGGCATGAAAGAGTCGCATGTGCACGATGTGCAGATTACGAAAGAAGCCCCTAACTATAGAATGGGGTAATCGCCTACTGCGCTTGCTAATACAGCGTTAAAAATTGGCTCAAGATCCTCACTTAGCACGCTAAGCTCCGGTCTTTCGCAAATTTTTGCCTTGTCTTAGCTGCGCTCGTTACGGCGATGATTGTAGAATTTTAAAAGAAGTATTATTGAGTGTTTGAGTAGCAAATATGGGAGGCAGGGAGCCGAGCCTAAGGCTACATGGAGAGCGAAGCGACGTATTTACGCCGTTTTGCGGAATAAATACTCAATCATGCTTCGATAAATTTAGAATGAAGAAATTAATAGCCTGCTGATTCGTCTGCGGGTTTTTGTATTTTATGCCTCCGTGCATTTTTAGAAAGAGATGGTTATGACTGACATTCACGCTCAACGTATTTTAATTTTAGACTTTGGTTCTCAATATACTCAGCTTATCGCACGTCGCGTTCGTGAGTTAGGTGTGTTCTCTGAAATTCGTGCATGGGATATGGATGATCAGGAAATTATTGATTATGCACCAAACGGTATCATTCTTGCTGGTGGCCCTGAGTCGGTAACTGAAGAGAACTCTCCGCGCGCGCCGCAGGCTGTGTTTGATTTAGGCGTTCCAGTATTAGGCATTTGTTACGGCATGCAAACCATGGCTGAGCAGTTAGGCGGCAAGGTTGAAGGTTCTGATCTGCGCGAGTTTGGTTATGCGCGTATTAAAGCAGAAGGTTCTTCTGCTTTATTGAAAGATATTGCTGATCATTTAGAAAATGGCGATAAGCATCTTGATGTTTGGATGAGTCACGGCGATAAAGTAACGCAAATGCCAGAAGGCTTTGAGTTAATGGCGTCAACGGGTTCATGCCCAATTGCCGGTATGTATCACGCTGAGAAAAACTACTACGGCGTACAGTTTCACCCAGAAGTGACACACACACTTCAAGGTGAACGTCTACTGGGTCACTTCATTCATGAAATTTGTGATTGTGATTCTTTATGGACGCCAGCAAAAATTATTGAAGATCAAATTGAGCGTGTACGTGCACAGGTTGGCAATCGTAAAGTATTACTAGGTCTTTCGGGTGGCGTTGACTCATCAGTTGTTGCGGCGTTATTGCATAAAGCGATTGGTGATCAGTTAACGTGCGTATTTGTTGATAACGGCCTACTTCGTAAAAACGAAGGCGACATGGTTATGGATATGTTCGCTGACAATATGGGTGTGAAAGTTATTCGCGCTGACGCGGCCGATTTATTCTTGGGTAAGCTAAAAGGCATTTCTGATCCAGAGCTTAAGCGTAAAGCGATTGGTAATACCTTTATCGAAGTATTCGATGCAGAAGCGACAAAAATTAAAGATGTAGATTTCTTAGCGCAGGGTACTATTTACCCAGACGTTATCGAATCAGCGGCGTCTAAAACCGGTAAAGCACACGTGATTAAATCACACCACAATGTGGGCGGCTTACCAGACGACATGAAGATGGAGCTTGTTGAACCGCTTCGTGAATTGTTTAAAGACGAAGTACGTAAAATGGGTCTTGAGTTGGGTTTGCCATACGACATGGTTTACCGTCACCCATTCCCAGGGCCGGGTCTTGGTGTGCGTATTTTGGGCGAAGTTAAAAAAGAATATTGCGATATCTTACGCGAAGCGGATGCGATTTTCTTAGAAGAATTGCATAACTTCGATTGGTACCATAAAACGTCACAAGCGTTCGTTGTTTTCTTACCGGTTAAATCGGTAGGTGTTGTCGGTGATGGCCGTCGTTACGAGTGGGTTGTTTCTCTACGAGCTGTAGAAACCATCGACTTTATGACAGCACGCTGGGCACACCTTCCGTATGATTTGTTAGAGAAAGTATCTAACCGCATCATTAACGAAATTGAGCACATCTCGCGTGTTGCTTACGACGTAAGCTCTAAGCCACCTGCTACTATCGAATGGGAATAATCTAGCGTTTAGGAAGCGCAGCTTCCTGCTAGATTATTCGACTGCACATGGAGCGTTAGCGCCGTGAATGCATGGAACGGCTGGTGCAGGCCGGCGGACACTACAGGGATGTATCCTTGAATATATCCTGACTGCGTATTTTCTTCTCCTTATTTCGTCCGTCAAAAAAACCAATACCCAGTATTGGTTTTTTTATGCCTAAGATTTACTATGAACAATCTAATCAAGGATGATCAATTAAATGAAAAATGAGCGCTGCAAAATAATCTATAAAGTTTATAGCTCCCTTTCTTCGTCTGAAAAAAAGCAGGTTATCACAACCTCTCAATTCACTCAGTTATTAAACAATTCAACCCTGGCTGAGCGCCGCCCGATAGACGATCAAGAATGCCTAGAGGGTATGTTGAATAATAGTAACTTAATAGTGAGTGCTTGGGCGGGTGATGATTTAATTGGCATCTCTCGCTGTATTACCGATTTTCATTATTGCTGTTATTTGTCTGACTTGGCGGTTGATCAAGCGTATCAGGGGGCGGGTATTGGAAAAGAACTGCAGGTGAAAACCCAAAGCCAGCTTGGTCCAAAGTGTAAGCTGATTCTTATCGCGGCACCTGCTGCTAATAGTTACTATCAGCAAATTGGTTTTAGTAATAATCCACGTTGCTGGGTATTGAATCGTGACGAATCAATTCAGTAAGTAATTCTATAATACCGTCACCCAAGAGTAGTTATTCATGACATCAAGACCTATGCTATTAGGATTCGCCTGTGCAATCGCCACCACTCTCTTATGGTCAGGTAATTTTGTGGTGGCAAGAGGCTTGAGTGATGCAATTGGGCCTTTAACTTTATCGTTTTGGCGCTGGGTCGTAGCGATTGTATTTTTATTTCCTTTTGCCATTAAATCTTTATTGTCCGATAAGTCTTGGCTGAAAGAAAATATAGCGTATCTAAGTCTTGTGTCTTTGCTAGGAGTAACGCTATTTAATTCTTTGATCTATTACGCAGGTCAAACCAGCAGTGCCATTAATCTTTCTTTAATCGCGATAACATTTCCTGTTTTTGTTTTGATTCTTTCTCGCATTTTTTTCGCAGAAAAAATAATTTGGAATAAACTGGTCGGTATTGTATTGGTTATTTCTGGCGTTTTATTATTAATCAGCAAGGGAGAGGTATCTGTACTTAAGGCATTAACGTTCAGTGAAGGCGATGTATGGATGCTGTTGGCAGCCCTTATGTTCGCAATTTACTCTATGTTATTAAAGCGAAAGCCTGCGGGTATTAGTGTACCTGCATTCCAACTCGCGAGTTTTATGTTGGGTTTGATTTTTTTATTACCCGCCTATTTATTAGAACTTTATCTCTTGCCTGCAAAACCTGTAGATAGTGCCATTGTTTTAAGTATCTTATACGTTGGTATATTTTCCTCTTTATTTGCTTTTATATTGTGGGCAAAGGCGATCGCCCTGATTGGTGCGGTAAATGCTGGCATGGTGTATTACTCGCTGCCTTTATTCAGTGGCGCTTTAGCCATTATTATTTTGGGCGAGACTGTCACAGAACAACATTTTTACAGTGCGATGCTCATACTGTCGGGTATTTTATTAGCCGTCGTCTATCGACCTAAAAATATGAATGCGTAAGCACAAGAACTATAGCGGCTGCCTAAGTTGGATATTGAATTGCCTATCTTTAATACGGCTTAACTCGTTATAATCGCGATTTATTGAACAGACTCATTAACATATCACTAGGTATTACTATGCAATTACGAGAAATTGACAAGGCTACATATCGCAAGCGTATGAATATTGTTTTGGCCGGTACTGTTATCGTTTTACTGGTAACGTCATTAACCGTTTCCAATACCTTGATTGCTGCCTTTGGAAGTGACATTGATGGAGATAACTTTTGGTGGAACATTACAGGAGTTCTTGCCGGGTTGTCGGTCATCGGGCTGGTTTATAAGATCTTTGGAAAAAGCCCTTTTATGGCTGAGGTAAATTATGTTCGTAGCTTAAAAGCAGAAATGAATCGAATTTATCGCAGTTCAAAAAAAATCAATGCTGCGCTTGAGCAGAATGACAAGACAGCGATTATTATTAGTTATTTTAACCTACAGGCATCTAAGCAGGTTTATCAGCTGGATAACAATACGTTGACGATGGATGAACTGAACGAGAAAATTCGAGTATTGGATGCTCAGATCGAATCGTTGGGATTAGAGGTTACTACCGACGATTATCGACCTGAGTTAGTTAAGCAGCTTTCGGCTTAATCGTTAAGATTGAGCATTCAGTGCTTTGTCACGCTTCAAAACTACATAAGTAAAGAGCGAGGCACTGATAAACATAAACAAGCTGTAGATGCTGGGGGCTATCGACATTGAACTGCTTTCGAGTATCCCCGACGTAATTAACAGTGCCAATGTTCCGTTCTGCATACCCACTTCAATCGTAATCGCTCGTGACTGACTCTCTTGGTGAAGCAAAAACTTACCTGAAAAATAACCCAGTGCCATTGTTGTTAAGTTTAGAATAATGGCTGCAGGGCCTGCGGCCAATGCAAAATCAATAAGCTTCTCACCTAAATTTACGCAGATACTCGCAATCACAAAGGCCAGAACGGCCATAGAAAAGATACTGACAAAGCGCTCTGAACGCTTAGCCATGTCAGCCCACTTTCCTCGTACTGCCATGCCAACTAATACCGGAATCACGGTAACGATCATGAGTTTAATCCAAGTAGTAATAATAGGTAGGTCAAATTGATCCCCCTCGCTGCCATAAAAGTTAATCGCCCATAACGCTAATACGGGAATCGTGAAAGGCGTAATAAACCCAATAACTGCGGTCAGTGATACGGATAGACCGACATCGGCCTTGGCTAAGTAGCTGTACAGATTAGAGGTTGCGCCGCCAGGGCAGAGTGACAGTATGAATAAACCGATCGCTAACTCGCCAGTCAAGCCCGTTAATGCGATGACGGCAATCGCGATGAGAGGCAGTATTAACATCTGACAGATAACGCCGACGAAGAAGGCTTTAGGTTGTTTTAATACACGAGTAAAGTCAGCGGGAGTCAGGCTTAGGCCAACGCCTGTCATGATTAGAATGATGGCGATCGGTAGAGCGACTTGTGTGAGGGTTTGAAACATAGGTTGATCCGATTTTCTTATTATTGGGCGATTTAATCAGCCACATTACATGGGGTAAGTAAGCGCTGCAAGCTATTGGAATTATTAGCGGATTGGTGTAGAATGCGCGACCCCTAAATTTTTAGGGCTCTATAATCACGGTAGGCAATATTAACACCTACCCACAGATAAACGATCGGAGCGAAACACTTTATGGTAGTTATCCGTTTAAGCCGAAGCGGCTCAAAAAAGCGTCCTTTTTATCATCTTTCTGTTGCGGATGAACGTAACCCACGTGACGGTCGATTTATCGAACGCGTAGGTTTCTTCAACCCAGTAGCTCGTGGTTCTGAAGAAGCACTTCGTGTTGACGCCGAGCGCGTTGCATACTGGATCAGCAAAGGCGCACAGCCTTCTGCCCGTGTTGCTAAGTTATTAAAAGATAACGCTAAAGCACAAGCGTAATCTTGCTTATACCGAGGAATATCATGGCATCATCACAGCAATCCACTTTGATTAGCGACTCTGACGTAACTATCGTCGGAAAGGTGACGACCGCATTTGGTATTAAGGGGTGGGTAAAGATTTATTCTTTTACCGATCCTATGAAAGGCATTCTGGATTATAAGAACTGGTTCCTGAAGGTAAAAGGTCAGTGGCAGCCTTATAAAGTGAAAGAAGGCAAACCTCAAGGTAAAGGCATAGTTGCAAAGTTTGAAGGTATCAATGACCGTGATTTGGCCTTGGCGTTAAGCCAAGTAGAAATTGCAGTTCGAACTTCTGACTTGCCACAACTTGCACAAGACGAATTTTATTGGTCTCAGCTTGTTGGTTTGATCGTCGTTAATAAAAACGGCGAGTTGTTAGGTAAAATCGATCATTTATTCAACTCTGGCGCGCCTCATGATGTGATGTGTGTAAAGGGATATGAAGGCAGTCTTGACCAGCAAGAACGCTTGATTCCTTATGTTGATGCAGTGATTGGTGAGATCGACTTGGATGCTGGTGAAATGCAAGTTGATTGGGAAGCAGACTTTTAATTAAGCCTGTTTGTGTGGTGAATCCATGTGGTTTGGAGTAGTAACACTGTTTCCTGAAATGATTCAGCCTATGACCCAGTTGGGTGTAATAGGTCGATCAGTGAGACAGGGTCTATTGAGTTTAAGTATTTGGAATCCTCGCGATTTCACACACGATAAACACCAAACAGTGGATGATCGTCCATACGGTGGTGGCCCAGGCATGTTGATGAAAATTCAACCGTTACGGGACGCGATCAATGCCGCTAAAGAAGCAGCCGGTGTTGTTGAAGGGGATGATGTAAGAGTTATTTACATGTCACCTCAAGGACGCAAGCTGGATCAGGCTGGAGTGAATGAATTAGCTCAGCATGACAAACTTATTTTAGTTGCAGGACGATACGAAGGCATCGATGAGCGTTTAATCGAGGCCGAAATTGACGAAGAGTGGTCTATCGGCGATTTCGTACTCAGTGGTGGTGAATTACCCGCCATGACGTTATTAGATGCAGTAAGTAGACAAGTAGCGGGAGTTTTAGGGCACGAATTATCGGCCGTACAAGACTCTTTTGCGGATGGTTTACTCGACTGCCCACACTATACCCGCCCGGAAGAATTTGAAGGGCAAGAGGTACCCAGCGTATTGTTGAGCGGCAATCATAAGCTAATCAAACAATGGCGCCTGAAACAGTCCTTAGGACGCACTTGGCAACGACGACCAGACCTACTAGATAAGCTGGACTTAAACGACGAACAAGTTTCGTTATTAGAAGATTTTAAGCGTGAGTCAGAAGATTCTCACGATTATTAGGGAGCATGCAATGAGCAATAGAAACGTAATCATTCAGCAGCTTGAAGCAGAACAGCTTAAGCAAGAAGTACCAGCATTTGGCCCAGGCGACACTTTAGTCGTTCAGGTTAAAGTTGTTGAAGGCACTCGTGAGCGTCTACAGGCGTTTGAAGGTGTTGTAATTGGTAAGCGTAACCGCGGTGTTAACTCTGCGTTTACAGTACGTAAAATCTCTCACGGTGTGGGTGTTGAGCGTACTTTCCAAACTCACAGCCGTTTAATCGATTCTATCGAAGTTAAACGTCGTGGTGCTGTACGTCAGGCTAAACTTTACTACCTACGCGAGCGTAGCGGTAAATCTGCACGTATTAAAGAGAAGTTGGGTAAAAAAGCATAACTCTTTATTTAAGAGTGATGTGATTTTAGTCAAATCTAAAAGAACGGGCCTAGTGCCCGTTTTTTTATGCCTGAAATTCTGTACACTAACAGGAACTTAATGAGAACGGTGTTCTCAAAGCAATAACACAATTACACCTGTAAAGAACAGCGCGGAGATAGAATGAGAATATTAGCGACCCTGTTAACCGTTTTAGCGGTTGCAAGTACCAGTTTTGCCGATGAAACCGCGCAACCTGCTATGGATGCTGCAGAGCAAAATAAGCAGCTAAGCCTTCGAGTAGCGGCTCAGATTTCTAAGTCTTTTGGTCAACCCGTTAAAGTTAGAGAAGTGGTTAGCTTGGCTAATCAGCAAATTATTGAAGCTGTTTTAGCGGATGGTTCATTGGTTCACTTGACCCCAGACCTTACACACATGGTTTATCGCGGTGAGTTGTATGAACTATTGCCGATGAAGCCTAATAACATTACTAAAAATCGCAATAATATGAAGCGTGAAGGCTTGATGGCCGATTTGGATGATAAAGATTTGGTTATCTTTAAAGCCAAAGGCGAAGAAAAAACCGTGATCAACGTATTCACTGATATCGATTGTGGCTATTGCCGTAAATTGCATGATGAAGTGGGTCGTTTAAATGACCTTGGCATTACCGTGCGCTACTTAGCGTATCCTCGTGCGGGTGTTACCGATCGTCGTACAGGCCAGTTGACCGGTGCTTTTAAGAAAATTAAATCTGTTTGGTGTGACGACAATCGCGCTGAAGCGATGACAGCCGCTAAGAAGAATCGTACGATTAAAGATAACTTAAGCTGTGATGCGCCAATTGCTCAACACATTGCACTAGGCCATGAAGTGGGTGTTACCGGTACACCAGCAATCGTATTGCAAGATGGCCGCTTTATCGGTGGTTATATGGCTGCTGATGATCTTGCAAAAGAGATTGGTGTTAAATAAATACTCAGTTTTCTATAACAGCATAAGATTGAATAAGGCCCTATGAATGTATTTCATAGGGCCTTTTTTATACACCCGACAATAATTTCCCGTCAAAAGAATAACTTCTGCAGCATTCCAATTCTATCTATCTGATAACTATCAATTTTATTTTCTGCAGCTATAAGCCACGCGTGTCAAAATAGGATGATTTTTGGTGCCCTGAAGAAGAAAATGATGTTAAACCTGAAGCTTATCCACAGAGGGCTGATACGCTAGGGGATAAGCTGATGTTAGTACTTACTTATTCCACTGAGCCTGATTTAACTCAGATGTTTAAAATTCGATAATTTACTCTTTTTAATTGCTTAGGAAAGAATTAAAAAGTTATGAAATATTCGCTAAAAAATATTGACAGAAAGTAAAAAAATAGTTTTTAAACTCTTTTACTCACAATTTAAAAAGCTGAAGTGAATTAAATTTTAATTCTCGATAAATCTTGAGATGAGGCTATTGACTCTTATAACTCATTGAATTTAAAGGAAAAAATCTACTGATTAAAAAACATACAATCTGATAGAAGGGTAGATAACATGGGGTTTAGCGTACCTTTTAAAGAGTCTATCCACTAAGTTATCCACAGAAACTGTGGGTAAGAAAGCGAGCCTAGTAACCATGCGGCTTTGTTAGACAATGTTTAAAAATCGAGTCTTACTGACAAAATAGATTATTTAATAGCGCTGGAATAAGGCAAAATAAATAGTGTCGTAAATTTCCTGTTATTCACAAGCCAAATGTTCATGTATTAATTATTTTATTAAACTTAGAGATGAGTCATAAAATTGGCAGGCTATCGATAAGGGATTGAAAACTATAGAGTTTTTATTTGAGTGAAAAAACAACAATCTGTAACGATGCCAGTATTCATGCGGGTTGAAGGTTGTTATAAAAAACTTATACAGTATCTTATCCACAGAAAATGTTAATAAGTTATCTTATGTGACTTTTTAGACAGAGAATGACTCATATTGAATGACTCATATTGAATGACTCATATTGAATGACTCATATAGAATCGCTCATATACATTAGTCATACAGAATGGGTAGCCTTGAATTATTCATACTAAGCTATTCAAAATATCAGGGCATAGTATGATGAGTATACGGGTCAACTTATGGCTACCGATGAAGAATATGTTTATTAGAGGCCTGAATGTCGGCATTAATGCGGTTTAAAAATAAAGCAGTCAAAGTGTTATTACTGATCGTGGGCTGGCTGAGTGTGGTGCTAGGGGTGATTGGTATCTTTTTGCCCGTTATGCCAACCACGCCATTCTTATTATTAGCAGCAGCGTGTTTTATGCGCACATCACCTAAGTTTTATAACTGGCTGGTAGGGCATCCTAAGCTGGGGAAATACCTTGTGTATTATTTAGAAGGCAAGGGTATTCCGCTGAAAGCTAAGATATACACCATTGCCTTAATGGCCATCAGTATGAGTGTAACGACCTATATTGTACCCGTTACCGAGATTAAGATTCTTCTTCCTCTGGTGGGGGTTCTGGTAGCTCTCTACATTGCTCGTCAACCAACACTCGTTCTGTCGCCTGAAGCAAAGGACTAGGCAAGCTGCTTAGCCAATCAAAGCGCGACAGTAGCCCTTTCATGGGCGTATCTAATCCTGCGTATAAATTAACTCTTTCGCCACTATAAGGGTGCTCAAAGCTCAACTGCCATGCGTGCAGTAATAACCGACCGGCATCAAAATTATCACGGAAGTAGCGACTATGACGGCCTTTGCCGTATCGAGCATCGCCAATGATAGGGTGGCTAATGTGTTTTAAATGGCGACGAATTTGATGTTTACGCCCAGTTTTGGGCATGACTTCTACCAAGGAATAGCGCGACTGAGGGTATTTATCAATCTCAACATCAATTTCTACGGTCGCCAATAACTTGAAGTCTGTAATCGCTTCTTGAGCAGGCTTTATACGCTCGTGTTTCGCGTGCTTATCAACCGGCGGTACCATTGCATAGTCTAAGTGGAGTTCTTCAGGCATATAGCCGCGCGTAACCGCTAGGTAGCGTTTTTCAACATCACGCTGGCGCCATTGCTCAACCATTAAGCTGGCCGTCTCGGAATTTAAGGCAAATAACAAAACGCCTGAAGTTGGCTTATCTAAGCGGTGAACAGGGTAAACCCGTTGGCCTAGTTGATTGCGCAGCAGCTGTAATGCAAACATCGTTTCATGGCGATCAATCTCACTGCGATGAACCAATAAACCTGACGGTTTGTTAATTGCGACTAGATTTTCATCTAGGTATAAAATTTCCAGTTTCATTCGGCATCTAAATACTTAATTTTGGTCGGAAAATTATAACAAGGTTTACCCATCAATTTGAGAAGAAACGGTCTTTTGTTATATAACAAAGATCTTTCGCTGAATTTAGGGGGCAAAAAGCTCCAATCTAGCGGCTTGTCATTTATGGAAGACCAAATCACGCCACAACTTATGGCTAGATCTACTAAACTAAAAGAATGAAGTTGCGTGACGTTGCGTGAAATTAAATAAAATGAAATGAATCAAGTTGCATGCAGGGCGATCAATATGAAGTGTGTCTATGAAGCGGCTGATGTTCTAGAAGCTCATGTGATTCAAGGTCTATTAGAACAACACAGAATAAGTGCGTTTATTGAAGGCGAACATCTGATGGGGGCTGTGGGTGGGCTACCTGCTGGGCGAGCTGTGCGTATCCTAGTAAATGATGACGATGTACAAGAAAGTACGGTTCTGATGCAAGAATATGAATCGACCAATCAACCGTTAAGCCAGCAAGCGACGATTGCTCAGGGTGGAATGCCAAGGCACGGTAATAATTTACTGTTAGCGATGGCATTAATGGTGCTGATGATTTTTGTTGAAGCCTTCCGGTTTTTCTTTTAACTGCTTGAGCTACTTATCGCTTGAGTTGCTAATCAGTATTAGTTGATCAGTATTAGTCATCACCCGGCATAGCAATAAAATCAGTGGTGCCATAATCTACACCTAATTGACTCAGCAAGGCCGTAATCTGCCCTCTATGGTGGGTTTGGTGATTAAATACATGTTGCATCACTTCGGGTAACGGCTTTACTCGCAGTTCTTCTTGACGGGTAAAATATTCAAGTCTACTTTCACAATCGCTTTCACGTAAAAAATCACACCATTCGATAATCAGTTCATCCAATTTCTGACGGGCTTTTGCCAGATCGTTTAACGAACCGTATAAAATTTCATCCAATGCTTTCGGTTTAGGCCAGTGATCGATTTTATCGTCAAGAATCGGAAATATCTTGGCAAGGCGATTTAGCCAAAAAAGATCCCCGACCATAATGTGATTCCAACTGCCGACAACAGAGTAAAAGAAAACCCCCAAGTCTTTGTTTTGCTCAGGCTCAGGCAGGGATAAGCTGGCTTCGAGTAATGATTGATTAATCCAAGCATTATAACGAGCAGCGCGACGGTAATTATCGGACCATTGCATAGAAATCTCCTGGAAGGCAGTTTTTGAGTAATCTGTTATAGAAACATTAGCACGGGGACTCTATTATGCTAAGCCTATATAGCAATCAGCGCTAGCCCTATCAAAGGTTATAGATAAGTCCATGAAATAACAGCGCATTGGGCCTATGATTAATCAATACTTAGAGCGCAGTACTTATATCTAACACTAATGTTCAGAGCTTATATTTAGAGCTTAGTAAATACGACACAACAAGCCGATTTTATCAGCAGGAGAGTCAATGCGTTTTTTAGTCATGTTAAGCATTTGTTTTTTTCAACTACTGTATACGCAGATTGGCTATGCCAATTTTGTAGCATGGGATAAAAGCAATGCAGAGAAGTCAGAGCAATCTTGGCAAGTAAAAGAAAGTGAGCACTTTGCCATTACCTATATCGAAAGTAATACGGCAATGGCGGATAAGGTACTTAATATTGCTGAGCGCACACATACTGAATTAGTGCCTTTCTTTGGCCAGGAATCGGCCGAAAAAACTCAAATGGTATTAGTGGATGATTTTGATTTTTCAAATGGCTGGGCAACCTTTTTTCCTTTTGCACAAATCCGTCTTTTCAGTAGCCCACCCGACAGTATTGATGGATTAGAAGTCAACGACGATTGGTTACATACCCTCATTCGGCATGAGTACGTGCACATACTGCACATGCAAATGGCACGTGGTTTACCCGAAGCTTTAAGAAAACTATTTGGTAATATTGTTGTGGCTTTTCCGCATTCACTCACACCCTCGTTTATGTTAGAAGGGCTAGCAACGTATTTAGAAACAAATCATGAGTTGGGCTATGGACGGTTACAAGGCTCTTATTATCAAATGCAGATGCGAACAGAAGTCGCCGAACAACGCTTAAAAAGTTTAGGGGATGTTGCTGTTCCTTTACGAGATTTACCGTTAGGTATGCATTATTTATACGGCAGTTATTTTTACCAATTTCTTGCACAAACCTATAGCGAAAAAAACATCAGCCAGTATCTTCAAAAGTACAGTGGCGAAGCTATTCCTTCAGTTATGCAAAATAATGCAATGTCGTCGATTGTCGGAAAAGACTTTGACGAACTATGGCAGGAATATCATCAGTGGCTGAACATAACATTTTCGGGTGAGATTAAATCACTACGTTCTGCAACAGTACAAGGTGAAGCATTAGCCATTGAAGAAGGCGAGCTTGGGCTGTTCAAAGATGTAAGTGCTAGCCAAGGGAAAAACTTTTATTTTATACAACAAAATGGAGAAGATACGGCCCAGCTAACGCGCTATGAAAAGGACAAGTTCGACGCCGCCTTCGACGCCGCCTTCGACGCCACATTTGAGACCACATTTGAGACAATGGTAGATGTGAAAAATATCCTAGCAATCGATGTTAACAACGATGGCGAAGTGATTGCCAGTCGAATCATTACTGGATCCGATGGTCGGAGTTGGGCTGATGTTTTTTTATTGGTTGATGGCGTTTTTGGCAAAACCTGGCAAGCGCTAACAGAAAAATCGCGTCTGCGAAATGTCCGCTGGTTGAACAATAATAAAATGATCGCTAGTCGTAAAATAAACGGCAGAAGTGAACTGGTTGTTCTGGATAAACAAGGTAATATACACAGTTTATGGCGCGGCGAAGATGAAACGACGGTTCTGGGTGATTTTGATATTTCCCCCGACAATCGTTATCTCGTTGCCGCAGTAAAACGTGCTCAGCAAGGCTGGAATTTGGAGCGCATTGAATTATCTATATCGCTTACGTCTGAGCTAAAATCTGAAAATGAAGAGTCAGATTATTCGATCGGGCAGTGGCAAGCCTTAACCGCGACCAAAGCGGTTGAAAACAGTCCGCAAATTCTTGCTGACGGAAGAATATTATTCAGCGCCGATTATGACGATATTTATAATATTTTTATATTGAACCCAAAAACGGATGAGGTGGTTCAAATAACGAATATGTTGACGGGGGCCTTTGCCCCTAAATTAATCAGCAATGCAGACATTTCATTAGAGCCAGATAGTTCATTAGAACCAGAGATTATATTTCAGGCTTATACCGCCGATGGATTTGAGTTTAGAAAAATTGCATTAACCGAAGATCTTACTATTAATCGTTTTGCTTTAGCCGAAAAGACAGGAAACTATAATTATCCCAAGCCTTTTACAATCGATGTAGAAAAAACAACAGCAGAAGATTATAGCCCTTGGTCTAGCGTGCGACCTCGTTGGTGGTTTCCCTATTACAGTGCTACGCCAGAAGCGACTCAGCTAGGGTTAACAACGGGAGGGACGGATACATTAGCGAGGCATAATTACGCGATATCATTAGGGCTTGATTGGCAAAATCAATTAAGCGATATGATACTCCAATACAGTTATGACAATCGCTATCAGCTAAGTTTTCAGCGCAGTCATGAATATATAAGTATATTAGGTGATGAAAAACCAGAATACATTGTTGAGCAAGATCGCTGGATATTTGCAAGAAACCACATTGCCAATGCGCTTGAAGACCAATTATCATTGAATGCCGCCATTTTGGTTGAGCGCGAAGGAACCGTTAATCGAAAAGACCTGTTATCCGCCCCCTGCATTGATATTAATTTTGCGCGCCACAAAACCTGTGAGAAAACGCTAGCCGGTTTAGGACTAAGATTTGATAATCGAGAAGGGTATCTAAATAGCCCAGGATTTTCCGCCGGACGCTATATCGATTTAGTGTATGAAACGAATGAACTTCTCAGTGAGGTTTCTGCCAGTGACTATAGTGGAGGGATTCTACAAGGACAGTGGCAGGAAAATTTTGATTTACCCGGAAGACGCTCACTCTCTTTTCAAATACTGGCTGCTCAGTCTGATAAGCATAACGAACCCATAACGATCGGTGGTGAAAATAGAGCAACCGAACTGAGCTTATTTGGCCGCGATGATTTTGCCCTAAGAGGCTATGCACCTTCTATTCAAGGAGGGCAATATATGAATATAAATCGCATTAATTACAGCCAATGGCTTGCAAGAATAGACAAAGGCTGGGGAATTTGGCCAATCGGCGCGGGGGATTTAAGCGCGGATATTTATGTCGATTATGGCAGTGCTTGGCAAACAGGCGGAACGGCTGAATATTTAACTGGGGTCGGGATTGATATTAATATCGAGGTATTGGCATTTTATAATTTGATGATGCCAATACGGTTTAGCATAGCCCGCGGCTTGGACAAAGAGCTGGGAGGAAACCGAGCGGGCATTGGAATTAGCTTGCCTTATTAGGCTGCTTCTTAATTGAGCTTAAAAGCGGTTCACCACCGAGGCACAGAGCACACAGAGAAGGGATTAGACAGGTTATGGCGTGGCTTTTTATGGTGGTAGCTAGCTTTTATCTCCGCTCATCCTCATTTTCCTCTGTGCCTCGGTGGTGAATATCTTGTCCTAAATCTCTCCCAAAAAATCAGTCCTTTTTATTCTCAACCAACAACGCTTTCAGCTCGCGAATTTCCGCGGCTAGTTCATCCATGGTTATCTTGCCGTCCGCTTCATCTTGGGCCGCTCTTTCTTTTGCATGTTCGTCTTCTAACACATTCACCACAATCCCAATCACCATGTTCAAAAATGCAAACGCAGTCAGGAAGATAAACGTTAAATAATAAATCCAGCTCAGAGGGTGTACGTCCATCGTTTCGTACATTACATCGGTCCAGTCTTCAAACGTCATGACGCGGAATAATGTTAAAAGAGAGATCGAAATATCGCCCCACAGTTGCGGATTGATTTTGGCAAAGAAGGTCGCGCCGACGGCGGCGTAAATATAAAAAATAATAAACATTAACAGTAATACGTAGCCCAGTTGCGGTAGGGCGCGCAATAAAGAGTTTAACAGCATTCGCAGTTCAGGAATGATTGAAACCATTCGCAATACCCTGAATATACGCACTAAACGGCCGACTAAGGCCATTTCGCTATCGTCGATCGGAATCAAGCTGACGATGACGATTAACGTATCGAATACGTTCCAAGCGCTATGAAAAAATCGTTTTTTATTTTCTTCGGCAATAAACCGAATGGTGATTTCGAATAAAAATATAACCGTAATAGCAAGGTCAAGCCACTTTACTAGCTGCATGATGCTATCGGGTATCTGATACGTTTTAGCGCCAATTAACAGCGCCGATAAAATAATGATACTAACAACAAAGAGTTCAAACACTTTATTATTGCGTAAGCGCAAAGAGGCGTTCTGGATTTGGGTAATAGTCATGATGTAATGTACTTGAAGAGAGAAAATTGCTGAGAAACGAAGTGCTTAATAGTAGGTGATTAGAGATGTTTAAACAATCGACCATTTGATAGGGTCGATTGTACTACGAGACTTGTACTACGAGACTTATTGCTTTTTCAGGTAAGCACTGACTAAAACAATACGAGTACCGTTTACACGGCCTTCAACATGCAAAGGGTTATCGGTTAACGAAATACCTTTCACCATCGTACCGCGCTTAGCGGTGAAGTTAGCGCCTTTAACCACCAGATCTTTAATCAAGGTCACGTTATCGCCAGCGACTAACGGTGCGCCATTGCTATCGCGTGTTGTTTCAGCACTGAAATCTACCATGCCCGCTTCAGCCCACTTTTGTACGTCTTCTTCAAAGTACATCATGTCGACTAGATCTTGAGCCCAGTCTTCGCCTTTTGCTTTTAATGTCTTAAGTTGACGCCAAGCCATGACTTGCACAGGAAGCTCTTGGCTCCACATACTGTCGTTCAGACAGCGCCAGTGGTTGCCATCAAGGGAATCTGGGTTATTAATTTGATCGGTGCACGTCGGGCAAAGCATGATACTTTGTTCGACAGAGCCGTCGCTAGGAGCAACTTCAAATTTAGCCACAGGTGCATCGGCAGCACATAGCTCACATTTATTACCACAACGGGCTAATAGGGTATTTTCAGTAGTCATTATTAAAAACCTTAAAATTCAGATGGGTATTATGCCACTGATAACAGAAATGGGAAATGCGAAGCGTATTTTCCTCGCTTTCCCTAGTTACTATTGATAGTTGCTATAGATAGTTGTTATTGATAGTTGCTATTGATTCGAAAATTAGCCGTTATGATGCACAAACGGCCTTCATGCGAATTTTATTGGTCCAATGTAAGAACCCATGAGACGTCGAATATTGGGTATTAACGGCAACAATTTCAGTCGGGCATTTTTCTTGTAATTGCTGATAAGCCTGATCGACATAGTCAATATCAAAGACAAAGCCAAGAACAACCGTTTGCTCCGTGGTGACTTCAACAATGTGCTTATTAAGGTTGATTGATTTTGGTGTATTCGCAGAAACATCAGACATATGAGACATATGAATGCTGTGAGTGCAGCCTGCAAGAGTCATGCTGAGCAGTAGTAGAATCTTTTTCATTGAATATACCCTTAGCCTTGCTGGCAATAACCAGTCGCAATCACTTCACGCTTTAATACTAAGAAATAAGCAGTTGTCTGATGTTTGGTCAAAATACCTTCTAACTTACCTTCTGCACACTGGCTTTTTAGATCTAAAATGGCTTCATTAACAAAGTCATTTGAAAAGGCTATGCCAAGAAAATTCCAGCTATGAGATGTTGCTGTAATCGAATTGTCACGCTCAACAGGAATTTGGGTAAGAGACACAGAGTTTAGGCTCACACAGGCACTAAGCGATAAACAAGTAGCGATAGAAACAAATAATTTTTTAAACATAATATTTTCCTTAATTTAATTCAGGGTTAAAGAATGCAGTAGCCGCTAAGGCGTACTATTTCACCACTCACTGCGCCGAAAGCTTTCGCTTCACGAACGGAGGTTAAGCCTGTCATTTTTCCTGTTGGACATTCTGCATAAATATAATCCATAATTTTGTTTGCATATTCATCATCATAGACAGGGTTGCCGGTTCTAGGCCCCATGTTCATAAGTGCAAGAATGTCGCGTAATTGCTGAAATTGTTCAGCCGTTCGGCCTTTTGAGACCGCTCGACCCAGTTCTGCAGCGGCAGCCGCTTCAAAACCAAATTGACTGACCTGAACATTAAAGGGGATGAGCGTTCCTTGGCTTTGATCTATCTCGCCTATTTGCACATGATCAAGACGAGCACATGCTGTTAGAAGACCAAAAGCGGCTATTGCGAAGTATTGACGCATAGCGGTTCCTTGTTAAGTATTGGGGGGACGGATACTAGTGATTACACAGAAAAAGGTCAAGTATTGTAAGGTTTATCATTAATGAAATAATAACAGCGTAAAGAATGAGCATAGAAACGAAAAAAGCCTTTTCTAACATGCATCAGAAAAGGCTTCTATATTGAAGGTTAAGAACGGACTCTGGCTGAATCTATTGTCCGTCTATGACGGTATTTTCGATCGGTAATACCGTTTCTGGTGTCTCATCTAAAACAGATTCAAACTGCTTCAAACGCTTACGTACTGAAAGCAATTCAACAATAATGGTCCATGAATTAACCAAATATTGGAAAGAGTTACTCACCTGTCCGAAGGCGGTCAAAATCTGCTGAAGAATACCAAAAGTAATGGCGCCTACGGCAATGGTTGGCACCAATAAAACAAAGACGAAAATATTATCGGCTTGTAAGTACAAACTTCTTGCGACGTTAAAGTACATATAGTGGAAGTACAGACGGAAGTAATTTTTACGAACATTGTTGAACAATTCATTCAATTTAAGTGGCTCAGCACGATCAGTATTATCTTCGCCATAAACCAGTTCTTTACGGAATGCGGCTTCTACTTTTTGATTATTGAACTGCAATCCAGGAAGCTTGATACCGACTAAGGCCAATACGCCTGTACCAAAAATTGACCAAAACAGGGCCGCATAGAAAAGTGGGTGTGCAATTTCACCGACAATAGGCAGTTCTGAAATATAAGCAGATAGCGCCCAAAGTACCGGTAAGAAAGCAAATAAGGTCATCACCGCTTCAATAAGAGAAACCCCTAGGTCTTCCATAATGGTCGCGAAGCGCATGGTATCTTCTTGAATACGCTGAGACGCACCTTCTACATCACGTAGCTGTTTCCAGTTAGAGGTATAGTATTCGTTCATCGCGGTGCGCCAGCGAAAGATAAAATGACTCACCAAAAACTTAGTCGCTACGTAGATAATAATGGCTAGAAAGGCAATTTCAGCAAACAGCATGATAAGGTCAAACAGCTGCGTTGTTGCCGAGTTTAAGGCTTCTTCACCAACGACCTTGGCCGCTTCAGAGCCATCGATCGGCTTTAAAAGTGACTGGACTAAATCAAAGAAAGGTCGACGCCAGTTATTAATTGCAACAGACACTTGCACAGAATAATAGGTCGAAAATAAAATAGCCGACGAGCCTACAATAGACCACCACTGCCATTTATGCGGCGATACCTTAAACCAAAACAAGGCGAAAACTGCCGTACATAAAAAATAGAAGCCGTAGAATAATAAGAACGAGTTCGTTACAAAGTGACCTAAGCCGATCACTGGCTGAGTATCTGAAATATCTAAACCAACCAAGTTGGCCATTTGTTCGTTGAATCCATACCAGATAGCACATGCGCCGCCGGCAAAGAGCAGCACCGATAAGAAAAATAATTTCGGGTTCGGAAAGAAAGACTTAAACATACGAGTGAATAACCTTTTGGTTTACAGTTCAGCAGTCGCTGAGTGCAGATCTAATTATTATATTTAGAGTAAGAACACCTTATAAAAGTTCACCCATACTAGCGCTTAGCGAGTGAGGGCAAGTTGAACTTCTTACTCAGTATCTTATCCAGTATTGCCACAGGTAACCAGCGTTTCAATAGCGGCAAGCCAAAACTGCCGTTACCAATTCGAATCACTGGCTTAGGTTTGTTTAATAATTGCTCAACTAATATATCAGCAAACTCCGCCGCTGGGGTTGGGTTATCTTGCGAGGCGGTTGCTCGTGCTTGAATGGCCTCTTTTAAAGGCGCGTATAAAGAATCAGGCGTAATGCGTTTTAGAACATTACTGAGTGAATTATCACCGAATTTGGATTCAATAGCCCCAGGCTGAACGGTGATAACATGAATGCCAAATGGCGCAAGCTCCATTCTTTGCGCATCCGATAAAGAATGCAGCGCTGCCTTAGTGGCACAATAAGCTCCAGAAAAAGGGGTTGTAGTAATACCCGAGACAGAGCCAATATTCACCACTTGGGCAAAATCATTCTTATTCAGTTTCTGCTTAGCCATCAGTAGCGGTAAGCAGGCTTTGGTTAATTCCATGGGTGCGAAAACATTGGTTTCAAACTGGGCGCGCAAATCGTCTAAAGGCATGTCTGCTAGAGGCCCCATCGCGGCGTATCCAGCATTGTTTATGAGCACATCAAGGGATTTATTATCTTGTTGAATATGTGCAATCGCGTTTCGAATACTGCTATTGCTATTAACGTCTAGCGTGAGTTTTGTCAGGTTAGTATGTTCTGCAAGATCCTCTAGGCTGTGAATGTTGCGAGCACTGGCATACACATAAAAATCGTTGGCTAAATATTTTTTACATAATGCACGGCCAATACCCGAAGAGCAGCCAGTAATTAAAACGGTTTTCATATAGATGCCTTTTCTTGAGTGGAGCCCTTATTGGCTGAAGTATTGTTAGGAGTGTTGGCATGAGTGTTGGCAGGAGTTTTATCGAACCAAGGTTGTGCTTGTTCCAACTGATGCGCAAGTTGCAATAATGTTTTCTCGTCACCCAATGGAGCAATAAATTGTGTACCTAGCGGTAAACCTGATTCCGTCCAATAGAGGGGCACCGACATCGCAGGCTGACCGGTTAGATTGGCTAGCTGAGTGAAGGGCAATTTCTCTAAGTTTTCTAACGCAACTTTCTTAGTCATGCCTGTTTTTAGCAATAATTTTTGTAAGCCAAGTGCATTGACAATTTTAGTGCCTACCTTGTCGAGTATGCCTAAATCAAATTCACCAATGGGAACAGGTTCACTGCCAAGAGTGGGGGTTAATAATACATCATACTCTTGATGTAGGGCGTTCATGCTTTGACTAAAGTCATTCCAGCGGCGCTTAGCCGTCACAAATTGCTCGGCGGAAATCTTTTTACCAATATAGCCCATGAGCTTGGTGGTATCTTCAACATCAAGGTTGCTGAAATTACTGTTTAATAACTTAGCGGCAAACTCTAGGTCAGCAGCAACGTGACCGTAATACATGGTTAAGTAGCTATCGGTCAGATCGCTGGCATTAATATAAGGATGAACCGCTTCAACGGTATGGCCAAGTGCTTCTAGCAAACTGACGGTATGTTGCACAGATCGAATCGCATCTTCTGTGACAGGGCGGTCAAAAAACGATTGCACGGTATAAGCAATTTTTAATGGCCGAACGGGCGTCTCTAAACAGGCGAGGTAACCGGTTTCTTTTAGCACGGGGTAAGGAGAGCTGCCATCAGGGCCAGCGACAACATCAAGCATTGCGGCACTATCACGCACAGAACGAGTTAATACATGCTCGGTGGCGGCACCATCCCAAAGTTCAGAATGATACGGACCTGTTGGTGTACGACCACGAGAAGGCTTAAGACCAAATAGTCCACAGCACGCCGCTGGAATTCTAATAGATCCCCCACCATCACCTCCTGATGCCATTGGCACAATGCCTGCGGCAATCGCAGCACCCGAACCACCACTTGAGCCACCTGAAGTATGATTTAAGTTCCAAGGGTTGCGGGTAGGGCCAAATGCCTTAGGTTCGGTAATGCCCATTAAACCAAATTCGGGAGTATTGGTTTTACCAAAAATAACCAACCCCGATGATTTATAGCGCTTAACCATTTCGCTATCACTCGGGGATATATTGCCTTTAAAGGCGGCACTGCCATTACTTAAAGGCGTTCCTTCTAATGAGCTGAGTAAATCTTTTAATAAAAAAGGAACGCCGGAAAAAGGTCCTTCAGGTAAGCCTTGTTTTATTTGCTGATGAGCGAAGTCATAGAGCTTGGTAATAATGGCGTTAATGGCAGGGTTTTCTTGTTCAGCCTGAACGATAGCCGTTTCTAATAGCTCTGTTGCGCTGATATCTTTGTTCTTAATAAGTTGAGCTAAACCCAACGCATCATAGTTGGCGTAATCTTTAAGCATTTAAAACCCCAAGGTGACAGTGACGATTATTTGTACAACTAATAGTGATTATTATTAATATAGATCGTCAGACTTTAGCATAGGGGCAGAATAACCAGAAGGTGTTAATGTGCTTACAAATTTGAAAATTTTTCTCCTTGATTATCAATGGCTAAAAATGAAACTTCCTGTTCTTGTAGCCAGTCTGCTCCGCCTTTTTCAGCTAATATCGTTAACGTCGCAAGACTACCGGCGACAAGGCATTGAGGTGCAAGAACCGTTACCGAAGCCCAGTGATTAACAGGCCAACCGGTATTGGCTTTTAGAATATGACAGTAGCGCTGACCATCAACGATCATAAAGCGCTCATAATGACCACTGGTGGCCATTGCACCTTGGTGCAGTGTGACATAGGAAATAGCCAACTCAGGTTGCTGAGGGTCGCGTATGCCAATATTCCACCCTGACTCATCGGTTTTATCACCAATGATTCGAATGTCTCCACCTAAATCTACCAGCCCGTGTTGTATGCCTAAAGATAGAAAGACTTCTGCTGCGCGATCGGCCGCATACTCTTTACCAAAACCTCCAAAATCAATTTCCATTTTTTTCTGTGGTAAAAAAATAGAATGATGATCCCATTGCACAGACGACCAGTTGATTAACGGTAAGAGGGTTTGCAGTGTTTGTTCAGTCGGTAATGTATTGGATTTGAAATCCCAAACTTGTCGGAGAATACCGGAAGTAATATCAAACAGACCGTCACTTTGCTGGTGGCAAAGCTTTGCATAGTTTAATAAACCAGCGGTTTCTTCATCAATTTTGGTCGCTTTAATACCCGCATTATTATTGATTGTCTGCAGCAAGCTGTCTTGTCGATAACGGCTAAATTTTTCTTCAATGCGCTGCACTTCCGCTTGCGCTTTTAGGCAGGCTTGTTTGATGTGATGACTATCGCCTTGCAATAAAAATTTACAAGGCGATGCCATCGCGGTGAAGGTATGTTGGTGAAAATCCATGGGTTAAGATTAACTAGAATTTATAATCGATACCAGCGGTGACCGTTGAAAAGTTAACTAATCCCGGAGTCTCATCATCATCGCCACCGAATAGCGCTAAAGATTCATTGCTAATATATTGCTGCCAATCAAAATGCAGGGCCCATTGTTGGAATTTGAGTTCGCTAGTAAAGCCCATCGTGAAAGCACCGTAACTGGATAAACGGTAATCACTAGAATTCAATTCGCCTGCAGCAGGTGTTTGCTGTAGCGAATAAAAGTCTGCTTTTTCTTGGCTGTAATAGCGTAATAACGGTGATGCTATTAAACGAAATTTTCCGAGGTTCAGTGACTGCGCCCATTTTAAATCGATGGTATGGGAAGCGATTCCCCAATCGTCGTAATAATAGCGATAATTAGAATGTAATGCTGCACCATCCAATACGTTTGCATATTGCTTATACTGAACCGAAAACGTTATTTGATCGCGGCTTTCAGGTCGACGGTCTTCAAACTTATACGGATCAGAGAGGTAGCCAGTTAATTGAGTAAAACCAATCCCCGCTTGCAATGTACGGTATTTATCAATGACTTGGCTAATGCCTTCATAAAGAGAAAAACTGCGTTTTTTACGACCATCAGCCTCAGAACGAGCAACGGATAAATCCGCATCGGTAGGTGACAGTTCATCATTACTAACAGAAAATGAACCGACTAAAGTCGTCTGCTTATCGAGGATGTTCAGTGTGCCATCAAGGCCAAAAGCAACTGACTGATAGTCATTTTCTTTTGATACGGCTAACAGACCACCAGCCGTTCCTTCTGAAAAATATTTCTTGGGAGCGACTTTTATATCAATTCTATTTTCTTCAATACTCGCCCCACTCATAATCAGGGTACTTTTACCATCAGCGTCTTTATAGGTTTGAGTCGGTGAAGCGCCACTCATGGTTTCATACTGCACTTCACTATTAACATACCAAGAATCGCCGACAGGGGTGCGGTAGCCAAATTGCGAGACATCAATTTGATAGCGGCCTGTTTCTTGGGTAAAGGTGCGTTCTCTGGGTGAATCTGCTTCTTGATAATGGGTATAGCGATAACTAAACGTTTTATCGGTGGGTGCTACATCACCTTGGCACGGAATGGCGATCGCCGCTGCAGAAAGTGCGCTAAAGGCTGTTAGTTTTTTCATCTATGAATTCAATCCTGTTTAGTTACAACCACAGCCACCACCGGCAGCTTGACCGCCACCAGAAGAACCTTCTTTACTAAAATAAATATGATTATCGAGAGAGCTGCCGAGTGGGTCGCTCGCAGAGGACATGACATCTTTTGACAGATATCCTCGCTGCCAAGGCTTGACGGTGCTGCAACCAGAAATAACAAGACAACTGGTAATAATAGAAAGTAGAATGATGTTATTCATAAATTATTATTGCTTTAATAAAGTAGCGATGTGGGTGCTGAGTGCTTGGCTATCAGACTTTTTGAACCCTTCATGAATCAAGTTAATATTACCTTGGCGATCAATTAGGTAAGCGGTTGGCATGCCTCGTAATCCATACTTTTCAGGGGTTGTACCTTTAACATCTCTGGCAGTCGGATAGGCGACCGGAAATTCTTTTAAGAAGTCCATCGCGTCCTCTTTTTCTTCATCTAGATTAATCGCAATAACTTCAAACCCCTGTTTGCGATATTTTTTGCGTAAGGTATTTAATACAGGAAGAGAGAGGCGACAAGGCCCACACCAAGAGGCCCAAAAATCGACATACACAACTTTACCACGATAAGATTTGAGCTGAATATCGCCTTGGGTCTCTAAACGAGGTAGCTTAAAGGCAGGTGCTTGATCACCTACATTAACCGCCAAGACCTGGCTGCAATGTAGAGAAAACAATACACCGCTAGCAATTACTAGCGGCTTTAATAATTGATTAATCATTCAGTCTTTCCTTATGAAAACGCTTCAAAATCATCGACATGTAAAGGGTATCGAACCGCGAATGTATTATTATGAATTCCTAGCTCTTTTCTTAATGCTAGGTTTACATGGGCGGGTGTTAATAACTGTCCATTTTCATCCGGCTGCCCGGTAGTAAGATTCAGTTTTTGAGAACGGAATTTATCGGTTGAGGCGCCAAAGACCTTACCTCCTTTGCCACTGCCAGTTGGGTGCATCACCATGACACTGGTTACTGGCCAATGGTCTTTACCATTACCCGAATTGTAGTAAGGCGTACGGCCAAAATCAGAACCAATAACCACGGTAGTTTTGTCGGCAATACCCGCGACTTCAAGGGCTTCTTGTAGATAAGCAATACCTTCTAATAAATCTCCCAAGCTCTGATATTGGCTATTATCGTGATTGCCATGAGTATCAAAACCACCGGTGCTGATATTCGCACTGGCAGCAACGCCCGACTTAAAGGCTGCAGCGACTAAAGAGGCTTGGCGCTTGAATCCTTGCTCACGATTGTTCATGTGGTCGTTGGTCGGTTTAACCGCTTCAATTAACGCTTTTTCTTCACTCAGTTTTGCCAAGTCATTATCTTCTTGGCGCACGGTGAATAATTGATTCAGTTGCTGTCTACGCAAAGGCAAAGATTCATTCGATTTTTGTCTGGCTAAACGCTGAGCTTGTGCCTGTTTAATTTGTGAATAAATATCAGTGCTTTGATCTTCATTGCGGTAATGATAGCGATCGCTGTTCGGGTCGGCTAAGCGGTCGATAAAACCTGCACTGCTGGCTCTAGCGCGAGAAACCAGCGACGCGGTAAAGTCATAACCGCCATTACTGATATAAGCCATAGGCAAGCTTGGATTTTTACTGGCAGCAAACAGTGCGGCTAAACTTGGATAGCCCATTTCTAGACTTCCACTCCAAGTCGCTCGGTTACCGGTATTGTGGTTGTTGGTGCCGTTATCGATACCATTAATCACAGTGAGTTTATCGTGATAGGTGGTAAAGAAGTTTTGAAACTGTCCATCGACACGGCTGGTGGTAGTGTCGTTATTATTGATTCTTGGCGTATCACTCCAAGTCATGCCGGATACTGGGTTACGTTTAGTTTCGGTATTAATAGCGACAGAATTAATGGAGCCATCATGGCGAGCATCTGGACGCTCTGAAGCATATTGCCCTAAGTTACCTT